>JAEEGI010029586.1_pt1 | contig 10342 bp, 6 predicted proteins | sample 8958751 | NCBI WGS metagenome assembly JAEEGI01 (sample SAMN16246545, study PRJNA631951) | gut metagenome | biome: gut microbiome; feature: rumen; material: KS-attached | host: Bos | place: Iran: Karaj | collected 2018-10 | reverse complement strand
GGAATGTTATTATAGCTAAAATAACGAACGCCTTGTTCTTTTTTGTTAGCATGGTTACTAATCCAAATAATGTATAGATAATAAACCATATTCCAAAGAAGATTATTGCTGCTATTCTAATACCTGTTTCAATACTACTTAGTTTTAGTATTCCATATACAAAATAGATATATGTTGCTAAATATAGTATTTGAATAAATTTATAAAAAAATCTTTTGACTTTATTAACTTTTTTCAACTTTCTTTTTAAAACTTTCAAAAAAATCACCTGGCTTTTTCTCTATTCCTAATTATAACATAAATAAAATAGGTAAACAATGAAGTAAAAAAGCAGGGTGTAAGTTTACATTTATAGACGGTTCTTCTGTTTTTTTAAGGGGATTTCGATGGTATAATAATAATAGTAAACTATGGAAAGGAGTAATGATATGAAAAAGATTAAATATTTATTATTTATATTATTTTTTATTTTAGTATTACTTCTTTCAATGAATACTAAAGTAGATGTAGGAGCTGCTGAGTCTTATCCATTTAATGGAATAGTCACTGGCGATTCTTTAAAAGTACATAGTTCTAATTCATTAAGCAGTTCGACAGTAACTGAATTAGTTTATGGATCTAAAATACAAGTTCAAGGTACTAGCGGTTCTTTATATAAAATAAAATATGATGGGAATAATATTGGTTATGTTTCTACTAACTATATAATTAACATGGATACTAATAAGAAAACTAATAATATTAGTAATACAGATACTTATAGTGGTTATTGTAATAGCTTGAAAAATAAAGGATTTGATGAAACTTATTGTCCTTATCTTTACTATTTACATAGTAAATATCCAAAATGGACTTTTACAGCAGATAGAGTAGGAGTTACTCTAGATGTTGCTTCTAGTAACGAAGAAGGTAAAGTAGTATTAGAAACAAACAATTCAAATTATTATTATAACGGTAAGAAGATTGAAGGATCTTATTATTATATTAATGCTTCAACTATTAAATCATTTATGGATCCACGTAATAGTTTATTTGATGGTTTAATATTTCAATTTGTTGATTTAGAAGAATCAAAAGGAATATATAATGATGCAGCAATTGCATCAAGTGCAGGAAGTGGAAGTTTTTATTATAGTTATAAAAATGATTTTATTAATGCTTCTAATGCTGCTGGCATATCAGTAATTCATATTTTAGCTAGAGGTACTCAAGAAGGAACTAATAGAGCATCTTTTTCTGGAGTAACAGGTACTTATACTACTGATACCGGGCATTATTCAGCACAAAATTATTCTTTAGATGGATATTATAACTTCTTTAATATTGGTGCTTATGCTGATAAAAATTATCCTTATACAGTACAAAGAGGTCTTGCTTATGCGGCTGGTTTCTTAGAAAATGCTTCATGTATTAGTAGGAATAGCAATAATGTTCCTTATTATGATTCAAATAAGTGTGGAGCATTATCATATTCAAGACCATGGAATACTAGACCAAAAGCTATAACTGGTGGAATTGATTTTATAGCTAATAGATATGTTAAAAAAGGTCAAGATACTTTATATTTCCAAAAGTTTAATGTATCTTCTTATGCAACTACGACAAGATATGCTAATCAATATATGACGAATGCATATGCTCCAACTAGTGAAGCAAGTTTAATTAATAAAGCTTATAACGCAGGTAATTTAAAGAATTCAACATTTAATTTTGTAATACCTGTATATAATAATATGGGTTCTGATAGTAGCGAACCAAATAATCATAATTCAGATACTAGATTAAATTCAATTACTGTTAATGGAACTGTAATAAATGGATTTGATCCTGATGTATTAGAGTATACTTACAATGTAATGACAGCTTCAAATTCATTTACAATTGCAGCTACTCCTAAAGCTAGTTCGACTAAAGTAACTGGAACTGGTACTGTTAATTTCAATAATAATAGTGCTGTTGTAAATATTAAAACTACTGCAGAAAGTGGAGCTACAGCTACTTATAAGGTTACTGTAAATAAAGTATCTAGTGTGTTAACGGTGAGTCAAATAACTAGTAAAATGGCTGTTAAGATATCAGGCAATTATATGTATGGAATTAGTCCTGATGTAGCTGTTTCTACATTGATTAAAACGGTTACTAGTAATGGTGGAAATGCCAATGTAGTTAATGCTTCTGGTAAAGCTAAAACATCAGGGGTATTAGCAACGGGAGATAAGATTACAATTAAAGGAACTAATGATAATAAAACATTTGTAATAGCTGTACGAGGAGATGCATCTGGTGATGCTAAGATATCAATTGTAGATTTACTTAAAGTACAAAAACATATTTTAGGTAAAGGTAATTTATCTGGAGCATATATGTATGGTGGAGATACTAATTATGATGGTAAGATTACGATAGTAGATTTACTTAAAATACAAAAACATATTTTAGGAAAGGGTAACTTATAGGTGATGTTATGAAGAAGAAAATTAATTATTTAGTGTTTACTGTAGTACTTAGTTTAGCATTTGTATTTACTGTATCTGCTGCGTCATTTAGTGTTAGTGCTAATAAGAGTAGTGTAGTAGTGGGTAATACAGTTAAAGTAACTGTTAAAGTATCTGGTGCTGCTGGATGGGAATATTGTGTAAATTATGATAGTTCATTATTTACATTAACATCTGCTGGTTCTGATACCGGTGGTAAATGTGTTAAAACTGGAAGTACAATGACTGGATATAGTAATGTTACTTATACATTTAAAGCTAGACAAAGTGGTAGTGGTACATTTAGTTTAAGTGGTGCCCAAGCTTATAATGATGATGGTGATACTATTAGTTCTTCAAAAGGTTCTGTTAGTGTAAGTGCAAAAACCCAAGCAGAAATTGAAGCTAATTATAGTAATAATGCCAATTTAAGTGGACTTAGAGTAGAAGGATATACTATTACTCCATCATTTAGTAGTTCAGTTACTAATTATTCATTAGAAGTTGAAAATGATGTTGAAAGTATTGTAATTAGAGCTACTAAAGCAGATGGTAATGCTTCTGTAAGTGGAACTGGAGAACGTAGTTTATCTGAAGGATCTAATGTATTTAGGATAGTAGTTACTGCTCAAAAAGGTAATACTAAAACATATACTCTTGTAGTAAATAGAAAAGAATTAGATCCAATTAATGTTACAGTTGATGGTAAGAATTACACTGTTATTCAAAAAGCAGATTCTATAACTGCACCTAATTACTATACTGGATCTACTGTAGAAATAGATGGTAAGAGTGTTCCTGCTTTTGTATCAGATGTTACTAAATTTACTTTAGTTGGTTTAAAAGATGAAGAAGGAAATATTGGATTATTCATTTATGATAATGGTAGTTATAAAGCATATAAACAAATAACTATTGAAGCATTTACTTTTATACCTTTAGAAGCAAAAGAAGAATTAGATGGATATGATAAAAAAGATACAATCAATATTAAAGAAACAACTGTTGATGTATATAATGTTGATGAAGATGGTGAATTTGTTTTAATCTATGGTATGAATGCAGCAACTGGTAAAACTGGTTGGTACAAGTATGATACTAAAGAAGGTACTTTCCAAAGATTTGTTGATAGTAAAGGAAATGTATTAGCGGCTGAATCAAAAAATGAAAAGAATATTTATTTCTATTTAACAGTGTTATTTGCTATTCTTAGTTGTATATCAATAATACTAGTTATATCTTTGATAGCGATGAATTCTAAATTAAGAAAAAAGAATAGTAAATTAATAAAAATGCTTCCAAAGGAAGAAAAAGTTGCTCCAGATTTAGATCTTGATGATGATGGAGTAGATGATTTTGAAGTAGAAGACTTTGAAGAGGAACCAAAAGAGTCAAAAACTGAAAAAAAGACTAAAAAAGAAGAAGAAATAGAAGAAAAACTATCAGAGACAGAAGAAATAAGAAAAATGCAAGAAGATTTCTTATCTACTAGAGAAAACAATGTAATAGATGGTGATACTGATATTTTAGAGGAATTATTAGAAGTAGATGGCGAGTCAGTTCAAGAAGTACCGGCTCCAGAACCTAAAACAAGAAAAAAGAAAACAACTAAGAAGATTGATTATAGACGTACTAAGAGGAAGAAAAAGTAGTTTCTTCCTTTTTTTATGTTATAATTTAGGTGGGTGAATTATATGGACATACAAGTAAACGGACATAATGTCTTTTTAATAGTATTAATAACTTTTTTAGCTGGCGCAGCATTAGTGCCATTAGTTAAGAGAGCAGCTATACATACAGGAGCAATGGATATTCCAAATGAAAGAAAAGTTCATAAAAAACCAATGCCTAGAATGGGTGGTTTAGCAATATTTGGAGCTTTCTTAATTGGATATATGTTATTTGCTAGAATGTCTACGACTATGTTATCCATTTTAATAGGTGGTTTTGTAATAGTATTAACAGGTATATTTGATGATATTAAGCCAATACCTGCTAAGATTAAATTCTTATTACAAATCATTGCATCATGTATCGTAGTATTTTATGGACATATTGCGTTAAATAAAATAGGGGTGTTTGGTTTAGTTATTAATTTCCCTGAACCAATCAACTTTATAATATCTATATTGTTTATTGTAGCAATAACTAATGCTATTAATTTAATAGATGGTTTAGATGGTTTGGCAGCTGGTGTATCTTCAATTTATTTTGCAACAATTGCAGTTATTGCCTATATGCTAAATAAGATGCAAGGTTTAGATACAATACTTTCATTGATAATGCTTGGATCAACATTGGGATTTTTGGTACATAACTTCCATCCAGCGAAGATCTTTATGGGAGATACTGGTAGTTTATTCTTAGGATTTACAATCAGTGTTGTTGCATTATTAGGATTTAAAGGAACAACATTAACATCTTTGATAATACCAATATTGATACTTGCAATACCTATATTTGATACAGTACTTGCAATATGTAGAAGGTTACTTAAAGGTGAAAAGATTATGGCACCTGATAAGGAGCACTTCCATCATCAGTTGTTAAAAATGAAGTTTAGTGTACCAACTACAGTATTGATAATATATGGTATTGATATATTATTTGCATCTGTTTCTATACTATATGCAATAGATGATGCTAAAGCAGCACTAGCTGTATATATAATATTAATGGTGTTATTATTTATATTGGTAGTTAAAACAGATATATTATTTGCACACGAAAAAAAAGATAAAGAGTGATACTTTATCCTTTTTTATTTTTATAGTATAATTGTTAATACAGAGTAGGTGATAAAATGAACAACAAGGTATACAAGGCGGTTAAATGGTTATTAGTTATTGTCGTATTAGTACTTAGTGCTTTATTGATATATCATGTAGTTAGAATCAAGATGATACCTAATAAATACATTATTATAATAAGTGCTATTTTAGTATTGGTTAATTTAGTTAATGTTTTATTTACTAAATCGAAAAAGATACTCTTAAATATAGTAGCTTTTATAATAGGTATATTTATGATAAGTGGTGCTGGTTTAGGTATTTATTATACTAATGGTACTTATGTAGGGCTTAAGAATATAGTTAATAATCTATTACAAGAGAATGAATACTATATAGTTACTTTAAAGAAATCAACATATAATAAAGTATCAAAATTAGATGATACAACAATGGGTGTTTTAGACGATAATAAGGATAGAGTTGTTAGTTCTGTAGATAAACTAGCAGATGTTGCTTATAAAGATTTTACAGCACCTGGTGTTATGTATATTGATTTAGTTACTGAAGAAATACAATCTATGGTAATTAGTAATAGTGTTTATGAAGTATTATCTGATGAATATAGTGATTTTAAAGATAAAGTAAATATTATTAAAACATTTACTTTAGATGGTGAAGTAGAAGATACGATAGAAGATAGTCAGTTATCTATTGATGATCCTTTTGTCATATATATCAGTGGTCAAGATATTAATGGTGCAGTTACTAAGAGTAGTAGAAGTGATGTTAATATGTTAGCAGTAGTTAATCCTCGAACTAAACATGTGTTACTTGTAAACACTCCTAGAGATTACTATGTTCAATTAAATGGTAGACCAGGTTTAAGAGATAAACTAACTCATGCTGGTATTTATGGAGTTATGGAATCAGCTAATACGTTAGAAGACTTATATGGAATAAAGATAGATGCATATGTTAAAGTTTGTTATTCTACTTTAGAGATAATAGTAGATGAAATAGGAGGAGTAGATGTATATAGTGATATATCATTTAAATCTACCCATATGAAAACTTGGACAGTTAATAAAGGTATGAACCATATGGATGGAAAACAAGCTGTAGCATATAGTAGAGAAAGATATGCATATGCTAGTGGTGATAGACATAGGGGAGAAAACCAACAAGCGGTTTTAACAGCTATCATTAATAAAGTAAGTCAAAATAAATCATATTTACTTAGATATACTGAAGTATTAAAGAAACTAGATAAATATATTTATACTAATGTTTCAATGGATGATATTCAAGCGTTAGTAAAAGATCAGTTAAATCATTTATCTAAATGGAATGTAGAAAGTATTAGTGTTGATGGTACAGGTGCTTCTGAATATACTTATTCAATTCCTAATGCTAAAGCATATGTAATGGTTCCAGATGAAACTTCAATAAATAATGCTAAAGAAAAAATCAAAGAAATTGTTGGAGAAAACTAATTAAGTTTCTTAATTAGTTTTTTATTGTGGTATAATATCTTTGTTTGTAGGTGAAATAATGAAATTTGATTTATACGACTTTGATGGAACAATATATGATGGAGATTCAGGAGTAGACTTTGTTAAGTATTCTATTAAACATCACAAAGGTACTTTAAAGTGTTTACTTTCTTCTATAGGAACAGTTATTTTATTTATCTTAAAACTAAGAACTAAAGAAGAAATGAAAAATAAAATATTTAGATTTGTTAAAGATATTGAAGATATAGATAAATATGTAGAAGATTTTTGGAAAGAACATGAACATAAATTAAAAGACTTTTGGACTAAGAAAAAAGATCATAATAAAGATATTATAATATCTGCTAGTTGTAGATTTTGGTTACAACCAATAGCTGATAAGTATAAAGTTCATGATTTATTTGCTACAGATATTGATATGAAGACAGGTAAAATAATTGGTAATAATTGTCATGGTAGGGAAAAAGTTAAACTATTCTATGATAAATATCCTAAAGCTAAGATAATGAAAATGTATACTGATTCAGTTAATGATTTACCGTTAATTGAAGAAGCTAAAGAAGGTATTTTAGTTAAGAAGGATAAATTATATAACTACTATGAATATAAACCTAACTTTATTGTAAGATTTTGGAGATGGGGTTGGGGAATATATCATAAAAATGAAGAATTGTGGAATTATTTAATAGTAGGAGGTCTTACTACTGTTGTCTGTATTGTTATTAAGTTTGGTCTTTTATTTACAGTATTAGATGCTAGTAATCCGATACAATTACAAATAGCTGTTGTTATAGCTAATGTGATTGCTGTACTATTTGCATATGTTACTAATAGAATATATGTATTTAAAAGTCGTAGCAAAGAAATACTTAGAGAATTTACAACATTTTGTGGTGGTAGATTATTCACTGTATTATTAGATATGTTTATTATGTGGTTCTTTGTATCATTACTAAAACTAGATAGTGATGGTTGGGTAATTGTATGGACATTGGTTTCACAAATACTAGTTATAGTACTAAATTATATTATTAGTAAAATATTTGTGTTTAAGAAAGAGAAATAATCTCTTTTTTTATGTTATAATATAATAGGTGATACTATGAAGATATCAAAATGGGATTTAAAAAATATAAATGATAATGGTATCTTTTTGGATATTAATACGGGGAAAAGATATAGATTAAGAGATGAAACTATTCAAGGTTTAAGAAAACATTATGGGTATAAAGTAGCTAAGAATAGAAGAATTATGACACCGAGAGATGAACAGATAGCTCATAATCGTAGAATAGCTCAAGGAACATTACAAAGAGATAATAAATATGCTGGTAATAAATATAAGAATAAACATTTTACTAGTAAGACAGTTATTATTGGATCTTGTGCTATATGTTTAAGTATATTTTTAGCATTACCAATACATAATGATATTAGCTTTGGTGATACTCCTCCAGATGTTGGAGTAGCTGCAGAATATGAAATGACAGATCGTGGAGAAGTTGTAAAGGTAGTTGATATTAATACTCCATTAGAAACAGCTGATGTTTTAAGTATTGAATCAGTTGGAAGAGATTCTTTTATAGATTATATATGTTCGGCTTATCAAGTTGATCCAAGAATTGTTCGTGCCAAACTTAGAGAGTTAACGGATGATTTTAGTAGTATGGATTATTTAGATGGAAGGATAAAAGGTGTTACTACTAAGGGGGTTGATATGGAAGCTAAAAGTGAGGAAGAAGCATTAATATGTGCAATTAGAGCTTTTTTTCAATTACCAGAGAATTTTGGATTAAAAGATTTGCAATATCATAGTGATTTTAGACCAAGAGATAGAGAAAAAGATACAATAGTAAAATATGCTAATATCTTTGGTATAGATCCTAATATGTTTTATTCGGTAGTTCAATTAGAAACTGGTTTTAGTAGTAATTTATATAGAAATAACAATAATCCAGTAGGGATACGAGATTTTAATGGTGATGGTTGGCAATCGTTTCCAACTAAAGATGCTGGATATATCGAAGCTTGTTTAGAATTTAGAAAATATTATCGTATGATCGGAGAAGATCCAATGGATGTATCAAAAGATACATTAGAAAAGATATTTCAAATACATGCACCAGCAGAAGATGGTAATGAAGGTTATGTAGATGAATTATTAGAAATAATGTCAGATAATAACGATAAAGTTAATAATAGAAGAATATAGAGGAGAGATGATTATGTATAATATTATTGATGGTAATAAAGCATGTGCTGATGCAGCTTATTTGTTTTCAGAAATAGCTAGTATTTATCCTATTACACCTAGTAGTCCAATGGCTACAGAAGTAGATGTAATAAGTCATACGGATAAGAAAAACATTTTTAATGATAGTGTTAAAGTAGTAGAAATGCAAAGTGAGGCTGGAGCTGCAGGAGCAATGCATGGAGCAATGCTTGCTGGTAGTTTAGCTACAACATTTACAGCATCCCAAGGTTTGCTTTTGATGATTCCAAATATGTATAAAATGGCAGGAGAATGTTTACCAGCTGTTATTCATGTAGCTGCAAGAACTTTAGCTACTCATGCTTTATCAATATTTGGTGATCATTCAGATATATATGCAACAAGATCAACTGGATTTTGTATGTTAGCTTCTACTAATGTAGAAGATGCTAACAATCTAGCTGCTGTTGCACATTTAAGTGCTATAGAAGGCAGTTTACCATTCTTACATTTCTTTGATGGTTTTAGAACTAGTCATGAAGTAAATAAAGTAATGGAATTAGATGAAGAAAAAGTAAAAGAATTAGTTAATTTTGATAAGATTAAAGAATTCAAAAAAAGAATGTTAAATGTTGATGCTGGTATTCAAAAAGGTATGGCAGAAAATGAAGATATTTATTTCCAATCTGTTGAAGCTAGAAATGAGTTATATGATAAAATGCCAGATATAGTTAATGATTATATGGGTAAGATTAATGAATTAACTGGTAAAGATTATAAACCATTTAATTACTATGGTAGTAGTGATGCTGCTAATGTAGTGGTTGCTATGGGTAGTGTTTGTGATACAGCTAAACTAGTAGTAAAAGACTTAATGGAAAAAGGTGAAAAAGTTGGTTTAATAGAAGTTCACCTATATCGTCCATTTAGTACTAAATATCTATTAGATGTATTACCTGAAAGTGTTAAAAATATTGCAGTACTTGATAGGACAAAAGAAGCTGGATCTAGTGGAGAACCATTATATTTAGATATTTGTGCTGCATTAAAAGATAAAGATATTAATATCGTAGGTGGAAGATATGGATTATCTTCTAAGAATACTGATCCTTCTCAAGTTTATAGTGTTTATAAGATGTTAGAAGGAGATTTAAAGAATAGCTTTACTATTGGTATTGAAGATGATGTAACTAATTTAAGTCTACCAAAATATGATTATAAATTAGATCTAGGATTTAAAGAGATTAAGATATATGGTTTTGGTAGTGATGGAATGGTATCTACTTCAAAGGATATCATGAAATTAGTTGGTGGTAATACTGATAGTTTTGTTCAAGGTTATAACCAATATGATTCTAAAAAAAGTGGTGGAGTTACCATATGTAATCTACGTATTAGTGATAAGTCAAT
>JAEEGI010029584.1_pt1 | contig 10342 bp, 10 predicted proteins | sample 8958751 | NCBI WGS metagenome assembly JAEEGI01 (sample SAMN16246545, study PRJNA631951) | gut metagenome | biome: gut microbiome; feature: rumen; material: KS-attached | host: Bos | place: Iran: Karaj | collected 2018-10 | reverse complement strand
GCGCGCTCTGCGCTTTGACGAACCGGACGGCAGATTCGAGCTCCTGGAAACGGAGCGCGGGGAGCCGTCCTTCTTTCATGGGGAAAACCCCGGGCCCACGCCCCGGACAACGGACCGGCGGACCGTTCCCGGGAGCCTGAAGGAGAGCCGCCGGCGGCTGGAAGGGGCCTTCTTCGGGGAGACCAACACGGACCTCATCCGGCGGGACTTTCGCTTCTGCGGGTCCGTGAACGCTCTTTGCGTGTTCCTCAACGGCATGGCCGACGGAAAGGAAATCAGTGATTTCATTTTGAAACGGGCCATGGAGCATGTTCCGCCGCCGAAGGGCCGGGACATGGCGGCCTATGCGGTGCAGGAGGTTTTCTCCTTGCAGGAGGCGGAGAAGACGGATAGCTGGGCCCAGGTGGAGGCAGCCATTTTGGAAGGACGTACGGCGGTGCTGCTGGAAGGCGTTCGGGAAGCCGTCCTGCTGGACACCCGAGGCTACGCCGGCCGAAGCGTGGGCACGGCCCAGAACGAGAGCACGGTGATCGGCCCCAGCGAGGCGTTCCATGAGAATCTCAGGATCAGCATCACCCTTCTCAGGCGCATCGTCCGTCGGGCGGACTTCGTGTGCGAGTTTCGGGATATCGGCAGCAGAAACAATGTGAAGCTGGCCCTGTGCTATCTGGACGGCGTGTGTAATGAAACCTTGCTGCTGGAGGTAAAGCGGCGGCTTTCCCGGGTGCAGACGGACGTGCTGCTGTCCGCCGGGACGTTGGGGCAGCGCATAGAGGATCGGCCCTGGTCTCCGGCGCCGCAGACGTTGCTCACCGAGCGGCCGGACCGGGCGGCCGCGGCCGTGATGGCGGGGAAGGTCGCCATCCTGGTGGAGGGGAGCCCTCAGGCCCTGATCCTGCCCGTGACCCTGTCGGGCCTTCTGCTGACCCCGGAGGACAGTTATCTGAGACGCCCCGCCGGGTCTATCCTGCGGTTCGTGCGCCTCTTTGGGGCGGCGGTGTCCGTGTTGATGCCGGCCTACTTTTTGGCGCTCGCTTACCATCACCAGGGGCTGCTGTCCAGCGACATCCTTTCCACCGTGGTCTCCTCCCGAAAGCTGGTGTTCCTGCCGATGGGGGTGGAGATGATCTTTTTGCTGCTGGTGTTCCAGCTGGTGCGGGAAGCGGGCGTGCGGGTGCCGGGGGTCGTGGGCCAGACGGTGGGCATCATCGGGGGCCTTATTTTAGGTCAGGCGGCGGTGTCGGCCAACTTTGTTTCCACCGTGGCCCTCATCATCGTGGCGCTCACAGGACTCGGCAACTTCGTCATCCCCAACTATGATCTGCAGATCGCCGTGGCCTGCTATCGGGTCGCCCTGTGCCTGCTGGCCATTGCCGGCGGGCTTTTGGGGCTGAGCTGCGGGATCATGGCCGCCCTGATCCTGCTGGCCGATCAAAAATCCTTCGGCGTGCCCTTCCTGGCACCCTATGCGCCGAAGACCGTGGCCCGGGAGACCCTCTTCTTTCGGGGGGCAGTGCGGGGCCAGGGGCGGCCTCATGACGATATGAACGGGGAGGCTGGCCTATGAATCTGCGCCTGGGCCGCTTCGGCCTACAGGAGAGCGCCTGCGCTGTGGGCCTGTCCGCTCTGATCTCCGGCGTCTTCGCCGTCAACGTCAGCGACACCTTTGCCCGGGGGAACGTATGTTATGCCGCCACCGCCGCCGGAACGCTGCTGGGGTTGCTGCTGCTGCGGCTGCTCTATGGCGCCATGAGGCGCTTGGGGGCGGAGGATCTGTCCGAGCTGCTGCTGAATGCCTTTGGACCGGTCCTGGGCGTCGTCCTGGCGGTGCCGCTCATCCTGGGCCTGGTCCTCGCCGCGGCGCTGCCGCTGTTCCGCTTCACATTGGCCATGGAGCGGTATATCTTTGTGGAAGCGGACTATGTGCCCATTGTGCTCTATCTGCTGCCGGTGGTGTTCCTGCTGGTCCTCTCGGGCATGGAGTGCGTGGCCCGTATGGCCAAGCTTTTGTTGATACCCGGGGCGTTGGCCCTGGGCACAACGCTGCTGCTGGCGGCTCCGGCTTTCGATCCAAGCCATCTGTTCCCCCTGTTCAGCCCCGGGTTTTTCACCTTTCTTCAACAGACGGGGGAAGCCATGTTTCGCTTTTTGCCGCCGGGACTGGCGCTGTTTTGCGTGGGCCGAGGCTGTCAGAGGCCCGTCTTTGCCATGGACGGCGTCCGCCGGGGCCTCATCTTGGGTGGGCTGGGAGCCTTTTTGCTCCACCTGGGCTTGGGGCTCACCTTCTATGGATGGGACATGCCCGCCCTGAGCGCTCCGGTGTACTGCATGACGATGGCCGCCCGCCAGGATCGCTGGGGACTGCGTCTCGATGTGCTGGTGCTGTTCCTGTGGGTCATGACCGGCCTTGTGGCCGCCGCCTTCTATCTTTACGCCGCGTCCCTGCTCCTGTGCCGCATGGCGGGGGTGGAGGACGTTCGCCCCATAGGCGCGCTGACGGTGCTGCTGGGGATGGGCTCGGTGCTCCTGTTCAATTTCGATTCCGATGGGATCTTGGCCGTCGTCCGCATGGCATATCAGCAGGGGTATCTGCTCCTGTTGCTGCCCATGGCGCTGCTGTGGGGCAGATCCCTGTGGGAAAGGAGGCGCTCATGAGGCGAGCGGCGATCATCCTCCTGCTGCTGGGGCTGCTCCTGGGCAGCGGGTGCCTGGGAGGCGTGCCCCTGGATAAGTATTGTTACGTGCTGGATCTGGGGGTGGAGAGGGGAGATACCCTGCCCTATCGGTTCGTGTTTCTGCTCAACGAAGACACAGCGGGCGGCGGCGAGGAAGAAAGCGGCCGGGGCCAGGTATCCATGGTCAGCGCCGAGGAGGAGAGCCTCTTTGCCGCCATCAACGCCTTAGCCGGGGCCCTGCCCGCCCAACTGTCCTTTGAGCGGACCACTTTGTTGGCGTTCTCCCGGGAGCTGGCGCAGGCGGGGGAGATCGAGTCCATCGCGACGGGAGCCCTGAGCCGGCTGAAGATTCGGCAAAACGTGCGCGTCATTGTGGTGGAGAAGGACCTGCGAAGCGCTTTTCAGGGGCTGGTCAGCGAGGGGGACCCCAGCATGAACCGGCTCAAGGCCAACGTGCAGCTGTTGCAGGAAAACTATGGGTATGTGGAGGATTGGGGCCTTCGATCCGTGCAGGAGGCCTTTACGGGGGAGACCGGGGACGCCTTGCTGCCCTACGCCGGTTTGGTGGGCGAACCCCTGCAAGAGGACATGGTGGGCGGCCAGGTCTATCCCTATATCGGGGGTAAGCTCCTGGGCCAAGGTCAGATCGGCACCTCCCTCTGCGGCAGCGCGGTGTTTTCCGGGAAACGGATGGTGGGGGTGCTGTCCGGACAGCACACCATGCTGGTGCTCATGGCCAAGGGCAGCTTTCGGGCGGGGCATCTTCGCCTGCCCTGGGGGACCGAGGAACTGGATCTGGCCCTCTACCGCTTGGGAAGCCCCAAGCGAAGCTGGTCCGAGGGCGTCTTCTCCTGCGAGATCGCCCTGGAAGCGGCCCTGGAGGAGCCCTCCCAGATGGACGTGACCTCGGAGGAATTGATCGAAGCGATAGAGCGCCATCTGACCGATGGGCTTGAACGGGTCTTTCGGGCCACGGCGGAGGCCGGGGCCGATGTGTTTGCGGTGGGCAAGGAGGCGGTGACTGCCTTTGCAAGCTGGGACGACTGGCGGGCGTACGGATTCTCCCAACGATTGAAGGATACTCAGCCCGAATTTCGAGTCAGAATCAAACTGTCCCACAGCCCCGGGGATCCGGCGTTGGAATGAAGGAGGAAAGCGGATGATCCTGTTTGTATCGGCGGCGAGCCTGATGATGGCGTACGGCGTCGCCTACGCTCTGTTCTGCATAAAAAAGGGCGGCGTTGCCGCCGCCCTGTCCGTGTTTGCTCTGTGGCTCGCAGACCTGTGCCTGCTGGGCCTGCTGATCTATTTTCGGATCCACACTTAGTCCAGATCCTGAGGGATATACTTGCGCGCTTCGATGATGTGGTCGTGGAGAAGGCTGCTGGCTTTCTCCGCGTCGCCGGCGCGACAGGCATCCAAAATGGCCTGATGCTCGCTGACGGACTGCTGCCGACGGGCAGGGTCTGTGTACAGGGCGTCCCGAAGATACCGATCCGCATTCCAGTGGATGAGCTCGATGAACATGTCCGCCACGTTGTTCTTGGCCCGACGGGTGAGGACCTCGTGAAACTTATAGTTGAGGCGCTCCTCCTCGAACATATCCTTGGCCAGCTTCTGCTCTTCGATGATGGATTGGAGCTCGTCTATATCCTCCTGGCTCATCAGGGGAATGGCCCGACGGGCGATATAATAGGAAATACTGGCCCGGATCTCCATCATATCCTCCAGATCCGAGCGGCTGAGCTGCGTCACAGTGGAGCCCCGGTTGGGATGAATGGTCACCAGCCCTTGGGCTTCCAGCTGCCGAAGCGCTTCGCGCACGGGGATGTGGCTCACAGTCAGAGCAGCGGAAACCTCGTCCTGCTTGAGCTGGGTGCCTCCTTTGAGCTTGCCGCTGATGATGCCCTCCCGCAATACGCGGAATACCCATTCCTGGGTCGCGCCGGTACGGGGACCGACCGCTTCCGCCAATTCACGATAATCCATTTCGCACCCCTTTCACAGTATACTGATAAATACCTTATATATTATATAAAGCGCGGAATGAATAGTCAATCTCTTTATACAGTATGCTCGACAAAAAACATATCGTTTTTACGATACATTCAAAAAAGCATCCGGTGCATACAAAAACAAGGACACCTTTTCGGAGGCAGGGCCTGCCAAAGGGGCCCCGTCCATGGTGATTCCGGGATGAACGGGGATCACATAATAGGACAGCGCGCCTGTCTGTGACGATACGTCGTCCGTGTAAACGGCGGTCTGGGTGCCTTCGAAGGCGGCCAGGAGCGTAGCGTATCCGTCCGCCGTTTCCCGGTAGAGCAGATATCGAATATAGTTTTGCCGCGGCGTGAAGCGGATCGTCACAAAGCTCCCCGTTTGCGTCAGCGCCATATCCTCAGGGGGCTCCGGCATAGACCAGTAGGGGCTGGGGGCGGTAGGCTCCGTGCCTTTGAGAAAGTATTCCCAGACCCCATAGCTTTCCGGCGTATAGCTGGTGGCCAGGACCGTCTCATGCTGGGCGTTCATGGTGTAGCCGTCCAGCCGCACCCGAACGACGGAGTCGGGCTGATGAAAAACGGGGGTCGTCCGCCCCTGGTAGAGGCCCGTCAGCACCTCCTTCATCAGGGCGGCCGGGTAGCCGCCGCCGCCGGAGTCCGGGGGCAGGAGCTTTCCGTTGCGGTTGTCGTCAAAGCCCATCCAGATCACCGCTGCGTGCTCCGCCGTGTAGGCGGCCAGCCACACGTCCCGGTTGCCTGCTGCATCCCCCACGGTGCCCGTCTTGGCGGCCACCTCCAGGGGCAGATCGGAAAGAGCCTTGGCGGTGCCGCTTTGGACCACGCTTTCCAGCATGCTGGTCAATATGAAGGCGCTGCCCTCGCTCATGACCCGGCGGGCGAAGGGGTGGGTTTCATAGATGGTTTTGCCCTCCCGGTCCTCGATCCGCCGGATGAGGATGGGGGTCCGATAGACGCCCCCGGCGGCGAAGGCGGCGTAGGCGGCGCAGAGCTCCTTGGGAGACACCCCGTATGTGAAGCCGCCCAGGGCTAAGGCAAGCCGGGTATCGTTTTTATCAAAGGGGATGCCCAACTGCCGGGCAAAGCTCTTGCAGCGTCCGATACCCAGATCGCTGAACAGCTCCACCGCCGGGATGTTCAGCGAACGGGTCACCGCTTCCCGCATGGTGACCCAGCCCCGATAGCGCCGGCTGGCATCGGAGGGAGCGTAATCGCCGAAGGTGGACGCTTCGTCCAGCAGCATGTCCGCGGCCGTGTATCCGGCTTCCAGGGCGGGGGCGTAGACCAGAATGGGCTTGATGACGGAGCCGGGCTGACGGCGGATGCGCACGGCTCGGTTGAGCCCCAGGGCCACGTTCTCGTCCCGACCGCCCACCAAGGCGCTGATGCAGCCGGTCTTCGCGTCGATCAGGCAGATGGCTCCCTGGGCGCTCTCTCCGTTTGCCTGCGGAAAATATTCATCTTTGGCGAACAGGGATTCGCAAAGAAGCTCCGCTTCCCGGTCCATGCCGGTGTAGACGCGGTATCCCTCCTTCAGGAGACGGTTCATGGGGATGCCCAGCAGGCGGCAGCTTTCCTGCAAAGTGTAATCCACATAGTAGCCTCTCCGCTCCAGAACGGGGTCCTTTTTGAGCCGGAGGGGCTTGGCGGCGGCCTCGTCGGCTTCCGCCTCCGAGATCATCCCGTATTCGGACATGAGATGCAGGATGACCCCCCGACGGCCTACGGACGCCTCCGGGCGGCGGGCGGGTGAGAAGCGGGCGGGGGACTTGAGCACCCCCGCCAGCAGCGCCGCCTGATCCAGCGTAAGCTCGGGAGCGGACACGCCGAAGTAGCCCCGGGCAGCGGTTTCCAATCCGTAGTAGCCGGAACCGAAGTAAACCGTGTTGAGGTACATCTCCAGGATCTGATCCTTGCCGTAGAGCCGCTCGAGCTGCACCGCCAAAATAGCTTCGTCCACTTTCCTGCTGAGCTCCTTGCGGCTGTTCAGATGGGTGAGCTTGATGAGCTGCTGGGTGATGGTGCTGGCGCCTTCCACAAAGGCCCCCGCCTTAAGATCGCTCCAGGCGGCGCCCAAAATGCGGATCACGTCCACCCCGGGATGGTCATAAAACCGGGCGTCCTCGGCGGCGATGAAGGCGTTCTTCACATGGTCAGGCAGGTCTGCGACCTGCGTCAGCAGGCGCTCCTCCCCGCAGCACAGGGCAGAGAAGAGCCGGTCCTCTCCATCGAAGATTTGGACCGACAGCTGTTCATAGCTCAGCTTCTCCGCATCCAGCATGTGCCAGGCGTCGCGGCTCAGCACATAGGCGGTCAGGGCCGCCGCGGGGATGAGGAGCATCGCGGCAAAGAAAAAAAGCCACCGCTTCAGGCGGCGGTGGACGTTCGGCTTGTTTGATTCGTTTCGTATCCGTCCCATGATGACTTAGTATGGGACGAAAAGCCGGTCCGTATGCTATCGAAGCAGAAACCGGCGGATGCGTTTTCGGTACATGTTCGCGGCGGCTTCGAACAGGATATCCAGCAAAAAGAACGCCGCTTCCACGATCAGCACCAGGACCACCACGGGGATGTCGGGCAGCATATTCAGCACGTTTACGCCGGCCACGGTGTACATGGCCCAAAGGCCCAAAGCCGTGCCCAGGTTGCAGTAGAGGACGGTGAAGATGGATCGAACGGAGGGCACGGTGATGAACTTCTGGAAGAACCGGCGCACGATGCCGTAGTGGCCGATGAGGGCCACGTAGAGAAACCAGCTCATGCGATCGGGACAGAGGATGAAGCCCAGAATGGCCACGGCCAGAAAGCACAGCCAGGCCGTGCCGAAGAGATCTTCTTCGGTCAGAACGATGACGAACAAGCCGCTGAGCGCGGCGCAGAGAAAGCGGAAGCCGGTGAGCACCTCCGAGGCGTAGAGAAACAGCAGCGTCAGCGCGGCCGCCATGGCGCCCAGGGACAGGCGGCGGCTCAAAGACAGTTTCTTTCGCTCCATCAGTGGCAGCCCCCGCAGTTACACAGGCAGTTGAGACACAGCATGGTGGTGCACCAATCGCACATATCGCAGTCCTGCCCGCCCATGTTAATGGGCCTGTTGGCGTAGCCGCGTCCCGTGTTCATCACGGTGGCGTAGGCGTTCTGATACTCCATGTTTCCCGGCTCCATGCTGCAGGCCATGGACAGATGCTGCCGCGCCTGGTCGTACCAGCCCCAGCGGAAGTAGAGGATGCCGTAGAGATAATGCCACTCCGCGTTATGCAGCGGGATCCCGTCCAGCACGGCCCGGGCGGCGTTCAGATTGTTCTGGGAGAAGTAGCCGCGGACCCGGGAGAACTCCTGGGCATACTCCCCGGCATAGCTGCCCTGGCTCTGCCAGTAGCCGCCCTGAGAGTAGGTGCTGTGGCCGCCGTAGGAAGAGGAACCGCCGTAGCCGGAAGAGTCCTTTTTCTTGGTGAGCAGCTCGTAGGCCTGGTTGATCTCCTTGAGCTTCTCGTTGGCCATGTCCTTCATGGGCCCGTCGGCATAGCGATCGGGATGATATTTTTTTACCAGAGCGAGATACGCCTTGCGGATCTCCTCCTGAGTGGCATTTTCGCTGACGCCCAATACCTTATAGGGATTCATGGCCGGGTCTCCTTTTTATGATCTCTCCAAAACCTGGCGGGTACGTTCGGGACACCCCAGGGTCAACACGTTTTCCATCAGTCCTCGATCCCGGCTGGGGGACAGCAGATCGAAGGCCTTGTGAGCCTCTTCCAGGGAGGCATAGAGCCCGAAGGCCGCGTCTTCCGCAGAGGCGCCCGCCTTCAGGTAGGGGTTGAAGACGCCCTTCTGACCGTCCTTCTCCCGGTCGTCCCAGGCGTCCATGAGGTAGATCCATCGGCCCAGGTTGTAGAGGAGCCATTGGAGCGGCGCCTTTTCGGCCTCCGGGAAGGGGAGCATGTCCGCCAGCGACGCCAAATACTTTCCCGTGGGGTCCGCCGCCGCGTCCGTCCGGCCGTCGTCCTGCTCCATGGTCATCTGGTCCCGGTAAAACTGCTCTGTGCGCAGCTGCAGCGCCGGGTAGTCCCGCCCGGCCCGCCGCACCGCGCCTTTGAGGAGCAGGGCGGCAGCGCCTTTGGCCGCGTCATGCTCGTCCCGCCAGTCGTCCAGGCACTTGTAGTAGGCCAACAGGACGTTCACCGCGGCGGCGAACCGGAGCGCCGGGGTCTCCAGCCGGTACTTGCGCCGGGGATCGTGACAGCGATGGAGGCAATGACAGCGTTTGGCGTCCACCGCCTCGCCCAGCTCGCCGGAGAAAAGCAGGGCGAGGAACGCGCAATCGTATTGGAGGAACAGGGGGGAGAAGAGGCCGTAGTTCCGCTTCATGCATTTGCATAGGCCGCAGTACCAGCTCTTGTAGCTGGCCGCCTCCCGCACCTTCAGTTCCGATTCGATTGTGCCGATATATCCAAACATAAAGCCTCAATAAAAATATTATAGCAGAAATCTGCGGCTGTGCCTATTCGAATTGTGAAAAAGATGGGAAACCGTGCGTGAAAAACAGCCTGCCGGGCAGGATAAAGATATGTTTTGGATCGTTGCAGGCAGCGTCACGCTGCTGTATCTGTTCCTGTGGCCCTTCAGCCTTCGGGTGGACGCCCGGCTGTCACCCACCTGCGGGCGGACGGAGATCACCGTGGCTTCCGTTCTGCGGCTAAGGTTGGAGGGAGACTTTCTGCAGGCCCCCTTCTTCAAAGTGTATCGGCTGGACCGGCGGGGGCGGCGCAGGGCCCTGGCCGGTCAACGGGGGAAGGGGAAGAATGGCTTCTCACCCTTTCTGCGCAACCCACGGCTGTCCGCTGCATTGTATGTAGGCCTTGAAACGGACGGGGCTTTGACCGTGGAGGCCCTGGGCCTTGTTTACGCGCTGCTGAAATCCGTAGGCGTCGGCTTTGGCGCGGCCGTGGCCCTGCGCCCCACCCCCTGCTTCGATAAAAACATCTGCGTCCTGCGTCTTTCGGGAATAGGCCGCTTCGTCCTGGCGCAGAATATCCTCGAATATCTGAAAGGAAAACATACCCATGCAAAGCGTTGAATCCATCATTGAGACCACCATGGCCCGCCTCAAGACCATCGTGGATGTGAATACCATTGTGGGCGAGCCCATCCCGGCCGGGAACGGGGTGGTGGTGCCCGTATCGAAGGTCAGCTTCGGCTTTTTCTCCGGCGGCGGGGAGTATGCCCCCAACGGCAAGGTGGCCGGCGCCGCCCTGGCGGAGCAGAAGACCTTCCCCTTCCTGGGCACCGCCGTGGCCGGGGTATCGCTGACCCCTAAAGCCTTTTTGGTCACCACGAACGAGGGCGTTACCGTGGTCCCCGCCAACTACGACTCCACCTTGGATCGGCTGGTGGGACAGCTCCCCAAGTTTGTGAAGGAGGTCCGCCTGAGCCTGCAGCAAAAGGAGCAGGAGAAGGAAGGGGACGCGTGGTAAAGCGAGCGGCGCTGCTGATGCTGGCGGTGCTGCTGTCGCTCCCTGTCCAGACCCGGGCGGAGCAAAGGGAGGCGCGGATCTCCGCCAAAGCCTGGGCCGTCATCGAAGGGGGCAGCGGGCGGCTGCTTTTGGGAGAGCACGAGCATGACCGACTCCCCATGGCCAGCACCACCAA
>JAEEGI010029579.1_pt1 | contig 10343 bp, 10 predicted proteins | sample 8958751 | NCBI WGS metagenome assembly JAEEGI01 (sample SAMN16246545, study PRJNA631951) | gut metagenome | biome: gut microbiome; feature: rumen; material: KS-attached | host: Bos | place: Iran: Karaj | collected 2018-10 | reverse complement strand
TTGGTTTTTATTTTTTTAAATATTATTTTTGAAATCTGTTATCTTCCATTTATTTGAATTTTTATAATTTTAATATTTTATAAATTTTCCATATCAGTTATAAAAGATGTAATAATTTAAAAAGTACTGATTTTTAATGTAAAGGTGAATTATGAATTAAAATTAAAAAATTATTAAAGAAATAAAAAAAAAATAAGGAAATAAAACATCATATAATCATTTTTATGGAGTAATTGACTATTTATAAATAAAATAATATAAAACATAAAATATTTTGATAATTTAAATAAATTTTAATAAAATATAAACATAAAAATCCTTTATAAATAAATAATTTTAAAAGCCAATTAAAACTCTCCCTTCTCTAACAACTCTTTTTTAATCAATATCTTTATCAATAGTTCCTAATTCCCAAAAAGGATTAAGAGTTTTATCATAGTATAATTATTATATTGTCAAGTCCAAGCTCTGTTTCGAAGGAAGAGCTGAAACTTTTTGATGCCAAGAATTCAAATAGTCTCAATCGTGTTTCTACCTTCCATGAAGGGATTTTTGGACAATTTTGTTTCAATTTTATTCTACAGAATATGTTTTCCTTGAACTGGATTATTATTTTAAGTAAGTTTACACTACTATTTTATTCCTATTTTCCATGTTACATCTTTACCATCAGATATTCTTGGAGAGTATTGATCTTTTATATAGAGACAATTTACTTTCTCTCTTTCATATTTACAGATTCTTCTAAATCAATATACTGGAAAGTGGTTAAAATCCATTTTTTATTCTTTTTTCATTGTTAAATTTTTCTCTTAATTTTTTTTAATATTTTTATATTTAATTTAAATGTTAAATGAAGATATAGAATTAAAATCAAGTGATATTGATTCAACATCAACAGAAGAAGTAATAAATGTAGGAAATAATTCAGAAAGGAAAGCAATAAAAGAAAAAGATGATATTAAGCTTTTATATGGAAATAACATAAATATAAGAGAACCGAAAAAAATAGGAAATATATCTGCATTTTTATATACAAAAAATGGATGGCCAATAATAACAATTGGACCTGATTGTATAATAATATTATTAATTTATATATAAATTAGATCCTTTGAGTTTTGTAGTAATAGGATTAACTTCCTTTTTTTACTTTCTTGAATTTTTTACAATATTTAAAAATAATTTCGCTATAGCAGGAATATTACAAACAATATCATATTTATTTTTATTGATAAGTTATTTATCGACATGTTTAATTAATTCTGGAACTTTAGAAAGAAAATATTATATAAATGATTATCATATTTCTAATAATGTAGATATTTCAAATTATCAAAAATGTACTACTTGTAATATTGTTTTTCCTAAATATTTTAAATGTGTACATTGTAAAACTTGTAATATTTGTATTATTGAACAAGATCATCATTGCCCTTGGACTGGAAAATGTATTGGAAAATATAATATTTGCCAGTTTTATTCCTTTTTAGTTGCTATTTTTACTTATATGTTAGTTACTTTTTTTACTTTTATATTATTTCTTATTCATTTAGATATAGATGATGAGTAAAAATAGTACAAATCTTAATTTGATTAATGATTTTATTTTTAAAAATAAATAACAAATTACATAAATAAAATTTTTTGTACATTAAATAAGTAAATGTAAAAATTATGATTTTTAATGTTAAAATAATTTTAATTTCCTTAAAATTTTTATAAACTTTTGTTTAGAAAAACATATCTTGTCAACAATTAGTAACTTAGCTGAATCATGCAAGTAAACTTATTTAATCTTAATATAAACTAAGAATGAGTATAAAAATTAAAAATTTTTTTGAATAGTTAGTTAGTTAGTTAGTTAATGTCCTGCGAGCAGGCTCATATTTAATAATTAAATTAAATAAAAAAAAAGAAACCCAAGCTTCATAGTTTATTCATCTTTTTTATTGTTAGTTTTTCCAAATTTGAAGTACATATCTTTTATAAATGTTTTAATTAATTTTATGCCTTTATTATCTTTTTTCTTTTTTTCCTTTTTTTCAGAATAATTTTTAGAATAATAAAAGTATTCTATTTTTTCTAAAGTGTTTAATTTCTCAATTTTTCTATCTAAATTATTAAGTTCATTTATTAATTTATCTCTTAAATCTTTTAATTCTATACATTCATTAACTACATGTTTAATACCATTATTTTCTTTTTTACATAATACACATTTTTCAAATATATCTTCTCTAAAACAACCTCTATGACACATAAATTTTAATAAAAGAAAATCACTATCAACATACCATGAATATATTCTATTTTTTAATCTATTAGTAAATTGATCATTAATTATATATCCTTCTTTTTCTCCTAAATATTTTAATTTTTGAGTTATAAATCTTTTACAATTAACACTTGATGGAATATCATTTGTATTTAATATTTGTTTTATTTTTTTATCATACATTGTTAATTTTTCATTAAAAATATATTCATATTTTTCTTTTAATTTTAATAATCTACAAATTAAATAAGTCTCTAAATCTGGTAGTCCTAATGCTATTTTTAATCTACTATTATTAGTTCTTATTGGTAATTAAAAATTTTTTTGAATATCCTGCCTGGGACTCTAACCCAGAACCCAGATTAGAAGTGTGATCGCTTCCATTACGTCAGCAAGACATATTAAATTTTAATCTATTTATTATCTACAATCATATCTTTTTTCTCTTTTTCCTCTTCTCCTTTTATCTTTTTCCTCATTATTTATTATATTTTTTCAGAAACTAAGTTAAACTTGAACTATCATTATCAATATTCAAATTATTATTCTATTTTTTTATTTCTTTTTTCATCTGAAACAAATTATTTGGTTTTTGATTTTGACTATTTTCTTTAGTTTTAATTATTTTTTTAATTATTTCTTGATATTTAAAGTTTCGATTTCCACTATTTCATTATGTAATATATTATATTCATTTAATTTATTGTCATTATAATTTTTATATATTAGATTTGTGTTATTTTTAAGTTCTTTAATTAGAGAAGAAGAAATTAAATTATCTTTTGTACTTTGAGATATTATATTATTGAGTTGATTTTTAATGCTATTTTGTTTCTTGAATAATTAAAATTATTTCTTTTATCTGAATGATTTCATTAAATTTTAGTTTATTTTTAAATAAATATTTATTTAAATTTGTTGAGAATTATTTATAGAAATTATTTAATTAAAACAATATAAATATATCTTAAATTATAAAAAGATAAAAGGAAATTAAAAAAAATAAAGAATAAAAATGTTAATAACAAATAATAAATTTGTAAATAAAATCAGAACTTTTTTGCTTTTAGAACAAGATAAAGAAATTAATAAAATAATTAATTGTTCAAACACTAGAATAAATGGTTTAACTTCAAAAGATTTTATGGAAAAAAATAAAATGAATTATGAGATATCAATTAACAATGGAATTATATATGATTGTTATAAACTTCCAAAAAATGAAGAAATAGAATGTAACATTTTCGGAAAATTTTGTAATAATATTAAAATTCATAAATTTCAAAAAATAAAAGAAAATAAAATTAATTTAGTAAAAAGGAAAATTCTTAATTTCCAAAAAAAGAATAAAAATATAAATTTAATTTATGAAAATGAAATAAACTCAGTAAAAGAAAATATAAATTTCTTAAAAAAAATATCATTTTATCTTAAAAATCCAGAAAATAAAAGAATTAATCAAAGAAAATCTGTAGAGAATATTAAAGTTAAAAGAAATATTATAATTAAAATAAATAAAGAAACCGAACCATACTCAAATTCTGAGTTAAATTCAAACTCAGAATCTGAATCTATGGTAATTCCAATTAAAAAAAAATCAACAAAAAATCTGAAAAAAATAATGATGGATATAGATAAAGAGTTTCTAAAAAATATATATAATAAATCTTACATATTATCTGAATGTTATAGAGAAATTCTTTAATTTTTTTCTATAATATTATAGGTAAAAGTAAAAATTAACATTTATCAATAAAGTAGTAAGGTATTTATTATTTTTTATTTTAAACTGAATAACTTTAGAATAGAGATTTTTAATTTTGTAAATTATTTAAAAAAATAAAATTTATATTTTAAATTTGAATATTATTATAAATATATTTATAATTTATTTTCAAATATTTTTTAATATTTAAAAAAATAAATTCATATTTAATCTATGGAAGCAGTGAAAAATATATTTCAATTTGCATTGGATGTTTCTTTTGTTGTTTTTCCAACTTTAGGATATATTCATCAATATATAAAAATATATAGATTAAAAAATTCAGAAGGTTTTTCAAAATTTATTTCATTTGTTTTGATTATAGCATATAATATTAGAATTTTTTTTTGGATAGGAGATAGATTTGAAACATCAATTATTTTACAAGCAGTATTAGGTTTTATAATGCAAATATTTCTTCTTCAAATATGTGTTAAATATGATAAAACTTTAAGTTCAAAAAAAAATGTAAATTATTTTTCATTTAATTTATTTTGGAATTGGCCTTATTTTATGGATTATATATATTTTATTTCTTTTTTAACAATATTTCTAAGTTTTATTTCTAATGTTATTGGATATGAAAATAAAACATATATGTTTATTTTAGGTTTTTTATCTGGATTTATAGAAGCTATGTTAGATATTCCTCAAATAATTGAATTATGTAGAACAAGAAATGCAAAAACTATTTCTTATCTTTTAGTTTTTTCTTGGTTTTGTGGTGATATATTTAAATTTGGTTATTATACTATTAAAAATGCTCCTCTTCAATTAATTGGTTGTTCACTTTTTCAACTTTCAACTGATATTTTTGTTATTTTTCAATTATGGTATTATACTAAAAATGGAAAATCTGATACTGTTCCTATTACTGCTTCAGAAACTGTAAGAAATGCAAATTCTATTATTGATGGGATGAGCAAAACTGAAATTAGTAATCAATAAATTAAATAAAATGTAATTTTAATATTTACAATTTAGTTTTATTTATAAAAATAATATGATTAATTTCTTAAATCAAAAATAAATTAAATCAAAAAATTCATAATACTGGTAAATCATAAAATAAAACAAATTTTTTATCTTATTTTAAAAAAATTAATTATTTTTTTGATATTATAGATATATATATTTGGGATTAAATAGTTAGGATTATAAATAAAAAATTTTATATCTCCACATTGATGATTATTAATCTGATAATTTCTGAATATTAATACTTTTTTTGATATATGAAATAATATTAATCTTAGTTTGATTGAGCTTATTCTTTAATGAAATGAACTTAATTTTTCCAAGAATAAACAATTCAAAAATTATTAAAAATAGATATATTGAATAATCTAACAAAACAGAATTAATTAATAATTTTTAAAGTAAAAAGATAATTAAATATATCTGTAATCCATTCATTATCCTTTCTAATCTTTTTCTTTTCTTCATCAATGAATTTTTCATTAAATTTGAGAAACTTCATCTTCACTTTTATCTTTATATAAAGAGATGATTTTAGCAGAGAATATATTAATAAAGAATCATAAATAAGCAGAAACAGTTAAATAAACTAAATCATTGATATTAAATTTATCAATAAAAATTAAAAGACCAATCATAAATTAAATTTTTTGGGTTTGAACAAGGAAATAGGTAATCAATTTTTTGTGGTAATTGACCGTTTAATGTGTTAAATATTCTAATATTTTTTCTTAGTTAAGTTATTTAACTATGTTGTAAAAATATGAAACAAAAATTGAAATGTTCAAAATTCTGATTTTTTGTGTTTTTTCAATTATTTTCTTATATCTTGACTTCTAATTCTTCTTTTTTTTTGTTGGATAAAAATTTGGAATTCCTTTAATTTTACTATAGTCTTTTTAATTGGAATTCCCGCTCTTTTTTTCTTTTTTACTTCTTTCCTTAATCTTATGTATATTTCCTGTTTTCAAATGATTCTTCTACTTCTTTCTAGACAACAATTTAAAATCTAATTTTTTCTTTTAATTTTATTATTTCTCCATAATAAAATAAATGAAAAAAATAACTCCTAAGAAATTAAACGAAAAACGAAAAAAATAAAAAATCAAATATATCTTTTAAAAAACAAATAAAAAAAATATCCTATAGATTTTTTCCAAAATATCAAAAACAAAAATAAAAAAAAACAAAAAAATAACTTTTAAATTCATAAATTATTAACTACAACTTGAATTTTAGACATATCTTCAACATCATTATAACAAAGTAAATTATCATCTAATAATTCTTGTCCTTTGAACAAAAATCTAATTTTAACATTATTATAATTAATTCCAGCATTTTGAGCGAACATTTTTTTAACATCAACAACACGAGTTTTATTAGTAACTTGCAATTCGTAATTTTTATTTTTTTGCATATAAAAGCAAACAATATTAATATTAATTTCTTTTTTGTTTTTAAATTGATCTTTTATAGAATCATAATCTCTTTCAAATAAAGGATCACAAATGCAAAAATTAGGAACATAAAAAATAACATTCGGAGAATCACTTAAAATCACTTTTCTTAAATTTCCATCTACACATTCCATTTCAGCAGCATCTAATAATATTATTGCTGTATCTGGATCTGTTTCACAACATTCTCTTATTACTTTCCAAACTGATTTATTTGATTTCTTACTTTCCCAAAATGCATTTCTTAATTTTTGAAGTTTATCATATGGAATTGGACATTTGTATGATGGAATTTTTTGTATACCCGATCCTATATATTTATTGTCTGTTTTTTAATTAATTTTTTAAACAATTTTATTGTTTTTTTTGAGGTAAATTTTTTTAAATATTTATTATATATTTATTTTACTTCCGTATTCTTCAAAATCTTTAAAATCAGTTAACTGAGGTTCCTTTGCTGGGATAAAAGTAGGTTCATTTTGTGATTCATTTGAAGAACTGCATCCCATTTTTTTTTATTTTTTTATTTTAATGAGGTTTTTTATATTTAGTATATTTTTTATTGTTTATTTATTAAGTTAATTATTTTATGTTAATTATGTCTTTTTTTTGTATTATTTTATTATCAAGAATATAATTATATTTTCAAGAAATTCTATTTTTTAAAGTTTTGTTTTATATGAGAGAAGTTTTTTTATATAATAATTTTAAATAAAAAGTATAAAATGAATATTATATTTATTATAAATATTAAGATTTAATCACAAAAATGTCGCTTATTGAAATATTAAAATTTTATAATGAAAAAGCGATGACTTTCTTTGAAAAATTTTCAGAAAATTTTAAACATGAAATGCCTTTAGACCAATTTAATAAATATAGATTATATTTTATAAATTTACTTTCAAATGTATTATAATTAAATAATATTTTTAGGATTTATCAGATTTTTTCAATGATCAAAAATCATTTCAATTAGTAAATAATGTAATGCAAATAGCTTTTAATATATGGGATTCACTATCAAGTAAAGAAAAATTAAAAAATGATATATTTATTTTTTTTTTTCTTGCTTCATGTTTAATTGTTATTAAAGTATTATATTATTAATTTTTTTTTTTATAGTTAGAAAATCCCAAAAAATTATTTAAATTTAAAAATTGGATAATCGAGCATCAAATTGATTTTACTTTTATTTTTCGAGCAGAACAATTAATATTAAAGAAATGTAAATTTGAACTTTGTATTTTTACTCCTTATGATATTTTAGAGTTAATTTTATTAAATTATTTCACAAAAGAAATTACTGATAATATAAGAGATATATTAGAAACTCTTGTTCAATTTGCTTTAGGAGAATATTTAATTTTTGGAAAATATGATTTTTTAACAATAACTATTTCATGCTTTTATTTTGGGATTTTTAATTGTGAATCCTTAACTGAAAATATTAAAAAAGAAAGTCAAAAACAATTTAAAATTTTTTTAGAAAAAATTCCTTTTATAAATAAAGATAAAATTAAACAATGTTTAAATGATATAATTAATATAATTAATACTGAAGAAAATGAAGAAAATTCAAATAATGAAACAGATGATTCTTTTAATGAAAATTGTTTTACTCGAACAAATTCTACTACATCTTTAATTGATATATTTGTTTCTTTCGATAAAATTACTGAAAATCATTTATCTTCTATAAAAAATAATAGTATAAGGGAAGAAATAAATTTTTTGGGTAAGAAAAGAGCTATTATTTAATAAAGTTTAGCTATGAAAATAAACATTTTTATAAATATTATTTGAAAAAATTAATTTCAAATATTTATGGTAGTTTCTGTATTAAAATATTTTCTTTAGGGAAAATATATAAAAAATTAGCTACTCAATTTTTATTTTGTATTTGTATATATTTTTAATTTAACATTAAAACATTATTTAAATATAATTTTTATAATTTTTATGTAAATAATAAAACACAAATTAATAAAAAAATATTAAACACTATTTAATCTAATTCCTCAATCTTTAGTATAATCACTATTATTTTAAAAAATATTATAAAATTTATGAATTTCAGTTCTATTTTTCTTTTATTTTTAATAATTTTTTTCATTATGATAAATATAAATATTATGTTTGATTAATTTAATTAAAGAAAATGAGTACAAGTATATCATTTGATAATATAAATTTAACAAAAAATTTTCAAAGAGCTTATTATAATTCCCAAAGAATTCTTCCTCCAATAGAACCTCAAATAAGGAAAGAAATGGAAGAAGAGCCAGCTTCTGTAATAATAAAATTTGTTGGAAATTTATCAAATGAACTAAAAAGAGAAACTGATGAAAATATAAGATATTCAGAAATTTATACTCAAAGAGTAAAAACAGAGCCAAATTTACCTTTAATAAAAGAAAAAAAAGAAGAAAAAAAAGAAAATGAAGTACAAAATGAGAAATCACCATTTTTGACAGAAGCAAATGAAAAAAAAATAAAAAATAATAAAATGATAAGTAATATATTAATAAAATCAACAAATTTACCAATTGCAACAAATGCAATAATATCAAATTCTCAAAGATATCATTTATCAAAAGTTTTTCGAAGAATAAGAAATTATCAACCTCATATTGATGAAAATTGGAAATATAAAATTGGATTAAGTTCACCTAATCAAAATACTCTTTCTATATTACATACAATGATGAATAATATTGATTTTCAATCTAAAGTTATTCAAGATCAAGTTAGATTATTAATGGATAATATTTCCCATTATAAATTAAGTATTGTTACTAAAGATAATTATTTAGAAGCTTTTAAATCTCTTTCACTTAAAGATCAAATTAAATATAATAAAAATTTAGAAGAAACTTGTGGAATTATGTTACTTTTACCTCAATTACTTTTATTAGAATTTTATCATTTTATTGAAAAATTTAATAATGTTAATGTTCCTGATAAAAAAAAATTTAAAGAAAAATATATTTTTGATGAAGTAGAATGTTTATATTATAATAATACTTTATTAAATGATGTGGTTGACTTTTTTAATAGTTGTTTTGAAGTATATAATACTTTAGTAAAAGAAGTTGAAGATATGTTTTTAAAAAAAAAAAATTTTGAAAATTTAATTACTATAATTGAAAAAGCAAGATATAATATAAGTTCAGTAATTAGTGCTTCTGAAAATGCAATTCAAACTTATGAAAATGATACTAAATTAATTGATAAAATATTAAAAAATGAACATAAAGAAACTAAATTTAAAAAAGAAAGACCTAATTTAACTGATAAATTAAGAGCTCAATTTATTTTTAAAAAAAATGGAGAAAGACAAAGATTAATGAGAATTCAAAATGCTTTAAAATTAAAAGATGAAGAAAATGAAGAAAAAAGAAATATTGAATCTAAACCTTTTCAATCTATTATTGGAACTAAATTAATAGATGGCTTGTTAGATTATTGTAGAAAAAATGTTAAAAAACAAATTCAATCAAGAAGAATTATGGATCAAATGAAACCTGGAAAACAAATTGTTGAAAAAACGAGAGAAGTTGTAAAGTTAAATTTTTAATTTATTTTTATTAAATTTTATGATTTGATTGAAAAAAAATTAAAAAAATTATTGTATAGTTTTTTCATTTATTTTTTAATTTATTCTTTTAAAACAATCAAGCCCAAGAATTTTTTTTTATTTTAAAATTTTTTTTTACTTATATTATTTAATTTTAATTATTAATAATTGCAATAATTATTTTATTTTTCAATGGAATTTTTATAAAGTTAATATTTTATATTTATTTTTTAAACTCAAACAAATTATGACATTGGGGATTGGTGATTGTGTATTGTGAAT
>JAEEGI010029577.1_pt1 | contig 10344 bp, 5 predicted proteins | sample 8958751 | NCBI WGS metagenome assembly JAEEGI01 (sample SAMN16246545, study PRJNA631951) | gut metagenome | biome: gut microbiome; feature: rumen; material: KS-attached | host: Bos | place: Iran: Karaj | collected 2018-10 | reverse complement strand
CATCAGGCGGAAGAACACGTAGAGCGTGTTCTGGAAGTAAATCTCCAGATTTCCCATCACCTGATAATCACCGTTGGCGAAGAAGTTCTCCAGGCGGCGCATGAAGCCCTCGGCATCACCTTTTTCCACGTCTTTCACAAATCGGGCAATGGAAAATGTATTCTTCTCCTGCACTTTAGGAGTGTAGAACGGATAGAGATACTTGATGAAGCCTTGTTCCACCTCACGGTTTGGAAACCCCAGCCGATACTCATCGAAGCGGCTGTCATAGCTCTTCAGCGTAAGGTAGCCGCTCTGGTAGAGCAGCGGCAGCGGGTTCTCGTCCATGATATCGATGCTGTTGAGCGTGTCGGTGGAGAGTTCCTCCTCGGTCATGCTGGCCAGCGGATAGCCGGTCTTCTTCAACTGATAGACCAGGAACGAAGGGGTGCCCGTCTCGAACCAGTAGTCGCGGAACTGCTGGCTGGCCAGTGTGTTGAGCACGCTGAAAGGATTGTACATGCCAGGGCTGTCCATACAGAAGTGGTAGCCGTCGAAGTCGCGCTCCATTCGCGCGTAGCACTCTTCCTTGGTCATCTTATTGTACTCGGCCAGCAACGCCACGCCTTCGTCGAAGTTGGCGTGCAGCTCCTGCTCCGTGATGCCGCAGATAGTGGAGTAGCGCTGGTCGAAGGAGATGTCGAAGAGGTTGTTCAGGTCGCTGAACACGCTCACCTTGCCGAACTTGGTCACACCCGTCAGGAAGGCGAAGCGGATGTAGCGGTCGCATGACTTCAGCGCACCGTAAAAAGCCTTGAGCGTGTTGTGGTATTCGGTCTGGAGGGCGTCGTTGCCGATGGCCTGAAGCATCGGCTTGTCATACTCGTCAACCAGGATGACCACTCTCATTCCGGTCTTCTCAAAAGCACGGCGGATCACCCCTTCAAACCGTTGGCCAAAGGTCTGTTCATTGTCATCTTTTCCGTATTCTTTCTCATTGTTTTTCAGAAAGAGGTCGATACGTGAAAACAAAGCAGCCTCTGTGTCATAGCGGTCTGTGTTCAAGTCCAGGTGCAGGATGGGATGGCGCAGCCATTCATGCTCCAGCTGACTCACAGCCAGACCCACAAAGAGTTCCTTCTGACCGTCAAAATAAGCCTCAAGCGTGGAGAGGAACAGAGACTTACCGAAACGGCGGGGACGGGAAAGGAAATAGTAATTCCCCTCATGCACAAGTTTATACATCAGGGCAGTCTTGTCCACGTAGGCGTAGCCGTCTCTACGTATCTTCTCAAAACTCTGTATTCCGATAGGGTATTTCATGCTCTCCTGCCTTTGTTCAATTGCAAAGATACCCCTTTCGCTTGATTCGGTCAAATCTTTTGTTTGATTTTTTTTGAAGGGGCAGACAAAATTACCCCGACATGCCGTGACACTACGCATTTGACACATCTTTTGTCGTGCTCACTGGACTTGGAAAAACATCGTGCTGCGCGCTGGATTGAAAGGATAATAAGGATTGGATAGTCTGATGGAGGGGCTTGTCCCGCTGAAACAAGGCAGCACATAAGGGCATTGCAATTATTGAGCACGAAGTGCTACGTCATGACAAAGCCAAGGACCGTCGCTTTCATTCGCAAAATAAATTGTCTGGGATTAATTATTCATTAGAATCAACGTATGCAGCTAATTCTGGTGATGTGGCATTATCCCTTTAAATATATCCCAAAAACATGAGTTTGTCCAGGGAAGAAAGTTTCCATGTCTATTGTTGAGATTTCATCTTCCCATATTTTATCTCACTCCACTTCAAACTGGCAGAGAGACCGGTCGGTGGTGTAGAAGACGGTATTGCCACGCATCCACACCTGACGGCATCCTTTCGTGAGCTTGAGGAGCGTGGGGTCGTTACCCATTCCCATCATCCAGACTTCCATCGTGGTCTTGTCTTTTTTTCGTCCCACAAAACGATAACGGTCGTTCACCTCTGTCTGATAATAAACTTTCTCTCGGGGATAAGTGGTCACTTCCTTAAGGTTTTGGTTCACCACAACCACATTGCCGTTTTCGAGGCAGATGGGGAGCTGCTTCCAGTCACACCAGACAGCATCCATGCGTTTGGTGCTGTCGTTCTTCACGAAGATGGTGTCATGGACCGCCTCACAGATGCGTCCCTTTTTCTTGATGTCCCAATCCACAGGCGACACGATGGAGTCGTTGATGTCACGCTGAAACACCAAGCCGTCGTCCAGCAAATACCAAGCCTCCCAGGGTGTAATCATCGCATCGTTCAGGATCTCTTTCTTCATAGTAAGAGGTGTGAAGAAGAAGGGCTCGCCGGTATGGGAGTTCAGAGAAGCGATAAACGGACGGCTGTTCTTCACCGTCTCGCCAATCCCGCTGATTCCGTATCCCATGTTCAGCATATAGACCGTTCCGTAATCACCGAACAGTATGCTCTTTGATGCTTTCCCTGTGGGATACCTGTACTCCCAAAGTGGAGTCATGTTCTTGTCAAAGGCACGCAAGCATGTGTGGTCTGCTATATAAAAGCAGGAATCCTGCTGATAGATATTGGAAGACAAATGGTTCACCACCGATGCGTCATATCCCGGACCGTCTGCCATAATCGTGAAATAGCCATTCCCTCCAGAAAGGGCAAATGTTCCTATCGCGAGAAGCGCTTGGGCAAAAATCGATGAAAACACACCACCAACCTTGATGGAGCCTTTTGTATATCCCGTTTCTGCCTTATGTGTGACGATTTCCCCTGTGAGAAGGTCAATCACATTGATATCGTCAGCCACGACCAACAGCCTGTTGCCGGGAAGTTCGAGTGTTTCATCCCATCCAAAGCTGTGACTGATATCCACTTTCCCTTGCCAAAGCAGTTCGCGGTTGCTCAGGCGATGACATTCGAGCTTCTTGTCCGATCCGCCTTTATAGCCAAGAATGATGTCGAGGGAATCGTTCAGATAGACAGGACGTATGGCGAGTTCATCCTTGGAGATTCCAGCACCGAGATCAAGCACCTGTACTTTACCACCCACATTGGCAAAGACCCCGTATGGAGTGGGTATGGCAACTTTTGCCGTTCCCTTCACTTGGTGATGCCACAATACGCAGCGTCGTTCCATGTCGTAAAGCGACACGAAGGATTTCCCCTTGGAGAAAGCGTTATCTCTATCCACCTTGGTTGATATTGCCACATATCGGTTGTCGGATGAGAATCCGACAAACCCGATGCCATTCTCAAATATTTCTTCTTTTCCTTCGTATTGTTTTCCGTGGAGGTCGCGCGCCAATGTCACTCTGGATGACTGGGCATTCGTAGTCAATGCAAGCACGGCAAAGAAAATCAGCAATTTTAATCTTTTCATAATCCTATTGTTAATAAGCAATATAAAGGGGAGTTCTATTAATTATAAAAATCACTATGAATTATCTTTGCTTGTGGCTGTCTCTTTTTGGCATCTCCGCATTTAAGAGCTGGAACCACAGCTCGCTACACTTCTGCTCACTCGCATGCGAATCTACTCAAAAACAACCTACCCACAAACTAAAGCTAATTGACAGTCCCCCTAAAAAATGTTTCAGCTATGCAAAGTTATATCTTTTCCTGAACTGTTACAAATTATTGAAATAAATAAATTATATTTGCCATGCAAACCGCCAGCATAAGATTTGAATGTTTCGAGAATAATTGCTAAATTTGCAAAAAAGAGAGCCATGGAGGACTTGCATCTGCTGAAAAGTGAATTTGAAGACAAGCTGGAGCTGGAATTTGCTCCCGGCATAAAAGCTGGTTTCCCCTCCCCCGCCGACGACTACCACCACGACGGACTGGATTTCAACCGCGACCTCATCCGCCATCCAGAGGCCACGTTCTACGGACGCGTGGAGGGCGACAGTATGGTTGATGCTGGCATCAACGACGGCGACATCGCCGTGATTGACCGCAGCGTGGAGCCTGCGGACGGCGACATCGTGGTGGGATACGTGAACGAGGAGTTCACCATCAAATATCTTGACTTGAGCCACAAGGCAGACGGCTATATCGAACTGCGGCCAGCCAACAAGCGCTACCAACCCATCCGCATCAATGCCGACGACGACTTTGAGATTTGGGGCGTAGTGGTTTGGACCATCAAAAACTGGAAACGATAGGCATTCCAAAAGAAAAGCCGTGGCACAAATCTGCCAAAGAAGCTCTTCTGTAGCCATTGAAAAACCATCAGAAAATAATTATTCCATCAGAAAAGACTGAATCTGGAAAAGGCTTTCCACACCCATTCAATCAAGAACCGACTGTCCATGTACGGCATCATCGACTGCGACAACTGCTACGTGTCGTGTGAGCGTGTGTTCCGCCCCGACCTTAACGGCAAGCCCGTTGTTGTGCTGAGCAACAACGACGGATGCGTCGTGGCCCGCTCCAATGAAGCCAAACAACTGGGCATCAAGGCCGGCACCCCTTATTACCAAGTGGCTGAGCAATTTCCCAACCAGAAAATCGCCGTGTTCTCATCGAACTACGAACTGTATGGCGAACTCACCTCACGCGTGGTGGACATCATCCGTAAGGAGGTGCCATCGTATTTCCGCTACAGCATCGATGAGTGCTTCGTCTATCTTGACGGCATGGACCACCTCGACCTGAAACAATGGGGAGAGGAACTGCACAGGAAAATCCGCCGGTCGGTGGGCATGCCGGTGAGCGTCGGGCTGGCACCCAACAAAACACTGGCGAAGATAGCGAGCCACTTTGCAAAAAAATACAGAGGCTACCGCCACTGCTGTCTGATTGATTCTGACGAGAAACGTGTGAAAGCACTCAAACTCATCCCGCTCGACGACATCTGGGGCATCGGCCGACGGTATTTCGCCCGGCTGACAGCACTCGGACTCAAAACCGCATACGACCTGTCGGCCTGTCCCGAAAGCTGGATCCGCGCCACATTCAACAACATCGTGGTGGAGCGAACCTGGCGTGAGCTGAACGGTGAGGACTGCGTGCCGAACGAGGAGATTGCGAAGAAGCAGAGCATCTGCACGAGCCGCAGCTTCAACGGGATGGTGACCGAACTGGCCGACCTCCGCACCCATGTGGCGAACTATGCAGCCCGATGCGCTGAGAAGCTCCGCAGTCAAGCCACTGTGGCGGGAGTAGTGGCGGTGTTTCTCTACACCAACCCATTCCGGGAGGACCTCCCCCAATATCAGGGATTCCGTGAAACCCGTCTCATCACCCCTTCCAGCTCCACCACCACCATCGTGGAGGCAGCCCACCGCGTGCTCGATGAACTTTACCGTCCTGGCTACCGCTACAAGAAGGCTGGCGTGATCGTGATGGGCATCGGTCCCAACTCTCCCATTCAGCAGGATTTGTTCGACCTCAACGCCGAGCAATTCCAGAAGATGCGCCGACTGGACACCGTGGTGGACCGAATCAACAGACTGAACGGTTCGGAAACCATCGTGCTGGGCAGTCAGCAATATACCCGCAAAGACGGACTGGGAAAAGCCGACGTTTTTGCCAACGCCATCAAGCATGACTTCCGCAGCAAGAACCCTACCACCCGCTGGAGCGACATCATCAGGCTGAAATAGAAGGCAGGTGTTATAAGTAACGAAAAAGAACAATCTGTGATTGCGGAACAAGCCGCATTTATTTATGTAATTATTTAACGAACTATTGTAAAAATAAACGATAACGAAAATGATAAGAGCAACATTATTGGTGCTGTGCTTGACGGCACTCCCCGCCTCAGCACAGCCAGGGAAACCAGAAGCAAAGCGATTTGAGGTGGTGAAGGAAAATGCCATCACCAGCGTGAAGAACCAACACCGCAGCGGCACCTGCTGGTGCTTCGCCACACTCGGTTTCATCGAGAGCGAAATTCTGCGTAAGAGCGGCCGCACCTACGACCTGTGTGAGATGTTCGTGGTGAACCACGACTACATGGACGGCGCCACCCACCACGTGCGAATGCACGGACTGAGCGACTTCACCGAAGGAGGCTCCGCCGACGATGTGTTCGACGTGATCCGCCGCCACGGCATCTGCCCTGAGGAGGCCATGCCCGCACCCGGTTCGCTCGTGGGCGACTCGCTCGCCAACTTCCACACTTTCATGCCGAAGCTCACGGAGTTGGTGAAAGGCATCGCTTCCACCAAGGAGAAACACCCAGCCGCCAACTGGAAAGTTGACGTGCAGAACATGATTGACGCCCATGTGGGCCGTTGCCCCGAGCACTTCAGCTACGAAGGAAAAACCTACACACCAAAGGAATTTGCGGCAAGTCTGGGCATCGACTGGAACAACTACGTGAGCCTGACAAGCTACACCCATCACCCTTTCTATGAAGAATTCGTGATTGAGGCACCCTATAAATGGCGACTGAAGCCAAGCTACAACATCCCGCTCGACCAGCTCATGAAGACCCTCGACCATGCACTGCTGCAAGGCTATTGCGTGGCATGGGGCGGCGACGTGAGCGGTGACTTCCAACGCACAGGACTGGCAGAACTGCCAGAGGGAATGGCCGTCAGTCAGGAAGAGCGGCAGCGCCAATGGGACGACTGGACCTTCACCTACGACCACGTGATGCTTATCTACGGCATCGCACGCGACAGCCAAGGACGGAAATACTACATGGTGAAAAACTCCTGGGGCAACGCTGGCAACTACAAGGGCACATGGTATATGTCGGCCGACTACATGCGGCTCAACACCACCTATCTATATATGTGCAAGGATGCATTTTCTGACAGGAGGCTCTGACTGGCCTTCAGACGCCACCCCCTTCTGGCTGGAGGAACAGATATCCAGCCAAGCATTCAGGTTGGTCTGACAAGGTGTCAGACCGATTTGTCAGTGACCGGTGGTTTTCCCTTTGGCATGTTTTTTGCAGATTTATTGTCGGACCGCCATTCATCAGGAGGTGGAGGTGGTTCGAGACAGACAAACAAAGCATAAAACTAAAAAAAATTATATTATGGGAAAGATTATCGGTATTGACTTGGGTACGACCAACAGTTGCGTATCCGTGTACGAAGGCAACGAACCAGTTGTCATCGCAAACAGCGAAGGTAAACGTACGACACCTTCTATTGTGGGATTTGTTGACGGCGGCGAGCGTAAGGTGGGCGATCCTGCCAAGCGTCAGGCCATCACAAACCCAAAACGTACAATATTCTCTATCAAGCGCTTCATGGGTGAGAGCTACGACGCAGTGCAGCAGGAAATCGCACGTGTGCCTTACGAGGTGAAACGTGGCGACAACAACACCGCACGTGTTGACATTGACGGTCGTCTGTACACTCCACAGGAAATCAGCGCCATGATTCTCCAGAAGATGAAGAAGACCGCTGAGGACTATCTGGGTCAGGAAGTGACAGAGGCAGTGATCACTGTTCCGGCCTACTTCTCCGACTCACAGCGTCAGGCCACGAAAGAGGCTGGTATGATTGCCGGACTCGACGTGAAGCGAATCGTGAACGAGCCTACAGCTGCCGCTTTGGCATACGGACTCGACAAGTCGGACAAAGACATGAAGATTGCCGTGTTCGACCTCGGTGGAGGTACGTTCGATATCAGTATCCTTGAATTTGGAGGCGGTGTGTTTGAAGTGCTTTCCACTAACGGTAACACACACCTCGGAGGCGACGATTTCGACCAGGTGATCATCGACTGGCTGGCTGACGAGTTCAAGAGCGAGGAAGGCATCGACCTGAAACTCGACCCAATGGCTCTCCAGCGTCTGAAAGAGGCTGCTGAGAAAGCAAAGATTGAGCTGTCGTCAAGTGTATCGACAGAAATCAACCTGCCTTACATCACTGTAGCTGGCGGTGTGCCAAAACACTTGGTGAAGACCCTTACCCGTGCCAAATTCGAATCTCTGGCTCAGAACCTCATCCAGGCATGTCTGGAGCCTTGCAAGAACGCCATCCGCGATGCAGGCATCAGCACAAGCGACATCGACGAAGTGATTCTCGTGGGCGGTTCAAGCCGTATTCCTGCAGTGCAGCAGCTGGTTGAGCAGTACTTCGGAAAAGTGCCATCCAAGGGTGTGAACCCAGACGAGGTGGTGGCCGTGGGTGCAGCCATCCAGGGTGCTATCATCAACGAGGATGCAGGACTTGGCGACATCGTGCTGCTTGACGTGACCCCACTGTCTGTGGGTATCGAGACGCTCGGAGGCGTGATGACAAAGCTGATTGAAGCCAACACCACCATTCCGGCAAAACAGAGCCAGGTATTCTCCACTGCCACTGACAACCAGACAGAGGTGACCATCCACGTGCTTCAGGGTGAGCGCCCTATGGCAGCCCAGAACCGCACAATCGGTCAGTTCAACCTCACCGGCATCGCCCCTGCCCCACGTGGCGTGCCACAGATTGAGGTGACTTTCGATATCGACAAGAACGGTATCCTCAACGTGTCGGCCAAGGACAAGGCCACCGGCAAGGAGCAGGCTATCCGCATCGAGGCATCAAGCAACCTGAGCAAGGAAGAGGTGGAGCGCATGAAGGAAGAGGCCAAGGCCAACGCTGCTGCCGACCAGAAAGAGCGTGAGCGCATCGAGAAGATGAATCAGGCTGACGCCACCATCTTCCAGACCGAGAACATGCTGAAGGAGCAGGGTGACAAACTGCCAGCTGACACCAAGAACGAGATTCAGGCAGCCCTCGACAAGCTGAAGGAAGCTCACAAGAGCGGTGACCTGGCTGCCATCGACAAAGCCATGGCAGAGATGAGCGCCGTAGGTCAGAAGATGTACCAGCAGGCACAGGCAGGTCAGCCGGGTGCAGGTGCGGGACAGCCAGGCGCAGGCTTCACCGGCGGTCAGCAAGGCCCTCAGCCAGGTGCCGACAACAACAAGAAAGACGACGACATCGAAGACGTCACTTTCGAAGAGGTGAAGTAAGCAAACATCAAACTAGAATAGAAATCCCGTATAACTCACGTAGTTATACGGGATTTTTCATATAACGGAGTTAGAATAAGAACTATTGGTAAAATACTTAATATGCCGAAGCTGCATCCGCACAAGTTCCGAAGAACCTTGCAACGATGGCGATTGAGATGGAAATGCCCATTGAACAAGTGCGACGTTTGTTGGGGCATGTGCGTATTGATACGACACTTCAGTATGCTAGCTATTGTGAATCAAAATAACGTTAAAATGGCGCAAAAAAGTATCCAGATATATTGAGAGAATTACTTCATTTCCTTCAGTTTTTAATATGCAAAGTTAATACAGCCTTGCCTCAATTCGTTGAAGCCACTGCCGCAATGCGTGATGGTGGTTTTATTCTTTGTCAAGTACCTCCCAGTGACCACTATAACCACTACCCACATAACGGATATGTGGCATTTTGGCAAGGTGGCGCTTGATGGTAGCTATTCCTTTATTACTCATTTTCGCTAGTTCCTCCGTTGTGATTTGAGGATTTTGCCTGATCTGATTTTCTATCCATTTATCAAGATTGTTGTCTTGAGTACCATCTTGAGTATCACCTTGAGTATCACCTTGGGTATCACCTTGGGTATCACCTTGGGTGTCACCCTTTGCTGGCTTCATAAATGTTACCACAACAAAACCACCATTGATACTCCAAGTAGGTGCAGCTACAACAATCTCTGAATCTTGTGGAGGTGGATGAAGCAATAATGATCTGCCCCATCGGAAGGATGATGAAGATGATTTGACTTTCGCTCGTCGTTGTCGTCAGGAAGCAAAGACAATGATTCTTAGCAGTTATAAACGAGGCTATCATCAATAGCCAGATTAATATCCATATAATCTCTATGTTCTCTATTAATGAGTTGAGCGAGCCTGTGTTTCTTCATCAGACTCGCTCAACACGATAGACAAGAAGCACCCCTTTGAGAAAGGGTATGCACAATCACCATTCGTTTCAAAAAAGAGTGTAGAGTACATGATGTCCCAATAAATGAACCCGAAGAAATCATTGAGTAAATAACGGAAGGACAACGATTTATCCCAAATATGTCGTTAAACCGATTTAGGATTATTATATTCAATGAAATATGATTCTGTGGCATGCGAAACAGAATGGTTGGGGGATTCTTTGATAGCCCCCAATTTCTGTAAAGCAATCGTTCCCCAATAGCCTTTGCCATAAGGGCCGCGATGTCCCACCATCATCTTTTTTTATGAAAGCCTTGATGTGTTCGCCATTATTTTTCTAATGGGTACATCTTTCTACAAATCAAATAATTTAAAGGATGGAAGGATATAATAGAAGGCAATAGTTCTGTTACTAACGTTTCGTGGAGTTATAAGATTCCTCAGTTATTCACATATGGTAGGTATACCAATTATATGGCGTTTATTA
>JAEEGI010029576.1_pt1 | contig 10344 bp, 6 predicted proteins | sample 8958751 | NCBI WGS metagenome assembly JAEEGI01 (sample SAMN16246545, study PRJNA631951) | gut metagenome | biome: gut microbiome; feature: rumen; material: KS-attached | host: Bos | place: Iran: Karaj | collected 2018-10 | reverse complement strand
GTCGTCGGTCGTTATCAGATAATCCGCGTAAGCTATGCCGCGACTGTTTGCGGCGCTGATAAGTGCGCTTGAACCGTATGAGTCCGCGCCATTATAAATAAGCGCCGTTTTGCCCTTATATGAAACGGTTGCCGCTACACATTCGCCGTTACACACGCAAATGCACAGACGGTTGTAATCAATCGCGAACACAAAAGCGTTTGTCACAAAGAACGCAAGTATGCACGTAACGGCTGCTACGCGTATAAGCTTTTTGTTTTCAGGCTTCGCTATAAGAATAATTGCGAGTACGGCTATCCCGACAATTACGGTAATTTTAGACGCTGTCGAGCTGACATTTATAAGCGCGTATCTGAAACCCGAAAGCTTGTCGGCGACACGTATGAGTATTGATGACAGCACACCGCAGAATTTCATAAGCGGCGAGCCCAAAACCGTCAATCCCGTTATTATCAGCACGGACGCGATGCCCGAAAACAGCATACAAACCGAGCCGATAAATACCATCGCTAGATTTGAAACAATGCCGATTGTTGACATATTTCCGAAGACGAAAACGTAAACGGGCACCGTTGCAACCGTAGCGCACACGGTTACCGAAATAAGCGAGAGTATATAATTGACAACTGATTTTGCGTATCTGTTTTTGAGCTTTACGAACGGTCTGTAAAGCTTTTGAGAGAGCGGGAAGGCGTACGAAATAATTGACAATGTGGCGAGAAGCGACAGCCATAGGCTCACGCTCAGCGCATTGTACGGGTTAATAAGAAGCATAATCAGAAGCGACAACCCGATTGAATTGGAAGCGTCGGCTTCACGCGCAAACAGATTTGCCGCGAACACGCAGATAAGCATAAATCCCGCTCTGACGACGGGCGGATTGAAGCCCGTAAGCAGCATAAAGAATACGCAGAAACCTATTGACACTGCACTTGACTTCTTCTGAGAAAAGCGAAGCTTGCGAAGAAAGCTGAACAGAATCATCGACCACAGACTTAAATGAAAGCCCGAAACCGAGAAGAGATGCGATATTCCGCAGTTGCGGAACGCCGCTTCGCTTCGGTTGCTCAGCTGGGTTTTGTCGCCCAGAAGCATGGCGCAGATTACCGCACCCTTGTCGCCGCCGAGATCGTTCATAATATTCTGTGAGAATCTGTAACGCAGCTTGAGGAGCACGCTCGGGGGAGTGATGCGACTGCTTTTGTCAATAACCGCTTTCCCGGCATCGCGGATTTTTGCGCCGAGGAACAAGCCGCGTGATTTGTAATAGTCGAGATAACTCTCGCCGTTTTGCCCGAGCCGGAACACCCACGCCTTTACTGTAACACGGTCCGTCGGCTCAAGGTCAAGGGGCTCGTCGCTGACAAGGCGTATGTTAAGCTTTTCACTTTGTCCGTTTACGGTGTCGGTTTTAATAACGTAATAGTATTTGCCGTAGTCGCTGTAGGGCAGCTGAGAGGGCGTGCCGCTTATCATAACCGTTTTACCCGCGTACGCAGTTACGGCATTCCCGTAGTGAACGTCAGCCGTGTACAGGGCTACTATACTGACAAGCACAATGAAAAGAGAAAGAGTAATTGTCCCGTATTTCCTGAGCGGTTTCGCGAAAATGAAGACAAGAAAAGCGATAAGCGCTACCGCAAAAGCAACGCTCATCGCCGTATTGTTATTAAGCTTTGAGAATACGAACAAAGCTCCGAGCATCGTGAAGCCGGCTGTCGCCAACGGCCTTTTCATAGCTCAGACCAGTCTTTCCCCGAGATTTGAACCGCTTAAAATGTGGAAGTGAAGGTGCATGACCGTCTGTCCCGCGCCCTCGCCGCAGTTGTTGATAATTCTGTAATCGGTAACGCCGAGAAGCTTTGCAATTTCGGGAATTTTTTCAAAAATATAAGCTACAACCGCTGAATTGTCGGCGTTAATTGCGTTTGCACAGCAGATATGCTCCTTGGGAACAACGAGTGCGTGAACCTCAGCCTGAGGATTGATATCGCGGAAGCAGAGAATTCTGTCGTCCTCATAAACCTTGTTTGACGGGATTTCACCCGCAATTATTTTACAGAAAATGCAGTTATCCATATCCGTACTCCTTATTTAATAAATCCCTTGACTATATCGGCCGCCTTTTCGATAGCCGTGTCAACCTTTGTTATGTCCTTGCCGCCTGCGCGTGCGAAATCTGGCTTGCCGCCGCCGTTTCCGTCGGCTATTTTTGCGACCTCGCGTACAACGTTGCCCGCAAGTACGCCCTTATCAATCGCCTTCTTTGAGCAGGCGCAGACGAAGGTCGCCGTACCCTTTTCACTGTTAACAGAAGCGAGAACAACAACGCGGTTGTCTTTTTCGTCTCTGGTCGTTTCCGCGAGGGAAGCAATATCAACCGAAGCGTCGATGCCTGCGCTCGCAACGAGTTCAAGCTCGCCCAGGTCAACGATGTCAAAGGACTTTGCCTTCTGTGCGTTTATTTCACTGTTAAGACGGGCAATTTCCCTGTCCTTTTCCTTAAGCTCAGCCGTTAAAGCCGTCGCTTTGGCAATAAGGTCGTTCACATTGGAAAGCTTCAGAGCCGAAGCGGCTGAATAAAGAGTTTCGTTAAGCGAATTGAAATACTTAACCGTGTTGAAGCCCGTGACCGCGGTAATTCTGCGTACGCCCGAAGCAACGGATGACTCGGAAATAATCCTGAACAGTCCGAGGTTGCCGGTGTTTTCGGCGTGTGTACCGCCGCAAAGCTCGGTCGAGAAATCGCCTGCCTTTACAACGCGGACTATGTCGCCGTATTTCTCGCCGAAGAGCGCCATTGCGCCGAGCTTCTTCGCTTCATCAATCGGCATTTCTTTTGTAACAACGGGAACCGCCTGCATAATAACGGCGTTTACTTCGTTTTCGACTTTCTCAATCTCCTCGCTTGTCATTGCAGAGAAATGAGTGAAGTCGAAGCGGCATTCGTCGGGATTGACGAAAGAACCTGCCTGCTCGACGTGACTGCCGAGAACTTTTCTCAGGGCAGCCTGAAGCAGATGAGCGGCGGTGTGGTTTCTCATGGTCGCCCGTCTTGTCGCTTCATCAACTTTTGCTCTGACCTTATCGCCGACCTTGAGTGATTCGCCGCTTGTAATCATAGCGTGGTGAAGATATATGCCGTCATGAGTTTTGGTCGTACCTGATATTTCACATTCAAAGCCGTCACCCGTAAGAATGCCGACGTCTCCGACCTGACCGCCCGACTCCGCGTAGAACGGAGTGGTGTCAAGCACGAGCGTGAATTCGCCGTCGTTGCCGACGAAATCAACCCTCTCGCCGTCCCTGATAATCGCCTTGATTTCAGCGTCTGCTTCAAGATCGGTATAGCCGACAAATACGGTTTTTTCAAGTCCGTTGGTTGCAACGCCCGAGCCTTCCCATGCCTCTGCGCCCGCGCCCTTATGAGCGGCTCTTGCACGTGTTTTCTGCTCGGTTACAAGCTCTCTGAAGCGAGCTTCGTCAACGGTGAGGCCTTTTTCCTCAAGCAGTTCTTTTGTAAGGTCTATCGGGAAGCCGTAGGTGTCCGAAAGCTTGAACGCATCCTCGCCCGAAATCTCGGTGCCGTCAAGGCCTTCAATCATCTGATTGAAGATTGCAAGTCCCGTGTCTATGGTCTTTGCGAAGCTTTCTTCCTCAGCTTTTATGACGTTGATAATGAAGTCGTGCTTTTCAACGAGATTGGGATAAGCCGATTTGTTCTCATTGATAACGGTTTCGGCAACCTTGTAAAGGAAGGTGCCGTCGATACCCAGAAGTCTGCCGTGTCTTGCAGCGCGTCTTAACAGTCTGCGAAGCACGTAACCTCTGCCTTCGTTTGAGGGCATAACGCCGTCGCCGATCATCATTGTCGTGCTTCTGATATGGTCGGTGATAACGCGCAGGGAAACGTCCTTCTGTGCGTCCTTGTGGTATTCAACGCCTGCGATGTCGATAATGTGCTTCATGATATTCTGAACGGTGTCAACCTCAAAGATGTTGTCAACGTTCTGCATAACGCAGGCAAGACGTTCAAGTCCCATACCTGTATCTATATTTTTGTTCTTCATCTCGGCGTAATGTCCCTCGCCGTCGCTGTCGAACTGACTGAATACAAGGTTCCAAATTTCGATTACACGGTCACAGTCGCTCGCCTGTTCGAAGTTTTCAAAGGGGCCGTATGACTCTCCGCGGTCGAAATGTATCTCAGAGCAGGGACCGCACGGACCCGAGCCGTGCTCCCAGAAGTTGTCCTTCTTGCCGAGACGTACTATTCTGTCGTGAGGGATACCGATGCTGTTTTCCCAGATCTGCTCTGCCTCGTCGTCGCTTTCGTAGATGGTTATCCAGAGACGGTCTGCGGGGATACCGAGCACGTCTGTCAGGAATTCCCACGCCCACGCAATAGCCTCCTTCTTGAAGTAGTCGCCGAAAGAGAAGTTGCCGAGCATTTCAAAATACGTACCGTGACGCGCAGTTTTGCCGACGCTCTCGATATCGGGCGTGCGGATGCACTTCTGGCAGGTGGTTACTCTGTTTCTGGGCGGAGTAATCTCGCCGGTGAAGTACTTCTTCATCGGCGCCATACCCGAGTTTATAAGCAGGAGGCTCTTGTCGTCCTTGGGTATGAGCGAAAAGCTCTCAAGGCGAAGATGTCCCTTGCTCTCAAAAAACGAGAGATATTTTTCTCTCAATTCATTAAGGCCTGTCCATTCCATAAATATATCTCCTTAACAGTTAAGTGCAAATTAATCTAAAAAATTATACATTTATAATTGCTTGTTGTCAACTGAAGATATATAAAAAACTATTGTAATATTTTATTTGTTAATGTATAATTATACTGCTTAATTGTTGACAGAAAGGGCGGTGCCGTGATGAAGAGCAGTTCCGATGGCAGATTGATTCTTAAATCAAACCTCTTGACGGTTGCGGTTATTGCCGTTATCTGCGTCGCGGTAATTGCGCTTACCTTTATCGGCAACGGCTATGCCGAGAGGAACTCTCTGCAGGACGAAAAAGGTTATTTTGACCTTGCCGGCGTCAACTTTGACAACGGAGACCGCGTTTACCTTAACGGTAACTGGGAGTATTACGAAGGTCAGTTTATCGTCAGTGACGGCATCGAAAACCCTTCTATAACATCTTCGGTATTCGTTCCCTACGCCTATTCAAGAGTGCTTGATTCGCAGCAGTTTACAAACAGCACGGGCTACGCGTCGTACAGATGCACTATTAAAAATGTCGCCGCAAGCGACTACCTTACAATTTATATCCCGTCAATAGCCTGCCCGTACAGAATTTTTATCAACAACATTTCGGTAACCGAGAGCGGATCGGTTGACAGGATTCCGGAAAATATGTGGTCAAACGCCACGCATGAGGGAATACCGTTTTTGCTGGAATCGTCGGGTGAGTACGATATAGTAATCGAGCTTTGCGGCAAAAACAACGCCATACTCTCCATGCCCGTCAAGATTGCAAATAATACCTATGACAATCTCTATCGCAGCCGCGACGCCGCATTCCGTTTTGTAATGTGCGGTATAGTTGCTACAAGTGCGTTTATCTTTATTATACTCAAGAGATTTGCGAACAGAGATCTGTATTCACTCTGGCTGCCCGTTCTGTGCTTTGTACTGCTTATTAGAATGCTGTTCACGGGCGAGAGCTATTTCGTCATTCAGTCGTTTTTGTTTAATATAAGCTTTGAAGATATAGGGCTTATGTCGTTTGCGGCAACCTTTATAATCAAGCTGATTTCGCTCGTTTACATAACTAAGTGTCTTAAAATCAAAACCGCCGACAACGTATTCGTTGCGTTCAGCGCCACGTTTCTTTTGCTTGCGCTGGCAATAAGCTTCGTGCCGAACAGCGTTTTTGACATTTATTACTTCACGATACTCCAGCTGCTTTCGTCTGTTATTGACATTTATCTTATCAACAAGCTCTGTGTTGAGGTTGTCAGGAAGACCGAGGACGCGCTTCTGTATCTTTTGTCTTACGTCTTTATGTTAGTCGGCATTATAGTCGAAGTGCTTTATTCGAACGGCGCCATACATGTCAACTGTTCGGCGGTAATGCCGACGTGCTTCCTGCTGTTCGTAGCGTTTACGGCGGTTATTCACACACGGCGTATCAGCAAGATTTTTGACTTCGCGCTCGACGCGCAGAGGCTTGAAACCGAGCTTGAGAGGGCGAACAACTCGATAATGCTCTCTCAGATTCAGCCGCACTTTATGTACAATGCGCTCAACACGATAAAATCGCTTATCAAGCGCGACCCGCCAAAGGCAGAGCAGGCGGTTATCGACTTCTCGATGTATCTGCGCGGAAATATGGACTCGCTGACGAAGGTTGATCCGATTCCGTTTTCCGAGGAGCTTGAACACATCAAGCATTACTGCAACATTGAGCTTTTGCGTTTTCAGGACAAGCTGGACGTCTTCTACGAAATCGGACCCGAGGATTTTTACGTGCCGACGCTGAGCGTTCAGCCGATAGTCGAAAACGCCATCAAGCACGGCGTTACCAAGCGCCCCGAGGGCGGTTCGGTAACAATCTCGACAGACGAGGACGAGAAGAATTATTACATAGTGGTTGAAGACGACGGAGTGGGCTTTGACGTGAACTCCATTGCTAAACGCGAGGACCCCAGGCGCAGTCACGTCGGAATTAAAAATATTAGCGAGCGACTCAAGCTGATAATGGGCGCTGATGTCGTTATCGAAAGCGTAGTAGGCACCGGCAGCCGTGTGACGGTCAAGCTTCCCAAGGACAGAAACGTCAAGACGCTTCAGGAAAGCCTTGAACTCAATGAAAGAACAAATGCCTTAAAGGAGATGGAAATATGAAAATCATAGCAGTTGATGACGAAAGACTGGTACTGGAGGATATGGCGGATATTTGCCGTAATATCAGTAACGTCGAGACCTTCGAGACCTTCTCAAACCCCGCTGATGCACTCGAATATGCAGCGCTCAACGACGATATCGACGTTGCGTTTCTCGATATTGAAATGCCGCTTATGACGGGACTTGAGCTGGCAAAAAGGCTCAACAGAATCAGACCCGAAATCAAGATTATCTTCGTTACCGGCTTCAAGGAGTATGCCTTTGAGGCGTTCGGAGTCAACGCGATAGGCTATGTACTCAAGCCGTTTTCCGAGGAAATGATTAAAAAGGAGCTTGCCAAGGTTAAGCCGACAGCCGACGCCGATGACAAGCCGAGAATAGTAGTAAAGACCTTCGGCTACTTTGATGTGTTCGTTGCGGATAAGCCCGTTTATTTCTCGTCGTCAAAGTCCAAGGAGCTGCTTGCGCTGCTTGTTGACAGAAGCGGCGGCTCGGTCAGCACCGAGAATGCAATTACCATGCTCTGGCCCGACAGAAACTATGACGACACGGTTCAGTCGCTTTTCAGAAAGGTGCTAAAGTCCCTTCGTGTTGCGCTTGCCGACGCGGGTATTTCGGAAATGCTTATCGACGTCCGCAATCAGAGAAGCGTTGACACCTCAACCTTTGATTGCGACTACTACCGCTTCGTAAAGAAGAGCGGCGAAGCAGATTACCGCGGCGAGTATATGACCGGTTATGACTGGGCGCAGAATACGAGAAATTATCTCAACAGACTTGCGGCAGAGTTATAATACACAGCAAATCAAAACGGACGGTTAACAAACCGTCCGTTTTTTCATGCGCTTTAATCATTCAATTCCCGTTACGCTGAAGCCCGCGTCGCTTACCGCCGCTCTGATTGCTTCGTCGGAAACGTCGCCGTCGAGCTTTGCAAGTCCTTTTTCAAGCTTTACCTTGACCTTCTTAACACCGTCGAGTGAGGACAGAGCGCTTTCGACCTTTGCGGCGCAGTGTTCACAGTGCATACCGTCGATTTTAATTTCCTTTTTCATAACTTAACTCCTTATATCAATTATTTTTTATACAGTCTTAAAGCGTTGCTGACGACAAACAGAGACGAAAGGCTCATTGCCGCCGCAGCAATCATCGGTGAGAGGGAGATTCCGAACGCGGGGTAAAATGCACCCGCTGCAAGCGGAATACAGATTACGTTGTAGAAAAATGCCCAGAAGAGATTTTCCCTGATGTTCGTCATAGTCTTTTTTGAGTACGATATGGCTTCGGCCGCCGACTGAAGGTCGCTGTTCATAAGCACTATATCGGCGCAGTCAATCGCTATGTCGGTGCCGTTGCCGATGGCTATGCCGACGTCCGCATTGACAAGGGCAGGGGAGTCGTTGATGCCGTCGCCTATCATGGCAACCGTTCTTCCGCCGCCTTTTAATTCGTTTACCTTTTCAAATTTGTTTTCGGGCAGAACCTTTGCAATATATTCGTCGATACCCGCGCTCTTTGCTACAAGCGCCGCCGAAGCGTCGTTGTCGCCCGTGAGCATAAAGGTTTCAAGTCCCGACTTTTTCATTTCTTCTATTGCTTTAACGCTTGTCGGCTTGATGCTGTCCTTTGCGCCGAGTATTGCAATCAGACGTGCGCTGTCCGAGAAGAAAATCAGGGACTGACTGTCATTAAGTCCTTCGTTTATATCGTCAAGCTGATTGAGCGTATCTATGCCGAGGGAATTTATATATGCATTGGTACCCGCATAATAATCCCGTCCGTTTACCGTCGCCTTTACACCTCTGCCGGTGACGGCGGAAAAATCGGAAGCCTCATATTCCTCAACATCGCCGCAGTAATCAATAACGGCATTTGCCAGCGGATGCTCGCTGTTCTTTTCAAGCGAGGCAGCGATTTTTCTGAACTCATTTTCATCAATGCCGTAAAGCTTTGCCGAAACTATTGCCGGTTTGCCCTCGGTAATTGTACCCGTTTTATCAAGCACCACGGTATCAACCTTACTCAGGTTTTCAATCGCTTCTGCCGATTTGATTAAAATGCCCTTTGAAGCGCATCTGCCGACCGCGACGGTCATGGCAACAGGCGTCGCAAGTCCGAGCGCACACGGGCAGGAGATTACAAGCACGCTTACCGCGCACTTGAAGGCAAACGCAACATCCTTTGAAACAATCAGCCAAATAACTGCCGTGATGAGCGAAATGCCCATAACTACGGGAACGAACACGCCCGCTATCTTGTCGGCGAGCTTTGAGACGGGAGCCTTTGTCGCGCCCGCGCTCTCGACTAAATCAATAATCTTTGAAAGTGTGGTTTCAAAGCCGACCTTTTCCGCTTTCATGGTGAACGAGCCGTTCTGATTGATGGTAGCCGAAATGACCCTGTCGCCGACCTTCTTTTCAACGGGTATACTTTCGCCCGTGATTGCAGATTCGTCAACCGACGAGCCGCCCGACAGGACGACGCCGTCAACGGGGATGCTCTCGCCCGAGCGAACCTTTATTATATCTCCCCTGACAATCTGTTCGCAGGGAATAACCGTTTCGGCTCCGTCGCGAATGACCGTAGCCGTTTTCGGCGACAGATCGACGAGCTTAGCTATCGCGGCGCCCGTGCGCTTCTTTGAGCGCGCTTCGAGGAATTTACCGACCGTGACGAGTGTGAGTATCATCGCCGCGCCCTCAAAATAAAGATTATGCGCGGTATCGTGCGCGAGCTCGTGATTTCCCTTTACCGTTGCATAGATTATTATTCCCGTCTCAACAAGTCCGTAAACAAGCGAGGCGCACGAGCCAACCGCCACAAGCGTGTCCATATTCGGATGAAGCTTAAACAACGCCTTGAAACCCGAATAATAGAATTTTCTGTTCAGCCATATTATCGGCAAGGTCAGCACAAGCTGAATTAAGGTAAAGCCAAGCGGGTTTGTGTCGATGCTCAGAAAATCGGGACAGGGCAGATTTATCATATGCCCCATTGAGAAATACATAAGTATAACAAGCAGCACCGCCGACCAGATAAGTCTCGTCTTTACGGGAGTGAATCTTTCCCGCTCTTCGGGCAGCTGCGCGCCGAATACCCAGACGTCGGCGCCGTAGCCCGCGTCCGTAACCGCTTTTATAATGTTTTCGTCGTTTGTTACCGACTCGTCATATTCGCATATCATCGAGTTGGCAAGCAGATTAACCTGCGCCGAGCTTACGCCCTCAACCTTTGAGGCGGCCTTTTCAACCGCCGCCGAGCAGGCGGAGCAGGACATACCCGATATTCTGTACTTCTGAAGCATCAAATCATCTCCACAGAATAATTTATACTAATTTACTATGAATTGCAAGTACATATTATAATTATTTCTCTTCTCCGTTATTTCAAACACAAATAAATTTGAGTTTGTAGGGATGATTGCGTACTTGATCCGAAGTGAGTCCGTAGGGGGCGATGACCTCAGCGCCCCGATAATTATTGCTTCATC
>JAEEGI010029565.1_pt1 | contig 10347 bp, 8 predicted proteins | sample 8958751 | NCBI WGS metagenome assembly JAEEGI01 (sample SAMN16246545, study PRJNA631951) | gut metagenome | biome: gut microbiome; feature: rumen; material: KS-attached | host: Bos | place: Iran: Karaj | collected 2018-10 | reverse complement strand
TTCGAGAAAGGCGTGGAGGGCGAGACCCTCGCCTGCGGGACGGGGATAACCGCCTCTGCCATAGCTGCTTGCATTCGTGGGGTGGAGCCGTCGATACGCGATGCTGACGCCGTTTCATACGATGTCACCGCCCGCCGCGGCGACCGCCTGGCCGTAGCGTTCCGGCCCGGGAATCATACCTTCACCGGAGTCTACCTTACCGGTCCTGCAGAGCTGATACCGGTCCCGGATCTTTAGCGGCCGTGCCGGAATCCAAGATTCACTGAAATTGAAATGCGGTCTCCCAGGCCGCTGAAGGAATGTGCCCATTCCGCGCCGGCCTGGATGAAATATCTTCCGCGGCCTATGCGGAAATCCCAGGTTGCGTCAATACCCGTGCGGAGCACCATCGAGGAGAGATAATCGTAGTCGGGAATTACCACGTTGTCCCGGATCACGGGCTTTGAGTCCAGTTCGGGAGCAAGCGAGATGGCGTTTCCGACCGGGGCTGAAAAACCCAGAGAGGCTCCGGCGAGGAGGCCCTTAGCCAGATTGAAACTCTCGTTGTAAAGAACGGATACGGCTCCTGTCTTGACAACGGAATAAGGCATCAGGTATTCCCTGGAAAGGAAGGTCCACCCTGCGGTGGCTCGGCGGGAAGCAAATCCCGCCTTGGCGTGGCTCCAGGAAAGGGAGGCCTCTGCCTTCAGGGACTTATAATAGACATTGGAAATAAGTGTCTTCCAGGTCATTTCCATTATCCCTTCACTGTTCAGGGAGGTCTGCTGCTCCTGATAATTCTGAAGGGAGGAGCCCCATGCGGCGAGGCCTGAAAGAGAGAAAGATTCTTTCCCGACGGAAAGGGAGCCATTCAGGAAAGCCGTGGTTTCCGACCAGTCTCCGGGATTCTCGCCGGTATGTCCGGTTACGTCCTCATGCCGGTATGACGCTCCGGCCTCGGTAAGCCAATTCATTGAAACAGAAGACCCTCCATACTGGACGCTTCCGGACAGGGTGTTCCCGATAAACCGCCTTGAAAACAGCAGCAGGCCCACGGGCTTGTATTCGGCCAGGCCCCTGAAATCGTAGTACTTGAATGCATCGAGCGGAGCCCCCTTGGCAACCGGCGACACCATCTTTTCCTTGTGATGGGACCAGCTGAGGGAAAGCCCGGTGAAATGGCCCTTCCCAAGGTCGACGATGATCCCGGGGGATATCCCGTAGTCGGCCCTCTGGCTCCTGGTCCTGGGGTCGTCGGACCGGGAGAAATCCCCCACCTTGTATTTTATCCCCACTCCGGCCCAAAGACGGTCTAGCAGCTTCAGGGATGCTCCGGTGGCTGCAAAGTCGAACTTCTGGGCGGTGTAAGCCCCGGGGACATCGCCTCCTACGATGTAGGGATTCCCGGAATACGGGTCGGATACATCGCTCCAGCAGTGCCCCTGATGTCGCTCTTCGGTATAGCGGAAACTGCCCTGGAGGCGGATTTTGCCAATGGTGTGGGAACCCTCCGAGGACCCTCCGTAGGAAATGACGGAACGGCTCTCCTGGGGCCGGCGGAAAGAGCCGCCCAAATAGGAGAATTTTCCCTGGGTCCGCCCCTTCCCGGGGTCGGGGGCGACGCCGAGGGCTGCAGGGTTACGCCCCTCCTGTCCTGCCGAAGGGATCTCCGGCAGGACCAGAAGGGCCGCAGCAATGGCTATTCCGCAGGGGCGAATCATTGTCAGTCGGCGGGCTGGATCTGAACGAGGTCGTACTTGCGGGGAACCAGGACGCTTCCGTCGGTGGACTCCGCGATTACAAAGTCATTGGTGGAGTTGTTGGTGTCCTGAAGGACAGCCCTGCCGTCTTCCGTAAAGTAGGCTATCTTCCTGAGGGAGATGTTCTTCTGGTTGACGGCTGCCCGTCCGGCGTCGACCGATGAAGGGACATGGTCCGAAGCGCGGTTTTCAAAACCTACCCTGTACGTATCCACGGCGTCGATTATCGCGGACACCGGAAGGGCCTTGCAATAGAAGGCATATTGTGTTCCATAGGCATCGGTGCCGGGAGCCAGAATCATATTAAGAGAATAGAAAGCTTCCAGGTCCATTTTGAAGAGAACGGGAACCGTCCCCTGGCCTGCAAAGAACTTGGCGGTGGAATTGCTGGCCCCGAAAATCTCCTCGATATTGGGGACGTCGGCATTGTCGGCGGGGAACATGGATGCAGGGGCGCCCTGTACGTAGCATTCAAAGTCGGCCCCGGAAAGGTCTACGGTCTTGGTGACAACATCGGCTTTGATGTGGTTCATCGCATTCTGTGCAACCACGATGCTCTTGCCGGGCTCCACGGGATACTGATTGCCGGTTCCGGGGATGCGGACAACCCTCTGGAGATAGCATACGTCTGCGGTAGTTACATCGGTATACGGACTGGGTGAAACGGCGCTGCCATAGGCTTCGCCAAGGAACAGGCCGTCCACGTACTGGGTTTCATTGCTGTTGTTGTAGATTTCCAGATACTTGTCGATGTTGAAGGCCTTGTTGGCCAGGTTGAGGGTCCCGAAGTTGTACAGCCTGCTTATCACAAGGCTGCTGGGAACGCTCCAGGCAAGGTTCAGGACCACAGGCTCGGCCGCATCGGCATCGGTGGCCAGGGTGGCCGCGATGGTGCTGCTGTTAAAGATGATATCAGACGTAAGGTCTGCGGCAAGTTCCGGTGCCATGGCCTTGAAATCGGCATTGGGAAGGACCCAGGAGGCGGAGAAATAATAGACGCCGTAGGGAACTTTCTTGAAGGAGGCTACGCCGTTTTCCGCCACTGCTTCAAGGATGGCCTTGGTGCCCTGATTGATCATGACGACTGTGCCGTTGAATACAGCATCTTCGGGAAAGTCGGCGGGCATGTTCACCTGGACTTTCACCTCGGGGATGGAAGCAACCTCTTTCCGGTTGCAGGAGGAGAAGAAAAAGGCTCCTGCGAGCGCAGCCGCAGCTGCGATGATTGAAATGGATTTTTTCATGATATTATAGATTAAGTGAAATTTCAAAGCCGTAGGAGAAGTAATTGGCATTTTTCTCGACCTTGGTGCTGGAGATGGAACTCCGCTGCCAGGGCTGGGAGAAAAACAGGTTGTTGACATAGAAAGAAAGGTTGAATTTTCTGGACACTTCCTTGGTTACACGCAGATTGACGGTCCAGAGCGACGGCCATGTCTCGGCCCTGCCGGAATATGCCGAAGGCTGGTAGAAGTTGTCCTGAACCTTGTGGCCGTAGATTGTAAGGTCTTCATCCTTAAGTTGTTCCTCCGATAATGGATGGTATCCTTTGGAGTTCAGCCAGCCGATGGGAGCCCCCAGGTCAATCCTGTTTCTGGACCAGTCCATAAGGGTTGCCTGCAAGGTCAGGGACACCACGAATGCGATGGCCGGAATGCCCTGGATTACCCGGAGCGTGCCCGTAAGCTGTTTGTAGTGATTCTCCCTGGCCCCGGCCGGATAGACAAAATATATCTTTGGGTAGGCAGGGGAGCTTCCCTTGGGGAGATTGTAGATGTCGTTGGAAGAATAGTACCTGGTTTCCTGCCAGGCTCCTCCCAGGTAGAAGGCCGTTCCGGTGGCGGGAATTTTCCCGAGGTTGAAGTCTATTTCCACGCCGCGGGACAGGTGGACGTCGGTGTTTGCCATCCGGGTGTTGTTGACCAGGGTGGTGTCCATAACGGAGGGGTGTTCCCTGTCGTAGTCCGGCTCGCCGTCCTTGAGTATCACATCCTCGGCGTTCCATCGGGGGAAAACGACCGGGAACCACTCCCTGTTGGATGACCCGAAGCCGTCCCTGACGCGGTCGAGATAGGCGATAATTGAAAAGGCCGAGCCTTTCCAGATGGAAAAATCCACCCCGAGTTCCACCTTGGCGCTGCGCATGGGGCGGAGATCCTGCGGCGAGTGGTCGAATATCCGGGTTGTGTAAACGCCCAGATACTTGTTGCTTTTCATGGCGTTAACATTCATCAGGTCCAGCCACGAAACGTCCGGATAGAGCATCAGCTGCGACGGGACTTTCTCCGCTATACCAAATCCGGCCCTTATGTCGAGCTTTTGGAAAGGACTGAAAGACAGGTTGATACGGGGTGAAACCGACGCCATCGCCTCCTTCCTGCCGGGCTGGATGGCGGTGAACCTGGCTCCCACCTGGCCTTTGATCCGGGGATATTCCCCGCTCCGGGAAAGGCTGATGGTGAAGTTGTCCTCGGCATAGGCGGACAACTGGTGGAGGAACGGTATGGTTGAAAAAACCCTTGCCCGGTAAGGCGATGCGGAAAGTGGCAGGGCGGGGTCGTCGTTCCGGAATCCAGGGCCCACGTTGCCGTCCATCCGGTATTCGGCCCCTATGTTGAACCGGTTCTTGAACCTTCCTTTTGGGGTGTTCAGGTTGAAGGAGTCCGAGACCTTGGCAAAGGCGCCGAGCGGGATGCCCAGGGTTCCGCCGCAGCCGTAGTACTGCTTTGGAAGCATAACCGTCTGATACGTACCTTCTTCCCTGGCGTCAATCAGCGGCTGCATCCCTGAAACCAGCGTCCTGGTGTGAGACCATGACCTTTTCCAGGAGAAGGAGAGGTCGTACCTGAGATTCCTCAGAAGCAGCATATCGGTGGTGAAACGTCCTCCGTGCGACAGTGTGAGACCGTTTTCGCGGGTTTTCTTCCAAACGTCCTTGACCACCTCCGAAGGGTCGGCTCCGCTCCAGTCATAGACGTTGGTGGAGGAGAGTTTGGTGGTGAATGTGGCCCTTTCCCCGGCGCTGACCGTCCAGAGGACGGAGCCCAGGGCCCGGCGGTAGGTGTCGGTGGTGTAGCGGGGGTCGGACTTTCCGTCGGCATAGTCGAGGTTTACGTTGAGAGAGCCGCTCCGGCCCAGTTTGAAACCCTTTCCTGCGTATGCCTGCCTGACCCCGGGGAATATCTTTGCCTTGAGTTTGAGGTCGGAAATGCCTGAGAGACTGTTAATTATGAGGGCCCCGGAAGAAAGGTCGCCGAATTCAGCGGAAGGAATACCCCTGACCACTTCCACGCTTTCTATGTCGTCGGTTCCGATGGAACGGAGATCCACCCCGCCTCCGGCGGTTGAGTAGCTTCCTCCCCGGGTGTTCATGTCGGCATTTCCGGAAACCGGCACTCCGTCCACCATGACGGATGCGCCAAAGGCGTTGTTTGAGTCGTACTTGTCAAGCGTCCTGTTGGTGAAGGCCGAAGGGGAAGTAAGTGACGGATTGGCAGTTACCACCTTTCCGGGGAGGAGTTGCAACAGGTCCTGGAGGCTCGTGGCCTGGAGGTGGTCGATGGCCTGGCGGCCGATATGCGATACCGTCGATTCCGTATTCTTGTCCCTGGTTGCAACCACCACCACGTCGTCGATTGCAAACGACATTACTTCAAGGGCGATGCTGACTGGCTTGTCACCGGAGGCTTGTCCAGGACTTACCGTGACGTCGGTTTCCTTGGTGACATAACCAAGCATGGAGCATTCCAGGGTAACTTTTCCTGCCGGAACCTTGGTAATCACGGCCTTGCCGAGGTCGTCGGACATGGCCCAGAGGCCGTATTGTTTTATGCTGACCACCGCGCCCTTGAGCGGAGTCCCGTCCTTCTCCGTTATCACGGCAACCACCCTTCCGGTTGCAGGTGCGGCATTGCCTTCCCGGCTTGCAAGGAGAAGAATGGCCGCGACAGCCGCCAAGATATGGACAGTTTTGCAGGACATATATTAAGCTACAAAGGTATGCAATCCATGAACCGTCTCAAATACCCCAAAATAGGTATTTAGGCGGGTCGGCTTCACGTATATTGGTGATTTACCTTAACATGTCCTCCAGGCGTACGGAGCCGGAGGTCTTTTCGTCGCGGTATTTCACTATCACGGGGCAGTAGAGATGTACGCCTGAGGCGAGCGGTTTTCCGTCACGCACTATGGGCTTGCTGCCGGAAACCACAACAGCGCCGGCGGGAACCACTATCCGGCCGTCCTCGTTGCGGCGGATGAACTCTCCGGTGGTGGCGTCGAAAATAGCTGTGGATGAAGTGATTATCACTCCTGAAGCGATTACGGCACCCTCCTGGACGACGGTCCCTTCATAGATTCCGCAGTTGCCGCCGATGAAGGCGCCGTCCTCGATTATGGTGGGCAGGGCTCCGGCAGGCTCCAGGACGCCGCCGATCTGGGTCGAGGCGGAAATATGGATATTGCGGCCAACCTGGGCGCAGGAGCCGATGGTAACGTGCGAGTCGACCATGGTGCCCTCGCCCACGTAGGCGCCGACGTTGATGTATGCCGGAGGCATCACTATGGTGCCGGGGGCAAGGTAGGCGCCGCGGCGGATGCTGGTCCCGCCGGGGACGATGCGAACGCCGTCCTCCGCCTTGAAATTCCTTACCGGGAAGGTGGATTTGTCAAAATAAGGGAACTGTCCCTGCGACATGTCCGTAATCCGCCCCAGGCGGAAGCCCTCGAGTATGGCCTCCTTTACCCACACGTTCACAATCCACTCGCCTTCAATCTTTTCCGCTACGCGTATGACGCCCTTTTCGAGGTCGTCCATGAAATAGGTAAACTGTTCCAGGGTCATTTCTTCCATAATTCTTCCAGTGTTTGAGCAATTATTCCTTCGGTTTTGGCGGTGGCCGGAACGAGCGGCAACCTTAGAGAGTTCTCCATCAGTCCCAGCCTTGCCATGGCGGCCTTGCCGGGGATGGGATTGGGCTCGATGAAAAGGACCCTGAACAGTTCGCGGAGCCTTTCCTCCATTGCGGCGGCTTCGTCCATGCGTCCGTCAGCGGCAGCGCCCACAAAGGACGACATCTCCCGGGGGGCGATGTTGGAAGCTACGGAGATGACGCCGTCGGCGCCGTTTTTCATCATGAAGAGGGTATCGTCGTCGTTGCCGCTGAGGACGGAGAACCCTTCCGGCCTTCCTGCGAGGATTTCCAGGATCTGGTCCTTTTTCCCCGAAGCTTCCTTGATACCGGCGATATTGGGGATGTCGCGGGCAAGGGCGAGGGTTGTGGCGGAGTCGATGTTGGCCCCGGTCCGTCCGGGTACGTTATAGATGAAAACGGGCTTGGAAGTGGCTGCGGCGATGGTTTTGAAGTACTCGTACATTCCCCGCTGGGGTGGTTTGTTGTAGTAGGGAACCACCACCAGGAAGGCATCGGCCTCCTCCAGCAGCTGCATGTTGGCGAGTGTTCCGGCAACGGAATTGGTGCCTACTCCAACCATTATCGGAAGGCCGGGCGCGTTTTCCCTTGCCGTCCGGAATACATTGAGTTTTTCCTGGTCGGTCAGGGTGGGAGTCTCTCCGGTGGTTCCCAGTGGTACCAGGAAGTCCACTCCGCCGCTGACCTGCCGCCTGACGGTTGCGGCAAATGTTTCAAGGTCCACATCCCCCTCCTTGAAGGGGGTGAACATCGCTGTTCCGCAGCCTTTGAACTGTATCATGATTATAAAAATTATATCAGGTCAATGAATTCGTGGACGCCGGTGAGGCCCTGGGTGAGGAGGGCGGCGGTTACGGCTCCGGCGGCGAAACCCTCGCGGGAGAAGGCTTCGTGACGGAAGGTGAGGCGGTCGCAGCCGGACAGGAAATCCACCGTATGGATTCCGGGGACCTCGCCCTCGCGTACGGACGAGATTTCCGGGACGATTCCGAGCGATTCCTCCACTATGCGGCCGAGCGACTTGGCGGTTCCGGAAGGGGCGTCCAGTTTATGTATATGATGGATTTCCTCGATGGAAGGAGTGTAGTTGCCTTTCTTGAGTATCTCTGAAGCGCGGCGGACTGCCGCATAAAGGGCGTTGACGCCAATGGAGAAGTTGGAGCTGTGGATCATGGGCGTGCCGGCCTCCTCAAAGGCTTTGTAAACGTCGGCGGCGATATCGTTCCAGCCGGTGGTTCCGATGACGGCGGCCTTGAAGTTCCTTGCGATGAAGGGGTAATTCTTCCGGAAAGATTCCGGCCAGGAAAAGTCGATGCAGACGCATTCCTTTGCAACCTCCGGGTCAACCGAACAGATATCCTCGCTGGCGAGGACGAGCTCTATTCCACGCTTGACAAGCTGGGCCTCCACCATGTGACCCATTCTTCCGTATCCTGATATTATAACTTTCATTGGTGTGATAAATTTCCGCAGCCTTTGAGCTCTGTAATTGTTAATTTTTTTCAAATATAGTGAAAGTTTTTGGTTACATGCTTTTGCAACCTGAAATTCGGAAGGTGCGTGAGGGGAATGTTTCTCCCGAAACAAATTTTTATCAAGGCGGGTTTGGACAAATAAAAATTAATCCATATATTGGCGATATATTAAAAATCATTAAATAATTCACCGTGAGACGGATTGCAGTATCCGGAGACAAGCGATTCCCTCCGGTTCTTGGACAGTATTTGTTAATGAACTGGGGGTATGATGGGCAGAATGATAATGGGCGGTATTCCATATCATCTTCTGCAAGTTGGGACGGGTATGTGAATAAGAGGATGAATTATAATCATGTATACTATGAGAGCAAAGATAAAATGGCTTATCTGGGTGTTGGTGGCTATTATGATGATGCCCTCTTGTGAAAAGGACACATTTGAAGCGTTTCTAAAGAAGAGGAGCTATTCTCCAGAAAAGGGGATGATTTGGGATATCGGCCCAGTCTATTTTCAGATGGAGGTTACGGATGTCCAGGGGAACAATCTGTTCAGTGAAACGACTCCTGGTAATTGGCTATCAGAACAAATCTCCGCAACTTTTGACGGAAAGGAATTCCTGTGGCCATCGGCACGGACAAAGGCTTATCTTGCTGTTTTGAAAGGTTTTTATCTATTACCGAGGTGGTATAAGCCTTCAGATGAAATGTTATTTTGTTTTGGTGAGTTGGACGGAACAAAGAAATGGGATAAGGATTTATGCATAACCTGGCCTGATGGCAGCACGGATGTCATCAGGGTCCAACATGCATTCCGTTGGAACTTAGCAGGGCAACCTGAGCAGTATACTGGATTCAAACTGAACGGCGTCCCGATTGACGGAGGCATCATTCATTTGAGCAAATAAGCCTTATATCAGGTCAATGAACTCGTGGACGCCGTGTCCGTAAGGGCTTTATACAGCTTTACATATAAATCCGAGGCCTTTTCCAGGTCGGCCACGAGAACCGATTCGTCGGGGCGGTGGGCGACCCGGATTGTTCCGGGGCCGCAGATTATCTTGTGGCCGAAGCCGGTAAGGTGAGGAGCGTCGCTTCCGAACGATACCGGAGCGCTGTCAAAACCGTCAAGGGTGACATAGCGGGCAGGGGCGTCGCCTCCGCGGGGCGTTACCTGCATCCTCTCACGCGGGCGGGTCATCCACTCGGAAATGAATGCATCCGCCGCCTTGGTTGTCCGGAAGTAGATCCGGCAGTCCAGCGACGGGCTGAGGATATTCTGCGGGTTGTCGCTGCGGAGCAGCCCCACGTTCCACGTTGTTTTGCCAAAAACCTCATCCTCAGGTATTTCCAGTGCCCGGAGGTCTTCCATAAAGTCCACGAAAAGTTCAACTGCGCTTACTCCGTACTCCGGATATCCCGAATGGAAGGCCTCGCCGGAGAAGTGCAGGTCAAAGGACTTGGTGCCCTTTGAGGCGCTTGCCATCTTGTTTTCAGTGGGTTCCCCGATAATCAGGAAAGGAGCGGAGAAGCCGGTCTTTGCAAAGGCCTTGGCACCCCAGGAACCGGTTTCCTCGCCGCTCAGGAGCAGCAGCCCAAAGTTGCAGCAGCCCTCGGCGGCAAGCTTCCGGCAGGCGCTCCACATGGCCACGATCTGCCCCTTGGCGTCGCAGGAGCCCCTCCCGCGTACCTCGAATGCCTCTTCCGGAGGGCATTGGGAGCCGTCTTCCCTGACGAATGAGGGAGGGATATACGGCGGCACCGTGTCCATGTGGGTGCAGAATACCACCTCGGGACGGCCCCAGCTTAAAAGGAGGTTCTCCGTGCCGTCACCCACCTCAAGGCGTCGCAGCTTTCCGCAGTTCACCGGCATCACCCCGGGAGCGAGCCGCTCCGCCAGGAATTCCGACAAAGCCCTCTCCTTCCCCGTAGTGGAATCTATGGAAAGAATCTCTTTAAATAATTCTGAATCAATCATATCGCTAATAATAGAATTGCCGTGCCGTTTTGTAACCGTATGCACCCTCGCATGTAGAGGGAGGGGCCCAGCCACAGGCTGGGAAGGACGAGGCCGGATGGCCGAGGGTGGAAAAACGGTACCGGCAATTCTTAATCATGCAAAAAGCCTTTTTCAAGTAGTATCTGGGCAATCTGGACGGCGTTGGTGGCGGCACCCTTCCGGAGGTTGTCGCTTACGCACCAG
>JAEEGI010029563.1_pt1 | contig 10347 bp, 7 predicted proteins | sample 8958751 | NCBI WGS metagenome assembly JAEEGI01 (sample SAMN16246545, study PRJNA631951) | gut metagenome | biome: gut microbiome; feature: rumen; material: KS-attached | host: Bos | place: Iran: Karaj | collected 2018-10 | reverse complement strand
GCGGCATGGAGGGCACATTCAAGGGGCAGTACGACAAAATCATGGAAGAGCTGGACTTCACCATCGAATACAAGAATGCCAAGATGGGCGCGCTCTACAATAATCCCTTCAACGGCGCAAAGAAGGTCCAGAGCGTCAAGGTGGTGGAGGACATCCCGCCCTCCACGTCCTACATGGCCATGGAGATCGCCCCCGGCGACACGCTGGTGGGCTTCTACGACAGCACCAGGGCCAGGCTCAACGAGATAGGCATGAGCTTCGGCGCGAGCGAGGTCTTCGACGAAAAGGGCGTGCGCACGTCCGTCTCCTACACCGCCAGCCCGACCCAGAGGCAGCAGATCATCGACACCAAGAACGAGCTCATGCAGTTGTTCACCGAAACGAAGAAGCGCTACGAACAGATGCTGGCGCTGACCGAGGTCTGGGTGAAGGAAGGCATCTTCGGCGAGCAGGGCTTCTTCCACGGCGACCTGCACGGCGGGAACATCATGTCCGACGGCGACACCCTCACGGCCATCGACTTCGGCAACGCCACCAGCCTGAGCACCGAGCAGCAGAGCAAGGTCATCACCATGATGATCGCCGCCAGCACCAAGCAGACGACCAAGTTCCTGGATGCGCTGCGCCCGCTCCTGACGGATGAGGCCAGGCAGGTCATGGACGCCAAATACAACGACCTGCGCGAAGCGCTGCGCGTGGTCATGCGCAAGGGCGGCAACGGCGAGACCGGCACGCGCATCGGCGCCATCCTCGCCGTGCTGCAGAAGTACGGCGTGTCCATCCCATCGTCCCTGTTCAACTTCTCCAGCAGCGAACTGCGCCTGCAGAACTCGGTGGAGGAGCTGGGCGCGCTCATGGAGGAGATCAAGGAGGACATGGAGGCCCTGGGCGAAGCACGCGTGAATGCGCTGGAAGGGACCGCCGAGATGTTCGAGGATACCAACCAGGCCATGCAGATGATGGCGCAGCACATCAACCAGCAGACCGTGCAGAACCACATCACCAACGGCAAGAACAAAGTCGACTGGGCCACCGAACTCCTGGACGTCCCGGGCATCAGCTACGATGAGAACGGCGTGATCCAGGAAGCCGGACTGCCGCCGGAATTCGCCGACGGCGGAGAAAAGGCCGCGGGGAGGGAGCTGCTCTCGAACGTGATCCAGAATGTCAACCTCTTCATTTCGCAGCCCTCCCAGGTGGGCGTGTTCTATGCCATGCACGTCGAGCCCTTCCCCGAGGCCAAGGCCGCATGGGACAGCAACATCGACAAAGCCACCAACATGCAGCTGACGCAGGCGGAGCGCAACCAGGCGAGGGCCGCCATCATGAAGGCGCTGATGAAGGTCTCCAAGGACACGCTCACGCAGTTTGAATCAGAGGTCAACGCCGACCCGGTCTACGGCGGGAGGGTCGACTCTTTCTTCGGCGTGGTGAACGACGTCTGCCAGGCCAACAGGGCCGCTTCGGCATGGAAGCTGGGCGTCGTCTCAGCGATAAAATACGCCCTTTTCGACAAGATATGAGCAAAGGGATCCGGACCTGATCTTCATCGTTTAGCCGCACGGCGCATGGCTGCGCCGGCACGGAGGAAACATGGAATATGCAGCTTTGATACGCGAACTGGGCAATGTGCTCGGCATAGACCTCGCCCTGACCGAAGCGGGGACCTGCGGCGTGTTTTTCGATGAAGACGAGGTCATGTTCGAAGTCAGCGAGGAGCGGCTGTTCATCATGGCCGACCTCGGACCGAGCGAAGGGCGCGGCGACGCGGTCCTGCGCCTGCTGCGCGCCGCCAACCTGGGGCTGGAGACCGGATTCGCCTGCGCCGGGATCGACGAAGAGCGCGGGCAGTTCACCCTCTGCCGCGTGCTGGAGGGCGACCTGGCCTATCCCGATTTCGAAAGGATCCTGACCGTCTTCGTCGGCGCGCTGCGCTACTGGAAGGAATGGCTCGCCCAGCCGCCTTCCGCTGAGCCGAAGGAGGAAGGCCCCCTCCCTTTTGAGATCGGCGCCCTCAGGGCGTGAGGCCTGGGGGCGGCATCGTCCTCCCGCCCGTCCCGGCTGGGCCCGGAAGGCACCACGTTTTTCACAAAGCAGCAAGGAAGGCAGCATGTCCCAGATCCATCTCAACGACGGCGGCTACGATTTCAGCCATTACGAAAACGACAACGGCCTCCCGAAAGATGGCCATCCCACGCTCCCGCAGCAGATCGGGGAGGATCAGAAGACCGGTCAGCAGCCGCCCGTCCGGCGGCAGTCCGTGGGGCATGAGCCCCCGTTGGAGCTCTCCAACGCCCGCCCCGCGCCAAAAAGCTCCCGGGGATGGTCCAAAGGCCGCATAGCGGCGTGCATCATCACCGCCGGCATTTCCGAGCTGCTGCGCCTGGCCTGGCGGGGCATCATGTCCTGCTGCACCTCGGCGCGCCTTGCGCCCGCGCAGGCGCCGCGCATCGGGCGTTCCGACGCGAAAGACGCTTCCGATCCCCTGCCCACGTCGGCTTCCTACAACGAAAACGTGGGGCTCGCGCTCCTGGCCAGGAAGCCGCTCCACGGCGATCTGGAGGGCGCGGCCCGCGAGGCCCTGGCCGAGCTGCGCGGGCAGTTCGGCGTGGAGCTCGTCCCGGAAGGAAAGTCGCTCAAGGAGACGCTCGGCACCTCCGGCACGAACAGGCTGTATGCCCAACTCCAGGGCCTGCAAAGCGATGTCACCCCTGCACAGATCAGGGAATGGGTCCTGCAGGCCGGCAAGACGAAGATCGTCATGCAGCATGTTGCCGACAAGATGAAGGAACTCTGGCCGGAAGGGACCAAATTCCCCGTCGACCTGCCGGACCATGCCCTTTCCCGTTACCCGGAGCTCAAAGAGAGCCTGATGTCCTGCACATCTCCTGGGGCCATCCGGAGTGTCCTGGAAGGAGCCGAAGCCAAGCTCCAGGCCATCATCGCGCAGAAGCAGCGGCTGGACGCGATCCTCGTGGAGGCGCGCCACTGGTATGTCGAGGCGCTGGGCAAGGGCCTTGGCGCGCCGTACCTGGCGGTCTCCGACATGGATCTCAGGCCCTTCAACAACAAGATGCAGAAGTTCGCCGACGCGATCCTTACCGGCAGCCATCCGGGCTGCCTGGAGGAAGGGTTCGATGCCAAAAAGGCGATCAGGGATCAAGCGGAGGATCTGGCCGGGACCCGCGTGCAGGAATACGAGAGCATCAGGCTGGCGGACATCTCCGATGACCTGAGGAACACCTTCAGGCACATGCTGCTCACCAACGAGACGGTGAAGCCGGGCAGCCTGGCGCTGTACATCGAACTGGGCAGCAAGGTCGACGCTTCCCGCCTCATGGAGATCCTGTCCGATCCGGAGCCCGACCCGGACGCCCTGCGGAAGGAGATGCTGGCGCTGGGCTCAAAGCTCAGCGGTGCCTTCCTGCTGCATTTCGGAGGAAAGGCGTGGCATGATCTGGACGGGGATGTCAAGGGAGCCATCCAGGCCTATGCCCCGCTCGTCATGCTGGACAAGGTGCCCGGGCTGCGCAAGGCGCTGGCGGAATATCCGGCGCTGCCCGAGCTTTCGGAGTGGTGCTCCGAGCAGATGGATACCGAGGACCATCCGGTCTACGGCATCCGCATCGCCAATGTCGCCGGCATCGCCAGGGGCATGATCAGCAGCGCCGGGGAAGTCGACATCCGCCTGCGGGAACTGGGCAGGCTGGGCGGCTGAACGAACACTGAGGGAGCCGCCCGTGCAGCGCAGGAGCTGGCCGGAGGCGGAGCCTTCCCCGGCCCCGGGAAGCGCTTTTTTCGCCTGACAGGAAGGCTCCGGTCAGGGAGCGATGTACCGGAAGTGATTCTTTTTCACGGTGATGAGCCCGTCGGCCTGCATCTTCCCCAGTTCTTTTGAGAGCGCGGTGCGCTCCAGGTTCAGGTAGTCGGCGAGCTGCTGCCGGTCGTAGGGGATGTCGAATTCCCTGCTGCCTTTCTGCAGGGAAACGGAATCCAGGTAGGCCAGCACGCGCCCGCGCACGGTCTTCGGCGTCGTATGGAAGATCCTGCCGGAAAGCGCCAGGTTCTTATGCGCGGTGATCGCCAGCAGGTTCGCGACGAACGCCGCCGCCCATGCGCCCTCTGCCGCAGCGACCTCCCTGATGCTGCCCGTCCTGAGGAAGAGGATCCTGCAGTCTTCGTTCGCCGTGACATCCACCAGCAGCGGCGCATCGCCCAGCAGGGCGTATGTCTCCGCAAAAATCTGCCCTGGGCCTATGTGGCTGAGGATGGTGCGGCTGCCCCACGCGCCGCTGCTCTCGATAAGGACGCTTCCGGCGAGGACGAGCCCCAGGCGCTGCGTCGTGCTGCCTGCCTGGAGGATGACCGCGCCTTTTTTGAAGGACTTTTCCGTGGCGCGGAGCGCCGCAAGGGCAGCCCGCAGCCCTTGCGCATCCATGCCCCTGAACAGCATGGTCTTCAACAGCATCCCATCATCCATGAAAAATCTCCGGAAAATGTTTAAAATGTGGTCATGACCACATACAACCCTTCTTGTTGTAGTATGCTGCCTCCACGACATCAAGCAGAAAGGAGCGTGTCCATGATCCGGAAGATCATCCGCATCGACGAGGAAAAGTGCAATGGCTGCGGCCTGTGCGCCAAAGCCTGCCACGAAGGCGCCATCGACATCATCGGCGGCAAGGCCAGGCTGGTGCGCGAACATTTTTGCGACGGCTTTGGCGACTGCCTGCCCAACTGCCCCGCCGGAGCCATCAGCTTCGAGGAAAGGGAGGCCCCCGCCTATGACGAAGCCGCGGTCAAGGCGAGCCAGGCGCAAAAGGAGATGGAGCGGCAAGCCGCTGCGCACGGATGCCCCGGATCCAGGTTCCAGGAGATAAGCAGGCGGGAAGGATCTGCTGCAGCGCCATCGCCGTCAAAACCGGCGTCGAGGCTGCATCAATGGCCCTGCCAGATCAAGCTGCTGCCGGTGCAGGCGCCGTTCTACGACGGGGCGAAGCTGCTCATCGCCGCAGACTGCACCGCCTATGCCTATGCAAGCATGCACGAGGACTTCATGAAGGGCAGGGTGACCATGATCGGCTGCCCCAAGCTGGACAACATCGATTATGCCGGAAAGCTCACGGAGGTCATCGCGGGCAACGACATCAAGAGCGTGACCGTCGTGCGCATGGACGTGCCCTGCTGCGGCGGCCTGCAGCGGGCGGCGGAAACGGCGCTGAAAAACAGCGGAAAATTCCTCCCCTGGCAGGTGGTCACCATATCACGCGACGGCAGGATCCTGGATTGATCCCCAAAAAGCAATTTTCATTACAACGTCAAGCCATACTGGAGAATGTGACCATGGAAAAGAAAATGTTTTGCTACCAGTGCCAGGAAACGGCCGGCTGCAAGGGATGCATGGTATCCGGCGTTTGCGGGAAGAAGCCGGAAGTGGCGGCGATGCAGGATCTTCTGATCTATGCGACGAAAGGTCTGTCAGCCGTATCCACGAAGCTCAGGGAAGAAGGAAAGGAAGCGGGCAGGGACGTCAACCATCTGGTGACGATGAACCTCTTTACCACCATCACCAACGCCAACTTCGACCGGGACGACATCTGCAGCAGGATTGAGGAGACACTGGCGGTCAAGCGGGAGTTGCTGGGCAGGCTTTCCTCCCGGAAAGGGCTTCCAGCAGCGGCGCTCTGGGAAGGTCCCCGCGACGCCTTCGACGCCAAGGCTGCCACGGTCGGCGTACTTGCCACGTCAGATGAAGACATCCGTTCCCTGCGTGAGCTGATCACCTACGGACTGAAGGGCCTGGCAGCCTACACCAAGCACGCGAATGCGCTTCTGCACGACGATGAGAAGGTAGATGCCTTCCTGCAGTCCGCGCTGGCGAAGACGCTGGATGACTCCCTCGGCGTCGGCGACCTCGTGGCCCTGGCCATGGAGACCGGAAAATACGGCGTGGACGGCATGGCGCTCCTGGACAAGGCCAATACCGGTGCGTATGGGCATCCGGAGATCACTACGGTGAGCATCGGCGTGCGCAGCAATCCCGGCATACTCATTTCCGGCCACGATCTCAGGGACCTGGAAATGCTTCTGGAGCAGACTGCCGGAACGGGCGTGGATGTCTATACGCATTCCGAAATGCTCCCGGCGCACTATTATCCCGCCTTCAAGAAATATCCCCACTTTGCGGGGAACTACGGCAATGCCTGGTGGAAGCAGAAGGAGGAATTCGAGAAGTTCAACGGGCCCATCCTGATGACCACGAACTGCATCGTCCCGCCCGCGGACAGCTATAAGGACCGCCTTTGGACCACGGGCGCCACGGGGTTCCCGGGGTGCAGGCATATCGACGCGCCCTATGGCGAAAAAAAGGATTTTTCCGCCATCATCGAGCAGGCGAAGGGATGCCTGCCTCCCACTGAGATAGAGACGGGAAGCATCACGGGCGGCTTTGCGCACGAGCAGGTTTTTGCCCTTGCCGAGCCGGTGGTCAACGCCGTGAAGTCCGGCGCGATCCGCAAGTTCGTGGTCATGGCCGGATGCGACGGACGCCAGAAGTCCAGGGAGTACTATGCCGAATTCGCCGCGAAGCTGCCCAGGGATGTGGTGATCCTCACGGCGGGCTGCGCCAAGTACAAGTACAACAAGCTGGATCTGGGCGACATCGGCGGGATCCCGCGCGTCCTCGATGCCGGGCAGTGCAACGACTGCTATTCGCTGGCGCTCATTGCGCTCAAGCTAAAAGAGGTCTTCGGGCTGGCAGACATCAACGACCTGCCCCTGGTGTTCAACATCGCCTGGTACGAGCAGAAGGCGGTCATCGTCCTCCTGGCGCTGCTCTACCTGGGCGTGAAGAACATCCACCTCGGCCCGACCCTTCCCGCATTCCTTTCGCCCAACGTGGCCAAGGTGCTCATGGACAGCTTCGGCATAGCGGGCATCGGCACCGTCGACGACGACCTGGAGCTCTTCTTCGGGTAGTGCCGCACGGGACCGGCAGCCGGCGGTCCGGCCAGGACGCCGCATGAGCCGTTTCCCCCACCCCCTGCCAACGGTAAAGCCGCCCTTTCCAGGACGGCTTTCTTTTATGCGGGCATGGGAGCCCTGTGCGGCCTTGGGCGCGCGGGCCGGCGCGCCCCGGCATCATCCGCCGTTCCCGGCGTGCTGCGGGCGCCGCCGGGCGGGTGTCACGGCTTTTCCTGCGGTCCGGCGCACGTGCCCCGCGCCAGGACGAGCCTTCCGAGCACGGCTGCGAGGTCTTCCGGATCGAAGGGCTTGGCCAGGTGCGCATCCATGCCGGCATCCAGGCAGTCGCGCACGTCGTCGTCGTAGGCATTGGCGCTCAGGGCGATGATCGGCAGGCTGCGGCCTCCGTCCAGGCTGCGGATGACCTTCGCCGCCTCGAGCCCGTTCATCACAGGCATCTGGATGTCCATGAGCACGACGCTGTAATGGCCCGTGCCGGACTCCCGGACCTTGTCCACGCCTTCCTGCCCGTTCCGGGCCCTGTCCACGGCAAGCCCGTACTGCTGCAGGATGATCGTGGCGATCTCGGCATTGATCTCGTTGTCCTCCACCAGCAGGACCCTGTGCCCTGCCAGGTCGGCAGCGGTCGTTTCCTCACAGGAGGGGAGCGGGGCTTCCCCAAGGGGCTCCAGCTCGAGCTCGACGGTGAACTCGGATCCCTCGCCGACCTTGCTCCTGACGGCGATCGTCCCGCCCATGAGCTCGACGACCTTTGCCGTGATGGCCAGCCCCAGGCCCGTGCCCTGCACGCGGTTGAGCCTGGTGTTCTGCTCCCTGGTGAAGCTCTCGAAGATATGCGGCAGGTAATCTTCGCTGATCCCGATGCCGGTGTCCCTGACGATGAAGCGGTACCGGTTCCTGCCGGAAGCCTGCGCGGGCAGCTCTTCCGCGACCAGGCCGACGCTCCGGCCTTCCGGCGTGTACTTGATGGCGTTGCTGAGGATGTTGATGAGGACCTGCTCGATGCGCAGCTCGTCGGCGATGACCTTGAAGTGGCTTATGCCGGAGTGCATGTACGTGATCTCCAGCGACTTGTTCTGCGCCTGGAGGGCCGTGATGTCCTCGATGCGCCGCAAGACCTCCGCCAGGTCGCAGGGGCCGCTGCTGAGCTGCATCTTCCCGCTCTCGATCTTGGAGATGTCCAGGATGTCGTTGATCAGGGAAAGCAGGAAATGGCTGGACGAGCCGATCTTCGCCAGGGAATCCCGCACCACCGCGGGGTCGTCCAGGTGGCTGTTGGCGATGCTGGTATAGCCCACGATGGCGTTCATCGGCGTGCGGATGTCGTGGGACATGTTCGCGAGGAAGTCGTTCTTTGCGGCGGTCCGCGCATCGGCCATCTTCCGCTGGTACTCCTGCTCCCGCCGGATCTGCGCATCGATGTTGTTCAGGCCGATGATCATGTGGCGCCCGTCTTCGTCATCCATGAGCGTCGCCTTCATGCTGACATAGACCGGGTCGCCGCCGAACATCAGCCGGAACTTGGTCGTGAAGGAGCCGTCCCGCTCCAGCAGCGACAAGACCCTCTCCCGTGAGAACACCGCCAGGAAGCGGCCCCTGTCCCCTTCGAAGACGAGCCTCTCCGCGCTGCCCCGGATCAGCCCGAAGAAGTCCTCCCCGGCCTTGCTGATCCCCAGCTGGCTGTACTGCTCCGTGGCGCTGTATTCGGCGAAAGCCCCGGTGTCCGGATCCACGATGTAGATGCAGAAATAGTCCCCGGCCATGGCCTGGGCGATGCGCGAGTAGGTCACGCGCGCATGGTGCGCCTTTTCAAAGGCCTCCCTGGCCTTCATCTGGTCATCGACGCTGCTGATGCCGACCACCACATGGCGCTTTTCCTGTTCGATCATGCGGGTGACCTTCAGGTGGACATGGGTCGGGACGCCGCCGAACATCAGCCGGAAGGTCATGGTGAAGAAGCCGTGCGCGTCAAGGGCGGCTATGATGTTGTCCTTGGTGAACGTCTCCAGGAACCTTTCCTGGTCCTCGGAGAAAATGAGCGCATCGAAATGCTTCCTGGAGAACTCGATGAAGTCGTCCCCTCCGGTGGGCAGCCCGAACGCCCTGTATTCCGGCGATGAGCTGTATTCGATGAACTTGTTGTTGCTGACGTCCACATAGTAGATGCAGAAATAGTCCGCAGCGAGGGCCTGGGCCACACTGGTCTGCGAGATCTTCAGCACTTCGTCTTTCATGGCGCATCCGTTTTTCAGGAAGATGGCCGGTCCCGCTGCTGCCCTGGCAGAGCGCCTGCGGCAGGGGGCGCGCATGCCGCCCGCGGAAGAGGCGCGCCCTCCGGGCAGAACCGGACCGCGCGTGACCTCCATGGCGTTTTTAGCGCAAAACGCCTGCTTTCAGCAAGGGAAAAGAGGGGGATGGCATGGCGTGATCGTGCCTTGGCGCAGGCATGACGGCCCCGTGGGGCGCTGCCGGCCGCCGGGGAGCGGTCCGTGCTCTCCGGGAGCGGGCTGCCCCTGGCCCTCCCGAGGAGGCTTTGCCAATGCTGCGCCTCCCCGGCAGTCAGCGCAGCTGGCTGTCCTTGCTGCCCTTGCGGTTGTAGTGCATGAGCCGCTGTTCCTGCCTGTCGGCCTCTTTCTGGCAGGCGACGCACAGCCGCACGCCCGGCAGCGCCAGGCGCCTGGCTTCCGGTATCGGACCGCCGCAGTTCTCGCAAGTGTGCAGGCTCTCCCCCGAATGCAGGCTGCGCCGCGCCCTTGCGATCTCATCGTTGACGGAATCCGCGATCTGGGCTTCCACCGCCCCGTCCTGCGCCCATCCGACAGCCATCGCCGCACCTCCGATCCATGCGCCCCGCCGTGGAGCCCATGCCGTTTTTGCCGGCCCCCGGGCTAGGACCCGGACTCGACCAGCCTGCGGTATTGGTCGCAGCCGGGCTGGAAGCCGTTGCCGCAGGCTTTGCCGAACCATTGCCTGGCCGCCGCTTTGTCCTTTTTCACGCCGCGGCCGTTCTTGTACATGACGCCCAGGTTGGCCTGGGCCTGGGCATGGCCTTTTGCCGCCGCTTCTTCCCACAGCGCCCGTGCCCTGGCGGGGTCCTGCGGCACGCCCCGGCCTTTCGCGTGCAAAACGCCCAGGTTGTACAGGGCTTCGGCATCCCCCTGGGCGGCGGCCTTTTCGAACCACAGGCGGGCCTTGGCGGGGTCGCGCGGCACGCCAGCGCACAGGCCGAAGGCCGCATAGCAGCCGCCCAGGGCCGTCTGGGCGGCGGCATCGCCGCGCTCGGCGCCTGCCTTGAGCTTTTCCACGGAGGCCGCATCGACCTGGGCCGCCTCTGCAGCCGGGAGCGCCATCGCCGCCGCGATG
>JAEEGI010029562.1_pt1 | contig 10348 bp, 6 predicted proteins | sample 8958751 | NCBI WGS metagenome assembly JAEEGI01 (sample SAMN16246545, study PRJNA631951) | gut metagenome | biome: gut microbiome; feature: rumen; material: KS-attached | host: Bos | place: Iran: Karaj | collected 2018-10 | reverse complement strand
TTACTGGTCCGAAAACAGGGCCGTACTGCTGGACGGGAAGTTCAGGGCTGTGGATCCCGGTGCGAACTACTCGCTCATGTCCGCCGAAAAGGACGGGAAAAAGATCACCGTGCTGTACGGCACGTCCGAGATCGAACTCACCGCCTGCGCGGAGGACGTCTGGAACAATACTTTCAAAAACTATATAGTTGTATCGTGCGCTCCAGGTAAGGACTATGCCGTTTTCGACTGGCGCGGGGATAAGCTGGGCGCCGGCGTGACTTCCGGCAGCATTCAGAAGATCGAGGTACCTGCGGGCGGAATGGTAAAATTCGGCTGAGGCCACGGCTTCGGTACGCCGCAGATATAATTTATACTTGTTCCTGCTTAAAAATACAGCGGACAAATATTAAAAGAGAGGTAAACTAAATGAATTACAAAGATCTTGTATGCAACTGCAAAAAAGTGTCTTACGAGGATATTGACAACGTCGTTAAGAACGAAAACAATATTTCTGACGTGGTAAAGGTGTTTGAGGACGTTCAGAAACAGACCCAGTGTTCCACCGGATGCGGCGGATGCCATGACAAAATAATGGATTTCATTGCCGACATACTCTATCAGAGGTAAACCGGATCATGGTTTTGCTCTGCCCTTAATACCGTAAAAGGAGAAAACCGTATTGCTTCCCGCCATAAAACGATTTGATATGAAAAGGCCTGCGATGCGTATGCATCTCGGTCTTCTGATGAGGGTGCTCACACTTCCCACGCTGCTCAGTCACAAAAACAAACTCACCAGGATCGGTATGGAAGGCGTAAAACCGCCGTACGTACTGCTTTGCAATCATAACGCGTTCATGGATTTCTCCGTGGCGCTGAAGGCAACGCGCTTCAAGAGAGTGAATTTCGTTGTGGCGATCGACGGATATCTGAAGCGAGAGTGGCTGCTGCGCTTTATAGGCTGCATATGCAAGCGCAAATTCACGCGCGACATAACGCTCATAAAACAGCTGAAACTCGTAAAAAAGCGCGGAGATATTGCCGCCATCTATCCCGAGGCGAGATATTCATTGTGCGGAACCACTGCCGTATTGCCCGAATCCGTCGGAAAACTGGCGAAAATGCTTGACATCCCGATCGTGACGCTTATCTGCCACGGCCACCACGTAAATTCGCCGTTCTTCAACCTGCCCGATCATAAGGTAAAAGGCACCGAAGCGACTATGACCTGCCTCCTTACGCCTGAGCAGATGAGTACGATGTCCGCGGATGAGATCCAGAAACGCGTCGAGGCAGCATTCGTGTACGACGATTACGCATGGCAGGCGGAAAATAAGATCGCTGTCACGTACCCGAAACGCGCCGAGGGGCTTCAGAAGGTGCTTTATCAATGTCCGCACTGCGGCCGGGAGTACCGTATGAGCGCGTCAGGCGCCACGCTCCGCTGCGACGAGTGCGGAAAATCGTGGCTTATGGACGAGTACGGCGCGCTTAAGGCTACTGAAGGCGAGACCGAATTTTCGCATATCCCGGACTGGTACGAGTGGGAGAGGGGCAACGTCCGCCGTGAAGTGCGTGCGGGCAAATACGGAATAACGCTGCAGGCAAGAGGGTACGCGCTTCCCAACGCGTCCGGATTTATCGACGTGGGCAATGCCGTGCTGACGCACGACATGTCGGGTTTTACCGTGCGAGGCCATTATAAGGGCGAAGATTACGAACTGGTCATCCGGGCGTCAACGCAGTATTCGGTCCACATCGAGTACGAGTATCTCGGCAAATACGGAGATTGCGTTGACCTCAACACACTTGAAGATACACTGTACGTACATCCGGAGGGCCGCGATTACTCCGTGACAAAAATGGCGCTCGCAACGGAAGAATTATACGCACTTTACAACGAACAGGCTTAGACCGGCTTAAACAGACTTGATTTGCTTAAACAGGCTTAATTGATTTAAACAGACTGCTGCCTGACTGGAGGAAAAAATGAAAAGAATTACCGCATTCATCCTCGTACTCTGCCTGCTTGCAGGACTTTGGACAACGTTTATACGGGTGTCCGGAGAAAATGCTGCCAACTATCTGACGCACAGCTGGGAAGCCGTATTTTTCCCGGGCAATATCAACGAAACGCAGGAAGAAGGCGTCCCGGTGACAACGTACGTGCCTTCCGCGAGGGAGCCCTGGTTTTCTCCCCAGCTCAGTGTTTTCAGCGATCTGAAAAAGATGGCAGAGGGAAAAGACTATATAACTTTCTATATAAGCGTTGAACTCAGCGGCGTATTCAGCGGCGAAGTACAGCCCAAAGACGTAAATTTCCTGTTCCGCGCGATAGATCCACGCACGGGCAGTTTTGCTTATTCATTGGACGAAACAGATAACTGGAACGGAAAAGGTGACGCCTGGCTGGATATTTACGGGGACCTGCTGGACGAAGGCGATATGGTATATAAGATCGACTTCGGCGGAAACGTAATGTGCGACCTTTCTCCGAAAAGTGTGGCGGTAGATGACGGCTGGACGCTGTTTGAATCAGATCCGGTCTGCGTCTCTGCTGCCGCTCTAAATGATGAGCTGTTCGGAGATATTATACTGTGCATGGGCTTCGACGGCGGCTTCGCGAACGGATTCGACGGGATCCGTATAAGAAATACAGCTATATATGAATATGGTGAAAATACTAAAACTCCGGAGCCCGGACAGCAGCCCACGGACAGCCCGGCAGATCCGGGAGGAGAAGGAGAACAGAAAATGGTGTATCCGGAATACATTTTTGATTTTAAAGACGATTCTACTTATTCAGTCGGATTCGGAAGCTCATGCGTTGCGGAGATCACCGACGACGGTCTGCTTACTACAGTCATAAGCGACGATCCGTTCGTATTTATCGGAGGAACGTACATAACAGGCTCCGACGCTCCCTGGGTCGTAATACGTTACAGGGGAGAATCCGCCGCTGAGAGGCGAAAAGGCGAGATCTACTTCGGTACGGAGAAAAATGAGATCAGCGAACAGACCAGGATCTATACGGAATGGGGAAAAGTAACGGAAGAATGGCAGACACTGATCATGTATTCAAATATGCTGAATAAACTTGACGAAGAGATCACTACCGTCAGGTTCGACCCGTATACGAACGCGAACGGAGACGCGGAGATCGTGATGGACGAGTGGCTCGAGGTAGAGTACATCGCGTTCTTCAAGACTGAAGAAGATGCGAACGCGTTCGATTACGAAAAATATAGTACTCCTTCGGCAGTACCCACAAAAGCTCCGCATGAAGGGCAGGAAGGTGCAGACAGTTGGGAAAAGCCGGCTTCGACCGAAAGATACGTGATAAGCGCAGACAATGAAAAAGGAACCTTATCGATCACGCGCGACGCTTCTTCGAACACTTTGACCGTGGCTTACGGCAAAGGAAACAGCGCACGTTCGTACGTTGTCCCGGACAATGCATATTTCCTCAACGGGCCGCTTTCGGGCGTTGACGATCTCGGCAGGGAGCTTCCCGACAGCCATTCCATAATTGCTCCCGATTACACTACGAAAAGCGAAAACGGCGATCCCCTCAGATATCAGGCTGCGGCGCGACCGGTCGGAGTATATGCAGAGAACGGCAGGAAATACGTAGGCCTGTTCTATTTCCTCATCCACGGCACGATGAATTACGATAACCGGGAACCCAGGAATATCCAGGAAATGCTGGACAAATACGGCGATAAGGCCAAGGATATGCCTGAACTGTGGGGCAACGTCGGTTCTACGTTCTATTTCGCGAAACCGCTTTACGGCTATTACGATTCGAATGACGAATGGGTCATCAGGAAGCACCTGGAACTGCTCTCGAACGCCGGCGTTGATTTTCTCTACTTCGACGTCACGAATAATTATCTGTACGACCGCACGGCGGTAAAAATAATGGAGCTCTGCCACGAATTGAATACACAGGGCTATGCGGCGCCTAAGATCGTTTTCTACACCAATACCGAAGCGGAAGAACGTGTGTACCAGGCGTACAAACTGATATATTCCAAAAATCTTTACCCGGACACGTGGTTCATGCTCGACGGGAAACCGCTGATCATAGCTCCGGAGAAAGCAAATATTGACAACTTCTTCACGATCCGCGTTCCGCAGTGGCCTAACGAGCCCCAGCGCGAAAATTCCTGGCCGTGGATCGATTTCGACCAGCCTGCGAAGAAGCACGGCAAAGATTATAATGAAGCGATCAGCGCATCTATCGCGCAGCACAACGGCAATATCGAGTTTTCGTCTTCCGCGCTCTATGGTTATAAGGGCAACCGCGGCAGGTCGTACAACGGCATTACCGATGAGCCTACCGCCGATTCTTATAAGAGGGGCGAGAATTTCAGGCAGCAGCTTAACCGCGCTATCGATTCCGGCGTTCCTTACGTCATGATCACGGGCTGGAACGAGTGGATCGCTAACCGCATGAATCCGATGACGAAAGAGTATCCTATCTGCTTTATGGACTCGTTCGACCTCGAATACAGCCGCGACATCGAGATGACTGAAGGCGCGTACTTCGACAATTATTATATGCAGCTCGCGGCCGGGATCACTTCGATACGCGGTGCGGCGCCGGAGATAATAAGAGACGACAGGCACGCTATAGATATTGCCGGCGACTTTTCGCAATGGGATAACGTGGCGCACTATTATACCGATCCTTCGGGAGATGCTCAAAAACGCGACACTAACGGAGCGGCGGGCACACATTACACGAACGATACCGGGCGCAACGATATTGTCCGCATCAAAGTTACGGGCGATGCGTCGTTCCTCTACTTCTACGCGGAATGCGCGGACAATATAAAGAGCGGCTCCGGGTCGGACAGCTGGATGCAGATACTGCTGAACGTTGACAACAAAACGTCGGGCTGGCTCGGGTACGACTACGTCGCCTGCAGCAAAACGAAGGGGGACAACGTCGCTACGCTTGCCAGGTTTAACGGCAGTTCGTACGATCTTACCGAAGTGGCCAATATCACGTACCAGGTGAAGGGAAATAAGATGATGGTCGCTGTCCCGCTTGAGGCGCTCGGTATCGATTATTTCAACAAGATCTCGCTTTCGTTCAAGTGGATCGACAGCAGGAGCCTTATAAATACCGCCGAACAGTTTTATACCGACGGCGACTGCGCGCCACTGGGCAGACCGGACTTCACTTACCGCACGTACGCCGCGGACGCAATGCCTAAAAAGCTTATGAAGACTGTGCTGCTTTCGGAGCGCAAGGCGGCTTATGAAACAGATCAGAAAGGGAAAGACCCGATCAAGTACGTTGACGCCGGAACAGGCGCCGCACGCTGGGTGGTGCCCGCTGCGATCGCAGGCGGAGCCGCTGTGCTGGCAGCCGGAGCAGGTATCGGAATTGCCGCTTCGAAAAAGCGCAGGAAAAAAGTGAAGGCGGAATAAGGAAAAGAACCTGACGGGCCGCGCGTTCAAACTTGACCGGCCCTGCGCTCAAACCAGGTTGATAAACGGCCGCGATTGGCTTATAATATACAGACGGCGCAAAGGCTGCACCGCCTGTTTTATATTAATCCGTCTTTGGGGAGGATAAACGCATGAGAAATGTTGACGTTTCACTGGTAACGGCTGCGATACGCGAAATGTGCATCGAAGTAAACCATAAATTGTCGCCGGATATGGCGGGAAAACTGGCAGAAGCGAAAGAACGCGAAGAATCGCCGCTCGGACGCCAGATACTCGGCCAGCTTATAGAGAATATGGATATTGCCCAAAAAGAAATGATACCGATCTGCCAGGACACAGGTATGGCGGTCGTTTTCATCGAAGTAGGGCAGGACGTCCACTTTGAGGGCGGAAATATCGAAGACGCCGTGAACGAAGGCGTGCGCAGAGGATACACGGAAGGATATTTAAGAAAATCCGTTGTCCGCGACCCTATCGAGCGCGTAAATACTGGAGATAATACCCCGGCCGTCATCCATTATTCTATTGTCCCCGGCGAAAACGTAAAAATAACGCTCGCACCGAAAGGATTCGGCAGTGAAAATATGAGCCGCCTGTTTATGCTAAAACCCGCTCAGGGTATCGAAGGAGTTAAAGAAGCGGTGCTCACCGCCGTTGCGGACGCCGGTCCGAATGCATGCCCTCCCATGGTCGTGGGTGTGGGTATCGGCGGAACGTTCGAGAAATGCGCGCTGATGGCTAAGAAAGCGCTCACCAGAAACGTGAACGAACGCTCTAAAATACCGTACGTAGCCGAACTCGAGACGGAACTGCTCGATAAGATCAACTGCCTCGGCCTCGGTCCGGGCGGACTCGGCGGCCGTATGACGGCGGTCAACGTAGCGGTCGAGACTTATCCGACGCATATCGCCGGACTTCCGGTGGCGGTCAATATCTGCTGCCACGTTAACCGTCACATCGTGCGCGAGATCTGAGGAGGGACGATACAATGGACAGACATATAAATTTACCTTTAACCGATACCGACGCCCGTTCGCTTCGCGCAGGCGATTACGTATACCTCACCGGCGTGCTTTATACCGCCAGAGACGCGGCGCATAAGCGCATGTATGAAGCGCTCGACGCCGGGCAGGAACTCCCTGTAGACTTAAACGGACAGGTCGTATATTACCTCGGACCTACGCCCGCACGCCCCGGTCACGTGATCGGATCTGCCGGGCCGACGACTTCTTCACGTATGGATAAGTACGCTCCGAGGCTGCTTGACCTCGGACTAAAAGGGATGGTAGGAAAAGGAAAAAGGACGCAGGAAGTTATTGACGCCGTGGTCCGCAACGGAGCTGTTTACTTTGCCGCCGTGGGCGGCGCAGGCGCTCTGCTCTCTAAATGCATTAAAGAAGCCGAAGGCTTGGCGTACGACGATCTGTTCACCGAGGCTATACGCCGCCTGCGCGTCGAAAACCTGCCCGTAATAGTAGTAATAGACTCCGAAGGAACCAATCTGTACGCGACCGCCGCGGATAACTGGAAAAAATAACCCTCCCCGCAACACAAATATTAAAAAATGATCATTCGCAACAGTATAAAATCTGTAATACGTTCTCCGCTGAAAAGCATATTGTTTTTTCTGCTGATAATGGCGCTCGTAGCGGCCCTTTCGCTTGGTTCCGCGCTCGTAAGCATGTGCTCCGCACTGTTAAACCAGTGCGAAAGAACGTATATTACCATTGGATCGATCGAATACCGCGGCGGACGTTTCCCGGATAAAACAGTAAGCGATAATAAAGCGGCATCGATCCGCGAACAGATCGATTTTAACGCACTCGGGGAAAAAGAATACGTAAAAGATATTGACGACAGCTCGACCGCGATCGTTTCGCTCCCGGGGTTCAACAGAGTGCTCATCGAGAACTCTTCATCGCAGAACATCATAGTACTGACGGCAAGGAAATTGTCCCGGGACAATGCCATGTGCAAGGTCGTTAACGTCCTGTATGCCGATGCTCTTACCGAGGACAGGCTAATAAACGTTTATGATACGGATGAGAGCGGAAAAACCGTCCCGTTTGACGGGGAAGAGGGTCACACGTATCTTATCTCCGGATTCACAGACGGAAATATCTCCGGCGTTATCGACGTTACTCTAAGCAGCATCCTGAACGAAACGGCGCTGAACGCGGGAATACGCCAGGACAATTATTATCTTGACGTCACTGACGATCCCTATCTGAAAAACACCAGACCTGAGTACGGCCTGTTCGTCGAAGCTGCCGAGGCGTATGAACTGATAAACCATTCATGGTACGCGCGCATCACCGAGGAACCTTCATTCCTTGAGCCGTTTGTTGAGAAAGACTACTCGGTGCGCGAGGGCAGACTTTACACGAAGCAGGATGCTGAAAAAGGCATCGCGTGCCTGCTGCCCGACTATATAGCAGACCGCCTGAACGTAGGACCGGGCGACGAAACGACGCTGCTGATCACTCAGACCGGGTTTTCTTCTATCACGAATTCGTACTGGCCGGGCGTTAAAGGGATCGACACCGAAGATCCGCGAGAAGCGGACGACGGATACGGAATAAGGCTTAAATGTACGGTCACCGGTATCATTTCCACCACTGCGCGCGAGATACCTCTCATTTATCTGTCCGGTCTCGGCGATATTCCCGAGGGAGACGGTTTTTGCGGCTATACGCTCGGAACGATCTATTTTAAAAACGGTATCGGTTCCGCCGAGATCAAAGAAATCGAGTCAATGCTCCCGCCGGGCGCGGAACTCGCTTTTTACGACCAGGGATTCGCGGCAGTCTCGGAATCACTAAAACGGCTTCGCGAAGATGCTCTGGGAGTAGTGCTGGCGGCAGCGATCGCGTCGCTGGCAATGCTCGTGCTTTTCGCGTTCGTTTTCGTAGGGCGTCAATCCGATTCGGTCGTGACGATGTATCTGATGGGCACGAAAGTAAAAAGCCTCGGAACGTACGTCGGAGTTTCCGCCGCGGCGGTGCTGATACCCGGTTCGGTTGCGGGCATTCTCTTTTCCGCTGCGCTTTCCGGCATTCTTTCGCGCCTTATAGCCCGTACCGTTTCCAGAGGCCAGTCGTCATTAAGACTCTACAGCAGTTCCAGCCTCGGGATCCAGAAGCCGCTGGAGATATCTGTGTCAATGCCCGCGTGGCCCGGCATCCTGTGTGCCGTCATCCTTACCGCGCTCGGTATCGCAGCCTGCCTCGTATTTATGTTCATCGCGCTGAAACCGGTGAGCCCTGACGCGTACACCGTCAGAAAAGAGTCGAAAGTACGCAGATCAAAGCCTAAGAACGCAAAACCGCTGCCATTGTCCGGTGCGGCAAAAAAATACATATTATTGTCCCTGAAACGCGGCGGAGTACGGACCTGGGCAGTGCCCCTGGTGAGCGCGCTGATGGCGGTATTCATACTCGTACCCGCAAGCGTATTGGCATCGTACAAGGCAAAGCGAAAAGAACTCAACGAAAATACGCGCATTGACTGCTATTTCACCGATTACGGCGGAAAGCAGCGGTATGATCTCGTATTGACGGACAATATGATGACCGACTTCGAGAACAGCGAGTATTTCGATAATTTCCACTTTTCGATTTGCGATCCGTTCCTGCTCAGCTATACTCTCACATTTTCGCCCGACGGAGGTGATCCGGTCAGGACGGAATATGCGAAAAGCGCTCCTGCAGGCGGCTTTTCGAGAGAAAGTTTCGTAACGAACCTGATGAACGGACCTAAAATTTTCTACACGGACGATTTCCCCTCTGCGCCGGAATTCGTGGGAAAGACTGCGCCTGAGATACGCTGGCTCGAAGGATACAGCCACGACTATTTCTCCGGAACGAGGCGGATACGCGAAACGTTTGACTTCTACTCCACCGGCGACGTGTACACATACCGCGGACCGAATACGTTTGTCATATTACGCGACCGGAGGGATCTGTGCGTCGTGATACCCGAGTCTGTGGCGGAAGAATACAGCCTGAAGCTCGGAGACTATATAGGGATCACGGCAACGGAAGATCTGGTTAAAGAAGAATACAAGGTCATAGGTATTTTCCACGACGTGGGCAATACCGGTTTCATTTACACGCGCACGGAAAACGCTCATAAGGTGATCAACGTCGTTACAAAACGGGAAGGTATGCCGGACGGGATGGAGATGCGCGCAAAACTCAGGACAACTGCTTCCTGTGCGAGTTTCAGGCTTGTCGATACGTCGCGCATCCTGGAGGCGAAAAAGTGGCTCCTGAACCAGGGCTACAGCAGGGTGCATACGGCCGGCTTTTACAGACTGTATCCGATCCTGGAGGACCAGGAATATTGTGAAGCGCTCGAGAAGCTGGAGCGAAATATTGGTTATCTTGAAAAAGTGCTTCCGGCGATGGCCGTGCTCGTAATGACCACCGGCTTTGCCGCGGCGTATCTGCTCATGTTCCGCAGAAAAGTTGAGATCGCTACGCTGCGCTCGATTGGAGAAACTTCCGGCCGTGTTTTCGCTATATTCACGGCGGAGCAGCTGCTCACTGCAGTGATCGGCACGGTGATAGGCATAGGGCTGTGGGTGCTGATAGCGGGAGTGGTGGAAAACATGTGGCTCGCGGCGGCGTTCTTCGCAGGATTTTTAGCAGGTACGGTCGCATCAGCGTGGAGAATGAGCAGGAACAACCTGCTTGAAGTGCTGAGCGACAAGGAATAGAGGAGTGACGGACAATGATTCTCGAACTTAAAGACGTGGTTTTCAGTTATAATACGCGGTGGAACAAAGTTGACGTCCTGAAAGGCGTAAACTGCAGTTTCGAGCGCGGTAAAGTCTACGGTATCGTTGGCAAATCCGGCAGCGGCAAGAGTACCGTGCTTTCGCTTATGGCGGGGATAACGCT
>JAEEGI010029557.1_pt1 | contig 10349 bp, 8 predicted proteins | sample 8958751 | NCBI WGS metagenome assembly JAEEGI01 (sample SAMN16246545, study PRJNA631951) | gut metagenome | biome: gut microbiome; feature: rumen; material: KS-attached | host: Bos | place: Iran: Karaj | collected 2018-10 | reverse complement strand
GATTCAATGCTCTCGTGGGCAAGACAGATTCCACAAAGCATTACGTAGTAGTTACGCCGGATGAGGTACGTGCCTCAGGCCTTCTCAAAGATCGTATTGTCATTCGCTTTCCGGAAATGCAAAATGGAGGCAATGCAATGGCCGTCCTCCAAGCTGCTGCAGATGAGTGGAAAGACAAGTGGGACCACTGGACACAGTATTGCCAAGAGCAACACTATGCCTATGTAAACCCAGTCTTTGTCGTTCAAGTGGAAAATGGATCCGGAGATATCATCTCTGAAACCGACCTGAATGATTGCCTGATGAAGATTTCGCAGCGAACTGGCTTTACTTTCTCGACTGGAGAAGTCGTCCACACATTCGGGCAGACCAGTTCCTCCTTGCAAATTGCCGGTCTTGATGTCCCTTATGTAGAGCCGTCCCGCATATCTGATGACCGCAATATTAAAGTGGTATTCTTCAAAGAGAACCTTTCCACAGGTTGGGATTGCCCGCGTGCAGAAACGATGATGTCTTTCCGAAAGGCGAACGACGCCACCTATATTGCCCAGCTGCTGGGTCGTATGGTCCGCACACCGATGCAAATGCACATCAATGTGGATGATTCCCTGAACGACGTTCACCTTTACCTGCCCTATTTTGACCAAAATACGGTAAACGACATTGTTGAACAACTCAACAGCGTAGAAGGCGGCGCCATTCCTGCTGACATTGACAGCGAGCAGATTGGCGAGAAGAAGGTGGAAACACTGTCTGTACGGCCAAGAAAGCGTGTGGTAGTTCCTCCAGCCCCGCAGTCGGCCACATCCGTCGAGGCCCCAGGCCAGCCTATTGCACCTGCCCAGGAAACGTTTTTTTCACCGCTTCCCACACACGAGAAAACCGTACCGAGCGCCCCGCCTGCAGCGAATCCCGTAAATGCTCCCCAGACAGTTCAGCAACCCGTTCAGGAAGAGATCATCCCGGACGAATTTGATCGTTGGGCAGTAGTAGAGGCCATCAACAATATGGGTCTGCTTACCTACGACATACGTCTTGCTCGTGTCGGCAGTTACCTGACGGCCCTCTACAAGATGGCCAGGCTTATTTCGCAGTCAGGCCTGCACACTTCCGAATCTAAAGACGTAATCTCAGCCATCGTGGACAGGATTCACGAGCATATTGAGAACTTGAGAATTGAAGGAGAATACGACGCTCTGGTGGAGAAACATATGCAGGTCAAGCTTAACACGCAAGTTTTCGACATCTTTGGCGAAAGTGTCGATACGGCTGCGCCGGATCTGTTCACTACCACAGATACCGACATTGACCGCCAGTTCCGCGTCGCCGAAAGCAAACTTGGCAAAGAGGGCGTAGCAAATGAGTATGGCCGCCGGTACTTTGACGAAGACAACCCCAACGGTTACAAGATTGACGTCATAATCTTTGCTCTCGATGATGACTGTATGGACAAGCTGAACGCTTTTGCAAAAACTTGGTACCAGCGCCTCATCAACACGTATCGCAGAAAAATTGCCACTGTTGACCAGCGTTACAAGACACAGTATGACAGCATTGCATCCAACGCAGATCTGGTCAGTGAACACAATTATGCGCTGCCATTTGATATTCAGATACCGGCAGACCCGACAGGGACGCCCTGCAAAGACCACCTCTTTGTCAACAAGTTAGGTGTTGCTCAAATCAAACTTAATGGCTGGGAAGAAGGCGTACTTAACGAAGAGCGCAAACGCTCGGACTTTGTCTGCTGGCTCCGTAACCCGAATCGCGACCGCCCCTGGGCTCTCAAGATACCGTACAAGATGGGCAATGAGATCAAACCCGCATTCCCGGACTTCATCATTGTCAGAAAGGACGCAGACGCCCCCAGCGGCTACGTCGTGGACATTCTTGAACCACACAATCCCAACTTCACGGATAACTTCGGTAAGGCTCAGGGATTCGCCGAATATGCCCGCAAGAATCCCGACCTCGGCCGCATCCAGCTCATCCGCAAATTACCCGATTCCACAGGAACAGAACGCTATAAGCGCCTAGATATGGCACGGGTGGATGTCCAAGAGAAAGTCCTTGCAGCACGCTCAACAGACGATATAGATGCCATCTTCCGCGATTTCGGTTTTTTTGCTTAGATCAAATATTTAGTAGAAGATGACACCGTTTCAAGACCTAACAGAATATACTACCAATGATATTCAGGCTCTTATTGACAATAATGCTGAAGAGTCTATTCATTTAGATTTTAAGGCAGCCCAAGCTCTTGAGAAATCTGAGAAGAAGAAGGATGAGATAGCAAAAGATGTCTCATCCTTTGCAAATTCTGATGGTGGTATTATTATCTATGGTATTTCTGAGAAGAATCACCACGCACATTCATTGTCCTTTATTGATGGAAGTATCTATACTAAGGAATGGCTTGAACAAGTCATCAATTCTAAGATTAACAAAAGAATCGAAGGAGTACAGATCTTCCCAGTGCGTTTTGAAGACAAATTATCCAACTCGGTATATGTGGTTAAGATCCCACGTAGTGACAATGCTCCTCACATGAGCTCTGATCGACGTTATTATCGCCGTTTCAATTTTGTTTCTGTACCGATGGAGGAATACGAGGTGAGGGATTCAATTTTGAGATTGAAAAAGACAAAACTCGAGATAGTAAGCTATTACCTAATAAAAGCAGATAATAACTCGGATGATAGAATAACCTATTCATATGGTGTTGGGATAAAGAATGTAGGGAACCAAGTTGAGAAAGTGTTCAAAGTCAATACTGTCTTTATGGTTGACAAAGACATATTCCATTTTCTAGATTTCAACTGGGAACCCGCTAAGGATAACATCAACTACTATGTTGATGATGGGTATGTAGTTATAAGTGGAGTGGGTCTAGCGCCCATTTTTCCAGGAGAAAAAATAGACCTTTGTCGATTCAAACTGGAATTAGAACCTGAAGCAGAAGTGAAGTTTAGAGATGAAGCAGTTTTGAAGATGGTCCTATTCTTTTCGGGAGGAAAAGACGAAATCGAAGTGCGAGTCAGTGATTTATTGAGATATTCAGATGAATCATAACACAGCCCTCTTTGATTTTGCTTATTGAATCATATGGCCATCTATCCGGATAGGAAGATGGCCATATAGAGTTAACGTCTCAACCATAAAAGAAATTCTTCAATCGGAACTATCTCAGCTCCTAGATGAAGCATTCTGAACTTTAGGTTCCTCGCTTTGTCGCTCTCCAACTGATCACGCAAAGCGATTGCCCGGACATGCCATCCGGACACCATCTCATATCCCTTCTTTCCACACCCGCATTCGTATTCCAGGTCCACTCGGCCGCTAAGCGGGGAACCGACGTAGCGGTAGGGGAGAAGTGTCTTCTTGCACTTCGGGCAAGTGATCTGGAACAGCTCAGGATGTTCCAGGTTACAACGAATGAAAGAGCCCAGCCATATAGGGTCCGGGGCGATCTCAGCAACCCAGCCCATGCTGTAGGTCATCTCCAGGTAGAGGGGAATAAAGTAGAAACGATCGTTGTCCTTCCAGTCATCGAAACGGCTATAAATCTCGTTTGCGTTGATGTAGAACAGTTTGGTGAGGAGACGCTGCTCCTCGGTAGGGCGCAATCCGGCCTTACGGAAGAAATTGTACTTGTCCATGATACAGACTTTTTTGATTGAACATCCGCATCGTTTTGCCACCGTGGCGTCTGGCATGCTCGGTTGGCGTCCCTCAAGGGGCTCTCTTGATGCACCTACAAATATATGAATAATGCAGGGATCTTCCAAATGACATCCTATCTGGTTTTCTACATTTGTCAAATATAGTATAGATTCGACAAATATTTGTTGGATATTTGTATTAACAAGAAATAAAGATTATATTTGCACAAATTCAATTTTAATTTGTATGGCTGAATCAGCTAAAAGAGCGAGGTTTACAAAGGTGGCATCCGCTCGTGTCACCAAGATCATCAATTATCTTGGTCTTCTCCAGAATTGTTCCAACCGCAATAACTACGAATACGACTCCGAAGATGTGGAGTTGATGTTTGCGGAAATAGGAAAGGCCTTGCGCGATGCAAAGGCCGCCTATGCAAATGAGCTCAATAAGCAGTCGGGCAAAGGAGGTTTTTCTTTCAAGAAGTAAGTCACTATGGCAACCTCAGAACTGGAGTGCAAATGGCATTTTGCTCAATCCACTGGCGGAATTGACCAGGGACCGAACGAGGCCATGAGCGAGCTCTTCAAAAAAGAGCCCTATGAGTCGCTAGTCAGGGAGTCAATTCAAAACTCACTGGACGCTGTTCTGGACAAGCGACAGCCTGTTCATGTTGTGTTCCGGTGGAAACGACTTACTGAGGCTAATTGTCCGGGGCTGTTTTCCATCCGGAACCATTTCCAGGCATGCGTTAAATTCTGGAACAATCAACCTGCATTCGATAAATTCGAACCTAAGATCCGTTACATTGACGAGCATTCCATTGGTGGGATGTTCTGCCTGGAAGTTAGCGACAGCAATACTACTGGCATGGACTATAAGGCCAACGACAGGTCGTCGCCATTCTATTCATTTGTCAGAAGTGCAGGTAATTCCAGCAAGGCAATGACGAGCGCTGGCGGTTCTTACGGATTTGGCAAGGCGGCCTATTACAATGTATCAAGGATCAGCACGGTTCTCGTATCCACACAGACCCCTGAAGGAAAGAACTTCTTCGAAGGTGTGTCTTCGATCTGCACGCACGAATATGAGGGTAAGAAACGCACGCATGTAGGCTATTATGACAATAATGATGGAGAACCTGTCACGGAACTGGAGCGGATTCCTAAACGGTTCAAGAGAGAGCAGCCAGGTACAAGCGTATTCATCGCCGGTGTTGACCAGAATGAGGGATATCAAGAGATTATCTCTGCTGTTCTTACTCATTTCTGGCTTTCAATCCTAGAGGGGAAACTGACCGTCAGTATTAAACTCAACAATGAAGGGAATCTTTTCCCGAACGAAGAGCCCCTGGAGATAAGTAAGAAAACCCTTGACGAGTTGATTTACAAAACCTTCCAGGATGAACAGGACAACATCCGGGGCCACTCAAATCCCCGGCCATACTATGAGGCAGTCAAGTTCGCCGACACTGACAAGTCCCATATCCTTATCAAAGACTATCTGTCAAGTCTTGGAAATGTCCGCTTCTATGTGAAACGCGACAAACATGCAGCGGACCGAATCTCTTATATGCGTTCTCCCAGAATGCTGGTCTGCAACAAGACGAATTCTACCGGCTACGGCTTCTACGGGGTTTTTGTCTGTGATGACGAGAGGGGTAACGAGATCCTCCGACACACGGAGAACCCTTCTCATTCCGAATGGGATTGGCGAAACTGTCCGCCCAAACAGAAAGCGGAAGGAAAAAACGCGCTGAATGAGAAACAGGAATTCATAGATCAGGCGCTCATTCGCATCTTCTCTTCAAACGGTGCTGAATTCCTCAATATAGCTGGTCTGGATGAATTCCTGTATATTCCCACAGCGTATGAGGAAATCGAAGATTACGATACTCAAGCATTCACCGGTGCCCCGACAGGCCAAGTCCAGGAAGAAGGTACGTCCAGTACGACCGAACTATCAGACCCCAAACCGTTCTCTGCTGAGGCTCCGGAAGAGAAGACCTCAACCGGCCACGTTTTGGTAAACTACCGGTCAACCGCTGAAAATGCCGAACTAGGCGAGCTATATAGTGGGCATTCCACGAAGCCGCGCAAAGGTCACGGTGATGGGGAACCCACATCCAAGCTTCCCAGCCAACCACGTCAAGAGAATGAGGAGAGGGGGAAGATTGGCACTTACGCCTATCCTATTGAAGTCAATTACCGATCTTTCGCCCAGACTGAGGATGGGAAGGTCTATCACGTCATTATCATCCACTCTGAGATTGAGGTAGGTGATGGTCAGGTGGTCATCTTTACTGGTGGCGAACAGGACGACGAGCGCATTCGTGTCATTGACTCCAGTATGGGTTCTGTCATCGACAATACCATTGTCGGACTTCAACTTCATCCCGGAAAGAACACGCTCAAGATCCGTCTCGCCGACGATATGAAACACGCCATTAAACTGGAAGCCTATGAAAATAAATGATATATCACTGCCGTATCCTGTACTGGGCATCAGTGATGACGTGTTGCCGTTGCTGAAGAAAGATTGTGTCGCTATTGATCGGCCGACCATGACGGCGACATCCTTACAGTTCAAAATCCGCCTGAAGCAGAAAAACAGGGAGATCTCCAAATTTATCCGGCAGGGTAGAGCCGAATACGTCTGCGAGATCAACTGTGCAAGGACATTCTATCGGGAGTGCTATCATCAGTTCTCTCCGGAATTTGATATTGAGATTCCTCGTAAGAATGTCAGCGGCCGCATCGAATTCGATATGTTTGTCACGGTGAAAGAGCCGATTGAGCAATATCATAATTCTCAATTCAACCCGGACTATGACGGTGTCTACTTCGATATGGAACCGGGAGACGTCCTCGTTGCGTTCCCTTCGGCCTCGTACAATCTTGATCTCAAGTATGACAAACTCTATGCGGCGGGCTCCTTCATGCAGATTGCAAACGGCGGCGATGACAACCGTCCGACCTGGTTCAACATTAGTGGCGACAAGATCTTGATTATGCTGCCGCCCAAAATGTTCAAGGAGTATGACGAACGTATCCGCGTTGACCGAGACTACATCGAAATCATTCACTCTTCCATCGTATTCAATGCTCTGGTGTTTGCTTTATATCACATTAACGAGCAGGAATATGATGGGAAGCAATGGTCCGAGTCCATCAAATACAGAGTGAAGACCGAACCGGCATTGAAGGGATTCGACATCACCGACAGCACGCGAGTGTTTGAATTAGCTCAAACGCTTTTGGAAGATCCGTACCAACGTATGTTCAACCATCTCTGTGAGATGAAGAAAAGGGTGGAGGAATAGCTATGGCACTACAAAAAGTATTTAGAGAGGCGTATGTCGAAGTACTCAGAAACAATATTGATCCCGCCAAGTATGCAGGGGAGTCCTTCGATTATGACGAGACCCAGGTTCACTACATGGCAAACGTCCATCATCCAGAAGGCTTGGTTGACAGGATGGATGAAAAGGACGACTTGAAGTCGGCCATTGAACTCTTTGAGGCATACCAGGAATTAACACCACTGGCTGCATCGAAGAACGACATCTGGACCTATCTCACACATGTCGATCTGTTTGCTTATATGCAGAAACGATTCCCTGAAGTGAAGAAGGGGCTCGCTGATACAAAGTTCATTCGAGAGAGATGGTTTCGTAGTTCAAAGGGTGCAATCCGGTCTACTTTAGCAGGTCTCTGGTGGGCTGTCTATTGTTCAGTTGACAACACTAGGAAGGATAAGTATGAGCTTACCCGTATACTCTTCCGTAACGATGCTATTAGGACGCATTACTTTGGCCCTTCCACTATTTTTAGACATCGGGAAGCTGTTATCGGAATATTGGAATTCCTAGTAGAGAATCCTGATATCTCCAGTGTCCATTTCAATAGTCGCTGTATCTATATCGCACAATATTTTAACCGTTTAGGTGCGGTCAAGCAGTTGGCATATATGGATCGGCAATTCTTCAAGGAGGAGCTGATGAAGAAAAAACCTGTTCTCTTAACAGTCACAAGTAAGGCTCAAGTGCTTGGTAAACAAGGTACGATAGGTATAACTGAATAACCCGCATCATCCCATGAAACAGTTTACACTTTTTATTATTACTCTCTTCGCCCTAATGTCATGTAACAACGGCGTTCAACAGAGAATTGTCTCGGATACTCCTATTAAAACTGAGGTCTTTGGATTGAAGCTGGGTGAGTCATCAAGTCAAAAAGCAATTGAGAACGCCCTCTCTAAAGAAGTCGGGAAAAGCGTTTATGGAGACAGCCAGAAAGACGGTGCTGGCACCACGGTAAGAGTGTTCCCATTATCCCTGGAAATCAACTATGGCGGGCTCTCCTGGCATTATCTTGATGTTTCACTAAACGAGAATAAACAGATTGTACAAATTACCTTTGTAGGTTCATACGAGAGCATTGATAGAGCCAAAGAACAGTTTGCCGCGGCGAAAGAGGTTTTTACTCAGAAATACGGAAAAGGAAATAGTAATGAGGAGTATCAAAATATCTTTTGGACTGACGATACGAACTCTGTGGGAATAACATATAAGGAATCAAGTGCAATAAACGGGAATGATCGCAGTTTCTGTTCCCTCTACTATGTCAATATAGATTTGGCTACTGCTCTTGAAGAAGCTAACACGCCCGACATTTAGTACATTGAATCATCACAGAATTAACCGATAGCAGCCCCGGATTAACCTCCAGGGCTGTCTTTCGTCTTATCATCAAGATGTGACACAGAAACCAGCTCCAATCCCAGTTCGCGGATGAGCGCCTTGACATTCTTCCGGTTCTTCACGGAGACGTACTCAAGCACACCCTTGTCCTTTCGTTTCTTCTTCCTGGCCATGGCGCTCTCCGTCTTTGGTCATCTTGACCGACCGTAGTGGTGTTGTTCCTCTTCCGCTTCGACAGGTAGGGCCTCCTTTGCCGCCTGGACCTGGTGTTCCTGTACAGGTTGCTGGGCTTCTGCCTTCACGGAACGGAATTTCCCGTAGTCCGCCTCCTCGCCCCTTGACATCTCCTGCTGGATGGCTTCGAGACGCTGGGTAATCAAGCCGGAACTGCGTCTGACGTCGCCTAGTACGCTCTTCAGGTACTCCGGACCCTGCTGGAGGGAACCTAGCCAGGACTTCAGGTACTGGGCGCTGTCGCTCTTGATGTGCTTGCTCATCCCGTATTGGCTGGATATCACCGCTGCAGACAACTCAGCAATCAGTTCCTCCCGTGCATACTCCGGAGAGCCGAAAGGATTCCCGCCCAGATGACGAGCCAGACGGCTGTCCGCACCGGTGGCGTGGGCACACTCATGGAGAGTATTCGTGGCGAATGCCTCACCGTCGACAAACTGCTCTCGCTTCGGGACGACGATGTGGTCATTGGCAGGGGAGTAGTAGGCCTTGTCGCCCTTGACCTGGTTGATAGGGCAGAAAAAGAGATTCTCGTCGATCATCAAGTCAATGGCCGGATGGCTCTTGAGGTCGCCCTGCTGCTGCACTTGACCGGCCGCCTGGGCTTTGAGCTTCTCGTACATCTCCGGACGGGTCAATTCGAGGTTCGTCTGGGCTGCGACGTTGAACACGTTGAAGACCTGGAGTTTCGGATAGACCTTGTACTTTGCCTGGTCCTCCTTAGACAGGTTCCGGTAGTCGTCGTAAGGGATGCGTTCCTTTGTCTCCGGATTCACGACAGTGAAGGTCGTGAGGAAGACAGGGAAGGACTTCTCGCCCTTGTTGACGGTCACCATTGGAAGCTTGTTCCCGTGCTTGTCACGGGCCTGGAACACGTTGCCGTTTTTGTCCTTGATGTAGTTCAGGTTGGTGATGCGGTCGAAGGTCCCCCACACGGGGATGTCATAACCCATCTTCTCCGCCTGAAGCATCAGCATCAGGGAGTTGCCGCCGTTGTAGTGGCGCCCGGACAGGTTCTGGGGAGGCTGGGTCGCCCCCGGCGTGAACCAGGGCTTCTTCCAGTCTCCCTGCAGCGTCTGGATCTTCTCGATCATCAGCTCCGTGAACCGTTCGAGGGCCTTGTCGGCCGCAGACGGACCGTCGTTGTTGTATTTCTTGTCCGCCATGGCCATTACTGTTTGGATTCCTCTTTAACCCACTTGGAGAGGTCATCGACACGGCAGTTGACGCTGACCCTGTCCTTGAAGACCTGAAGTTCCAGCTCACCCTCGGCCTTGATCCGGGTCTTCGGCTTCAGCCAGACGCGCTGGTCGTCCCCGAAGTCCACGAAATGCACCCAGATGTAGGAGAACTGGTCATCGCCGACCTTCTCCGCGCTGTACGCATCGAAGTGGCGGAATGCGCCCTTCTTGCCCTGGTGTTGAATAACACCCTTGGAGCCGAGCGTCCCACGGAACTGGAGTGTTCCGCTGATAGAGTCGGCATCGCCATCACCGGCTTTCCCGACCTTCTCGGCGGAGAGGTTGTAATAGGTCGCGTCGCCCATCTTCTTGAACGTCATCACGCCTTGCACCTTGACACGGTCGCCCTTGTTGGTGAACAATACGTCCTCGTCCTCGCCGTCGAAGGCGACGCTGATGTCGAGGTCCGCGGAAGCCTCGCCGTCTTCAAGACGGACGCGCATCCCGAAGGTGATGAACGGCTGGCCGTCACGGCCGTTCTTGATGTCAGCGGAACGGGTCACGTTTCCGAT
>JAEEGI010029555.1_pt1 | contig 10350 bp, 7 predicted proteins | sample 8958751 | NCBI WGS metagenome assembly JAEEGI01 (sample SAMN16246545, study PRJNA631951) | gut metagenome | biome: gut microbiome; feature: rumen; material: KS-attached | host: Bos | place: Iran: Karaj | collected 2018-10 | reverse complement strand
GAATTTAATGAATATTTAGATATTTTCAGAGAATATATTATTCCTTTAAGTACTTCTTCAACTGGTTTTATAAATTATAATGATTTTATTAAATTTTATAATCAAATTTCTTTAGGTATTTCTGATGAAAAATATTTTGATTATTTAATTAATAATGTTTGGAATTTAGATAATGGTGATGAAAAACATTATTATAATTATGGAAGAGATGTTTTTGGAAAGAAATATAATGTTTAATCATATTTATTAGTATTTTTTAGTTTATGTGGTTATTTTTTAATTTATTTTTTAATTATTATTTGATTAAAAATTTATAAAGATTTAGTATAATTTTCATAAATATTTTTAGTATAATTTATTAAATCTTATTTGAATTATAAATAAATTTATTTATATAAAAAAAAAATTATTAAAATTATTTCACTTTGATGATACAACTAACTATATGATAAATATTTAACTTAATATAAAAAAATTAAAAAAAAAATGCATCATTTACATCATAATAATATTAAAAAAAAATAGGCTGAAATTTACAAAAAAAAATGACAATATTTGATTAAATCATATCAACAAAATCAAATATGAAGAATATTCAAAGTAAATTTACAATAGAATTTTATTTGCTTCAAGAAAAGCTGAGAATTGATTTACATAAGTTTCATAAATTTCTTCTTTAACATAAAGATTAAAATTTAAAACTTTCAAAGCATGAATTTCTAATTTATTTATACTTTTAATTTTTAGTCCCCCAACTTTTCCATAAAATTCATTTGATTCAAAATATTCTTCATTATATTTAATAGCTAAAACAAGACTAATAAGAATTAATTTATATACATTTGAATAACATAAATTAATTTTTCCATTATTACAAATTCTATCAAAATAAATAACAGCTAAAATTAAAGTTGATGGTTCTGGATTTGCATGTTTAATTAATCTTCTAATATATTTTGTTATTGATATTTTTGGTTCTTCAAATGATTTATTTAATTCAATTTGAGATAATTTTTGTTCATACTTTACTGATTTTTCAATTGTATTTCCAATAATATTTGATAAAAGATTTATTAATCTTTTGTAATTATTTTCAAATTTTGTAGTTGTTGAAATTAAATTCGACAATGTTACAGACATTTTTTATTTTTATAATTTTTTATATTTTTTGATTTATAATTATTTTAATACAATTATTAAAAACGAATATCATAATTGTTATTTTAAGAAAATTTTAAAAAATAAAATCTAAAATTATTTAAATCATTTAAATCTAAAATTAAAATTTTTTATATATTTATATCAATATCACTTCTATCATCAACTGGATTATTTTCAGTAGTATTTTGAAAACTTAATCTTGGAATATCCTCACATGCATATATTGACTTATTTTGATATTTAGCAGGATTTTTTCTTGAATAATTAACATGTTCTAAAATTTCAACTATTTCATTTAATAATTGATCCATAATTACTTTTGATAATATTAATTTAACTTTTGTTTCTTCTGTTTCAAAATTTTTCCATTCATCATCACTTTCTTTTAATTCATTAGAAATACTTTTATGAAATTTTTTATCTCTATCTGAACTAATTAAATCAAGATCAATATTTTCATAATTATTAGAAATTAATGCCATTTTAAAATTATTTAACTTTTTCAATTCTTTACCAATATTATGTTTAAATTTTCTTTTTGAATTTTCATCATTTGAATATTTAAAATCAACATTTCTATTTCTAATACTCCATTTTAAAGGTTCTCCAATTTTACCATACATTCTTTCTTTTTCAATTAATTCATTTGCAGCATCAATCATACATTCATTTAATATATTATCATATTCAATAAGATCATTATTATTATTTTCTTTTCTTATTTTTTCATCTATTGGTTTTAAATCATTTAATATTTTTTCTTTATTTAAAAAGTCATTTTTTGATATATTTTTATTTATATATAAATTATTAGGATCTAAGAATAATTCATCATTTTTTAACATTATTCCATTCATTAATTGAGTTTCATCAATTTTAAATGGCTCTTTTAAATTATTTATTATATTAGGATAATTAGAATCAATTTCTTTTATTATTGATTTAATAGTTTTTGGTGCAATTTTTTCATTATATAAATTTAATGTTTTATCTTTTTGAATTTCTGTTATTGGTCTCATAAAAATTGAATTATTTAAATTTGACATATCACTTTGATTACTATAAATACTTGAATTTATTGAATTATTATATTCAAAATTTTGAGAATTTCCTAAACTTCTTGCATTACTATTATTTGTTGAATTACTTGTAGAAACAAGAAGATTTAATTTTTTAGGTAATAATGTTTTTTTATTTTTAATTTCTGTATTTAACAAGTTATTTATTATTTGATTTGTCAAATCATTAACTAATTTATTTTTCTGTTGTTCATTCATTTTTGGTAAATTTAATTTTTCAATTTTATTTTCTTCAGGTTTAATTTCTTCTATTTCTTCATTTTTTTCATTTTTATTAACTTGATTAAAATCTTGATTATATCTATTATTTCTAAGACTATTATAACTATTATCTTTATATTTAAAAGAATTAGATAAATCAATTACATTTTTTTCATTATCTTTTTTATCAGAAGAATGATTATCAATTATATTTATATTATCTTTTTTATTGTCTTCTTGAATATCTTCTGGAATATCTTCTGGAATATTTTCTTCTCCATTTAAATTTCTTGATTTATTTTCTAAATAATTATTTTCATTTTCTTCATTTTTAATAACATTAATAATATTTTCATTCTCATTTTTATCATCTTTTAAATTATCAGTATCTTTTTCAAAATCATCATATTCATATGAATTATCATTTTTATCATCTTGTTCATTGTTTTTATTATCTTCTTTATTTAATTCATTATTAATTTTATTATCATCATCATAATTAACTTTATCATTTTCTTCTGAATAATTTTTATTTTGAGGAATTGTATATTGCCAATCAATTTCATTTATTTCACTATGAGCTGAAATATCTAATTCATTATTATTACTTTTAATTGAACTCATTAATTCTAGTTTTTGGTTTTTTTTATTTTCATCTTCTGATTTTGGACTATCAAAATTTATTAAAATATTTGAATTTGAACTTGATTCTTTTTCTTTATTTACTTTTTCTTCTATTTTATTTTTTGTTGGTGTTGATATATCATTTTCTTCTTCTTTTTTATCTTCTTCTTTTTTATCTTTTTTTATATTATTATCTTCTTTTTCTTCATCACTTAATTGTTCTATTTTATCATTTAATTTTTTATTATCTTTTCTTATATTATTTAAATCATCTTTTATATTTTTTTTATTTATTTTTTCTTTATTATCTTTTTTCATATCTTCATCATTATCACTTAATTTTTCTATATTTTTATTTAATTCTTTTTTATTATCTTTTTTCTTTTTATTATCTAAGTAATCATCACTTAAATCTTTTATCTTATCATTTTTATTTTTATCTTTTTTCATTAAATTATCTTCTTCCATTTCATTATTATAATCAGGTTTTTTTATATTTTCATTCTTATTCTTTTTTCTAAGATTATTTTCATTATTATTTTTATTATCTAAATTATCAATTATATTATCAGAATTAATTATTTTTAAATTATCTTCAATTTCATTTTGATGATTTGGAATTTTATTTTTTTTTTTCTCTAAATTATTTTCTTCTAATAAATCAGGGTTATTATTATTTTCTTTTTCAATATTTTCATTTATATTTTTATTATGTTTATTTTTATTATCTTCTAATTCATCATCAATTGGAATTTTATATGCATTATCAAATATTTTTTGAAGTACATATGCACGAATAGGATTTTCAAAAGTATTAATTGCATTATTTAATTTAATTTCCATTTCTTTTTTCTTATCATCAGGAATAATATTCTTATAATTTAAATTATTATCCTTTTCAATTTCTTTTAAATTTTTTATATCTTTATTTAGATTTTTATTATCTTTTTTTTCTTTTTCTTTTTTGTCTTTTTCTTTTTTGTCTTTTTCTTCTTCTTCTTGTTCATATTTTAATTTTATATATTTTTCTTTTGCATTAATATAATTAATTAAATTTCTAAAGAAGATATTTTTATATATTTGTCCAATTAACTGATCAAAAAAGGAAAATCTTTGTTGATTATAATTAAATAATCTTAATTTATCAAAAGCTTTTGCAATAAAAGGAAGGCAAATTTGTCTAAATGCAGCAGAATAAATAATAAAATGTTGATAAAATCTAATTTTATTAAAAGCATTTGATTTACACGTAATAATTAATTGTTGAAATCCAATTGAAAATCTCTGAATTCTATCATCATATGCAATTAAATCATTTAAAACATTTCTTCCATTTATTAATTTTAAAAATTTGCCTATTCCTTCAAATATTTCATTATAAGCTTCTAATTCATCTTCTTCAAATTGATAATCTGAAGTTTTATTTATTTCATTTTCTGATATATCATCCTCATTTTTTTCTTTTGATTTTAATGTGTTTATATCTTGACTTATTGAAGGAATATTTGATTGTTGAGTACTTGATACTGGAATTGATTGACGATTATCTTTTTCTTTTTGTTCTATTGTATTTTTTATTGTTTGAGTCTCTATTTCTAAATTTTGATGTTTTGAATCTTTTTTTTTATTTTCTGGATTATTAATTTGATTTTCAATTTCTTCTTCTTTTAATTTTTTATTTTCTGGTTTTTTTAATTCTTTTTCTATTTCTTCTTCTTTTGATTTTTTATTTTCTGGTTTTTTTAAATCTTTTTTTGGTATTTCTTCTTTTATTTCATTTTCTTGAATATTTTTATTATTTTGAGGACTTTTATTTATATTATTTTTTGGTTGTTTTATTTGTTTATTTTTTTCTCTATTTTTATTTTGTTGATTTGGCTTTTCTCTTAAATTAATTTTTTCTTTTTCATTATATGGAATATTTTCAATTATTTCTTCTTCTTTTGGTTTAATAATATCTGATTTATTATCAATTTCATTTTCTTTTTTATTTAATTCAATTAAATCTAAATTTCCATTTTTAATATTTTCTTCTCTTTCCTTTATAAAATTATCATAATCTTCTTTACTCATTTTTCCTATATCATTATCATCATTATCTCTATTTCCTTTTGCAATTATTTGTTTACTTTCAATTAAATTAATTAAATATTCATTTTGATCTAATATTGTACTTTGACTACTACTTCTACTATTATTTAAATTTTTTCTATTTCCAATATAAAATCCATTTTTAACTTTATTATTATATTTTGAATTATTAATATTTTTTTTATTATTATCTATATTTTCTTGTAATTTTGCAAGATTTTTAAATTTTTTTTTTTCTTCATTTTTTTTTTCTTCTTCTTTTTTAATTTCATTTATTTTTCTTAAAATATCTTTTTTTTTCATATATTTAAGTAATTCTTTCTTTGGTCTTTTATTTAATTTGTAAGATAATTGAAAATTACTATCATCATCATAAACTAAACGAGTTTTACTATCTGCTTTAATCACTTTTCCACTATTTTTATTATTTTCATTTGTATCATAACTTTTTCTAAATGAATTATTTATTGAATTATCTTTATTCTTATTATTCCCTTTTAATAAACCATCTTTTTGATTTTTCATATATGATTTTATTAAATTATCATATTCAAAATAATTCACATTTGGTTTTCTTTTTGTTTCACGATATGTATTATATCTTGTATTATCATTTGAATTAATATAATTATTTGTAAGGGGACTTGAATAATTTTTTAAATCATCTTTTCCTTTATTTTCATCTTTAACTTTTTCATTTAATTCTTTTTCATATTCATTTATTTCATTTTCATCTTCTTTTTTATCTTCATCTTTTTTTTCTTCTTCTTTTTTTTCTTCCTCATCGTTTAATTCATTTTCTTTAATCATTTCTTCAATATTAATACCATTTTTTTGTAATACATTCATTTTTTCTTCTATATTTTTATATTCTTTTCTATTTGCATCTTCTTGAACTTTTTTTTGAAAATCTTGAATAAATCTAAGTTCAGAATCATTAACTAATTGTTCAATTAATTTATTTCTTTCTTCTTCATTTTCAGGTAATTTTTTCTTTTTTTCAATTTTACTATCATTATTATTATTTTCATTATTTTTTACATTTGAATACATAGGATATTTTAAGTTTGGTTGTGTTCTTTGATAATATTTTGAATCTTTTTCATTTATATTTGCAAAATAATTATTTATTCTTTTTGGGAAATTTAATGAATTAATTCTTTTATTTTCTTCAGTATTTACTTTTTCATTTTCATAATCATTATTTAATTTATTTTCACTTTTATATTTTTTTATAACTGAATTTTTTTTATTTGATGAATTATTTTGTAAAGAAGTCATAATAGGTTTTTTATCAGTTTCATTTATAGAAATTAATGAATTTTTTTTTGATTTATTTGTTTTTTTATTTATATTAAATTTAGATTTTTTTGAATTTAATCCTCCATCAGAAATAAAATTATTTTCTCTTAATAAAATATTTGAATTATATAAATTTCCTTTTCTTTCTGGTTTTTTATATAAGATTTCTGCACTTTTTCCTGAGTCTACTGTTGGAAAATATATATATGGAATTTTTACAAATTCATCTCTTGTTGTTGTTGGTTCACTAAATTTTATAATTTATTTAAAATTTTTACGTTAAACTTATATTCAGTTTTGTAGATAATATTCTTCTTACTTTATTTTTACCTTTTTCCATAATGTTATTTTTATATTTTTTTTTATTAATTGAAAAAATTAGTATTTTATTTTTTTTTTTTTATTCTATTTTTTAATTATTTTTTTACATAAATTTTTTTATATAAATTTCAATGGAATGAATTTTTAATTTTTTGGATCCTTTAAACATAAAAAATGTATTATATAATAAATAAAAATGGGAGCTTGTGCATGTTTAAGAAAAGAAAATGATGATAATTGTGATAATTTAACAGCATTTTTTTCTAATTTATATAATAATGGTAAATCAAATTTTAATACTCAATCAGAAATATCACAACAAAATACAAAATTAAAATCAAAAAATTTAATTCCATTAAATATTACTAATAATAAAAGTAATAATATAAATAATAATCAAAATAGTCAAATTAGAAAATATGAGAATGAATCAATTAATAATTCTGAAATTATAATAGGAAATAATTTAAATATTGATAATTCACTTTCATTTTCAAATTTATATGATGAACCTCATGATGTCTTTTCATATTATATTTTTAAAAGATTTAATTCAATAAGAAGAAATCCTCAAAAATATGTTAAAACAATAAATGAAGCTAAGTCTAAAATTACTTATGATAAACATGGAAGATTAATTTATAAATCTAATGTTAAAGTTGCTTTAATTTCTGGAGAAAAAGCATTTGATGATGCTATTGAATTTTTAAAATTAACTCAACCAATGGAAAAATTAATTTATAATCCTAAAATGAATATTAATATTCCAAAAATAGAAAATGATATTAAAGATAAATCATATTTAAAAAATGAAGTTGAAAAGAAAAAATGATAAAATTAATATTAAAATATATTGGAAAGATTATATTAGTGATGCTGAGACTTGTTTTATTTTATCTATTGTAGATGATTCTAAATTAAGAATAGGTTCTAAAAGAGAAGATATATTAAATCCAAAAATTAAATATATAGGAATTTCCTCAGGTAAAATAGGTAAAAGTTTTGTAAGTTACTTTACCTTTTCCTAAAAAAACTTTTAATTATATATAAACTGGAATTTAATATTATATAAATAATAAAAAAATAAAAAATTAAAAAACAAAAATAAAATTAAAATTAAAAAAAAGCTAAAAAAAATATATTAAAAAACAAAAAAAATGACAACATACAAATCTCCATCATTAACAACTGATGCAATAGTATTAAGAAAACATAAAACAGATTCTCTTCATGATATTTTATTAGTAACAAGAGGTCATGATCCTTTTAAAGATCATTTAGCATTTCCAGGAGGATTTGTTGAATATGGTGAAGAACCAGGTAAAGGTTGTTTAAGAGAATTAAAAGAAGAAACTAATTTAGATGGTAAAAATTTAGAATTATTAACAATAAGAGGTGAAGCAAATAGAGATCCTAGAAAATTGTTACTATTGTTTATGTTGTTGAAGTTAATGAAAATGCTGAACCAAAAGGAGATGATGATGCTAAAGATGCTAAATTTTCAAATGAAGAAGTTAAATTAGTAACTAATTATGATGGAAAAGAAGAAATAAGTATTAATGATGAGATGATAATTATGATATCTTCAATTCCATGATATACTGAACGTTTAGAAGCAATAATATTTGATAATTCATATGAAAGTGATTGTGAAATAATAGAAGAGGAAATAGATAAATTTTTTAAAGCATTTGATTTTTAAAAAATAGTAAAAAATTTAAACAATGTTTAAAAATAATAATAGCGTTTGGAAATTATATGAATGGAGGAACATTTCGTGGAGGAGTATATGCTTTTAAATTAAATGCTTTGAATTAATTAACTAGCATTAAATCAAAGGATAATCCAAAAACTTTATTGTATATATTATAACATTTATTTATGAACAATTAGATGACCCTTCTTTAATGGAAATTTTAGATGATAAGAAAGTTTAAAAGAATTAAATGATGATTGGAAAAAAGTTGTTAAACTTAAAAAAATTGTTGAAGAAACTAAAAAAAATAATTTATTAGAAGAAGATGATAAAGTTGAGGAATATTTGAATGATTTTTATGATAAAACAGAAAAAACTATTACTGAGTTAAATACTAAAAGTGATAAAATAGATGAGAAATTTAAAGAAATTATTAAATTTTATGCTGAAGATGATAAAAGACAATAGTTGAATTAATTGCAATTTTTAGACAATTTTATAGAGATTTAAATGAAAATAAGGAAAAATATAAATCTTTGAAATAAAAACAAGAAGAAGAAAAAAAGAAAAATACAAGAAGAAGTGTATTATTAAATTAAAAATATATAAAATAAATTATTTATTAAATTAAAATATAATTTTATTTAATAATTATTTAATAAAAACAATAATTTATATAATATGAAATTTATATTATAATAAAAATTATTTTTAAATAATTTTTATATTATATAAATAAATTATATGTTTTTTATTTTAATATAAAAATAAAACGTAATTATTTATCTTTAAAATAAATTATAATTGAAATAAATAAATTTTTATTTAAAAATATTTAATAATAGAATTTGTTATATTCATAATAAAATTAAAAAATAAATAATTTATATTATTATAAAGCTATTTATAAAAAATTCTATATTATTTAAATTATATTATATAAAATTTTTCTGTTTTATATAAAATTTGTTTTTATAAATTTTAAAAAAATTTAAATCTTGAAAAAAAACCTTCTGTTTTTTTATCATTTGCTTCATTAATATTATTTTCATAATCAATTATATTAATTTTTTCTTTATTATTACTTGAATTTTCAATATTATCTGTTAATGGTTCAATGTTTTTATCTTTAGGATTATAACAATAATTGCTGATACTATTTCTTATATTTTTTAAATATCCTCCAAATATATAAAATGTATTATTTAAATATTTTTTTGTCATATAATAATAACTATTTCCATCATTTAATACTTGAGACGAATTATACATATCATTTGACATTTGATTTTTTAATTAAAAAATAAGAATTTAAATGGTATATATTATTTAAATTTTATAAAATTAGTTAAATTTAGATAAAATTATTTTTATTATTTTAAATAAATTTTAAAAAAATATAATTAATTTTATTAAATATTATTTAAATAATACTATGAAAATATATTAAATTATAAATTTAAATAAAATTATATAAATTAAAATTCATTTTAATTGCTAGATAAAAATGAATAAATTTATATAATTAAAAAATATTAATTATATAAAATAAATAAAAGCATTTAATATAAGAATAATTAACACAATATGATATTAAATTTTTTAAATCAATTTAAATATTAAAATAAATTATTTATTTAGATTATATACATATATTAAAATATAAAAAAAATATATAAATAATGTAATTTTTTTCATTAAAAAATTTTTTATTATCGATTACATAATAATATCTTAAATTTATAATAAAAAATTTTCAAATCAAAATTTTAAATTTTTTATTTATTTAATTTCCATTTTCTTTTTTTATTTATTTTTATATAAAATTTATTTTTTAATCTTTCATTTATATATTGTATACATAATGGTTTGTAA
>JAEEGI010029554.1_pt1 | contig 10350 bp, 3 predicted proteins | sample 8958751 | NCBI WGS metagenome assembly JAEEGI01 (sample SAMN16246545, study PRJNA631951) | gut metagenome | biome: gut microbiome; feature: rumen; material: KS-attached | host: Bos | place: Iran: Karaj | collected 2018-10 | reverse complement strand
AAAGATTTATATTGTAGGTATCTGTTCCTACAACATGAGAGCTGATAGACTCCGGAAAAACATAGACTTCATAATTGTATTTTTTTACAGGTTCTCTTTTAGCAATGCCATTCTTATGATTCTCATGAAAAGAAACGATAAGTTCTTCTCCTCTGGTGGCATCAACCTTTATATAAACAGCTATTCTGTAATACTCATCCAGGACACAGATCGCATTTTCAAACTTCTCCTGGGTTCGGACTTCTCTTATCATGAAAGGCTGTATATGTGATAAATACTTCTTAATGTATTCCAGTTTATCAACCCCAATGAAGTCAAAATATTTAAACAGGTGTTTATTCATCCCGGTCACATGTTCTGACTCATCCAGCTTTATCCTATCAAGTCTCGAAAGACGTCTTAGGCGTTTGCACAACATCTTTTTCCTGGTAAGCTCATCATCGTAGGCCTCTCGGACTTCGTTTGTCTGCTCTACAACGGCCTCCTGCCCATTCTTCATAAGTCCGGCGACATATGCACTTGTTCTCTTTTTTAAGTTCTCATCCAAATCCCTATACAGTTCTATCAGGGCCTTTTCATCTTCATTAAGAGCAAAAGAAATATCGACTTTCTTTACCACTAACGCATTACCAGATTTATCCCCCAAAAGTTCCTCTAAGGAAACCCCTAGAGCTTCACAGATAATCGGAAGTTTATCCGCGGCAGGATTGAAGCCTTTCCTCTTCCAGTCGCTGATGGTACTCTCAGCAATGCCGGTAAGAGCCGATAGTTTTTTCTGAGACAGGCCTCTCTCCCTAAGGAGCTCAAAAATTCTGTCTGCTATCTTTACTTCTTTTTTTAGATTCTTAGCCATAAATCAGCGCTCCTCTACAAGAAAAAATCCGATTAAACGAATATTCGGTTAATCGGATTATAATTCTATAAATATATGCTGTCAATATTTGGCAAACCCTCAAAAAGTTTGATTACCCCCAATGTGTTGTGAAAAGTGCTTACCCTGTGTGTGGCACCACACGGCGAATTAAGTTGACCTTATAGGTCAATTATGTAATACAACTAATTTTAGCTGTGATTCACTTTCCTATGAGAGACACTTTTATATCATTAATATTGTCCATAGGCAAAATAGCAAAAGACCAATACTGATTATCGCTGGTTTTATAAGCAGTGTCATGGTAGTATTCTCTACCATTTGGGCCGTTATAGGTTATAAGATATTCGACATTTATTACATCTTCCGCCGCACAGTCCTTCACCGGTATCCAGAAATAAACCGCAGAAGTATTGACTTGCACTCCATATGTACCGCCAAGGCTCTTATATCCGTTTAATTCCGGCGCAGTTGCTATTGCTTCAGCAATTGAAATAGCCGAATCTGATGCTTCTACCGTTCCATCACTATTATCAATCATATAATATAAGTTATCGCAGTGCTTCTTATCGTAGGTTTTATAAGTCAGCGTTTTTTTATCATAAGTTATCGAATCGTCTATATATATCAGATAAGGCCAGATAGCATCCTTCGAAGGAGAAAAGAATGATTCCTGATTTTCCTCATTCATGGAGTTAATATCAAAGCTCTCGCTAAAATTATATAAGGCAAAGCTGATATTTCCCAAAGAATCTGATATATCCGCTTCTGTAATATCCTCTATATCAGCACCGGATGTCATAATGCCAAGGCTTGTCTGACAACCCTCCGCGGGAATACTCTCAAAGATATCCTTCAGGTTAGTTCCATCATAAAATTCATTGATCAGATGCTTCCCGTGCTCTCTGCCATAGCTGTCATAGTCTGAATAATAAACATCCCCGTAATCGACTGTCAGCCCATGTGGTACAATTTCCAACTTCTCCGAAAGAAGCTCTTTTACTTCCTGTACTATTTCCTCATACTGATAATCATCAAAACCTTCAGCAGACACAGTTTCGCCTGTTATCTGCACTTCAAAATTCCTGCCACCATATTCCATAAAGACGCGCACATCACCGCTGTCAGCAGGATTAAGATCAGGACCTATCAGATCGTTGCTTTCCTTAATGCTCTCAGTTTTTATGATCCTAGGTGTAAAGCCATATTTGCCTTCAAAGTAAGCCAGAGCATTACTATTTCCCTGTTTAATAAGCTTTCTTTCTGAATTGCTGCAACCTGCAAGTAGACAAAAGATCATTATCATTACACCTGTTAATACAATTCTTTTTGACATAAACAACCTCAAAAGCAAAACAGCCGGAGCCGCATATGACTCCGGCTGTAAGCCTTTTAATGTAAAAAATATTTTAGATCAGGATTACTTTATACCATACTGGGCAATCAGGTAATATGTCGGCTGCATGTGAGGATGTTCCATACCACCGATCACTACCTTTCCGCTGGAAGCTATAAAAGATCCTTTAGCTGTTTCATATTTACCGCCTGCTAATCCAATATAAACTCCTGCAGCTTTTAAGGAATTAAGAAGTCCATCTCCATATGCTCCTCCTGCAGCATTAGCAAGATCCTGCATAAAGTAAGCAGGACTAATAACCTTAGTAACTGCATAAGTATCAATAAGCTTTCCATCCAATTTTGTTACTTCGAACTTAGCAAATCTTGATAAACGATACTTTTCCTGATCTTTTTTCAGCTTGGCTGCCGCATTATCCGCAGATATTTTAGAAAAATAAATGTCGTACAGATATAGCCCGTCTGTGTAGTCATAATTATATATACCAGACCTTGTGGAAACAACATTTTCAAAAGCTCCAACAGTTCTATCCGTTCCACGGTCATTATTATAATCCGCGCCTATCAGCCATTCAAAGCTTCCTACTCGGTCACTGAAAGGTTTCGAATCTTCAAGCTTATCAGCAACGCTTATTTCAAGCATCTTGCCATACTTCTTAAATCCCCAGTACCTTAAAGGAAGATATGTAACAAGATCATCTGTATTAGCGATGTTGAAAATTGTTGAATAATTTGTGGCCTTGCTGCTTGTTGTGGTATAAGGTGAAGCAAAGGTGTAGGTAAATGTTCTGTAATTATTGTCATCTTCAAGATATGCACCTAAAATGTTAGCAATTCCGGCACCTCTTGAATGACCTGTGATAAGCACGGTTTTCTTCTTGTCGCTCAATCCATGTTCTTCTATATATCCCTTGAACAAACTAAGGGCATTATTTGCAGCTACATCAAATCCCTTATGGTTATCCTTGTTTTTCCAATCAGGATGAGAACCGGTCATAGCGGTGTAGTTGTAATTTGCCGAAGAACCTACATCAAAATTGCTGGACCATTCAATATCGCCGCCATTTCCATATTTATCTTTGCCGGTTCCTCTGACTACAAGAAGAATAATCTCTCTTTTCTTATTATTATTGGATACTTCCTTATGGCCTACGTAAAACTCAGTTCTATCATCAGGGTCACTTGAAGGATTAACCTCAAAGAACTTTCCATCCTCCATACCAAAGAAGTCAGAAAGATTAAAAGCATCATTGGTTCGAACACTCATGCCTGATGGTGTATTAAGATCCAAGTAACAATCCTGATGATAAATATCCGCTGCCATTAAGCTTGAATATACAGACAGATCCTTGTGATAATCTGTATTGCTTTCATCGAGAAGGATTGAATAATCAACATTAAACTCTACATTGCAGGAAGCACCTTCCTTATATGTCAGTTTTGCTTCAAAATGATTATTCCTCGGCTTTTTATCTAACTTATCATCCACTCCATCGAAGTCCGTATCCTTAAGCGTAGGATCACTGTCATAGAGATATACATCAAGCCCATCCATCACATTAACTTCATCACTTAAACCGTATCTTCTAAGAAGGATCTGAATCTCAGTAATAAAGTCGAACTTATCTTTCTCTGTAAGCTCCTTACAATCAGGAATTCCGTCTTCGTCGGTATCAGTATCTGAACCTTCGGTAACAGGGGCCTTAAGGCAACGTATCTGATAATTACGTGATAATCTTGAGTCTCTTAATACTACCCAGTTGCCATCAGCCAGCTTTGCTCCAATTTTGCCTGCCAGAGCCATGAGTGTTGATGAGAAGCCACTACTTATATTACCGAAAACGCCATCTGTCTCTTCATAAATTTTCCTATAAGTGTTTGCGTATCCACTGTATGAAATAACTGAAGCTATGGTACCTGACTCCAAAAGCCCCTGTGTCAGATCATCAATATCCTTAATACCATAATTATTGTTTGTCTTATACGATGCATCCGTGATCAGAATATAGAACCTGCTTGCACCGGTTCTAAAATCAAGTGTATCTGCCATGCCAAATCCATCAAAAGGAGTCTCCGGATCATCTCCTCCTCCGCTTACAGATACAGAAGAAACCATATTCCTAAACTCATCAACATCGGTGAACCAGTTACTTCCGGACTTACTCTTAACAATCCTGGTCTCCTCGCCACAAGTGATATCCCTGAAATCGACAAATGCAAAATTACAGAGAACATTGTAGTTTGTTGAAAGCTCTGTTACAAAAGCATTGATATTTTCAGCAACGTTACGTATTCCGCTTGACATAGATCCGGTAGTATCAACGATAAATACTATATCCGCCTGTGCAGGTATGCCCTCAGTGCCTAACAGCTCTGCCTCGTCATCATTATTCGCATCACCTATAGATGAATAATGTATTCTGCTCTTTGTATAATTTGAATCTAAAGTACCTTTAAGTACATAATGATAGCCGTTCTCTAAAACATCTCCTGTTCTTAAGGAGTCTATGTTCTCAAGAACCAATTCCTCTGACTCGCCTGTCTCCTGCTCGTCATAGTCACGGTCTTCCTCAAAGTCATAGCCTTCATAGGATTCTTCATCGTCGGCTGCAGCTTCATCATCCAGTACTACTTCGTCAGAAGCTTCCTCATCTATGCCTTCTTCATCAATCATTTCTTCATCGATAACTTCTTCATCAAAAGCATCTTCATCTGTAGCTTCATCGTCCCAGACATCTTCTTCCTCAGAGTCATCAAATGTCTCTTCTTCAACCACTCTGCCTTCAGAATCTACAAGCACATAGTTTTCTCTAAACCACTCTTCTGATACTTCATTGGACCCAGAGCCTGTAGCCGGTACATCGCTAAAGGTATCGTCAATCAAGCCCTCTCCCTCATCTTCCTCGGGAGTCTCAGGCTCAGGTGTGGTATCAACAGTAATTCCAAGGCTGTTAAGATAAGAGCGAAGGTTCATTACAAAATAATCACCATTGCCGATAAGATCAGTACTTAAAGTACTTCCATCTACCGCAGCATCAAGAACCTTCATGTTGCCTTCTTCATCAAACATTCCGATTGTCAGATCAAGGATTGAACCGGCATTTTCACGGCAGGTAAACTGTAATGTGAGCCCTTCCGTTGACTCATAATCGGTTGTAATAGAATATGCCTCACCTATAACAAATCTTGCATCCTTAAGTTCAGTTTTCTCTACTACAGATATTGAAACATGATCCTCTGCATATCCTGCAAGAGAGCCGGTCACCGTGGGAATTGCCTTGGATGCCGCTTCATAAAGTTCAGAAGCAGTATCATTGGAAACACTCTGATCAAACTTTCTCTCCGCATCAGGTGTAACTCCATCCGTCATGGCCTTAAGCGGATCAAGGCCCAGTTCCACTTCTTTTCCATCACTTATGGTATCGGAATCAGTATCAGCGTTTGTGGAATCAGTCCCGTAGCTGTTGATCTCAACATAATCATCCAGTCCATCATTATCTGTATCAGTAGCAAGAGGATTAGTATTATTGTCAATCTCATACCTGTTAGCCAGGTTATCTCCATCCTCATCGTCTTCACTGTCAGATATTCCATTGCTATTTGTATCAGCTAAAACAGCACTGGTCTGTGTTACATATATCTCCTCGAAATCTGTCAAGCCATCATCATCAGTATCAACCTTCTCAGGGTCTGTGCCAAAGCTCTTCTCATCTACATCCGCAAGTCCATCGCCATCAGTATCCTGAGCTGCTACCTCATCAATGGTCGTAGCACTAACCTCCACATTAACCTTTACCGAGGTCTTGTTAACCTTTGCAGTAAGAGTTGCCTTACCTGCCTTCAGGGCATATACATCACCCTTCTCATTAACAGTAACTGTCTTCTTGTTGCTGCTCTTCCAGGAAACATTCTGATTAACAAGAGGAAGACTCAAATTGTAGATCTCTCCCTTATTAAGCTTAAGTAAATAGGATTCCTTATTCTTTACTTCGGATTTTATAATTTTCTCGCCGTCATCCACAGGTGCAGGATAATCAACATAAACATTATAAGTGTAGCCATTCTGGCTAATAGTAGCTGTTCCGGCATAAACACCGGTTATAACGTTTTTGTTAACGGTTGCAATGTCGGTGTTAAGTGAACTGATAAGAGACTTAGCTGTTGTACCCTTAATGGCTGAGGCCTTAACCTTCTTACCCATGTTCACAAAAAGTGCATTGGCAAGCTGCTTTGATCCCTTAGGAGCCTTAACGGTAACGCTGCAGCTATACTTCTTACCATTTACCCAGGCAGCAACAGTTGTTGAGCCGGAGGCAAGTGCAGTAACATTGCCCTCTTCATCAACAGATGCCACAGCAGGCTTGGATGAAAGCCACGAAACATATGCTATCCCATCTATAGCATCCTTTGTAGCTTTATCAGTAAGCTCAAGTGAAAATGTCTCACCAAGCATTAACGTCTTTTTCTTAAATGACATTACAGGCTGAACAACCGTAAATGTCTTCGTAACAGAAGCATCCTTAGAACTTGTAAGCGTTGCTGAACCAGGCTTCTTAGCAACAGCCTTCGATCCGTTCACAGCTACCACTGCCGGATTGTCAGAAACAAATCCCTTACTGCCAAGGGATACGCTCTGGCCCTTTACCATCAACGTGGCACCGCTGTATGCGACCTCACATCGCTTCTCCATAGCGGAATAGAACTCATCATAATGAATGAGTTCATTGCTGCTTTTGGTATCTGCAGCAAATACCGGCACCCTTGCATCAAAAACAAGGGCTAAAGCCAACAGTAACACAATCAGTTTTTTCAGTTTTTTCATACACATTTCCCCTTCCCACTAAAATTATAAAATTTTTCTAAAATCTATTTTACATCAGGATTTGTCTGAAATTCAATTCATTTCGGATTGCGATAGAAGAGTGGGTCGAGTAGACAGGGGGATTGCTCCCTCTGCCCCTCACAGAAATTCCGGACGTGCGGCTTTCCCGCATCCGGCTCTTTACGAGACTAATTATTCGTATTACTGCGCATAGATACTTACATAAGTTCTGGGGAAAGCTACTTTATAATGAGTACTAATCATTGTCCAGAATTCGTTTCGATTGTAGCTCCTCTTTTGACTTCGTCTATTCAGCCAATAAAATAGGCTTTTAAGGACTTCATATCTGAATGTCTTCAAACTTCGCAAGTTATCTGTAATCCCATAGTAATGGTAATAACCAACAAGAATCTCATTAAGCTTCTTGACGATGTCTTTGGTCTTCATCAGACGCATTTTGCCTATTCTCTGATGAATTTCCTTCAACTTCTTGCTGACTTTCTTCTTGCTGGTTTTCCTCTTAACTCTGAATCTCCCGTTCCTGCTTTTGGAACAGTAATGTGTAAATCCCAAGAAATCGAAGGTCTGGGGCTTTGTCCCTTTCTTTGCACAGTTATCACTGGCAAAGCGTCCGAACTCAATCAGCCTGCTCTTTTCTTCCTCAAGACTTAATCCAAAGTTACCCATCCTACGTTTAAGCAGTTCATAGAACATTTCCGCATCTTCTTTATATTGAAAACAGACCACGAAATCGTCTGCATAGACGACTATTCCGCTATAACCTTTAAGCAATGGCTGTATCTTCTCCTTGAACCACCAGAGCAGAACGTAATGCATATATATATTCGCAATGATTGGTGAACAGACCGATCCTTGGCCAGCCCCCTCCTCAGATTCCTCATATACATAGTCCTTGATGATACCTGCCTTAAGCATCCTGCGTACAAGTCTGACCACATTTGGGTCTTTGATGCGTGATTCTACGAACTTGACTATCATCCCATGGTCTAGATGGTCGAAGAAGCCTTTGATATCAGCATCAAGTATGTAGTTAGTGTTGTTCTTCTCAATCATTGTGTTGAGAAGCCTCAATGCCATGTGACAGCTGCGTCCAGGTCTGAACCCCATCATTTCGTTATAGAACATAGGCTCAAATACTGCTTCCAGTACTTGTCTGAGGGCTTCTTGGACGAGTTTGTCCTCGTAGCAGTAGATACTCAAAGGTCTGGTTTTCCCGTTACCTTTTGGTATTTCAACCCTTTTTGCAGGTTGCGGCTTATATGACTTATTCTTGAGCCGTCTTACGAGTTCTACAAGGTTCTCCTCCAGTTTCTTTCCGTATTCCTCTTTAGTAACTCCGTCAATTCCTACGGCTTTGTCTCCATCCATCTTGTTATGACATTCTCTCAAAAGCTCCACATTTATCATGTGGGATATGGATGTAAAGACCATGTTTGGATTCTGCGCGGATAATTCCGCTATTCTCGCCAATTTCGTTGTCATTTGTTTGTTCTTCTTTCTCTGTCTCTGAGTACAGTGAAGACTATCTCTGTGTATAGCAAATGTTTCCTCTTTGATATTGTCTCGCAGACCCAAGCTGTGAGGAACAGCTTGTTCTCGACTTCCCTCCAGCATTTATGTGTTCATGCCTTCATCGGTACTATTCGGGTCTCCGACTACCTGCAAACCATTTGACTTTGTCCCTGTTTGGTTCTCAGTCATACCACCACTACACATACGAGATGGAGAATGCAGGTTCTCCCCAGTTTGCGCTTCATCTTTGTGTTACATGAATGGCTCTTTCCGACACCGCCAGAGCAGATAGCGTCTCGCCATTTCGATTCTATCTGTGTTGACTTCCGCACTGTCAACTGCGTCGTCCTCTGGGTCTATAGTCTTTCGGTGTTCAATGACTATCCCTACAACCACGCTGTCTACGCTTCGCAAGAGTACGTTGCCGCATCTCACGCAAGACTCGCTTCCGATGCCGCGGCTTACGGCTTATCGGGCGGATGCTTGCAATCCGCTAAATGAAGCACCCTTAGCTGGGCGCACTGACAGGCACCACACGGTGGAAAAGAGCCATAGATTACCCTACCTTACACTGGTAATCTATGGCTCTAATTAGTTTCTTATTCAGTTCATCATTCTGCCATTGTCTTGGCGAGATCCTTGGCGTTCAAAAGTGGTGACAGTGTCCCCAAGTTGATTTAACGTCTTGCATAGATTAACGATTCATGAGTCAACAAGAACCGTCCCTGTTGACTCATTCAAAACACTTGCGGATGACTTCGATGATCACATCCTGCTGCTCAGGAGTCATCTTGTTGTCAGAAGGAAGGCAGAGGCCTCGATCGAAGATATCCATACCTACATCAGGCACGGCGCCTTCATCGATGTAAGCGTTACTTCTGGCTCTTCCCTGGCCGCTGGCTGTGATAAAAGGATTCATCCTGTAAATGGGCTGCATATGCATGGGCTTCCAGATGGGGCGGCCCTCTGCGTTGATGGCAGCTATTTTCTCAAGAATCTCTGTGGGACAGCTCTTGCCGGGCTCGGTCACATAGAGAACATCCCTCTCACCTCTCACCTGCTTGCACATGGCGTCCTTGTCAATGATAAGACAGCTCAGCCAGTAGTTGGGCTCTGAGGTCTCAAAATCTATAGGATTCATGCTTACAGGAAGACCCTTAAGTCCTTCCTTGTATCTCTCATAAATAGCTTTCTTCTGGGCTATATGCTCATTGAGGTAAGGAATCTGGCCTCTTACAACTCCCGCGATAACATTGCTCATACGGTAGTTAAAGCCCAGCTCCTCGTGCTGATACCAGGGAGCATCCTCTCTTGCCTGGGTGGACCACTTGCGGACCTTGTGGGCATCCTCAAGGTTGTCTGTAAGGAACATTCCGCCGGCGGAACCGGTGATGATCTTGTTTCCGTTAAAGGAGATGATGCTGTAATCTCCGAAGTTTCCTGTCTGCTTGCCCTTGTAGGTGGCGCCAAGGGATTCTGCGGCATCCTCCACGATAAGAGCTCCGTGGTCGTCGCAGATCCTTCTAAGCTCATCTATCTTGCCTGGTGTTCCGTAAAGGTGAGCCACCACCAGAAGCTTAACCTCAGGATAGATCTCAAAAGCCTTCTCAAGGGCCCCCGGATCCATGTTCCAGGTGTCATACTCGGTGTCGATAAATACTGCTTCTCCGCCCTCATACGCTACCGGATTGATAGTCGCATCAAATGTCATGTCAGAGCAGAAAACCTTGTGTCCCTGGAGGCTTCCCACGTTTGCAGGATGCGTGCC
>JAEEGI010029546.1_pt1 | contig 10352 bp, 6 predicted proteins | sample 8958751 | NCBI WGS metagenome assembly JAEEGI01 (sample SAMN16246545, study PRJNA631951) | gut metagenome | biome: gut microbiome; feature: rumen; material: KS-attached | host: Bos | place: Iran: Karaj | collected 2018-10 | reverse complement strand
GCGCTCCATGCCGGCGGAGAAGGAGCCCTGCATGATCTTCTCCGCAAAGGCGTCCGCCAGGGCGAAATAGCCCGCCTCGGTCTTCTGCTGGATCTTGAGATCCCAGAAGCCGTTGTCCACGATATAGGAGTAGAAGACGTCGGAGCCGATGTAGAAGGAGTCGTGGGGCTCCAGCCGTGCAAAGACCTCCGGGAGCCGGTTTTCCGTGATCTTGCGCGACAGCAGCATGCCGCAGGCCTTTCCGCCGATCATGCCGGTCCCGACCATGCGGGCGTGGATCTCAAAATAGTCCTCCGGCTTGAAGTTTTGCTTGATCAGCTCGCGCATCTTCACGTCGCGCGTCAGCATGATGTTGCAGATCTCGGCGCACTGGTTTGTGACGTCGATCCCGTTTTCGTGCAGCAGCTTTGTCCGCGCGAAAAAGCGCTCCCAACTGTCGATGTTCTGGTCGACCGCCTGATGCGCCTCTTTGTTGAGCACGCCGTAAAAGCGGCTGATCTCGGTGCCGTCCGAAAGGACGGTGAAGCTGTTGTCGTCACGGTTGAGCCGGTAGGGCTGGAACATCGTCTGCGAATAGCGGTTCCAGACCTTCATCGGGCGGACATAGACGTCCTTTTCGTCGGTATAGACGTCAAGAAAGAGCTGTGTGGTGTCGCGGATGGTCGCGATCGCGTCGAAGGAATGGCGCCCGTGGATCAGCGGGAAGAACGCGACGGTGTCGAGGATGAACAAAAACGGGCAGGTCAGGTGGAAAAAGTTGCCCATCATCAGATCGGTCGACCACGCCTGTTCCAGTTCAGAAAGGCAGTCGAACACATAGAACGCGTCGCGCCCCTCGCGCTCGATCAGGTTGTGGATATCCACGGTGAAGGTCTCGAACCGGTGCGACAGCTCCACGTGCTCGATCTTGAGCCCTTCGCGCGGCGTAAGAATCGGTTCATGTTCCGCGAAGCGGATATAGATGAGGTTCCTGCCGTCCGCGATCGCCTGATTGGCAAAGCGCTCCGCGACATAACGGAACTCGTCGAGCGACGGCACCTGCCAGACGACGTTGTCGCCGAGGCGGATATACTGCAGCGCCTCGTCCATCATCGGGATGCCGGATTTTGTTTTTTCAAAGGCTGCCATGTGCCTGCCTCCTGACCGGATAATCCAAGAAGGGCAAAGACGTCCCCTGCCGGGACAACTTTGCCGCAAAACGTATATATGCTTTTTCAGTTCGCCACATACAGCTGGCGGAAGGGATTGTTGCTGTCGGGCGTGACGACCGTAAACGGCACACCTGTCAGCGCATCGTAGTCTCCGCCGAACAGGTCGCAGTACGCCCGCAGATGCGGCGCAATGCTGTCCATATCCTCTTTTGTCGCCGCGTGGACATGCACCTGCTTTGGGAAGCGGACGCCGCTGCAGTCGCCGCGCAGAAAGACCTTGCCGCCGTGCATGCCCGTACACGGGAAGTTGCCGACAATGGGCTTACCGTCGCCGTGCAGGCCGAGCACAACGATCACACCGCCCGCCTGATATTCGCCGAGGAAACTGCCGGTCCGCCCGCCGATGACGATCGTCGGAACCTTGTCCTGATATGCCTTCATGTGGATGCCGGCGCGGTAGCCGGCGTTGCCCTTGACGAAGATCGCGCCGCCGCGCATGGCGTAGCCCGCCGTGTCGCCGACGCTGCCGTGAATAACGATCTGTCCTTCGTTCATCGTGTCGCCGACCGCGTCCTGCGCGTTGCCGTTCACCGCGATGCGCGCGCCGTTGAGATAGGCGCCGAGCGCATTGCCGGGGACGCCCTCGATCGTCAGATCGACGTCCGCCATCCCGTCGGCAAGATAGCGCTGTCCGCAGCAGTTTTGGATCGTGCATGCGCCGGTCGTGTCGCGCAAAAGAGCGTTGAGCGCCCGGTAATCGAGCCCTGTCGCGTCAATGGTTTTCATCATACGGCACCTCCGAAGAATTGTTTGCGCTGTTCGGCGGAAAAGGCAGCCGTCGTCGGCGTTTGTTTCAGCCGGTCAAAGTCCAGCGTGTCCAGCGGCGTCTGATTGCGGATCAGCGACGTGTAGATCCCGGCGCGCGCCGTTTCTCCGATCAGCATGAAGCCGGTCAGCTTTCCGTCCTTCATGAACAGGCGTTTGAGGTGGGTTTCGTCGTTTTCTTCATACAGGTCGCCGCCCGGTTCGTTTGCGCGGTCGCAGCCCGCGCTCAGGGCGTGCAGCCCGAAGAAGCCGATGGCGTTCATCGGGATCGCGTTGTCAAAGACAGCGTTTCCGCCCGCCATGTTGACCCCGGCGCAGCGACCCTGCAGATTGGCGTTCGGCAAAATAGCCAGCACCCGGCTGAGCTCCGCCGAAATATCATAACCCTGCGCGCAGTCGCCCGCGGCGTAAACGCCGGGCAGCGAGGTTTTCATGTGTTCATCGACCAGAATGCCGCGCTCCACGCTGCCGCCGCAATCCTTGACGAGCGCCGTGTTGGCGCGCACGCCGACCGCGAGCACGAGCACGTCGAACGGCACCTCGGCCCCGCTTTTCATATGGGCCGTGTTTGCTTCGAACCGCGCGACAGTGTCCGCCAGCAGAAAGCGCATCCCCTGCGCTTCGAGATGCTTTTGCATCCTTGCGGCGCAGACGTCGTCGAGAATACTCGACAGCACGCGCGGCGCGAGGTCGCAGACCGTGACGCTTTTGACCCGCGCGAGGATCCCCTCGGCGCACTTGAGGCCGATGAGACCTGCGCCGACGATCAGCACGCGGCTGTCTTCTGTCAGCCTCTGTTCCAGCTGCAGTGCGTCGTCGAGCGTCAGGAAGGTCTGCTTGTTTTCCACGAGGTCGAGCCCTTCCATCGGCGGCACGAACGGCGACGAGCCGGTCGCGACGCAGAGAGTTTCATATTCGAGCACACGCCCGTCGTCGAGCGCGACTTCTTTCTTTTCCGGATCGAGCCGCACCGCCTTCACGCCGTACAGCACCGTACAACCGTTGGTCTCATAAAAGTCGTCCGGGCGGTATTTAATCCGCTCCGGATCAGTTTTTCCTTCAAGGTAATAGGAAATCAGCGGGCGGCAGTAAACGGGGTGCTTTTCTTCCGAGACGACCGCGATCGGCGTTTTCTGATCTACGCTGCGGATGCCCTCGATACAGCTTGCCGCGGCGGTCCCGTTGCCGATGATAACGTAGGGTTTCATTGGACCGCCTCCCTTTCTTCATAGACGATGGCGCGGTTCGGGCAGCCCTTGACGCAGGCCGGCTCGCCGCTGCTGTTTTGGAGACACAGCTCGCATTTCTGCATCACGCCGTTTTCGTTCGGCGCGAGCGCCCCGTAGGGGCAGACCAGCACGCAGGTCAGACAACCGACGCATTTGTTCTGGTCGATCTGGATCACGCCGTCCTGCACGGACAGGGCGCCCGCGATACAGCTTTTGACGCAGAGCGGGTCGCTGCAGTGGCGGCAGGAGACCGCGTAGCAGATCTTGTTGCCCTCTTCAATGTGGATGCGCGGATATAAGGGTTTGCCCTTGAGCGCCGTCGCCATGTCGGTTTCGCCGGAATTGGCGAAGGCGCAGTTGTATTCGCAAAGATGGCACCCGAGGCACCATTTTTCGTTGACATAAACGCGTTTCATGCTTCGTCCCCCTTATTCGCCCGCGTGCGAGACACCGAGGATCTCCAGTTCCTTTTCGTTGAGCCCGACCCCGCGCAGCATCAGCCGGTTGCCGCGCAGCGCTTCGATCGAGTTGATGCCCATGCCGCCCATGATCTCCATGATCTCATGCCGCCACGCGGTCATCAGGTGGACGAGCCGCTCCTTGCCGATCGCCGGGTTCAGCCGCTTGACCAGCTCGGGGTTCTGCGTCGCGATGCCCCAGTTGCACTTGCCGCTCTGGCAGGTGCGGCACAGATGACAGCCGAGCGCGAGCAGCGCCGCCGTCGCGATATAGCACGCGTCCGCCCCGAGCGCGACCGCCTTGACGACGTCCGCCGCCGAGCGGATACTGCCGCCGACCACGAGCGAGACGTTGTTGCGGATGCCCTCTTCGCGCAGTCTGCGATCGACCGCCGCGAGCGCCAGTTCGATCGGGATGCCCACATTGTCGCGGATGCGGGTGGGCGCTGCGCCCGTGCCGCCGCGGAAGCCGTCGATGGCGATGATGTCCGCGCCGGAGCGTGCGATGCCACTGGCGATAGCCGCGATATTATGGACCGCCGCGACCTTGACGATCACGGGCTTCTGATAATTCGTCGCCTCTTTCAGCGAATAGACCAGCTGCCGCAGATCCTCGATCGAATAGATGTCGTGGTGCGGCGCGGGCGAAATCGCGTCCGTCCCCTCGGGGATCATCCGCGTACGGGAAATATCGCCGACGATCTTCGCGCCGGGGAGGTGACCGCCGATGCCGGGCTTCGCGCCCTGTCCCATCTTGATCTCGATCGCCGCACCCGCGTTGAGATAGTCTTCGTAAACGCCGAAACGACCGGACGCGACCTGAACGATCGTGTTTTCGCCGTAGGCGTAAAAGTCTTCGTGCAGACCGCCTTCGCCGGTGTTATAGAGAATACCGAGCTCCTTTGCCGCTGTGGCAAGCGAAGCGTGCGCGTTGTAGCTGATCGAGCCGTAACTCATCGCGGAAAACATCACCGGCATGGCAAGCTCCAGCTGGGGCGCGAGGTCGCATATCAGTCTGCCGTCGCTGTCACGGCGGAGCTTGTCCGGCTTTTTGCCGAGATAGACGCGCGTTTCCATCGGCTCGCGCAGCGGGTCGATCGGCGGGTTCGTCACCTGCGACGCGTTGATCAGCAGCTTGTCCCAATAGACCGGCAGGTCTTTCGGGTTGCCCATCGAAGACAGCAGCACGCCGCCGGAATTCGCCTGCTTATAGATCTCGCGTATCGTGTCGTTTTGCCAGTTTGCGTTCTCGCGCAGACGGCAGTCGCTTTTGACGATCTTCAGCGCGTGAGTCGGGCACAGGCTGACACAGCGCTGACAGTTGACGCATTTGCTTTCGTCCGAGCGCATGACGCCGCGCTTTTCATCCAGGATATGCACCTCGTTGGCGCACTGGCGTTCGCAGACGCGGCAGGTGATGCAGCGGTTTTCGTTGCGCACCACTTCAAATTCGGGCGTGAGATACAGTTCGTTCATCAGTACGCACCCTCCTTTACCCGGACGATGACCGGTTCGCCGCCCGCGGGCGCCCAGATATGCGGAACGTCCGGCGCCATCACGCGGATGGCGGCCTCCTCACTGGAGATATAGACCTTGTCGTCCTGTTCGCCGACGACCATCGAGCGCAGCTTGAGCCGGTCGTTCAGCGCCATCAGACCGCCGGAAAAGCCGAACACGATCGAAAACGGTCCGGTGACCAGCAGGCTCGGGAACACCTTGCGCAGGTAAGCGAGCGTTTCGCGCTCTTTTTCGTCAGTTTTGTTTTCGATCGTGCTCCAGAACGGCGCGGCGATCACCGCGGCGGCCTCTTGCAGCGTCAGACCCTGGCGGCGCAGCAGATGGTCGAGGATATAGGTGATGACCTCGGTGTCCGTCTGCAGCGTGCACTGATAGCCGAACATCTCCATAAAGCGGCGGTTCGCGTCGTAGGACGAGATCTCGCCGTTGTGCACGACGCTGTAATCGAGCAGCGAAAACGGGTGCGCGCCGCCCCACCAGCCGGGGGTATTCGTCGGGTAGCGCCCGTGCGCCGTCCAGCAGTAACCCTCGTATTCCTCGAGCCGGTAGAACGCGCCGACGTCCTCGGGGTAGCCGACCGCCTTGAAGCAACCCATGTTCTTGCCGCTGGAAAAGATATAGCAGCCGTCGAGCGTGGTGTTGATCGTCATGACCGTCCGCATCACATATTCGCGTTCGTCCACCTGCATGGCGGCGACGGCGGACCGTAGCGGCACGACGAAGTAGCGCCAGATCTTCGGCTCGTCCGTGATGGCGGGCGTCTGCCGCGTCGGGATGCGCTCTCCGTGGACGACCTCGAACCTTTCTTTTAAAAAGGCTTCGCATTCCTTGCGCACCGTGCGGCTGTTGAAAAAGAAATGGAACGCGTAGCAGTCGCGGTACTGCGGATAGATCCCGTAGGCGGCAAACCCGCCGCCGAGGCCGTTGGACCGCTCGTGCATCGGGCGCATGGCGTCGACGATCGTCTGGCCGCTCATGCGCGTCCCCTCTTTGGAAATGACCGCCGCGATCGCGCAGCCGGACGGGATGCGAACCTCCCCTTCCCGTTTCATTGTAACACCTCCGAAAAAGAAAAAACGCTCATTTTTGCGGGTTCTCCGCAAAAACGAACGCCATTGCTCATTAGCTGCATTATAGTCCGTACCGCCCCGTTTGTCAAGTCCCCGAAAAAAAGTTTTCCTTTTTTCGAAAAAGGGGTTGACATTTGCGCTCTTCGGCGTTATAATGCACAAAAAGGCAACGGGGTCTTTGGGCAATGTGCTCAAAGACCCTTTTTCATTCTTGTAACCGGAGGCAACGGCGTCTTCTGTGCGTTTTTCGCACCAGCGCCGCTGCCTTTTCTATATTCCAATCAGGAAAGGATGTCTGACTTATGAAACAACTCCCGGAAACCTTTGGCAGTCTCGTCTTTGACGACCGCGTGATGAAGTCCATGCTGCCCGCGAAGGTCTATGCCTCGCTGCGGCACACGATCGACGAGAACGCGAGCCTTGACCTCGGCGTCGCGAACGCCGTCGCCGCCGCCATGAAGGAATGGGCGGTCGAAAACGGCGCAACGCATTTCACCCACTGGTTCCAGCCGCTGACCGGCATCACCGCCGAAAAGCACGACAGCTTCATCTCCCCCGCGCCCGACGGCGGCGTCATCATGGAGTTTTCCGGCAAAGAGCTGATCCGCGGCGAGCCGGACGCCTCTTCCTTCCCGTCCGGCGGTCTGCGCGCCACGTTTGAAGCGCGCGGCTACACGGCATGGGACCCGACGTCCTACGCGTTTATCAAAGGAAAGACGCTCTGCATCCCGACGGCGTTCTGCGCCTACGGCGGCGAAGCGCTCGACAAAAAGACGCCGCTGCTGCGCTCCATGCAGGCGCTCAACCGGCAGGCGATGCGCATTCTGCGGCTCTTCGGCAACACCGACGTCAAATGCGTCCATACATCCGTCGGTCCCGAGCAGGAATACTTCCTTGTTGACCGCGAACTGTATAAGCAGCGCAAGGACCTCGTCTTCACCGGACGCACGCTGTTCGGCGCGCCCGCCCCGAAGGGTCAGGAGCTCGACGATCACTATTTCGGCGTAATCAAGCCGCGCGTTCAGGCATACATGGAAGAGCTGAACGACGAGCTTTGGAAGCTCGGCATCCTCGCGAAGACCGAACACAACGAGGTCGCGCCCGCGCAGCACGAGCTGGCGCCGATCTATTCGACGACGAACGTCGCCGCCGACCACAACCAGCTGACGATGGAGATCATGCAGAAGGTGGCGCTCAAGCACGGCCTTGTGTGTCTGCTGCATGAAAAGCCGTTCGCCGGCGTCAACGGCAGCGGCAAACACAACAACTGGTCGATCGCGACCGACACCGGCGTCAATCTGCTGTCTCCCGGCGAAACGCCGTATGAGAACGCGCAGTTCCTGCTGTTCCTTTGCGCGGTGATCAAGGCCGTGGACGACTATCAGGATCTGCTGCGCATCGCCGTCGCGACGGCGGGCAACGACCACCGGCTCGGCGCGAACGAGGCGCCGCCCGCCGTGGTGTCGATCTTCCTCGGCGACGAGCTGACTGCCATTTTGGAAGCGATCGAAAAAGACGAGCCCTATCAGGGCGCGGAGCAGCAGGTGCTGAAACTCGGCGTCCACGCGCTGCCGAAATTCAAGAAAGACGCGACCGACCGCAACCGGACGTCGCCGTTCGCCTTCACGGGCAACAAGTTCGAGTTCCGTATGCTAGGCTCCTCCAACAGCATCTCCTGCACGAACATCATGCTCAACGCCGCCGTGGCAGAAAGCCTGAAGATCTATGCTGACCGGCTCGAGAGCGCCGAAGACTTTGAAACGACGCTGCACGAGATGATCCGCAAGACGATCAAGGACCATAAGCGCATCCTTTTCAACGGCAACGGCTACGACGACGCGTGGATCAAGGAAGCGACGGAAGAACGCGGGCTTTGCAACCTGCGCACGACGCCGGACGCGATCCCGCATCTGCTCGACAAGAAGAACATGGATATGCTGCTTTCCAACAAGGTCTTCACCGAAGCGGAGCTGCGCTCGCGCTATGAGATCACGCTCGACAACTACTGCAAGGCGGTATTGATCGAAGCGAACACAATGGCGGATATGGCGCGCAAGGAGATCCTTCCGGCAGTCAGCGCCTACGCGAAGACGCTCGCGGACGCTGCTGCCGCCAAGAAAACGCTGCTGTCTGCCGCCTGCGCCTATGAGACCGAAACGCTCAAAACGCTGTGCGAGCTCACTGACGAGATCGCCGCCGCGGTCGCCGCGCTTGAAACGGAAACTGCCGCGGTCAGAGCGATCGACGACGTGGCGGAGCAGGGCTACGCGATCCGCGACCGCCTGCTGCCCGCGATGGACGCGCTGCGCGCCCCCTGCGACAAGGCGGAGAGCGTCACGAGCGACGAAGCGTGGCCGTTCCCGACCTACGGCGATCTGCTGTTCGGGGTATAACATTGGACGGTAACCGCCGGCGGAGTCTTCACCTCTTTCTCTCAACGGGTCTGACTTCCCCGACGTAAGACCTCTGTCGGCGGTTATTTTGATTGCTGCGCACCGAAAACGGGCGCGGCTTCGAAAAGGGGTATTGCAATTATGATGACAGATTCACTTTTACAGACGATACAGGAGGCGTCCGGCGCCCAGATCTTTGCCGTCTGGTTTTTGATCGGCGCGGCACTCGTCTTCTGGATGCAGGCGGGCTTCGCGATGGTCGAGGCGGGCTTCACCCGTGCCAAGAACACCGGCAACATCATCATGAAAAACCTGATGGACTTCTGCATCGGGACCGTCGTGTTCATCGTGATCGGCTTCGGTCTGCTGATGGGCGAAGACCTTGTCGGCTTCATCGGCAAGCCAGGGTTCGACCTGTTCACGGCGTATGAAAGCTTCGACTTTTCCTCGTTCGTCTTCAACCTCGTTTTCTGCGCGACAACGGCGACGATCGTCTCCGGCGCGATGGCGGAACGCACAAAGTTCCTCTCCTACTGTATCTATTCCGGCGTGATCTCGGCGCTGATCTATCCGATCGAAGCGCACTGGATCTGGGGCGGCGGCTGGCTGAGCCAGCTCGGCTTCCACGACTTCGCCGGTTCCTGCGCCATCCACATGGTCGGCGGTATCTCCGCCCTCATCGGCGCGAAGATCCTCGGTCCGCGTATCGGCAAATTCAAATACGATACCGGCGGCAAGGTCACAAAGGTCAACGCCTTCCCCGGACACAATATCGCGCTCGGCGCGCTCGGCGTGTTCATTCTCTGGCTCGGCTGGTACGGCTTCAACGGCGCCGCGGCGACCTCGGTGGACCAGCTCGGTTCCATCTTTCTGACAACAACGGTAGCGCCCGCGGTGGCGACCGTAGTCTGCATGATCTTCACCTGGGTCAAATTCGGCAAGCCCGACGTTTCGATGTGTCTGAACGCTTCGCTGGCGGGTCTTGTGGCGATCACCGCACCCTGCGACGTCACGGACGCGGCAGGTGCGATCTGTATCGGCGCGGTCGCGGGTCTGCTGGTCGTCTTCGGCGTCTGGCTGCTCGACCACAAGCTGCACGTTGACGACCCGGTCGGCGCAGTCGCGGTCCACTGCATGAACGGCGTCTGGGGTACGCTTTCCGTCGGTCTCTTTGCGACGGACAAGGCGCCCGGCTACGCGATTGCCGACAGCGCCGGCAAAACGCTCACCGGTCTGTTCTACGGCGGCGGTTTCAAGCTGATGTCTCTGCAACTGCTCGGCTTTGCATCGGTCGCCGCGTGGACGGCAATTACGATTACACTGACGTTCCTGTTGATCAAGAAGGTCGTCGGTCTGCGCGCCTCGCGCGAAGAGGAGCTGATCGGTCTCGACAAAACGGAGCACGGTCTGCCGTCCGCCTACGCGGGCTTCTCGATGCTCCCTGAAGCGATCGACGAAGACAGCGCGCCCGTCATCGTCAGCGGCGACGTTCCCGTCGCGGAAGCCGTCCCGATCAAAAAGGTCCCGACCTTCGAAGAAGGCGTGCCGAAGTTCACTAAAGTCGAGATCGTCTGCAAAGAGGCGAAGCTCGAAGCGCTCAAGAACGCCATGCTGCAGATCGGCATCACCGGCATGACTGTCTCGCACGTGCTCGGCTGCGGCGTCCAGAAGGGCAAGCCCGAATACTACCGCGGCGTTCAGCTCGAAG
>JAEEGI010029541.1_pt1 | contig 10353 bp, 9 predicted proteins | sample 8958751 | NCBI WGS metagenome assembly JAEEGI01 (sample SAMN16246545, study PRJNA631951) | gut metagenome | biome: gut microbiome; feature: rumen; material: KS-attached | host: Bos | place: Iran: Karaj | collected 2018-10 | reverse complement strand
TTCTTCTTGAAATCACTCGGGAGCCGCCTGATGCCGTAGATATCGCACTGTTCCTGGACGACCTCGTTGAGCACTTGCACATCCTTCATCGGGCTGATGGTGAGCGTCGTCGTAAAATAGTCGCAGTTCAGTTCCTTGGCGAGCCGTGCGGATTCCGAAAGGCGGAGCTCGAAACATTTGCGGCAACGCTTGCCACCTTCGGGTTCTTTTTCGAGTCCTCGGGCGACATCGTAAAATTTTTTCGGGTCGTAATCGCCCTCTATTAACGTAACTGGATGCTTTGTCTCAAATTCTGCAACGAACCGCTTGATTTCGCTTACACGGTGCTGGTATTCCTCGGCGGGGGCGATGTTCGGGTTGTAATAGAAAAGCGTAATCTTGAAGTATTGCGAAAGGTATTCGATGGTGTAGCTGCTGCACGGCGCGCAACACGCATGCAGCAAGAGCGTCGGCACTTCGCCCGTGCGCTCAAGCCTGCGGATGATGCGGTCCAAATCCACTTGGTAATTGTGTTTCGGTGCTGCCTTTTCCATTTTCTATTGCCTTTCGCTTTACGCAGTTGTCGTCTCTCACCTCTCGTCTTTCGTCTATAGCCGCATGGTTCGGTGAGCTCACCAACCTAAGTGGCGTTCTTTCGTCTAAATCGTTCCTACCGCGACAATCCAGAAACAGATGGTCGATGCAATTGCAAATGTTCCCATCACGTGCCGTTCTTTTACGCTCAGGCTAAAGAGAACCGTCGCCGTGTAAAAAGTCAGGTAAATAGCAAAAAAGAAGGCTAGAATGCGTGTAATCCCGAACGGGATGAGTTCGGGGAGTACGTGGCCTGCGCTTAAAATAGTGAATAGCGCCACGAATTGCATGATAATCGGGAGCACGAATGCCCGGCGGACCTCTTGCGGTACGACCTTGTGGCGGCCGTTCATGGCGTACATGCCGAGCGGGGCGCCAAATGCAAGTGCGATATTCAGTACGATAGATGGCAAAAAGACGATTGCCCCGACAATAGCTGCAATATAAAACATACCCTTAAGATAAAAAAATGGCTCCAATAAAAAAGAACTCCTTCAGGCAAAGGAGGTAACCTAAAGGAGTTCGAGAGTGTTTGGGTATTATTAATAATACTATTATCCTATGCGTTAAGCTCAAATATTATGGAAATTCTTGGTTACAATAGTACACATGGCGTTTGAAAAAAGAGCTTTTGGGAAGAAATGTCTCAAAATTTCAGGGAAACGTTGAGGTGGGCGTAGTTGGGCATAAAAGGCCTGGTGCGATTCTTTTTGAAGGCGAAAACGAAGTCGCAATCCAGCCAGTCGCTGACGAGTTTGATTTCGTTCTGGACGGAAATGGCTTTGGATGGGTTTGCTTCGGGAACGGAGAGAATTAATTTGGCGAATGAGCGCATTGGTGTGTACTTCGCGCTGAGCTCAATTCTGGGTGGTTTTGTGCGTGAGTTCTCGTGGCGTACTTTGGCGCTTGCCTTGAACGAGAACTGCTCCCATGTGGATTCGATGTTACTTTTCCATTCGGTTGATTTGCAATTTTCACTGGCTTCGATACAGGTCACGCTGAGACCTGGGCGCAAACGCTTGGGACCCGATGCAAGGGACATCTTGATGCGTGCGCTTACGGAGTCCTTGCTGGTGGGACTTAGAATGCGGATCCTGGCGGAAATGGCTGTGTTTTGCATTTCGGGCCATTTGACGTTGACCGTTTGCGATGCCCACAGCCAGTTTTCGGTGATGCCTTTGCTCAAGTTGAGCCCTTGCGGGACGGAATCGCCGTGGATGTAGGCGGTCGTTTTCCATGAAAGTCTTTGTTTTTCGTTTTGCAGCTGGAGCTTGACGAGAGGTCTGCTTTGCCCTAGCTGGTACCAGGCGGAGATTTGCCCGAGCGATGTGCTGGCTTGCAATGCGATGGCGTGAGCGTCCGGGAATCTCCAAAATGAGGTGGCGATTTTGTTATGACGGTCGGCGGAAAAACCGAATTGCAGATGGAACGCCTTTGACGTGTCTAGTAGTGCGCCGGCATGGAATTTGCCGATGGGGTAGAAAAGCGCTGCGCCCCATAAGGTATCTAGCGGCATGTGGCTACGGAGTTCAGAGGTCGAAATTTGTCCGAAATGCGATTCAAAACCGTCGCGCTGGTAAGTCAGCAGTTCCTGGGAGCCCAGACGTAACTTGAAATAGTAAAACTGGACCAGCAGTTCTTCCCGGTGCTTTTTTAAGCGGCCGTCGGAATCGTACTGGCTTTTCCATGTGATGCGCCCATGCGGAATGATGGCCGGTGATTCTTGCGCGGGCTTTGGAGACTGAGCTGTTTTTGTGGTTTTGGACTTTTTTTTGCGTGGGGATTTGGGTTTCGGCTGCGTGCACGGTTCCTGGGCGTAAACTTCGGCGAGCAGGCATGCTTCGTCGTAATTGCCTTCTTCGAGCCGCGAAAGGATTTCGTCGGCTTCTTCGGGCGTGATGATGCCGTCGTCCCACCATTCAAAGACTAGGGCTTCGTCAAAGGGCGCCTGCGGTGCTTCTTGTGCGTGTATTTGCGGAGCTGCGGCAGACGCTGCGGTGATTGTGGTCAATAGGGTGAAGAGTAAAAGTATTCTGGTCAAGTTTGTGCCTCCATTATATAAACACGCAGAAGAGGCTCGTTTGGACCATTTTTTTATTGCAAAACTTTTCTAACTTTGTGGCATGGCGAATTCTTCCTGGTCAAAAAATTCCAAACCTCGTGGCGCAAGTGCGCTTGGCAAGGACTTTATCCCGCATATGAAGGCACCGCGGACGGAGTTTCCGCTTTTTAACGGAAAACGTGTGACGCCCTCGCTTGCCGGGCTTGACAAGTTGCTGCGTTATTATGGTGTGGAACTCCAACCCGAAACGCTCGGGCAAATTTGGGAGTTTCACCAGTTGCTCCGTGCGAATAACGACGACCAGGATTTGACGCGTCTCAACGCATTCGAGACAATGGTGGAGCGCCATTATGCCGATTGCACGCTCATCAACGCATACGTGCCTAAGTGGCCTGCCCGCATGATAGATGTCGGCAGCGGTGCCGGTTTCCCCGGAATTCCACTCAAGATAGTCAATCCGTCTATTCGTCTTACTTTATGCGAACCCCGTCCCAACCGCATCAATTTTCTCAACATGGTCATTGAAAAGATGGGCCTTGAAGGAATCGATGTGTTCGGTCATAAAGTTACAAGCCGGAGCATGACCATTCCCGTTGATGGTGTTATCAGCCGTGCGTTTGAACTGATGGAAAAGACTCTTCCGCGTATCGCCAATTCGCTCAAAGTTGGTGGCCGTGTGTTCTTTATGAAAGGCCCCGCTGTTGCGGACGAGCTAAAGACTTTTTATCCAGAAGATTTTGGATATAAATTTATCGGTAAGCATTTCTATACGATTCCGAACAGCACGCAAGACCGTGCACTGATTATTTTGGAACGTGTGGAGTAGAGACCCTTCGTAAACTTGCCAGCGCGAAAGCAAGCGATATGGCGATTCCGATATGCGGGAGATAAGCCGGTGTTTGGATTTTTACGGTAGACGCCAGGATGGCCGGGATGAGGCCGAAGAGTCCGCCGACAACGACGCCTGCGTACCAGAGCGATTTTTTGATATTGAATTTTTTATGTGCAATAATGGCAACGGCGAGCGGGGCTACAATTCCAGGCGTATAGACTGAATAGGCCATCGTCAAAAGTCCAATGATATCTTTACCTTGAAGCGCAAGAAAAGTCGCGATAACGCCGATGGCGACAACGAGCAGGCGCACGACAGAGATACGGCGCGTATTCAGGATATCGCTTCCGAAAATGGCTGCTGAATTGATGAGGCAGGTGTCTGCGGACGAGAGCAGTGCGGATAAAAGTCCAACGGAGAGGAGTGCCGCAAGCGGGAGCGGTAGTACACCTGATGCGAGACGGAATAGCGGGTTCATGGCGCCGGTAGCGTGGGTGGCTGCTGCATCCGGGGCGTAAGTGGCGGCCCACATGCCGAGCAAGACAATGACAACGCTGAAAACGAGTATGGCGAAACTCCCGACAACAACTGCTTTGCGTGCTGCGGTTGCGTCTTTTGCGACGAGATTTCTCGAAATCACGTCAGGTCCGAGGAAGTATGCGCCACCGACTGTGAACAACATCATTGCCAAATCTGCAAAGCCGAATTTTTCGTTCAAGAGATTGAAATTCCCGAACGTCGCAAGCCCGGTGGAAGTTTCATTTGCGACTCTTTGCGCGGTTTGGAGTGCCGTATTTTCTGTGCCCGAAAATCCGCCGAACAAGTAGATGGCGGCGGCAAAAAATCCGAGAGTCAAAATTCCAAATTGCAATGCATCGGTGCGCACAACGGAAAGCTGCCCGCCCAAGAGCGTATAGACAATGACAATTCCGGCCGTAATCAAGACGGATTGCGTTCCCGCGTCGTGTCCCAGCACAAGTCCGATGAATCCTGCGACTGCAGCGAACTGTGCTGCGATAATTCCAATCCACGAAACAGCGATGATGAAGGCGACGAGTTTTCGCCCTGTTTTGCCAACGGTCTTTTCTGCAATTTCAGGGAGCGTCCGTACATTCATATCGTGGACGGGCTTGCTCAAGAAAGCCGCCTGGAACCAGAAGCCGATTGCTCCGACCGCAAGCCACCAGAAGGCGGCAAAGCCGATACTTTCGGCGCGTGCGGCGATGCCTACCGTGGCTGACGCCCCGAGAACGGTTGCCATGAGGCTCATGAAAACGAACGGGGCTGTTTGTTTACGGCCTGCAACAACGTAATCGTCAAAGTTTTTGACTTTGAACAAATCGCGAACGCAGATGAAACCGAGAACGAAGAAGTAGATTAGTAAGAGCTTCATGGCGGAGAGAATGGGAGATACCCGACTGTCTTCCCGGACTTGCGATGCACTGCCTGCGCTGAATTAAATCGAAGCGAGCTTGTCGATGCGTTCCGGGACGAGCATGTCTGTTTTACGGCGTTTCTTTTACATTGTAAAATTAGAAATTTTACAAGTTGCCGTATTCTCCGATGTCGGGGATGAGCGTACCTGATTTCATGTGGTAGGTTCGGTTGCTGTAGCCGAACGCTGTTTTGTCATGCGTGGCGATGATTATTGCAACGCCCGTCCGTGCAAGTCGCGCAAAAAGGCTGTAAACCTTGCGACTATTCTCTTCGTCGAGGTTGCTGGTCGGCTCGTCGGCGATAATCAAATCTGGCTTGTTGGCGAGGGCGCGAGCAATGGCGACTCGGCGCAGTTCGCCGCCGGAAAGATTTTGCGGATGTTCGTTCGCCAAGTGCGCAATGCCGAGCTTGTCCAGTAATGCCTTGATATGCTCCTTGTCTATCTTCTTGTTGTACAGGGATGAAGATAAGGTAATGTTTTCGGCAACGGTAAATGCGGAGAGGCTTACCGCGTTTTGCGGAATGTAGCCGATTCGTTCATTGCGTAAGCGGGCTAGGTCTTCGTCGTTTAGCGAAAAGAGCGGCTGTCCGTCAATTTCGACGTTTCCCGATGTGGGCTTGGTAACGCCGGCGAGTGCATTCAGGAGGGTACTTTTACCGCTTCCTGATTCGCCGAAGATGACCGTGAAATCACCCGACCATGCAAAGAAATCTGCGTTGTTGACCGCACTGAATTTTTCACCGCGGCGTGTATATTGTTTTGTTATGTTGTTTCCGTTGAGTATCATTAAGCGTCCTCCTTCAATGCGGTGTAAACATCAATGTTTCCGATTTTTTTTGCGATATGGTATGATGCTCCAACTCCAGCAATGACAGGGATGAACAAAGCACCGACGATCGTTAAAATGATGGCTGATATGTTCGGGAGTAAAAAGGGGATTTGTAAGTTCTCCTGAATTAAAAAGCGGAACGATATGATGCCGACTGCTCCGAAAAGCGTTCCGGCAATAGCTCCGCTTCCGCTTGCAAGAAGCGATTCTCCGAGAACGATGTCTGCTAGCTTTTTGCGGGTCGCTCCGATAATGAGGAGTGTCGCGAACTCACGTTTCCGTTCGTTTGTCGAAACCGTAAATGCGATATAGATGACCGCAATTACGGTGAACAGGAAAAATCCCGCAATAAGCCAGACTGCGATTTTAAAGGATCTTGCCGTAGCGATTACGTTATCGAATATGTTCTTGCGTTGAATGACTTGCAAATCATTGAATTGCTCTTGAATCTTTTGCGAAATTTTTTCGAAGTCCGTACCCTCTTCAAAGTTTGCAAGAATTGATGATGGCCCTCCTTCGGAGCTGATGTTGTAACCCTTGCTTGCAGCTGCTTGACGGAGCAATTCGACCGTTTCGACATCTGCGAAAATGGTTTGGTCTAGCTTGTTGCCGAGCGGCTCCAGTGTTCCGACAACTGTAAATTCCTTGTCGAAAAATTTGATTTTTTCGCCATTTTCAATTTGAATGTCGTTACCCACGATGACGGAACCGGGAATAAAGTCGTTTTTGTATGTCTTGCGGATCCACGGCTTGATTGTAAAATCGGTCTTGGGGTCAAAACCGATGATGTTGACTTTTTTGTCGCAGCAGCTTGCGCTGAGCGTTGAGATGTAGAACTGTGGTGATGCTGCGGTTACTCCTGGTAATTTCTGTACGAAATCCAATACTTCTCGAGGGAGCGTGTGGTGGTTGAAGTCGCCTTGTAAAAGGATAGACTGGTTTTGAATATCGACTCCGTACGGGACGATAAGCAGGTCCGCTCCCATGCGTGAAGAAAGTTGTTCGAAACCTGCGTCGAGGCTTTTTGAAAAGATGACGCCAGAAAGTAATGTGACCGATGCGATGGCTGTTAAAATGACAAGCCCCAAGCTTCGCACGGGATGACTCCAAAAATTGGTGTATATAATTTTAAGCGTTGTATGATTCATTAGTAAAATTCTCCGATTCAAAGTTGCGGCTTGCTAAAAAAGCGATGTTTGCGATTCCGAAAAGTGCAATCGCGATTCCAATCAGTTGAAGAACGGGGGACGATATTGAATGGCAATGCATGTGGGGATGGTGACAAACTCCTACGATGGCCGTTGGAACAAGCGATGTGATAACGCCTAAAGTAATTACGGCATACGACAACGCTTTGCGTAATTTGGGCTGCAAAAAGTAGGCGATACCCGTAATCGCGATTGCGATACCAACGAATCCATCGATGACGGAAGTGTAGTGGCAACGCATAAAGACGCCATCCATGGGCGTGCAAAACGGAAGTACGACAAATGAAAGTAAAGATTCGATAGTGCCTATTAAAACTGTTATAGATCCAAAAAATAATCCGTTTGTCATAAATGCCTCCTTGCTATTTGTTCGATGCCAAATATAGAAGGAGAATATGAGTTTGTCCAATACTTTATTTTTAGCGTGACTTATAGTTTTTTGCTATAATAAAATTTGCTCATATGTGTTTATAACATTTGTCTGCAACTGTTTTGCATGACCTAGATGAAAAAGAAAAAACGCCCGTCAGGTTTGACGAGCGTGTTTGCAATCATAGAAAGCCGCTAAGCGTTCGGATTGTGCTCTGCGGTGTATGCCTTGAGGTATTCTTCCATCTCGCGGATGTAAATGCGGCAGATGGTGCTGAGCATAAAGTTCTTTTTGGTGATGTAGCCAATTTCCATCGAACGGTCATCCTCGCCTTTTGCGTCCTTAAACGGCACGGCAACGTAATCGGAACCGTTGATTTCTTCGCTGATGATGCCGGAGCAAAGCGTATAGCCGTTGAGGCCCACCATCAAATTCAGCATCGTAGCGCGATCGTTAGCTTTAATCGTTTTATGGTATTCATTTGTACTTAAAATCTCTTCGGCAAAGTAGTAATTCCCGCTTTCGCCCTGCTCGAAAGAAAGGCACGGGTAATCCGAAAGGTCTTCGAGATTCACGTAAGGCTTGTTCGCGAGCGGATTGTTTTTCCACATGTAGGCGTAGGCCTTGCAATCGATCAGCTTCTGGAATACAAGATCGTGTTCCTTGAGCAAATACGTGATGTACTTGCGGTTGAAATCGCTCAAGTAGATGATGCCGATTTCGCTGCGAAGGCTCGTCACATCGTCGATGACTTCTTTTGTTTTTGTTTCGCGGATGGCGAATTCGTAATCGTCGATGTTGAATTTTTTCGCCATGTTCACGAAAGACTTTACTGCAAAGGAATAGTGCTGCGTGGAAACGGCGAAACGTTTCTTCTTTTGTTCTTCCTTGCTGTAACGCTCGAGAACGGATTCGTAGTGGTTGTAGAGCTCGTTCGCGCGGGCGATAAATTCTTCGCCTTCGGGCGTTAGCGTGACGCCGCGGCTTGTGCGGTTGAAAACGGTGATGCCGATTTCATCTTCAAGTTCGCGGATGGCGGTCGTGAGGGACGGCTGGGATATGAACAAGGATTCGGCGGCCTTGTTAAAGGACCCCGCTTTTGCGATCCCGATGGCGTAACGTAATTGTTGTAATGTCATGGTCTGTTTATATCCCTGAAAATTGTTTTGTTGTGTTGTTTTGTGTTGTTCCCGATTTGTGCAACCATAACGCCGGCATTTGCCTTGGAACATATTCGCCCTGCATGCTTTTAATCGGGAATCTCCTTTTTGAAGAATGTGTTAAATATAAAAAATTCATTGCAGAAATCCTATAGGTATGGTAGGAAAGTTGAAAAAGAAGAACCTCCAGGTGGATTCTAGGCGTCCTGGAGGCTCTCTTTGTGTCTATTTGACAGAATCAAGCGCAGATTTTAACCTGCTGAGAGCCTCCGCTAGAGTACTTCGTGGACATGCGAGGTTCAGACGTTGGAAGCCTGCACCCGGTTTGCCGAATTTTTTGCCGCTGTTGAGCCAGAGGTGCGCTTTGTGGAGGACGAGGTCGTCAATCTGCGCTGTCGTAAGGCTCAATCCGTTAAAATCCAGCCAAGCAAGGTACGTCGCTTCCATCGGAACGAGTTTTACGTTTTTTAAATTCTCACGGACGAATTTTTCGGTGTAATCGATGTTGCCCTTGATGTACTTCAAGAGCGCGTCAAGCCAGATGTCGCCTTTGGAGTAGGCGGCTTCGGCAGAGACAATTCCCTGAATGCTGACTTGACCGTAGCCGGTTGCGTTAATTTGGTTGCGAAGTGCACGGCGAAGTTTCGGATTTTTCACGAATGTGTGGGAAATCTGGATGCCGGCCAAATTGAACGTTTTTGTCGGTGCTGTGACGATGATGGAATTGTCCGCAAGTTCTTCGCTGAGTGAACCGAACACGGCGTGCGTTCCTTCAAAGACGAAGTCGTTATGGATTTCGTCACTTACGACGATGACGTTATGTTTCAGGCATATTTCGCCGATGCGTAAAAGTTCCTCGCGGGTCCAGACGCGGCAAACGGGATTGTGGGGGCTGCAAAGTAGAAAAAGCTTGATGTTGTTTTCAACGATTTTCTTTTCAAAGTCCTCAAAGTCGATGTGGTAGCGATTGTCTTCGCCATATACGAGATCGTTACTGACGACTTTTCGGTTGTTGGATTCAATCACGTCAACAAAGTGCATGTAAACGGGCTGCTGGATCAGCACGGCGTCGTCAACGTTTGTGAACGCCTTGACGGCCATGCCGATTGCAAACATCACGCCCGGCGTTTTCAAGACCCAACGTGGACTTTCAATTTCATAATTGTGGCGACGGCGATAGAAATCCCGAAGAATAATGAAATAATCCTCTTGCGTATCGCTGTAACCGAAGATGCCATGCTCTGCTGAGCGAACCAACGCCTCCTGAATGAATGAACTTGTCCTAAAGTCCATGTCTGCAATCCAAAGCGGAAGAATACCGCTTGAATCTTCGCCCGGTTTCACAAGTCCGCATTCTACAAAGAAATCGTACTTGATGCTTTTGGTATGGCGACGGTCAATGACGGTATCAAAATCTAAATTTCTTTCTTCCGAGTGCATACGCAGCCAAATATAGAAGAGCGTTATAGCTTTGTCCAATACTTTATTTCTAGCGCGTTTTATAGTTTTTGTCTATAGCATCTTTAAATGTTATAAAAACAAAAGAAGGCAAGCCGAAGCCTGCCTTCTCTTTTCCCCCTACCATTTCTCCTAACGAAGTCTCAACCTGTCTAGAAAATCAATCCTTCAAACAGCGGACGGACAGTCCGTCGTTCTCGTCCTTCGCACAGACGCTGACCATTCCTTCGGAACCGCTGCCGAAATGAATCATTGTAGCGCAGTTATTGTTTCGCGTGTCTATCGTCATTGTCCAAAAATAGGTGGTGCCGCCGCCCGGTTCAAAGAAATACTGGGATTTGGCAGAGTAATTCCCGGCGGGCAGGATGGAAAAGCCGTATGTGTCTTTTCCACCATACCAACCTACGACGGCGTAGTTGAGGA
>JAEEGI010029532.1_pt1 | contig 10354 bp, 8 predicted proteins | sample 8958751 | NCBI WGS metagenome assembly JAEEGI01 (sample SAMN16246545, study PRJNA631951) | gut metagenome | biome: gut microbiome; feature: rumen; material: KS-attached | host: Bos | place: Iran: Karaj | collected 2018-10 | reverse complement strand
CAAGTTTTAGGGATTCTCTGTTTCTGATAGTCTCAAATGCACAGTTGATAAGCATCAGGCAAGAGACTGCGTATAAAACGATCTTGAAATTTCCGGAGCAATATACATTTTTTTCAAAATAGAATATTGCCTTGGTCCAGGGATTGGTCACTATAAGAACAACATCAGTGACTCCGCATACCACAAGGAAAACCCTGTTGAGCATGGTAAAAGGCCTGGTCTTGTATATGATCCTTAGAAGATAATAGCAATAACAGAAAAGAACAGTATTCATAGACAGGAAGAATACTGAATTGATTATGTAGTTAAAAGCAAGAGGGACTTTATCGGCATTAGGGATAGTATAGCCTGTGATAGCATCAGAAACAGCCGCAATAAGAGAATCCACCAGCAATATAAGATACGCTGAATTAGAACTGGTAGAATAATTCTTCCTTGCGAGAAACAACACAAGAACAAATATGAATATTACTATTGCACATATGTCAAAAGATATGTTGTATTGCATAAAGTCCTCTGGGTTAACTTATAGTCATTGCAATCTGATTTTATATCGGCATTTTTAACAAAAAATATAAGACTGATTTATAAAAAAGCCAATCCTGTTATTTAATATTGTATTAGTATATTTACGCCCACTGCACCATTATAATGCATTAGCAATCATTATGCACTAGACTACTGCACATATGGTTATAATTGCACATATAAAAGCATTAATTTACCAGTTTAATGTGCTATAGCGTTTTCCTATAAGATAAATATCCTCCTTACAATAAATCAGTTTTCTTCTACAAAGCAGGATTTCTACATAAATAAAACGCAGGTGCCTGCATTAAAACAGACACCTGCACCATTTTATGACTTTTTGTCACTTCGTTCCAAAAGTCATGTAAATAGGCCAATTGAGAACACCTTCGGTGCCTAGCCTATTTACCTACCGATTCACTTTCTTACGAAATCCGCAGTAAATGCGGATTTCTGATTCAAAGTTGCGAAAACATATACATAAAACCGGTCCACCGGCTTCATATCCAAGACAAATGATCATAAAAGCCATTACTTTGGTTCAGATTTTCCCTTTATCATTGTGATCATTTGTGCTTACAATATACTGTATTATTAAAACATAGGGAGGTTTCCGACATGAAAAACGACAGATGGGTATTCCACAAAGATGTAGCGCCTACAGATCTTGGCAACGGCGTAGTAAGGCGCGTACTTGCTTACAGCGGTGATGTAATGACCGTTGAGAATCATTTTGAAAAAGGCGCTGTAGGTGCTCTTCATCATCATCCCCACACCCAGATCACTTACGTAGTAAGTGGAAGATTTGAGTTTGAAATAGATGGCGAAAAGCATATTGTAGAAAAAGGCGACACGCTTCTAAAGACAGACAGTGTAGAGCATGGCTGCGTATGTCTAGAAGAAGGTATCCTTTTGGACATCTTTACCCCATATCGTGAAGATTTTGTAAACGACTAATGTGCTGACTTGTTCATATCTGATCAAAGATGAATGAGTAAGTACACTAGTATCTCCCCTCAAAATTTACCACTATAAAATAGCACGTTTCCTGTAAGAAAAAAAGACTCTCGTTTTAAAACAGATTCCTGCGATGTGGGTTTCCATTCTAAATCGAGAGTTTTTTCATGATCCTTATTTATTTATAATCCTTATTTATCTATGATTCTTATTTACTTATGATCTTTATTTATTTATGATCTTTATTATTTCAATGCCCTATATACCAGTATCAGATAACTGGTATAAGTTTTTTTCTAAAGGCATCTGCTATAGTTTACTCCGGATATACCAGCTGATCTTCACTTATGTTATAGAGCACATTATCCAGGTATCTAGCTGCAAGAAAGTTAGCCATTGCAAGGTTCTGATCCAGATAATTGCCGCAGTCTCTTGCCGCGGCCCCGGGGATATCACCTTCAAAATCTCTTATGAATTCAAAAAGTCTTGTAAGAAGGTCCACAATATCCCTGCTATCAAGATCTCCTGCCAGAACCAGATAGAATCCTGTCCTACAGCCCATCGGTCCAAAATATATGGTCCTATCACCAAACTCCTCATCATTTCGAAGAAATGTTGCACCAAGATGCTCTATCGTATGTATTTCTGCTGTATTCATAACAGGTTCCTTGTTAGGTGCTGTCATGCGAAGGTCGAAGGTTGTGATCACTTCCTCTCCTACAGTATCCCTGCGTGATACATACACGCCAGGTACTAGTTTTAAATGATTAACTGTAAAGCTTGCTATCTTTTCCATGTCATATCCTTTCTCATCAATTGTTTACTACCGCTCACGCTTGAACAGACAAGCATCCTTAATAACTTTATAGGATAGTTTACGTTCTTCACACGTATTCAGACAAAGTCACTACATCATTTCCGCTCCAGGTATATAGCGCCAGAAGCGTCTGATCATAAGTCTGCATCTTATGAATCTTATTAGACGGATGCAGGATCACTTCACCGGGCACTCTTTTGCTGGTTGCTCCTTCAAGTGTCCATTCTGCAGTACCTGATAGGACTTTGTATAGTTCTATGGCAGGATGTCTGTGCTCCGGGTACAAAGTGTAAGGTGATATCAATGTAAATCCAAGGCAGAAATCATCTGACTTATATGGAGCTTCAGGCCCTATAAGCTCTGCCCACCCCATATATGAACCCAAGTCTTTCTTATCTTCTCTTTCTTCGTAGTTGTACTTCCAGGGAAGATAGTCGAATACTTCCCTGATAAGCTTTAGCAAGGGCTCCGTCTCTTTAGATCCATGAAGAGTAGATGACTCTGCATATTTCAAAAGTGGAGACGTGCTCTTTTCAAATGAGCCTGTCTGCTCCGGAATGACTGATGATGTCACCCTTGCTATTTCTTCCTTTATTTCTTTATTTATGACTTTATTTATGTCTTTGTTTATTTTTTTATTTATTTCTTCGTTTATTCCTCCGTTAATATCTTTTTTTCCGGATTTATTTATATCTTTATCAAACTCGTTATTATGAATAAGATGATCACCTATAATACTATTAGAATCATTATGATCTTTTTCATAGTTATTACTGTATTCATTATTTTCATTCAAAAACTTTATAGCTTCATCGATGATCTTTCTGATCTTTATATCAAGTTCTTTAGACATGTGACTTCAGCACTACGACTGTATGTCCTATGCTGCCTCCGTTTTTGAAGATTTCAAAAGCTTTAGTTGCAGTAAGCCTCTTATCTTCAAGCGCCTTCTCGATTTCAAAAGCTTTTCGGCCGGACTCTTCTACGCTGACTCCCTTGAAGGCTTCTTCAAGGTCTTCTGCCCTGTAGAATATGAAGGGGCCAAATCCCTCTTCTTCCTGCCTTGCATATCCTCCTATTACGTCCAAAGGCTCAGCCTGAACCTTCCACTGATATGTATAGATTTCAGATTGTACCCCGGCCAGTTCTCCAAGTCTGATAAAAGAGCTAAGAGGTACTCTTCCTCCCATTAGCGAGAAGACAAATCCATCATCTGTAAGATAATCACCGGCCTGAACCAGAGCCAGATAGTGAAGATCCAGCATATCGCCGTGAACCTTATCAGGTATTCTTTCTACTCTTTTTTCAAGATAGTGACCACTGTTGCGGCTGTCTGTGACTTCCTTGTCATCTGCAAGCGGCACGTTCGGAAGATTCTCGTATATGACGTCGAACTTCGGACGATTTTCAGGTTCTGACTCATTTGCAAATGGAGCAAAGAGGTCGCCTGCGCCGCTTAGCAGATTGTAGGTGCCATTTTTCTTAAGTCCCTTTTCAACATTTTGTCTTGCTATATCTACAACGCTTTTCTGAAGGTCTGTAAAGCCAAGGGTCTTAGCTCCAAGTATCTCCGCGCCCGCAAGAACGTCAAGGCCTGAGCCTGTTCCAAGGGAAAGGAAGGAACCAAAGTCCTTGCCATTTTCCTTTCTTGCGATCTTAAATGCAGGAACTGATACAAATGAAAGCCAGTCGCTCTTAACATCTTCGACCTGAGGCAGATAAGCGTGAGACTCAACTGAGATGTCGACTATATCATTTATATGATCTGTATCTTTTTGTAATTCGAAATATTTCTTTATATCAACTTCAATATTCATACCGTCCTCCAAAATGCTTCATAAGCTCGTTGAATTAAGGGTGTCGCCCTGAATTCAGGCCTCCGGCAAATAGATACAAATGCCTCAGGTGAAAATAACCCTGTTTTTTGTAAGGGGGTTATCCGCTGTCGTAAACACGCTGTACTTTCGCTCCTAACCCCCTAACAAAAATCAGGAACATTTTCAAAATCGGCATTTGTATCTATTTGCCGGAGGTCTGAATTCAGTTGAAAGTACTTGTCTACTAATTACAACGAGTTTATATCAGCCTGCAATCTGCTCTACTTCGCTTATATTTACTGCTTTATTAATTGCCTGTGCAAAATCTGCGATGATGTCATCAGCATCCTCGATGCCAACAGAAACTCTGATCATGTCTTCAGGAATGCCTGCTTTGTGTCTGTCTTCAGGGCTCATCTGGGAATGGGTGCTGGTTGCGGGGTGAAGGACTGATGTTCTTGCATCGCCTACATGTACTACAAGTGCAGCTACTTTGAGGGATGCAAAGAAAGTCTTTATAGCTTCTCTTCCGCCTTTTAGTCCGAAGGTAAGTACGCCGCTTGCTCCGTCATAGTCGAAATATTTTTTCACTCTCTCATGATTTTTGTTATCTTCAAGACCGGGATAGTTGACCCAGTTAACTGCTTCGTTATTCTGAAGGAACTTAGCCAGCTTCAGCGCATTGTCTGAGTGTCTTGGAACTCTTAAATGGAGTGATTCAAGGCCAAGGTTTATAAGGAATGCGTTAAGTGGGCTAAGTACCGGGCCGTAGTCTCTAAGGTACTGAGCTCTTGCCTTTGTGATAAATGCTTTATTTCCAAACTTACCTGTGTAAGATGTGTTCGCGTACTGCTCATCAGGCTCTACGAAATCAGGGAACTTGCCGTTAGCCCAGTTATAGGTTCCGCCGTCTACGATGATACCGCCAAGAGCTACTGCATGTCCGTCCATGTACTTGGTTCCTGAATGGATGACGATGTCAGCTCCGTGCTTCAATGGTTTACTTAAGAAAGGAGTTGCAAGTGTATTATCTACAAGAAATGGAACATCGAACTCTTTAGCAAGTGCTGAGAATTTATCGAAGTCCAGAATTCCAAGTGCCGGATTACCAAGTGTCTCGCCGTATACTATCTTGGTATTAGGTTTAAATGCTTTTCTCAGCTCTTCTATTGAAGCTTCCGGATCAACAAAAGTTGTCTCAATTCCAAGCTTTCTAAGTCTTACATCAAGAAGAGTATAGGTTCCGCCGTAGATGGCATTGGATGCTACGATATGGTCACCTGCCTGAACTATAGTTGATATTGCAAGGAATACTGCTGCCTGACCGGAAGCTGTTGTAAGAGCTCCAACTCCGCCTTCAAGTGCTGCCACCTTAGCTTCTAACGCATTGAGTGTAGGATTGCCTGTTCTTGAATACTTATTACCACTTTCCTGAAGTGAAAAGAGTCTTTCAACCTGATCAAGATCTTCGTATTTATATGTAGTAGACTGGTAAATAGGAAGTACTCTTGCTTCGCCGATTCCGGGTCTGTATCCTGACTGTATGCACTTGGTTCCGATTCCCCAGTTCTCTTCTTTATCGATAGACTTTAAATTACTCATAACCATGTCCTCCTCTTGCCGCTTTTTGTTTTCATACTATTCATACCGTTTAGGTAGGATTAACTGTTAAATGAATAATACGCCCCCTCAAAACAAAAAGCAATACCTACAGCTATAGATTTTAACTATAGTTTGGTATTGTTTTTAGCTATACTATAACACCCAAAACTTCCCAATAGCTTAATGCAGTATCCTCGAAGAATTTATGCTGGCACATATATTCACAAAAAAGAGCCAGAGGTAAAAATACCTCTGGTCCTTAATGTCTTATCTATAACTGTATTGAATCAATTCGTTCACTTCATGAATCCCATCTGCGTCAATATCAAATACATACCATGCATTACCGCTGCCGCTTGCAGGAACTTCAAATGTGTCCACAAGAACGCTTCCCTTGTATACGTTGACAGTTGCTCCTGATTCTGCTATCACAGGGGTGCCGCTGTAGTTATAGGCAACATACTTGAGTGTTTTTCCGTTAAAATATTCGTTGTCGATATCTATAGTTATAGTTTCCGGTCCTAGTCCGCCGGTATTATCAACATCTAAAGTTGCTACAACTTCGCCGTTGCTGCTAAGTTCTGTCTTTCTGTAGGAAACGCTGGCGACCTTTCCACCATCCTCCCCATAAATATCCAGATGCGAATCCAGATCTCTGGGAGTAGGATTCCATGTGAGTACTATTCTGTACTGTCCTTCAGGAAGCACTGGTGAAATAGCCATTACTACAGGCTCTATTGATTCCTGCTCCACTGCGGTAACGTTAAAGTATCCGGTAATGAAACCATCGATTGATACTTCTGCAGTGTAATCTCCTTCCTTTACAGCAAACTGTACATCTCCATTTTCAGTTGAGACTGCTTCTGCAATGAAGTCACCTTCCTGATTGTCTTTACCTTCACGAAGCCTTACAACAGCACCTTCAATTGAAGATCCGTTTACAGCATTTATAACACGTCCATAGATTGCGAGAATAAGTGCCTCAGCCTCTTCTGAATACTTTGTCAGCACATAGTCATTTATCTGCGCGGAGGAATCTACTGTAACATCCGGATTATCCCAGGGAGCAACTACGTTGAATCCGAAAGATACAGATTCTCCTGCCGGAATATTCTGATTGTAAACTGCATTCTTTACAACATATCTTCCGTTCTCGTGCTGTTCGATAATGCCGTTCCATATCTGTGTGATTTCGTTGGCAAAATCAAATTCAAGTCCCCAGTCCTCAATAGTCTTGTCAGTATTGTTCGTGATAGTTACCTGGCCTGTGAAGCCTGTCTCCCAGTCTGCTATAACTTCATAAGTGACTGTGTAGTCTTCTTCTTGCGTATCTGTCTTGGCATTCAGGTTTTTAAAATCAGTGGGTTCGCCATTAAAAGCTGCACCAACGCTGAACCCGAAGAATACAGATCCGCCAACCGGAATATCCTGATTCCAGCCGCAGTTATTAATAACAAACACGCCGTTTTCATGGCTTTCTACAACACCGTTCCAGATTGTTGTAAAATCCGGAGCATCATAGGCCATACTCAGTTTCCAGTCTTCGATAACCCTATCGCTCGTATTCTCGATAGTAACACCTGCATTGTATCCATCTCCCCAATCTTCAAGGAGAGCAAATGTAACCTTGTATCCGGGATCTGCAGATTCTTCTGCTACAACAGGCTCTTCAGGGAAAACTTCCGTCTCTTCTTCGGACGCTTCTGGCAGCACGTATGTTACTTCAGGCTCCTGCGCAGGAACGATAGTTGTGTTCTCCTCATCAGAAGTGATTGCTGCGTCCTCCTCATCAGAATCGATAGTTGCGTTCTCCTCATCGGGGGCGATTGTTGCATTCTCTTCATCGGAAGCGATAGTTGCACTCTCCCCATCGGGATCGATAGTGACGATCTCTTCATCGGGCACTTCTTCAGCAAAAGAATTGAATGAAATCATGTTAAAAGACATTGCTACTACTAATAACGACGAAACCAAAACACTCTTTTTCTTGAACATAATATACCCCTTCTACAATATTTAATTGTCAGTTTAGGCAATATCACAATGCCGGCAGAAGTGATATCACCAAAAAGAAGTATACCAATAATATATATAATATGCAATTAGTAGTTTTAAAAATTACGTATTTTCGTGATTTTCGTAATTTAAATCAATTCATTGTTTTTTCCTCTCTGCCTTTAATTCGAACAACTGCCTATTACCGTTAAATTCTTTTCCATTACTATCTTTACCTGTTTAATAATTTATCAGATAATGAATAATTGAATAGGGAATGATACATTTTGTGCTTCTAGGAGTTTTATGTTCTCTCCAAAGTACATTCAAAAAAAGGGGTTATTTATGAAAAGAAAAATATGCAGTCTATTATTGTCATCTGTTATGACTCTATCACTACTGACAGGATGTTCAGGACAAAGCGTATCGATTGAACTGCAAAATGATAATGAAGAAAAAGCAGATGATGAGGTTAAAACATCTAACGACACTGGTTCTGAAAGCGAAACAGGATCAAATTCCGGCGATAGCTCATCGCAAGCAGATGATACCGAAACTTTTGAAGAACCTTCATTTGGAACGGAAGGCTATCCATACGATATAGATCCTTCTGACCCCAATCCGGAAGATCGCATGGCACATAATATATATCTTAATCCTGATCTAAGTAATACTTCTAAAGCTTTCAGCGCATTCTGTATTGATTTTAAAACATCTGATGATGCAAACAGTACCTATTGGTCACTCTGCAACTGGAACATGCATAATGGGAGCGGAGCCTATGCAGGTTTACAAAATGCTTCTAATAAAAAAGTTGCCGTATTATCCTTTTGGAAAAATGAGCATGCTACAGATTCAGATAAAGAACTTGCAACCTTAGTTTACCCTGATGATACCGCAGAAAATTTTGATAACGAGGGATCAGGTGTTAAGTGGATCAAAGATTATTCCTGGGAAAAGGATCACTGGTACAGGATGGTTATAAGAGCTTTTGACCCTGAATGGTCTGATGGAACTGTTGTTGAAGAGTGGATTCAGGATAAAGAGAGCGGCGAATGGACGCTTTACGCTGCTTATGACACACATATCAAAGATTCTTATCTGGAAGGCAACATGTCTTTTTTCATGGAGAACTTTAATTCTAATGACTGCAACGAACTTAGAAGCATGAAGCTTAATAATATCTATGTAATGGAATACGGCACTGATACATGGACGGCTATAGATACTGCTACTCTCAGTATAGATACAGAGTGGGATAACAAAAAAGGCGGCTACAACTTTGGTGCTACTGATGAATATTTCTGGGGCTATACCTGCGGAAGCGGCGATGATTTTGTAAAAACCCAGGCTTCGCTTCCTAAAAAAGGAACTTATACTATCAAGATGTCCGACTCAGCTCCTGACTTTGATTTCGTTCATGATTACGGATTCGAGACAACTGTAAGCTCCGAACCACTCTATCGCATCCAGGTCAACTGGACCTATTTTGATAATTATGAGGAAGATACATGGCGTGAAATGGGTGTAGAGCCTTATGAAAACGACGTATATGTAGATGTTTCAGACGGAAGCTCAACTATAGACATAACTTCTCTCAGATGTGAGACATTTGAAAATACTGATACTTATTATGCACTTGTAAACGGTACGGAAGAAAAGCTCTATTCTCATACTGTTAGTGAAGAAGGTTATGGAATTCATATTTTTAGAGATGATCTTACATACAACATCTCCTGGCAGACCAGTACCAATACAATTGATACTGACTGTTATGCAGAGATCTGGGATGCAAATGACAACTATGAAGTAAGAACCCGTGATGATTATCTGGCAAGAAGCTATACCGGTGCATGGTACTTTGCTATATGCTCAGTTAAAAACGGAGTTCTTGGAGAATTTGATTATTACTAATATCTAAAAAACAGTTACCTGATACTTTACCATATGCTCCGTAACTAACAAAGTCCCATAGAACTATGTATCGGAACAGATCAAAGCTCACGTAATTCACCCCCTGTCACCTTCTGGTGAGGGGGATTTTGTTTATGACCAGAATTCTTCCACTTCTGCAAGTATTTCATCAGCAGGCAGAACTGTCGCCTTCTCAATCGGCATGTGAGTTTTCTCTAGATAATACTTGATCAGATAGTAACCTGTAGCATATCCAGCACAGTAAGGGAGACCAACTTTAGGAAAACACTGAAGCTCCGCCATCTCATCACCGTACAGATATGCCGTTATCTCTGCAAATCCAGTCACATTAAGACCTTCTCTTATTATCTCTTTAATTAGAGGCATCAGTTCCATATCAGTCTTGGTAACCCATGGACCAAGGACCTCCTCTCCGAATATCGTCGTGGCATAGTTCTCTGCAAGCCCTTCGCTCACGATCATCTCTGCAAGATTAATATCATTTGTCCATTTTATATACTGATACCTTACATTATGATTAGTCTCATGTGCCAGTGCAGCCGGAAGCCTCTTAATAGTGTCACCAGATGGAGTGAAGCCTCACACGACTAAAGTCGCGTGCTTCCTATTGCCACAATCAACGTTGCGGTTGCTTTTAGGGCATCGGACTACGTTTCTGTCCATACGGCTAAAACTCAGTACTTAGGCAACTAATATATTGTCT
>JAEEGI010029529.1_pt1 | contig 10356 bp, 9 predicted proteins | sample 8958751 | NCBI WGS metagenome assembly JAEEGI01 (sample SAMN16246545, study PRJNA631951) | gut metagenome | biome: gut microbiome; feature: rumen; material: KS-attached | host: Bos | place: Iran: Karaj | collected 2018-10 | reverse complement strand
GTCCGGACGGGAGTGATGTGGAACATACCAGAATGGAAGCGTGGCGGAATGGGGGAAAGCCGCTGTCCCCCGGCTGTGCTGAGGAGATCTCCGCCGCCATGCCGGCAGAGTTCGGAAGCAGCCCGCAGGATTACCGGATCATAAAGCCGCGGTATTCCGCCTTCTTTGCCACCGGGCTCGACCTCCTGCTGCGGAGGCTCGGAATCGGCCGGGTGATCCTTGCCGGTACGACCACGCCCAACTGCATCCGCACCACCTGCTACGATGCGATCAGTCTCGATTATGAAGTGACCGTTCTCCGTGACTGCACCTCCTCCAAAACGCCGGAGATCCAGGAAAGCAACCTGCGGGACATGGCCAATATCGGTGCGGAGATCATCGATTCGGAGACCTTTATTGCGGAAGGGATGACCTGAACGGGCGTATTTTTCTTTCGGGGCAATGGATATCGCCCCGGAAATCTGCTATTATGAATAATAGAATCCGATACTGTCGGAGGGCGGTTTTATGAAAAACAGCGTTACTTTGGAAATGATCCGTGAAGCGGCGGAAGCTCTCAAGGGCATCACGGAAATCACCCCCATCGTCACATCCACCCGGCTTGGGAAAAATCTCCTGATCAAATCCGAAAACCTGCAGAAGACGGGCTCCTTCAAGATACGCGGCGCCTTCAACAAGCTTCGCATGCTCTCGCCGGAGGAAGCCGCCCGCGGAGTGATCGCCTGCTCGGCCGGAAACCACGCGCAGGGTGTTGCGCTCTCGGCCACCAGATTGGGCATACGGTCCGTGGTCTGCATGCCGGAGGGTGCTCCCATTCTGAAGGTGGAAGCGACCCGCGGTTACGGAGCGGAAGTGGTGCTTGTGCCCGGCAACTATGACGATGCCGCCGCGCAGGCCGAGCGTCTTTCCCGTGAGAAGGGATACACCTTCGCCCATCCTTTCAACGATCCCTATGTGATCGCGGGGCAGGGCACGATCGGCCTTGAGATCCTCGAGCAGGTCCCGGATGCGGAGCAGATCGTCGTGCCCATCGGAGGCGGAGGCCTCATCAGCGGCATTGCGGCCGCCGTAAAGTCCATGCGCCCCAACATAAAGGTCATCGGCGTCCAGGCAGCCTCCGTGCCGTCCATGTTTGTTTCCCGCCGCGCCGGTGAGATCACCACTGTGAAGGACGGGCCGACCATTGCGGACGGCATCCATGTGCTCACCCCGGGAACCCTCACCTTTGCGCTTACCGAACAATACGTGGACGACATCGTCACCGTCTCCGAAGACGAGATAGCCGCCGCCATCGTTGCCCTGCTCGAGGGACCGAAGACCGTGGCCGAGGGAGCCGGCGCCACAAGCGTCGCCGCCTACATTTTCGATAAGATCGACACCTCCCTGAAGACCGTTGCGGTGGTCTCCGGAGGCAACGTGGACATCACCACCCTCTCCCGCATTATAACCAAGGGCATGCAGAAGACCGGCCGCATCGTGCAGATCACCACCAAGCTGACGGACAAGGCCGGCAATCTCGCTCAGCTGCTCACATGCGTCGCGGAAAGCGGCGCCAATGTTCTCGACATCGCACATGAGCGAGAGGACGCAAAGACCGAAGTGAACTCCTGCGTCGTCACCATGACGCTGGAGACCCGCGATCCGGATCACGTCCGGAAGCTGCGTGCCGATCTCATCCGCCACGGCTACCGTCTCCTCGACTGACAATCATACAAGGAACAAAACGAAAGGAAGGACAACCGATATGAAAATCATAGCAACCGAAAAAGCTCCTGCCGCCATCGGCCCGTATTCTCAGGCATATGAAGTGAACGGTTTCCTATTCACCTCCGGGCAGATCCCTCTTGACCCAGCCACCGGCACTATAGTCGGAACAGAGATTGCGGAGCAGGCCGAGCAGAGCTGCAGAAACATAGGCGCCATCCTCGAGGCCGCAGGTCTGGACTTCTCCAAGGTAGTCAAGACCGTCTGCTTCCTTGCGGATATGGGCGATTTTGCCGCCTTTAACGCGGTATACGAAAAATACTTTGTCAGCAAACCGGCACGCTCCTGCGTGGCCGTCAAGACGCTGCCGAAAAATGTCCTCTGTGAGATCGAGGCCGTCGCCGCGGCCGACTGAGCTTCCTGAAAGCGATGCAAAACAGAGATTTCTCACAGAATCCGCTGAAGGTCTTCTTCCGCTACTACAGTCCGCATAAAAGGCTCTTTGCCCTGGATATCCTCATGGCGCTGCTGGGCGTGGCGGCGGATCTCGCCTTCCCCTGGGTGACGCGCCAGGCGCTGCACACGCTGCTCCCGGACAAGAAGTTCGCCGCCTTCTTCACCGTCATGGCCTTTCTCTTCGCCGCCTACGTTCTGCGGTCCCTGACGGTATATGTCGTAACGGTGTTCGGCCATGAGCTGGGCGTTCGGGTGGAGGCCGATATGCGTTCGGATATTTTCCGTCACGTGCAGCAGCTGTCTTTCTCCTTTTTCGATACGCACCGCACCGGAAAGCTGATGAGCCGGATGACCACGGATCTCTTCGAAATCACGGAGCTTGCCCATCACGGGCCGGAAAACGTGCTTCAGGCCGGCCTCACACTCATCGGCGCCATCATCATCCTTCTGACCGTCCACTGGGAACTGGCGCTCGTCCTTCTCGTCGTCCTCCCCGTTCTTCTGGCCGTGGTCATCTCCCTGCGCATGAAGCTGCGCCGGGCGTCCACCTACGTGAAGGAAGAAACCGCCGAGATCAATGCCGCCGTGGAAGGAGGCGTTTCCGGTGCGCGCACGGTGAAGGCCTTTGCCAATGAGAACGTGGAAATGGAAAAATTCCGCGTTTCCAACGAGCGCTTCAAGAAAAGTAAGCGGGTATACTACCGCTGGTTCGGCCTTTTCAACTCCGCCACGGAGTTCACCGTCGCCGCCATGCAGGTGATCGTTTTCGCCGTCGGCGGATATTACATCATGAACGGGCGCATGGACCTGGCGGATCTGGTGGCTTTCTCTCTCTATGTGTCCATCTTCACCACACCCATCCGCAAGCTCATCTTCTTCGTTGAGCAGTTTGAGACAGGCAGGGCAGGCTTCGAGCGTTTCCTGGAGATCATGCGGACGCCGGCCGCCGTGGAGGACGCTCCGGACGCGAAGGTGCTGGAGACGGTCCGGGGCGAAGTGGAATACCGGGATGTGGGCTTCCATTATGACACAGGCCCTGCCGTGATCGAGCATGTTGACCTGCACATTGCTCCGGGCGAGACCCTTGCGCTCGTCGGTCCCTCCGGCAGCGGCAAGACGACTCTGAGCCAGCTGCTGCCGCGCTTCTATGATGTTACGGAGGGAGCCGTGCTCGTGGACGGGCAGGATATCCGCTCCGTCACCCAGTCCTCCCTCCGGCGGCACATCGGCATGATCCAGCAGGATGTCTTCCTGTTTGCCGACACCGTCCGGGAAAACATCCGCTACGGACGCCCGGACGCCACCGACGAGGAAGTGGCGCACGCCGCCATGCTGGCCGCCATCCATGATGAGATCCTCGCCATGCCGGACGGATACAACTCGTTCGTCGGCGAGCGCGGCGTCATGCTCTCCGGCGGGCAGAAGCAGCGGATCGCCATTGCGCGGGTTTTCCTCAAAAACCCGCCCATCCTTGTGCTTGACGAGGCCACCTCCGCTCTTGACAGTGTGACCGAGGCCGCCATACAGCATTCGCTGGAGGAACTGAGCTCCGGGCGCACGGTGATCGTGGTGGCCCACAGGCTCTCCACCATCCGTGGTGCGGACCACATCGCCGTCATCGAAAACGAGCGCGTTGCCGAATACGGCACCCATGAGGAACTGCTGGCAAAGGGCGGGATCTACGCCGGCCTCTGGAACACTCAGAAACTGATGTAAGGACAAAAGAACAGAAAAGGAGCATGCCATGGATCTGAAAGGAAAAAAGATCAACTTCCTCGGCGACAGCATCACCTTCGGTTTCGGACTTCTGGACCTTCCGGAGCCGCCGGAGGATTTCGATCCCGCCGCTCTGGCCCCGGAAGACGACCCCGTCCTGAACACCGACCCCGATACGCTTGAAGGTTCCTTCGTCAACGTCCTGCGTGATGAGTGCGGACTTGCCGCAGCCCGAAACTACGGGATCTGCGGCTCCAGGATAGCCCGTCAGCAGGACGACGGCCGTCCCGATCTGTTTCCGGACACCTTCTGCGACCGGGCAGAGCGCATGGATTCGGATGCGGACATCGTCGTTGTCTTCGGCGGGACGAACGATTTCGGCCATGGAAACGCGCCTCTGGGAACGATTGCGGACCGCACGGAAGCCTCCTTCTTCGGTGCCCTCCACGTACTTTTCCGGAAACTGATCGAAAAGTACCCTGCGGCAGACATCGTCGTATGCACGCCGCTGCACCGTCTCGATGAGGATAGTCCTCTGGGAGAAGGTGCAAAACTTGTGCCGTCGGCTCCCCTTATCGAATATGTCCGTGCCATAAGACAGGTCGCGGAGTACTACAGCCTGCCCCTGCTCGATCTGTACGCATGCAGCGGCCTGCAGCCGAACATCCCTGTGATAGCCGAAAAATACTGTCCGGACGGGCTGCATCCCAACAAAGCCGGCTACGCGATTCTAAGCCGCCGTATAAAGCACTTTCTGGAACTTCTCTGATTTCTCCGAATAACGCAGCCGGAAACAGGAGGAGGCGCTTTTTATCGCCTTCTCCTGTTTTTTCGGAATTTGCGGATGACAATTTCCGCTCCATGTGATATGATTCATATTGTGATATTATATAAAATAAAAGAGAGGAGCAATACGTATGCCGGAAAAAGCGAGACTCGGCTTCGGCCTTATGCGTCTTCCCCGCACGGACGGAAAGATCGACGTCGAAACCGTTGCAAAAATGGCCGACCTCTTTCTGGAGAGAGGCTTCACCTATTTTGACACCGCCTATGTCTACGAGGGCAGCGAAGAGGCCTTCCGGAAAGCCGTCGTGGAACGCATTCCCCGCGAGCGCTACACCATAGCGGACAAGCTTCCCGCCTGGGCGCTGAGTGAAAGCAGAAGCCCCGAGGAGATCTTCAACGAAAGCCTCCGCCGCGTGGGCGTCGATTATTTCGACTATTACCTCATGCACAATGTGAACGAGGACAGCGCACCCGTATTCGATCAATACGATGCCTGGTCTTTCGTGAACCGGATGGTGGCTGAGGGGAAGATCAAACATCTCGGATTCTCCTGCCACGGCAAGCCGCCCCTTCTCGAGAAGGTGCTCTCCGAGCATCCGGAAGTGGAATTCGTGCAGCTGCAGATCAATTTCATGGACTGGACGGATGATAATGTCCGCGCCAATGAGATGTACGCCATCGTGCGCAGGCACGGTAAAAGCGTCACGGTCATGGAGCCCATCAAGGGCGGAACGCTTGCCCTGATCCGCCCCGAAGCCAAGGCAAAGCTCGAAGCTCTGGGCACAGGCGCTTCCGTGGCAAGCTATGCGCTGCGCTGGGTTGCAAGCCTTGAAGGCGTCAAGACCATCCTCTCCGGTATGAACAGCCTGGAGCAGATGGATGAGAACACGAAGACCTTTACCGATATACAGCCGCTCAGCGAAGCAGAGCGGGAAGCCATGAACGCCTGCCGGGAAGAGCTCCTCGCCGTTCCCACCGTTCCCTGCACCGCTTGCCGCTACTGCTGCGAGGGATGCCCGATGAAGATCAACATCCCCGGGATGATGAAGATCTACAACGCGCTCCTCATCTACGGCGACCATCCCGGCGCCCATTTCATGTACGGCAGGGAACAGCAGGACGGCAGCGGCAAGCTCACCGACTGCATCAAATGCGGACAGTGCGAGAGCGTATGCCCGCAGCACATCAAGATCCCCGAGATCCTCGAAAAAGCCTCCGCATTCCTTGACAAATGAACCGTCCGAGACGATAATTGGACCGGACCGTCCGTCCTCCGGGGCGGGCGGTCAATCTTTTTTCCGAGGCGCAGGATGAAGAAACTTTTATCCCTTCTCGTCGCTCTGCTGATCCTGATCCCCAACTGCTCCGCCGCATACGCCGCTCCCGCCTCCGTCATAAACGACGCGGCGGGTCTTCTGGCCATCCGGGAGGACCCTTCCGGCAGCTATGCGCTTGGAGCGGATATCGACATGGCAGGCATCGACTGGAAACCGCTTCCCTTCAGCGGCAGGCTCAACGGGAAAGGCCACACGATCTATAACCTGACCATTCTCTCTCCCGGCGACGAGGTCCGCACCGCCCGGGACGGAAATCTTAAGCCCTATGACACGGTGTTTGCCGGGCTGTTTTCCGTTCTGGAAGGCGGAGAGGTTTCGGATCTCACCCTCAAAGGCGAGCGCATCCTTTTGGATGCTGCGGAACACTGCTTTGCAGGCGGCATCACCGGCTATATGGACGGAGGCGTCATAAGCGGCTGCACGGTGGAGGCTCGCATCCGTCTGATAAACCATGCCGTCATGACCGGGATCGGCGGGATCGCCGGATACGGCTGCGGCAGGATAAGCGCTTGCGTGACCGACACGGAACTGGTCTTTGAGGACCGGAACACCTCCTCCCGCTGCGAGCAGTTCATGGGCGGCGTCCTTGCCTGCGGTGCGGCAGATATAGACGGAAACGACGTGACCGTCCGCGGCTACGATTCCTGTCTCGGCTATGTGCACGACGGCGGACTCGTGGGCATGTACTATGCCTGCGGCATGCAGACGGGTGCCGATTCCGTCTGCGACAATGTCATCAACGGCTTCATCCGTTTCTTTGAAAACAACCCGGACCGCCGGGCCTACTGCGGCCCCGCTTTCGGCGAGCATCTCCAGATGCCCTTTTCTTTTCACGGCAACACCGACAACTTCGAGCGCCGGGAAACCTGGGACTACGGAACGGTCCTCTCCCCCGAAGAATGCGCCGAACCCGCCTATACGGAAACTGTGACCGCTCCCGGCTGCAAAAGCTGGGGCTTCACCGTCCGCACCTGCGCGGGCTGCGGATACAGCATCACGGAAGACTACACACCCCCGCGGCACACGCCCGGCGAATGGGAGACGCTCCGGAAGGCGTCTTACGGAAAAGAGGGTTCTGAACGGCTGGTCTGCACGGTCTGCAAAAAGGTGATCGAGGAGCGGATGGTCCCCGCTCTCATTGCCTCCGAAAGCTGCACGCTCAGCGAGCATGCCGTCCTGCTGTGCCCGGGCGAAAGCCTCAGCCTCAAGGCCGAGGTGCTCCCCGTAAACGCCAGCGCAGGGTCTGTCCTGTGGGAAAGCTCCGCCCCGGATGTGGTCTCCGTGGATGAAAACGGCACCGTGACCGCCCTGCGCAAGGGCAGCGCCGTGGTCACAGCAAAGACCGAAGACGGCTTTGCATCCGACAGCTGCGAGATCGCCGTAAAAAGCCCGCTGTTCAGGCGGCTGCAGCATCTGCTCGGCTGACCGGCCCGTATAAAAGGAAAAGAGACAGATCCTTTTCGGACTCTGTCTCTTTTTTCTTAGTGTTCTTTTTTCTGCGGGGCGCCCGGTGCGATCTCGTTGAGCAGGGTGAAGCCGAGGATCAGCAGCCCGCCGATCGCCTGCATAAGGGTGAGCGGTTCGCCCAGGATCGCCACCGAGACGATCACGGCCGTCAGCGGGTCGATATAGCTCAGAATAGCCGTTTTCTGGCCGGGAAGCTCCTTCATGGACGAAAAATATACGCAGTAGAACACTCCCGTGTGGAGAAGGCCGATCACCAGCAGGCTTCCCCATCCCTTTCCGTCCATCGTGCCGAGCGTGCTGCCTCCGCTAAGCGCCACATAGGGCGCAAGCACCACGATGGCGGCCAGAAACTGCAGCAGTGTCCGGAGGATCCCGTCCACGTTCCTTATGAACTTGTTGAGCAGGATGACCGTGGCGTACAGGAATGCAGCGCCGATCCCGAAGAGCACGCCGATCAGGTCCCTCCCCCCGCTGAAGCCCGCCGAGCCCGTGATGAGCACAAGGCCCAGAGTGGACATGGCAAAACAGAGGATCTGTCTCCCCGTGAGCTTTTCATGAAACAGGGCGGTGGAGGCCACGGTGACGATCACTGGGGCGAAGTAATAGCTCAGCGTTGCAAGAGAAACCGTGGTATATTTGAAAGCCTGGAAGAACAATATCCAGTTCACGCCCATCACCGCGCCGGACAGCAGCAGGAGCAGTCCCTCCTTCCCGATCTCCCGGAAAGGGATCTTCTGCCCGGTGACCAGCAGATAGGTCCCGATGAGCAGAGCCGCAAGCACCGCCCGGTACAAAGCGAGCTCCCCCGATGAGACGGAGATATTGCGCACAAAAAAGCCGATCGTGCCGAACACCGCCATGGATACGGCCATCGCAATACGCGGGTCTCTGAAGATCTTCATATGCGTCCTCCCTTCTCCCGGTATTTTTCCGACATCATAATCTGCCGCACGGCGGACTGTCAATCTTTTTTCGAAAAATGCGGCGCTCTCGTTGTGTTTCTCCGCTTTTCCCGATATAATAGGGGTGGTTTTATTACAACGATTTCGGAGGAAGCTATGAAAAAGACGGTTTCTATCATTTTTGCGCTTGTTCTCCTTCTGGCTTTTGCCATCACCGCCTACGCCGCGGCCGCCTCCGGCGACACCATCGTGTACCGGACAGCCAGCGGCAAAAAGTATCACACCATGACCTGCTCCCAGCTCAACGGCAAGGACTCCATCGAGATCACCCTTGAAAAAGCGGTGAAAGCAGGGCTCGAGCCCTGCTCCAAATGCAATCCGCCCACGCTGGCTGACGAAAGCTCGTCGGGAACTGCATCCGCCGCTTCCCCGGCGGCAGCGACTGCCGCAAAATCCGGTGGTTTTCTCAGCGGTGTGAGCCCGGTGCTCACCTTCTTCATCGGAGTAGTGGTCGGCGCGCTCGTCATCACCTATATCCGCGGCCGGATCATCATGAAGCAGGAGGAAGCCGAGGCTGCCTCACAAGCGGAAGCAGAGGACGAAGAGGCCGGGGAATAAGCCCCTTCCCGCGGCATGAAGCCAAACGCGCAGGGACACGGACCGTGTTCCCTACGCGTTTGGTTCTTTCAGTCGAACAGCGAGCTCTGCCGGGAAAGGCTCTCGCAATAGCCGCAGTACCAGCAGCCGTATGGCTTGGAACACTGCTCCCCCATAGGGACCATCAGCTCTGCTTTGGATTCCTTTACGGCTTTCAGCCGGTCGATGTTCCCGTCCACCACCCGGGCAAACTCGATTGCCTCCTCCGTGACGTCCACCGGCTCGAAAGGATCGGTTTCATCGTCGTAGTGATAGACGACAAACACGCCGTCGAGCTGTATGCCGCAGCGGTCCAGCACCCATGCCTGATAGCCCGCGTCCTCTATGAACTGCGGCTTTACCTCCGGAGCATCCTTCACCTCGTAGAGCTCCCACACATCGTCTTCCACCCGGTGGAGAATGTCCACTGCGCAGAACTCCCCGTCGTGGTCGAAGGCCGCCTCGCAGATATTTTCCACGCCCCGGCGGATGGCGTCTTTCGTTTTCAGCACCATCTTCTTTTTGTCCAGGTATTTGGTGCCGGGAATGTACTCCGTCATCTCCTCAAAGGGGCCGAACATGGCCATGGCCTTGTCGCCGAACTCGTTTCCCCGATCCAGGCGCTTCTGCGTTTCCGGAAGGATCACCTTCAGCCCCGGCCGGTGCGCATCGAGCCACAGCATCTTCGGGCACTGCATCCCCCGCATGAAATCCGTTTTTGAAATGCTCATCTTCCCCGCTCCCTTCGTTGTCATCCCGATCATAAAACAGGCCCCGGAGCTTGTCAAACAAAAGATCGCCCCCCGCAGGGTCTTTTCTTTTTCCCGCAGATGTGTTATTCTGTACACACCATAAAGAGTGCGCGAGGGACAGGCCCGCAGACCGCACGACAACCTGCCGGAAGGTAAGGTGCCAAAGCCTGGATGATGGGACATAGGGGATCCTCTCATAAAGCCCATCATCACGATGGGCTTTTCTTTTTGTGCCTCTTTGTGGAAAAACAAGGAGGCATAATAAAAATGCAAAGTTCAAAAAGAAGATCCGATCCCCGTATACCCCTTTTCCACATTCCGCATGCCGGGGACACTTTCCCCGGTGAGCTTATGGAGAGCGTCTGCATCTCTTCGGAAGACTTCTTCGCCTGTCACGAACAGATGAAGGATGCGGGAGCGCTGATGCTCACGGAACACAGTTATCAGTTCGAACCGGTCACGATCGTTTTTCCCGTCAGCCGTCTGCTCTGCGATGTGGAACGGTTCATCGGCCCCGAAGAGGTGATGGAGCGCTACGGCATGGGCTTCTGCTATGAGAAGGCATTTGACGGCAGGCAGATAAAAAACGTAAACGACAGT
>JAEEGI010029526.1_pt1 | contig 10356 bp, 9 predicted proteins | sample 8958751 | NCBI WGS metagenome assembly JAEEGI01 (sample SAMN16246545, study PRJNA631951) | gut metagenome | biome: gut microbiome; feature: rumen; material: KS-attached | host: Bos | place: Iran: Karaj | collected 2018-10 | reverse complement strand
TAAATGTGAGCGTCGGCCATCATTCCCGGGTTGTTGCCAGGGACAAACATCATTGTTCTTCTGAGTCGTTGCATAACAATTTTCTCGTTTTTAGATGGTTTTTCGGTGTTAATTAGTCGGCCCACACGTCCTTGCCGGTAGCGCGAACGGCGGCTGCCGTAACGCGGGCGCGGATGGTGCAGTCAAGGGCTCCCTTGTCCGTGGCTTTTACCTCGGCTTGGTCAATGCCCAGGCCCTGCAGGGTCTCGATGATAACTTTCTTGATTTGGTCGCCAAACTGATAGGCTACCGTACTGTCAAGATCAATGTGCAGTCCAGCGTTGTCGTTGGGCGCAATCTGGATGAAGATGTCGCCGGATTCAAGTGTTCCGGCCATTGCCGTTTTGATCTCCATTTTTTAGTTTTAATGTTGTTTTAAAAAATATGAATAAAAAGATGTTAATGTCGTCAATTAGATACCTGCTTAAAAAGCGCTCAAAATTAGGCATTATTTTATTATTGGCAAAATATTTTCAGGATAATTTATCGACACGCTTTTCGGGCCTTGTCGCAGGTGTTTTTCGGTTGGCTTGAAAACTAAAGTTTTAGTGTTGGCAAATGTGGAAAATGGCACTTTTCCCATCTTTTAGCTTACGGTTTGTTGTTTTGTGGGGTTTTTAAGCTGTTTCATTTTTGGGACGCCTTTTTGAGTCGGTAATGGGCCTTTTCAGGCTCTCCGGCGGCTACGCAGGCGATGGCTCAGGGGAGTGACGTAGAAGCGGCCGATGGCCCACGCCGCAATGAGTAGCCCCGACATCTGAATCACGAAGTAGAGCGGCATGTTCTCGTGCAGGCCAAAAGGCTTGCACAGGTACTCAATCAGGAAATAAACGCCGTACTGCAGCAGGTACACCTCGGCACTCACGCTCGACAGTGCCGCCAGCGGCTTCACGCTCAGCACCTGCGAGAGCAGCCCTTGTCGGGAACTGGTCAGGATAAAGGTGGTGAACAGCAGCACAATGGCGGGGGCCGATGCGCAGAAGGCTCGGTAGCAGTGGGCGTGAATCACGTCCTTGCCCACGCGGTACAGCAACAGGAACAGCACGACGGCAGCCACCTCGGCAATGGTGCTGGTCAAGGGTGTGAGGCGCGCTTGGAGGCGTTGCCAGGGCATTGTGCGGACCACATGATAGATGACCACGCCGGTGGCAAAGTCCAGCAACCTGATAGGTGGGAACTGATACAGCACATAATTGTTGAGCAGAGGCTTGCCCGATTGGGCGTCGGCGGTATATCCACCGGCAAACTCCAGCACCAGCAGGCAAACCATCACGGCGACCTGCCAGGTGGGCGTGAGCCGTCGCAGCGTTCGCACCACGACAGGCGCCATCAGGTACAGGAAAAACAGGTCGCACACAAACCACGCCACGGGGTTAGCGCCGAAGTAGTACGTGGGATCGGGAATCCACGGGCTTGCCAATGTCAAGTGGGCAAGCAACACTTTCAGGCCCACAGCGCCGCCCCATGACAGCATCCCCACCACGGCACCCAGCACTACAGCGAGCACGTGCAGGGGATAGAGCTTGGCCAGCTTGTCGCGCATGAAATTTGCGTGCTCTCTCACGCCATAGCCGCGGTCAAACGGATGCCGCATAGCCGTGAAGTAACCGCTATAGACAAAGCAAAAACTAACGCCCACACTGTTCATGAACACCGAGTCATCCAACCAAAAGTGTCCCAGCACAACGGCAATGACCGCTGCCAGTTGCAGCGATCCCAGAGATTGCAGGAATGTGCCCTTGTTGTTCGATGTCATGGTTCTCGGTGCTTGATGTGGAGGACAAAGGTACTGCATTTTTTGTAGAGACGCAAAATAATGCGGCTCAAGGATGCTAGCTTTCACCTTCGGCGGCAACGGCAGGGCTTTGGTCGATGTCGGGGTAGGGTGCAGGAGAGCCGTTGCGTTCCAGCACGATGCGGCTCAGCGCCAAGTCCAGCTCGCGCAGCGTCTCCACACGCCGTTTGGGCGCCAACTGGCATTCCCAGATAACCATCACATGCCATCCTGCCGCTTGCAGCAACGCCTGGTTGCGCGCGTCGCGAGCCCGGTTGCGTGCAATCTTCTCTTCCCAGAACTGAGCGTGCGTCGTCGGGCGGTGCCGCTGGCACTCATGCCCGTGCCAGAAACAGCCATTGACAAAAATCACCGTCCGCCACTTGCGCATCACGATATCGGGCCGCCCAGGCAGCGACTTCACATACAGCCTGTAACGGAACCCCTGCCGCCACAGCCACCGCCGCACCACCAGCTCCGGCTTGGTGTCGCGTCCTTTGATGCGGCTCATACAACGATGCCGCTGCTCCGGTGTCATCCTGTCCCCCATCTCCCCGCAAAGTTACCACATTTCGATTGTTGCACAAAGGCGGATATCTTTTTTTTAAGAGAAAAACAAAACTAACCCATGCCGTTTGGAGAAAAAGCAGTATCTTTACACTCCAAAATTAGAAACTAGGGACTAGAAACTAAAAATAAAATAATTCATGAAATTCAGTGAGGTCTTAGGTAATGAGCAGGCGATAGGGCAGATCAGGCGTATGATTGACGATGACCGTTTGCCCCATGCCTTGTTGCTCTATGGCGAACCTGGAGTGCCCAAATTGGGACTGGCGATGGCCGCCGCACAGTATCTGCATTGCAAGAACCATGTGGATGGCGACTCCTGTGGCGTGTGCCCCATGTGCCGCCAGCACCAGTCGTTCAACCAGGTCGATACCCACTTCAGTTACCCGTTCACTAACCGCAAGGGAGACAGCAACAGCCCCTGTGATGCGGCCGACTATATCGACGAGTGGCGCGAGTTCGTCACCAAGTACCCTGTCGAGGATTATCAGGCATGGCTCGGACTGTTGAAGAACGATAACGCACAGCCCCAAATCTTTGTCCGCGAGGCCGACAGCATCATGCGCAAGATGACCCTGAGTGCCTACACGGCCAAGTATAAGGTGCTTATCATGTGGTTGCCCGAGAAGCTGAAGGAGGAAGCCGCCAACAAGTTGCTGAAGCTCATCGAGGAACCCTACGACGACTGCAAGTTCATCCTCGTGAGCGATAACGAAAAAGGCATCCTGGGCACCATCCTGTCGCGCTGCCAGCGCATCGAGCTGCGCAAGCCATCGACGCCGATGGTTGCACAGTACTTGGTAGACCGTTATGGCATGGAAATGCAGGAGGCCCTGGCCCTTGCCGCCCCCGCCGACGGCAACGTCACCATGGCCGAGCGCATGGTGCAGACGGGCAGCGAGTTCCACGAGTTCCGCGAGCGTTTCATCGAGTTGATGCGACTTTCCTACCAGCACGACCTGGCCAAACTCAAATTGTGGAGTGAAGGCATTGCCGAGATGAAGCGTGAAAAGGCCCGACGATTCCTGGCCTATGCCGTGCGACAGGTGCGCGAGAACTTCATTTACAACCTGCACAATCCCGAACTGAACTACCTCACGCGCGAGGAAGAGGCCTTCTCGACCCGATTCTCGCCATTCATCAACGAGCGTAATGTCGAGGCCATCGTTGCTGAGTTCGAACGCGCCAGTGCCGACATCGCTGGCAACGCCAACGGCAAGCTCGTGCTGTTTGACCTCACCATTCGCCTCGCCATCCTCATCCGAAGATAAACTAACAACTAGCAACTAGAAACTAGGGACTAGCAACTAGAAACTAGGGACTAGAAACTAGAAACTAACAACTAAAAACCATGACTCCTTTTCTCCAGCAGGTAGCCCAGCATTACCTTGAGGCCAACGACCTTGAGGATTATTGCTTTGTCTTCCCCAACCGCCGCAGCGGACAGTTCTTCACTCATTACCTGCAACAGGAGTTCGTCGCCACCGACCAACGCCCGCACCTGATGCCTCGAGTGGCTGCCATCAACGACCTGCTCACCGAACTGACGCATGCCACCACCGCCACCGACATCGAGATGCTTTTTGCCCTCTACGATGCCTATTGCACGGTAATGGGCGACAGGGCGCAGGCGTTTGACAAATTCATCTATTGGGCACAACTCATCATCAGCGACTTCAACGACATCGACCGCTCAATGGCCGATGCACGTGAGATATATGCCAACCTTGACAGCCTGAACAGCCTGGGCAGCAACTATCTCTCACCCGAGGTGCAGCAGGCTGTCGAGAAAGTGTTTGGCACGAGCCTCTTCACCGCATTCTTTGACACGAGTGCCGATGCCGACCTGTGGCAGCGCCGTGGCAATGCTGCCCCCGCGGCTGCCGATGGCGTCGTCAAGCAGGAATTCCTCAGCTTGTGGAATGCGCTGCACGCCATCTATCTGGAGTATCACAAGGTGCTGGAGGGCAAAGCTGTGGTCTCACCGGGCATGATGCTCAGGATGGTGGCCGAAAAGGAGATTGACATGTCGTGCTACACCAGGTTTGTCTTTGTTGGCTTCGGTGTCCTATCGGTGTCCGAGGTTAAGTTCTTTGACCGTTTCAACAAGGCGGGAAAGGCCGACTTCTGGTGGGACAACGCTGGCGTACAGACCTTGCTCGACCAAGCCCCGCACGACCCGGGAGCCTTGCTCATCGACGGTTACTGCAAGCGCTTTGGGGCAAAGACGCTGTTGCCCCTCGACGGGGTTGACCCCAAAATCAAAGTGGTGTCCGTCGCCTCCAATGTGGGGCAGGCCAAACAGGCATTTGACCTGATTAAGGCGATGCGCGGCGGCGAGAAGGAGTTGAACGACATCGAGACCGCCATCGTCCTGCCCGACGAGAACCTGCTGGTGCCGCTGCTGCACTCGGTGCATGATATCGGCTCACTCAACGTCACCCTGGGCTATCCCTTGCGCAGTTCGGGCATTGTCTCGCTCATGCACATCGTGGCCAGGATGCACCACCAGGCTAAAAAGGATGACGAGTGGACCTATTATCGCGAGGATGTCTATGATATCCTGTCACATCCCCTCATCAAGACCTATTTTACCGACGAGGCCTTGACGGCCACGGCGCAGCTCTCCCGCACCAACCGTTTCAGGGTGCCGGCCTCGGAATTTGCCGGCCTGCCTTTCCGCGACCTCTTCGCTCCTGCCATGGACAGCGACGAACCGGGCACTGAACAGGAATCGAGGTCGCGCTATCTGGACCACCTGCTGGCCTTCAGCAACCTGCTGATGGAAAAGATGTCGTTACAGAGCCAAGAGGAGATTGTCGAGGAAGATTCACAGGATGACCGACGTGGCGTGGACATGCCCCTGCAACAGGCCTTCCTGGACATGTATATCAATGTGCTCAACCAGCTCAAGCACTCCCTGGCATCGTGCCACCAGCATCTGGAGAGCACAGCCGTCTTCTATTTGATTGACAGGCTCATGGCCTCGGTCACCGTGCCCTTTACGGGCGAGCCCTTGAAGGGCCTGCAGATTATGGGATTGCTCGAAACGCGCAGCTTGGACTTCAAGCATGTGCTCATTTTGTCGATGAACGAGCGGGTTTTCCCACGTCGTCGCAGCATCAACTCATTTATCCCCAATTACATCCGCCGTGCTCACGGCATGTCCACCATCGAGCAGCAGGAGGCCATCGTGGCCTTTAACTTCTATCGCTTGCTCAATCGCGCCAGCAAGGTGACGCTCGTCTATGACTCCAGCGCCCAGAAGTTGGGCTCCAGCGAGCCTTCGCGTTACATTGCCCAGCTCGAGAAGATCTACGGCAAGCGCCTGCACTATGTCGAGATGAACCCCACGGCAACGCCATCGCCCGCTGTCACCATCGAGGTGCCCAACAGCGGCTATGACGACCTGCGTCGCCGTTACCTGTCTCACCGGCCTTACGCCCACGAGTGGTTCTTGTCGGCCAGCGCCATCAACAAGTACATCAACTGCCCCCTGTCGTTCTACCTGCAGTACTTCCAGGGCATGAGCGACGATAACGATGTGAGCGATTTCATGGACTACGGCACCTTTGGCGTCATCGTTCATGACACGTTGAAGGACTGCTACGACGGGCCCCAGTCCCGGGCTCGTGGCGGCCTCATCGACAGACCCTATATCGAGTGGTTCAAGAAAAACAGGCTCGACGACGTGGTCACCCTCAACATCAAGAAAACCTATCTCCACGTGAGCGAGCAAGACCTCCCCAACGACAACCAGCAGTTGCGTGGCGAGGCCTTCATGCTCGTGGATACCATCAAGAGTTATGTGAACTTTGTCCTGGACTATGACTTGGCGAAAATCGACGAGCAGGGACCCTTCACCATTGTGGAATGTGAGCGCCGCCATGAGCTGATGTCGATGGAAATCGGCGGTGAAACCATGCATTTCACCTATACGCCCGACCGCATTGACCGCCTCAACGACGGCACCCTGCGCATCGTGGACTACAAGACAGGCAGCGACCCCACGACGTTCACGTCGATGGACGACCTGTTTGACAGGAGCAAAAACAAAGTCTATGGTGAAAAAGGTCGCCGCAAGGCCATCTTGCAGCTTTTCCTCTACTGTTATGCCTATTTGCTCGAGAACAAGGATGTGCAACGGGTAGCCCCGGTCATCTATAAACTGGGTGCCATGGAAGACAGTGGCGTGAAAACCAAGCCCGCGGGCAGTGCCAAGAATTCAAGGGTGCCCTTCGAGCAGTATTACTTCTCGATGGACGATAGCGAGGCCCGCCAGTTTATCGACATGATGGGAAACACCCTTAACAGCCTCTTCAATCAAGGCTTCGGACAGGCCGACGAGGGGAGTGTGCCCTGTTCGCATTGCCGATTCATCGACTTCTGCCGGCGCATGCCCCCCAAGACGGGTTTCTGATATGATTTATTGCTGTTTGCTGTTGCGCTTGGCGATTTCCTCGTTCAGGCGCCGCTCGTCGTCCTGGGTCCACAGCGGATTTTCATCCTCTTCCCAGTCAAACGAGTCGTCCAGCGGTGACGGGTCGTCGAAGCCAAAGAAGGCGTCGTCGGTGAAGTCCTGCAGCTCGCGGCCCTCTTTCTTGGTCGGGCGGCCCATGCCGCGCTGGCGGTTGACAAAGCCGTCGATCTTGACCATCTCGAGCAGGCGCAGCTGGTCCTCGCTGGTGACGTTTTTGAGGTATTGCGGCACGAGTTTGGCGCCCACGCGGTTGTTGAGCAGCCCGATGACCTCAAACGAGTAGGTCACGGGAGGCTTGCGCACGTCAATGCGGTCGCCTACCTTGATGCCGTGCGACGGCTTCACCGTCATGCCGCCGATGGTTACGCGCCCCAGCTTGCATGCCGTCGTAGCGATGGTGCGGGTCTTGAACACGCGCGTGGCCCACAGCCACTTGTCAATTCTCACTTCCTTCATATCCTGAAAAACTCCACTAACCCTTAACCCCTAAGCCCTAAGCTATTTATTATTGTAATTGTTCATCGCAAAGGTCAACCCCGACAGGCAGAAGGCTTTGATGGCCTCGATGGCCACCTTGGCGCGGGCAGGCAGTTCGGCAAGCTCCTCCGGAGTGGGGTAGCCCAGCACATAGTCCACCTGTGCCCCTGGCGGGAAGTCGTTGCCCACGCCGAAGCGCAGCCGTGCCCATTGCTGGCTGCCCAGCATCTCGTTGATGCTCTTCAGGCCGTTGTGGCCGCCGTCGGCACCCTTGGGGCGGATGCGGATGTGGCCAAAGGGCAATGCGATATCATCGACGATGACCAGCAGGTGGTCAAGGTCGATTTTCTCTTTGATCATCCAGTAGCGCACCGCCTCGCCGCTCAGGTTCATGTAGGTCGAGGGCTTGAGCAGGATGAGCTGCTGGTTCTTGAGACGCATCTCGGCCACGGCGCCATAGCGCGCGGTCGAGAAAACAATATTGGATGCCTCGGCGAGAGCATCCAATATTGTAAATCCTATGTTGTGGCGGGTCCCCTGGTATTCAGCACCAATGTTTCCCAAACCGACAATAAGATACTTCATAGGCTTGTGTTTTGTTGCGTTAGGCTGCAACAGCGGTTATTGCTTTACTCAGCGGCCTCAGCAGCTTCGCCTTCCTCACCTTCCTCGGTAGTAGCGGCAGCAGCAGAGTTGCGGGTGGCGCGAACACCAGCGATAACCAGATCCTTGGCGTTAACCAGCTCGTAGTTGTCGAAGTTGCAGTCGCGAACCTTGATGGTCTTGCCAATCTCCAGAGCGTCCACGTTGAGCAGTACGGTCTCGGGAATGTCCTTGTACAGACCTTTAACCTTCACCTTCTTCATGCTCAGGTAGAGCTTACCACCGGCCTTAACACCGACAGCGTGACCCTCGAGGTGTACGGGAATTTCTACTACAACGGGCTTGTCGTCGCTCACTTCCATCAGGTCCATGTGAAGAACAGCGTCGCTCACGGGATGGAACTGGAGGTCCTTCAGGACAGCCTTGCGGGTCTGGCCGTCGTAGGTCAGCTCGATAACATAAACGTCCTTGCTGTAGATCAGCTTGCGCACGTCAGCAAAGTTCACTACCAGGTCGGTGGTGATGATACCCTTACCGTCACGGCCGATGGGAACCACCTTCTCGCCAGCGAGCAGCTTGCCATTGTACTTGCCGTCCTTGTCGAGCTCAACGAGCTTGCCACCATTCAGGACAACGGGAATCTTGTTCTCCTTGCGGAGCGCCTTTGCGGCCTTCTTGCCGAGGTCGGTACGAGCCTCTGCGTTCAATTGAAAAGTCTTCATTTTTAATTGGTTGTGTTACTCAAAATTAAAGTTTTGGTTCTTAAAAAACGCTTCCTTTAATTTCCCATCACACTGGAAAGTTCAAAAAAGCGCGGCAAAGTTACAACATTTTTCCCAACTGACAACACATTTTGGGGTAAAATGTTGAAGACGCGTAAAAAACGATGTAAAAAACACAAGGGACCGTGTCCCTTGTGTTTGATGTTTGATGTGGAATCGCTTACTTGAGCAGGCCGATGGAGCGTTTCAAGAAGCGCCGCTACCTTTAATCGGTGAATGCCACTCGTCTTACTTTATCACTTTGGCAGTGCTGGTGCTTCCGTCGGTATAGGTGGTAACGACGATGGTCATGCCATTGGGCTCCTTCACTTCTTGGCCAGCCATGTTGTAGTAGCACACGCCTTGAACCATCTTGCTGTTAGACATTTCGTCAACGCTATAACAGTATGGACATACCAGATTGAGTGCGTACACACAGTACTTTCCATCTATTATAGTCAGACCCAAGTCGTAACTGTAACCTATCGGAAGGGTATAGTTCCCCTCTGCATTAGCTGTCAGTGGATTCTCATACGATGTCGGGGGATTCCCGTTCGGTATATCAAAAGTGGCAGGAGTCGTGGTTTCTGCACCGTAGCGCACACCGTTCACATAGAAGTAGAAAGGAACAGGATGCGTCTCTTTATTTTCTTTTTCAGTTTTAGTATAATCCCATTCAAACTCGTAGTAAGGATCGTAGTCGAGAGTCAATTGAGTGATATAGTTGCCAGCATTGTCTTTCTGCAGGTTGAAGATATGCTCAATACCTTTATAGTCGATGACTACAAGTTTGTAGGATTCGCCACAAGGCATAACAACAGCGGCGAATACATAGTATGCGTCATCTTCGATATCAAGGCCAATAGTGATATTCTCAAGACCTACAGGAACAGTGTAGAAACCCTCCCCATCAGCTATCAGGGGATTAAACTTTGAATAACCCATTGTTGTGGCGACAGTGTCTTCCGGGGCATAGCGTCTGCCGTTTACCAGGAAGTAGAAGGGAACTTGATGTGCAACCTGGTTCTGATATTCGTCCAAATTGGGATCCCACTCAAACTGGTAGTAAGGATCGTAGTCGAGAGTCAGAGTAACTGTATAGCAACCCGCATTATCTTCCTGCAGATCGAAGAAGTGCTCAAGGCCGTTCTGGTCGATGACTACAAGTTTGTAGTCGTTGTCAGGGGCAGTGGGCTCCTCAGAGGGGGCCGCTATCGATGTGGCACTAGCGGCAAATGCCATGGCCACAACGGTGAGAAAAGTGTAGAATTTCATCATATCGCGAGATTTAAAAGTTAAGACCTAGTTGATAAACACGGCTAATGATAAAATCATTCGATATCAGCGACAAAATTATGCAATAAAAAGGAAAAACCCTAACAATACCGCATTTTTCTCACATTTTTCCAAAACAAAATTTTATAGAAGCAAAATTTTTGCGGGGAAGGCATGTCATCATACCTTCCCCGCAGATTCCGGTAATGTCTTGGGCTCTTACTTGAGCAGGCCGATGGAGCGCTTCAAGAAGCGGTCCAGGCCTTCGCCCTTGAGCATGTTGTTGCTCAGCAGGGCGATGTCGATGAGCTGGTGTACACGGCTCTCGCCGGCAGCATAGGCCGTGATGATGCCTTTCTTCTTGTTGCGCAGCTCGTCCA
>JAEEGI010029523.1_pt1 | contig 10357 bp, 10 predicted proteins | sample 8958751 | NCBI WGS metagenome assembly JAEEGI01 (sample SAMN16246545, study PRJNA631951) | gut metagenome | biome: gut microbiome; feature: rumen; material: KS-attached | host: Bos | place: Iran: Karaj | collected 2018-10 | reverse complement strand
TACGCTCGGAGAAATCAAAAAAACTGATTTGTCTTAGATTTGTTTCGATTTTTGCCCGCCAGGGCACCCGTTTCCCCGCCCATGCCCCGCGCCAAGCCGCCGCCCTACAATGCGGATGCCAAATAATTATTTGTCCAAGTTGTTTTCAGAGTTGTGCAAGTTGTTTGAAAACTTGGCGGCTTGGCGTGAGGGGATGGGTGGCGGATGTTCCCATTTCGTTGCGTCAAATTTTGGAAGACAAGAAAGACAAACAAGACTAATTATTTTCTTATTTTATTGATAATCAATATATTGTATTTATTGTCTTTCTTGTCTTCTAATCCAAATCCTTTGCGGCTTGGCGTGGGGCGAGGTGAATTAAAAAAGATTGTTGTTTTGTTGTTGTTCAGTTGTGTTGGTTGTTTGATTATGGGGGGCGCGCACGGAAAAACGGTCACACGCACACTATAAAAACTATAAAATTGGAAATTCAGGAATTTGTCTAATTTCCCAAGACTTGGGGGCAACGGTTGATTGTTTTGGACTTTTTCATTACCTTTGTGGGTTGTAACTTATCATGGGACAATGAACGAGGACAAATACATCTTCACACTGGAGTTGGCGGTGCGCGACTATGAGCTCGACAGTGAGGGCATCGTCAACAATGCCGTGTATCTGCACTATCTGGAACACACGCGCCACGCCTTTGTCAAGCGGGAGGGCATCCCCTTTGGCAGCCTCACCAGCGACGGCCTGGTGCCCGTGGTGCGCCGCATGGAGATTGACTACCGCACGCCGCTGCGCACCGGCGACGTGATGCTGAGCCGCCTGTGGATAGAGCGGCAAGGGGCGCGATTCATCTTCTACCAGGACATCTTCAGGAAGGGGGACGGCGCCCCCGTGGTGTGCGCTGTGGTAACCATCGTGTGCATGGAGAAGGACGGACGCATCAACCGCGGCGACGAACTGGCCGAGCGCATCGCCAAATACCTTGACCGACCATGACAACCGGCAGACTGACACCTCTGGGCTACCGCATCGCCTTTGCCAACCTGCAGGGCATGGGCATCGAACTGGCGCGCAAGCTGCTCGACATCGTGGGCGACGAGGAGCACTTCTTTGCCACGAGCGAGAAGGACCTGCGTGCCCTCACCCACGGGCGCAGCAAGATTTACCGCGACGACTACCGCCAGGAGGTGCTGCAGCGCGCCGCAATCGAGGAGGAGTTTGTGCGTGAACACGGCATCGCCACCACCTACTTTACCGACCAGAACTACCCTCACCGCCTGCTCGAAGCACCCGATGCCCCGGCGATGATCTACACGCTGGGCCACTGCGACCTGGAGAGCAAGCACATCATCAGCATCGTGGGCACGCGACACGCGACGCAGTACGGCACCCGCTTTTGTGACACACTCATCGGTGAGCTGGCACAACGCCTGCCCAACCTGGTGGTGGTGAGCGGACTGGCCTACGGCATCGACATCGCCGCCCATCGCGCCGCCCTCAAGCATGGCGTCAAAACCGTCGCCGTCCTGCCCCGCGGCCTCAACCACATCTACCCTGCCAGCCACCGCAACGACGCCATCGCCATCGCCAAGCACGGCGGCATGCTGCTCACCGACTACACCAGCCAGGACAGCGTGCAGAAGAGCAACTTCCTGGCACGCAACCGTATCGTGGCGGCACTGAGCGACTGCACGGTGGTCGTGGAGTCGGCAGGCTCGGGAGGAGCGCTGGTCACCGCCTCGCTCGCCATGAGCTACAACCGCGACGTGTTGGCTGTCCCCGGCCGTTGCGGCGACGAGTACTCGACGGGCTGCAACAAGCTCATCGCCACCAACCAGGCAGCCCTCATCACCTGTGCCGACGACCTGCTGGCCGCCATGCGCTGGGAAAGCGCTAGCCCGCACCCCCTGCAGCTGGAACTGTTCCCCGAACTCACCAACGAGGAGCAGGCCGTCGTTGACGTCATCCGCAACCACGGCGAAATCCACCTCAACACGCTCGCCGAGGCCCTGCAACTGCCCGTGTATAAACTCATGAGCGTCCTTGTCGAACTCGACGGCAAACACGTCATCGCCACCCTACCCGGCTGCCGATACACAGTTTGTTAGAAGTTAACAGTGAACAGTTAATAGTGAACAGTTAATAGATATTAGTTGGGCGGATGCCAACTAAGGACTAAGGACTAGGGACTAGAAACTAAAATGGACTAGGGACTAGAAACTAAAATTTCTTTTTTTTCGACCAAGAATTTTGATAATTCAAAAGAACATAGTAACTTTGCTTTTTAATTCGCAACAGAGAATCGAAACATTAAATACACAACGATATGAACAGTAACAGAATTCCCGACTCAGAGTTCATCATCAATGATGATGGCTCGGCGTTTCACATCCACGTGAAACCAGAACAGTTGACCGATAACATTATCGTGTGCGGCGACCCCGGCCGCGTGACCATGATTGCATCCCACTTCGACACTCGGGACTGGGAGACCTCCAGCCGCGAGTTCCACGCCATCGGCGGCACCTATCACGGCAAGCCCATCATGGCGCTGTCCCATGGCATCGGCCCCGACAACATCGACATCGTGATGACCGAGCTCGACGGCCTCGCCAACATCGACTTTGAGACCCGTACCCCCAAGCCCGAGCACCGCACGCTGAACATCGTGCGCATCGGCACCTCGGGCGGCCTGCAGCCTTATGTTCCCGTGGGCACTCCTGTGATTGCCTCCAAGGCCATCGGCTTTGACGGCGTAATCAATTACTATGCCGACCGCAACAAGGTCGCTGACCTCGACTTCGAGAAACAGTTCTGCGAGTTCGTGAAGTGGAATCCGCTGTTGGCCAGGCCCTATGTTGTGGACGCTGATCCGTGGCTGGTCGAGAAAATCGGGCGTGATGATATGGTGAGGGGTTTCACGATCAGTGCAGTGGGCTTCTATGGCCCCCAGGGTCGCAAAGTTCGCTTGGAACTTGCAGAACCTGAGCTGAACAGCCGCATCGAGCAGTTTGAGTACAATGGCAAGCGTATCACCAACTATGAAATGGAGAGCAGCGCCCTGCAGGGTATGGCTGCAATGCTGGGTCACCGTGCCATGACCGTTTGCTCGATTATCGCCAACCGCGTGGCAACCGATGTCAATCCCAACTACAAGACCGCTGTCGAGGATCTGGTACGCACCGTGCTGGATCGCTTGAGTGAATAACGAGAAACGTGTTTTTCATAACAATAAGTTTAGTGGGGCCTGCTGCTATTGGTTAGTGGCAGGCTTTTTTTTTGCAATCGGTTCTTCGAACTGCTACCATCTTCGATGTTTTTAGTGGGGCTAATGAAAAAAAACCTTAAAACGGAGGGTCGATATAATATTAGGCTATAACAATGCGTTATAAGAATGTAACAATTTTAAATCAAGACTGCCTATGCACAGAACGACTACTTCTATTAAAAGTGAAAATGACGTTATTACAAGAGTGAGAGGCCCCAAGAAAGCCACCATCGAGTTGCTCAAGCAGTTTGCAAGAGCCTATGAATATAACGTCGAGTTGCCAAGAGGGCTGGAATCGATGATTTTGAACTGATAAGAATCATTAGTCCCCTCTCCTAAGGAAACACTGACAAGCCTTCCCCAGATTAGCGCGGGAAGGCTTGCCCATTTATTGTGGTTGTTGCCGCTTTTTTAAGGACTTGGCGCATTGTGGTGTTGCCTATGTCATGATAAAAGTGTAAATTTGCACCAAATATCGTAAATTATCATGATGAATCTGATCAAACGCATCCTCTCGGGTGCCATATATATCGCGCTGATCGTGACAGCCATCCTGTTGCTGGATAATTCTCCAGTGATGTATCTGCTGGTGTTCTCCCTGCTGATTGTGCTGGGCATCGGTGAGATGATCACGATGGCCAAGAACGATGCCCACCTGTCGTGGCTCGTCAATGTCATCGATATGTTGGGTGGTATCGGGGTGTTTGTGGCATTCTACATGCACTATGAGGGCGAGACTATGCACTCACGCGCCTTGTGGCTGTTGCCCATTGCCACCTACGTGATCCTGCGCACGATTGTGCAGCTGTATCGCCCCCGGCAGAATGCGGTGCACAGCCTGGAACGCTCCTTCTTCTCGCTGGGCTATATCGCTTTTCCCGTGGCTCTGCTCAACTGCATCATGAGCATCACAGCACCGCGGCTGCTCCTGGGGATGTTCATGTTTATCTGGTTATATGACACGGGTGCTTACTGCGTGGGCGTCTTGATTGGGCGTCACCGCCTGTTTGAACGCATCTCGCCCAAGAAGTCGTGGGAAGGTGTCATCGGTGGTGTACTCGCATGCGTAGCAGGCGCCTATGTGACCCACAAATGGTTTGATGAGTTCTTCCAGGTGCCTGAACAGACCATCTGGCTGGGCTTGAGCGTTGTTGTGGCCGTGTTTGCCACATTTGGAGACCTGGTGGAATCACTCATCAAGCGCACCGTGGGTGTCAAGGACTCGGGTCATATCCTGCCTGGTCATGGCGGCATCCTCGACCGCATCGATAGCCTGTTGCTCGTGGCTCCTGCCGTGCTCATCTATCTGTTGCTCATCGTTCCCAATATCCATTGATGATTTCATGCGTGGTCTGATTCCGTCATTGGCTCTCGTGCTGATGCTTGCTTTCGCCCTGTCTTGCTGTGGCCGGAAGCCAAAGGTTGAGCCTCAGCATCACCTGCCCGACACACTGGTGGTGGGTACCATCTACAGCCCCACGGGATTCTTTATCCTCAAGGGTGACACGATGGGATATGACTATGACCGCATTTGTGATTTCGCGCGCTCCAACGGCATAGCCTTGCGTTTCAGGGTGGCCCGTAGTATGCCCGACCTGTTGAAGATGCTGGACAAAAAGGTGGTTGACGTGCTGGCCTGTGAGATTCCTGTCACCGCCGAGTACAAGTCGCGTGTGCAGCACTGTGGCGCGGTCAACGAGACCCACCAGGTGCTGGTACAGCACAGTGGCGAAGGCATGATATATGATGTGACGCAACTCATTGGACGTGAGGTGTATGTTGAGAAGGGCTCCAAGTATGAGTCGCGCCTGCGCAATCTCGACAACGAGGTGGGAGGCGGCATCATCATCCACACGGTGGAAGGCGAAGCGGCGCTGCCCACCGAGCTGATACAGCGGGTGTCGAAGCGCGAGATTGACTTTACGATCTTTGACAGCGACATCGCTCAGATGAACCTCACCTACTATGACAGCATCAACATCCAGTTGAGGGTGGGGTTTGAGCAGCGTTCATCATGGGCCGTGGCAAAGCGCAACCAGTGGCTTGCTGACAGTATCAACCAGTGGGCGGCAAGCAGTAACGCGCAGGAATATTCCAAGCAGGCCATGAAGCATTACTTCGAGATGAACCGTGGGCCCAAACCCGATTCGGTCAAGGTGGATACGCTGGCCATTACGCCGCCCGGGGCCATATCGCCCTACGACCCCATTTTCAAGCAGTATGCCAAGGAAATCGGGTGGGACTGGCGAATGCTGGCAGCGATTGCCTACTCGGAATCAAGTTTCGACCCCAATGCCACATCGTGGATGGGAGCAAGAGGCCTGATGCAGGTGATGCCCAAGACGGCCAAATCCTTTGGAGCAAAGGAGAATGAACTGAGCAATCCCGAAGTGAGCATCCGTATCGCTTCCAGGATTCTCAAGGAGCTGGAAGGCATCATGAGGTCCCGAACCAATAATGCGAACCGCATCAAGTTTGTGCTGGCATCCTACAACGCCGGATCGGGGCACGTGACCGATGCCATCGCACTGGCCCGCAAGTATGACCTCAACCCGCGCGTGTGGGACGAGAATGTGGAGCAGGCCATGTTGTGGAAGATGGATCCCGAGTACTACAACGACTCGGTGTGCTCCAATGGCTATTGCCGTGGTACCGAGCCTGTGGACTATGTGGTCAAGGTGCTCAACCGCTATGAGTACTACAAGAAGAATTTTAAACGATAAAGTATATAACCAACATTTAATTAATCAAGATAAGAAAATGAGAAAGAAACAATTAGTCGTTGCCACCGTAGTGGCACTCTCTGCATCGATGATGATGCAGTCATGTATTGGCAGTTTTGCCCTCTTCAATAAGGTGAAGAACTGGAACGAACATGTGGGCGACAAGTTCGTCAACGAAATCGTCTTCGTGGCCATGTGGATTCTTCCCGTGTATGAGCTCTGCTTTGCTGCCGACCTGCTTATCCTCAACAGTATTGAGTTCTGGTCGGGTGAGAACCCCGCATTGGCTCAGACCAAGGTCATCGATGGTAAGGATGCTCAGTATCTCGTCGCCAGCAATGAGGCCGGTTACACCATTACCAACATGACCACCAAGCAAGTGACCCGTTTCAACTTCAACGCTCAGGAGAACTCCTGGTACCTCGAGAACAACGGCGAGGAAGTGAAGCTGTTCACCTTTGTGGACGATACCCACGTTGATGTGCTCACCCGTGACGGCAGCTACACCCGTGTCGAGCTTTCACAGCCTGGCGTTTTGGCCTATCAGCAGCTGGTAGGTGTAGGCGGTGTGGCCTTCGCCCTGAAGTAAATCACTTTTCAAGACAACATCAAGCCGATCCCGCTATGGTGGTCGGCTTGAATTTGGAATAAGCCTATGAAATACTATATTGTTGATGCTTTTACCGACGTTGCTTTTGGCGGTAATCCCGCTGGCGTCGTGTTATTAGATAACGGGGCACCGTTTCCCGAGGATAAGTTGATGCAGCAGGTGGCTGCCGAATTGAGGTTTCCTGAGACCGCTTTTGTGCAGCAGAATGGTCCTGACGAGTTCACCGTGCGCTATTTCACGCCTTGCAGCGAGGTGGACCTGTGCGGTCATGCCACCATCGCCACCTTTGGCCTGATGACCAAGCAGGGTATTATCCAGCCTGGTGCTGTCTGCCGTAACCACACCCTTGCTGGTGAGCTTGAGGTGAAGGTGAATGAAAAGGTCATGATGCAGATGGCGCAGCCTAAGGTCATCGTACCCCTGCTGGACGTGGAGTACCTGCATGATATCATGTCTGGGATGAATAAGATAGAATGGCCTGTAATGCCTGTGGAGGTCATCTCGACCGGTTTGCCCGATATCATCATGCCTGTGGGCACTGTTGAGGGCTTGAATGCTTTGAAACCTGACATGGATGCGCTCACCGAGTTGAGCCGTGAGTTGAATGTGATTGGAGTTCACGCCTTTGCCCTGAGCGATGACGGTTATACGGCTCATGTGCGCAATTTCGCGCCCCTGTATGGTGTCCCCGAGGAGTCGGCCACTGGTACAGCCAATGCGGCCTTGAACTACTATCTGTATCGCCGCAACATCGTCAAGCATGATGAGGAATGCCGCTTCATGCAGGGCGAGGTGATGCAGCGCCCCTCGGTGGTGGCTACCACCATGAACAAGGACGGCATCGTCTATGTGGGCGGTCACAGCGCCATCGTCGCCAGCGGTGACCTGCTCGTGTGATTACACGGCAGTGATTCTGTTATTTGAAAAATTTGCTGTGGCGGATAAAGACATAAACGATGGCCATCAGAACAATTGATGTAATGACGGCCAGAGGGAATCCGAGCCACCAGCTTTCCATGCCATTCGGCACATTCATGCCGTAATAACCAGCTACCACGGTGGGGATCATCAATAGGATGGTCACCACCGTGAGTGTTTTCATGATGCGGTTCAGGTTGTTACCGATGACCGACGAATAAGTCTCCTGCTGGCGTTCCAGGATGTCGTTGTAGATGCTGGCGGTGTCGAGCGCCTGCTGGGTCTCAATCTCGACATCTTCGAGCAGGTCTTCATCGTGGGGTAGCATGCGCAGGCGTTTCTTGAGGCGTGCCAGTACGGTCATGTTGCCCTTGAGCGAGGTGATGAAGTAAATCAGGAATTTGCCTAGACCCATCGTGCGCATCAGTTCGTCGTTGTCCATCTTCTTTTCCAGTCGTTCCTCGGCGGCATTCATCATCGCATTCATCTGCTTGAGGTACTTGAGGTACCACACCGACGTGGACAGCATCAAAGACAGCAACAAGTCATAGCCCTTGCAGTTGTTGATGCGGCGTTGCTTGCTCCAGCGGATGAAATCATCGAGCACCTCGTTGTCATAGTAGTTAACTGTGATAAACACATCGTCGCGTATCATGACGGTCAGTGGAGCCGTCGTGAACACGGTTTCGCCGTCCTCGTCGATGCTCTTGCTAGGCACGCGAACAAACACCAGTGCCCAGTTATCCTCATGGTCCACACGGGGGCGCTCCTCAATATCCTTGGCATCGTGGGTGAAATCGGGCACGGCAAAGCGCTCCTTCAGCACCGACAAATCATCGTCGGTCGGTTTAGTAACCTTAATCCAGCACCCCGACTTCCACTGATGTATCTCGCTGAATCCATCCTTGCATTTCCAATAACTGATCATAATACTAATGCTTCGTTTGTGGTATTCAATTCCCTACTATCCCGCAAAATTACATTTTTTTGAGCAAAAATCGAAAAATGCCAATAATTAATGATGAGAACCATGACGTGCTGGTCACGTCACAGTCCTCATCATTATAATGCGATGTGGTGAGTGAATTATTTCACTACCTTGATGACTGAGTTGTGGCCATCACTGTAATCCACGCGTTGCAGGTACAAGCCTGATTCGGGAACTGTTGTCAGTTCGTGACCCGCAAGATCATAGTAGTGGATACCGACAACCTGTGCATCTGTGACAGCCTCACTGATTCCTGATGAAGGAATAGTGGGCATGGTGACAGTGGCGATTTCAGAACGGTTTACTTCACCTCCGGCCGTATAGAAACTCTGTACTCCTACGGTTGCAAAGTCGGTGGTGTAAAGGTAAACTGTGTGACGACCATTGCTGATGTAGATATCAAAGTTAACGTTATCCTCAAACTTATAGGGAATATCGGTCATTGCACTTGAGAAGCCGATGTAGGTTTCTGGATCAAAGGTGTACACTTGGCCATTCAGGATGATGTTGTAGTACAGCTTGTTCTCGTTGAGTTTGTTGCCGTCAGCATCAAAAGTGGGAATGGTGAAGTGGAGCACAGCCCAGCCGGCATTCTGATTCACCATGACGTCATCATCGGTGAAGACGGGCGTAGCGGGAGTGGCTGGGAATTCGTCAAATGCAACGAGGCTGGGAGCCACATAGTCGTTGATGATTGAAAGCGTGCTGGGGCCTACATTAGTAACCATCGATGCGGGCCACTCGGCCACAATGTGCTTGGCTTCCTCATCAACAGTGAAGACAATCTCGTCGTTGAGGTTATAGTTGAATACAGGAGTGCCGTAGGTTTCGGTGTCAACAAATGCATCGCCAGTGAGCACATAGATGTGCCCGTTGTAGTAAGCGTCAACACCCAGATATTGACGGGTGGGGAAGGTGGCTTTACCATCAACGAGGGTACCCTTGATGTAGGAGTCAGGGTTATTGTTGTTAAGATTACCCATGTAGATGTCCTCACCATCGATAACTACATTCACAATACAATCCTTGGTTGCATTGAGGTCGTTGGGGTTAGACAGATAAGTCATGGTGTAGCTCTGGATATAGTACATATCCTCGGTCAGCTCGATAGGCTCGTCGGTCTGAGGAGCATAAACGATGTGCTGGTCAGCCATGTAGAACCAGTCGGCTGTGGCATCACACAGGCCGATGAACTTGTCGCCGAGCTGGGTGAGAACACCATCTTCCCAAGTGAACTCGATTTCGCCCTCTTCCTCAACCACGGGCATGCCTTCGTCCTCGTCATAGTGCATGCAGTAGGCATAGTAAGGATCGCCAACATCGATGATGTACAACTGCGGCAGTTTCACGACAAACTTGCCGTCACCTGCGGGTTCGGCTTTAATCCACGGCAGGATAGAGAACCAGATGTAGCCCTGTGAAATGGGATTGTAGATGTACAGGTTGCCGTCGTTGCCTTCGACCACCTTGCCGATGCCTCCATCCACGTTCTGGATGTAGATGTCGCCCCATCCCAAGCCATAAGCAAATGAGGAGGCATACATGTTGTCATACAGGGTGCCTTCGGGAGCCTCCATGATGGGTTCCTCTTCGGCCCGTGCGGGAGCAACGGCGGGAGCCTTGAACTGGGATAACCTCATGCTGGCCTTGGCCGGCATGCGTTGAGCGGTGGTGATACTCGGTACGAGCAGTGCCGCAACTAGTGTGATAAGCGTAAAGAGTCTTTTCATAACTTGAATTTTTAAAAGAGGTTAATACTAAATGGTTTAACGTTCGCAAATGTACAGATAATTCCACGAAATCACAACCCAAATCGTCAGTTTTTTCATTACGGCCTGCCACTCCAGAACGAAAAGGTTTAG
>JAEEGI010029522.1_pt1 | contig 10358 bp, 8 predicted proteins | sample 8958751 | NCBI WGS metagenome assembly JAEEGI01 (sample SAMN16246545, study PRJNA631951) | gut metagenome | biome: gut microbiome; feature: rumen; material: KS-attached | host: Bos | place: Iran: Karaj | collected 2018-10 | reverse complement strand
CAGGTCTTTGATGATCAGGTACATCTTCAAAGTGAAGTCCCAATCCTTGTCCTTCTGCTCGCGGGAGCGCTGCAGATTTTCAGGATTCTTATCAAAGCCTTCCTTGATATATTTGTCAGCCCAGGCTTTCAGCTTTTCGAGTTCCTTCTCGTCGTAGATGCCCTCTGTCATGCGGCGGATCACTTCCACCTCGTCGACAGATTCCACACGCATGCCGAGATACTCTTCAATGAACTTGCTGTCAATGATCGAGCCGCCGATGCCCATGCAGATGGAGCCGATCTGGAGGTAGCTCTTGCCGCGCATCGTAGCGACCGCAACAGCAGCACGTGCAAAGCGGAGCAGCTTTTCCTTTACATCCTCGGGAATAACCGTATCATCCGCATCCTGGACGTCATGGCCGTAAATGCCGAAAGCAGGCAGCCCCTTCTGGGCATGGGTTGCAAGCACAGAGGCAAGATACACAGCACCTGGGCGCTCGGTAGCATTGAGGCCCCAGACGGCCTTGATGGTGTTGCGATCCATATCCATCGTCTCAGCGCCATAGCACCAGCACGGTGTAACGGACAGGGTGATTGCAACGCCTTCCCGGCGGAACTTTGCTTCGCAGGCTGCAGCTTCTGCCACACGACCGATGGTAGTGTCGGCAATGACTACCTTCACAGGCTCGCCGTTGGAATAGCGCAGGTTTTCCTCAAACAGCTTAGCTGCTGATTTTGCCATATTCATGGTCTGGTCTTCCAGGCTTTCACGCACTCTCAGCGGGCCGCGGCGACCATCGATGATCGGACGGATACCGATTACGGGATAATCACCAATGTAACGATTTTTTGCCATAAGTTTTTCTCCTTTGTTTCAATAGTTTTTTCCGATAGGTTGATTATAGCATTGAGTTCTTTCCGGGGCAAGCGGTTTTCCCAAAATTTGTTGGGAGAAAATGAAAAACACTCCGCAACGGATTCTTCCATTGCGAAGTGCAGAGTGATCATTCCTTATTATCTTTTCGCAGCTGATCCAGATCCTCCGGTGTGAAGACATAATGCTCATCACAAAACTGGCATCCGACTTCAATGTTTTTCCCCTCGGCAATCATCTCATCCAGATCTGCAGGATCAATGCAGACAATCGCTTCCGCAGCTCTTTCGCGGCTGCAGAAGCAGCGATACCCGACTGCCTCACGGCTGACGATGTGATACTCGATATCTTTCATCACCTGAGCAAAAACAGCCTCAGCACCATCCTCATCCAGGATGGTGGTAAGCTGGTCCATCAGGAAGACATTTTCTTCCAATTTTGCAATCAGCGCTTCGTCTGCCCCCGGCATGAGCTGCACCAGAAAGCCTCCTGCCGCTTTGACAGACGTATCGGTATCCACAAGCACCCCAAGCCCACAGGCAGAGGGGATCTGCTCACTCTCTGTGAGGTAGGCAGTAAAATCTTCTGCGATTTCTCCGCTGACCAGCTCCACCGATCCGACATAAGGCTCTTTCAACCCGATATCACGGCTGACGGTAAAACTGCCGTTTCTGCCGACTGCCACACCGACATTGAGCTTTCCGTCCGGCCGCAAAGGAAGGTCAATATGCGGCTGACCGACATAGCCTCTCACATACCCTTCGGAATCTGAAACCGCAACAATTCCTTTGATCGGCCCGTCACCGGAGATACGAATGGTGAGGGATGCATTTTCTTCCTTCATGGCATTGCCAAGCAGAGACGCCGCACAAAGGGTCCTGCCGAGGGCTGCGGAAGCGACGGGAGATGTGTCGTGGATTTCCCGCGCTCTCTGCACGGTGTTCCTCGCTGTAATCACGGCAATTTTGATAAAGCCCTCCGCCCCTGTGGCGCGGATAATTTCATCCTGAGAGGTGACAAATCCTTCCATCCGTTACTCTTTTCCTTTCTTACTGTTATGCGCAAAATGAAAGTCTTTTTCTTCCCCTCTGATCAGGCGGGAGATGTTTTCATGATGCCTGAAGATGATAATACACGCAGCAATGAGCGCCATCCAGAAATAACGTTTGTCAGAGGCTACAAACCAGGCTGCCGGAATTGCCGAGAATGAAGCAAGAATGGAGGCAAGAGATATTTTCTTTGTCAGGACAGCCGTAATCACGAAAACAATCAGAACGCATACCGTGACCTGCCAGCCCACCACAAAGGTAACGGCAAGCCCGACTGCCACACCCTTGCCGCCTTTAAACCGGTAATAGGCAGGAAAACAGTGCCCCAGCTGGCAGCAGATACAGGCGACAATGATTCCCCAGTCACCGGCAAGGTACTTCCCGATGATCACTGCCAAAGCGGTTTTCAGCATATCTCCCACAAGCGTCAGAGCGCCGGCCAGCTTTCCAAAACTGCGTGCCATATTTGTGGCACCGGCATTTCCGCTGCCGCCCTCCCGCACATCTTTGCGGAAAAGGAATTTACTGAGAACAATCGAAAAGCTGAGGGATCCCAGCACATAGGCAATCACTGCACTCAAGAGAATCTTCATGCTCGCCTCCGAACAATCTAAACTGGAAAAATCTTTGGTATCTTATCACTGCGTCAGGTGCTTTGCAACCGGTAATTGTAAATAATCTTCAAAAGTACGGTTGACCCACAGCAGCAAATCAAGTAAAATACTCACGTTATCTGATGGGAAGGAGGACCTGACAGGCTTTATGATTACGATCACCCTGCTCGGTACCGGCGCTACGATGCCTCTGCCCGACCGGGCACTGACTGCTGTTGCTCTTGTCTATGGCGGACGTACCATTCTCTTCGACTGCGGAGAGGGCACCCAGTCAGCTGCCAGAAAAGCACATGTAAGCCTGATGAAAACAGATCTGATCGCTCTGACCCATTATCACGGTGATCACATTTTCGGCCTTCCCGGACTTCTGCAGTCCTACGGCTGCCTGGGGAGAATCAGCCCCCTCGTCATCACCGGCCCGGACGGGCTTGAAGAGGCCATGCAGCCCATTCTTCAGCTCTGCGGACCGCTTCCGTTTGAGGTCCGCCTCGTGCCTTTGAATTCTGAAGGATCCCGCATGAGTGAACTTCTCCCCGGATGGGACAGCGAATGCATCCTTTCTCCCGTCCGGACGCATCATCGCGTTGCAAGCTGCGGTTATCGGTTTTCCCTGCATCGCCCCGGAAAATTCAATCCCCCCGCGGCAGAAGCGCTGAAGATTCCGAAACCGTTCTGGGGCCTTTTGCAACACGGCAACCCGGTAACGCTGGAAAACGGGAGTAAAGTGCTCCCCGAACTAGTCCTCGGTCCGGCGAGGAAAGGGCTCAGCGTTGTTTTTTCCGGAGACACTGCTCCGTGCGATTCCCTGACAGCAGCCGCAGCGGATGCAGACCTCTTTATCTGCGAAGCGACTTATGGGGAGGATTCTTTTTCAGCACAGGCAGAAAAATACGGTCACTGCACCTTCTCCCAGGCTGCACAGATGGCAGCAGATGCCTCTGTTGCCCGTCTTTGGCTGGCACATTTTTCGCAGATTATGGAAAATCCGGAGGACTTTCTGCCATATGCACAAGCCGTTTTTCCCTCCGCTGTCTGCGGAAGCGACGCCATGAATATCACACTGCGTTTTGAAGAAAACTGACTCCTCAAAGGCAGTTCACTCCCCTGTAAGGCAGCAGTCATCTGCTTCACGACAGGGGAGTAATTTTGTAATGCAGGGTCGGAAACCAGACCTTATCCCGGAAACGTCTTTTCCCATTCCTCCGGTCGGAAACCGACCAGAACCTTTCCCTCCTGTACCAGCAGAGGGCGTTTGACGAGCATCCCGTCGGTGCTGAGAAGAGCAAGCATCTCTTCTTCCGACATTCCGGGGAGCTTATCTTTCAGCTGCAGGTCTTTGTACAGGAGCCCGCTGGTGTTGAAGAACTTCCGAAGCGGAAGCCCGCTCATCTGCCACCAGGCACGAAGCTCCTCCGCAGAGGGATTCTGCTCTTTAATCGGTCTCTTTTCATACGGGATGTTATGCTCCTTCAGAAAAGCTTCCGCTTTTTTGCACGTCCCACAGCGATCGTAACATACGAAAGTATTCACATTTCTTCTTCCTTTCTTATCAGCTTCTAATCTCTGTATTCTATTATATAAATTTGACTGTTATCCGTCAACAGAACTTTACCACCTTTTCATGGAAAGAAAAAACAGACCCGGATGCTTGATGGATCAAGCTACCAGATCTGCATGTTTCTGTTTTTTGATTTCCGTACGGATAGCCGAACAGAAGCACTGTTTCAGTAGTCTGTCGGGTGAGCTGGGACATATGCACCATACTCATCATACGAATACTGAATATCTGCACTCGGATGAGCTGGAATATATGCACCGTACTCATCATACAGATACTCCACATCTACATCCGGATGAGCCGGAACATATGCGCCGTATTCGTCGTACGAGTACTCAACATATGGATCCGGATAGGCCGGGACGTATACGCTGTACTCGTTCCAATACACCGGCACATAATATGTTGAAGTGCTATTAACCGTCTTCTTATTGTTTGGGGCAACATAGGCGGAAACATAAAGGTCAGCAGCTGTGGTGCCTTCTGTCCCTAAGCTGTTGCTGAAGGCGCAGAAAACCCTCCAACCGTTCATATCTGTGCTCACGTTACTGATGGTGAGCGTGGTGTCAGATTCTCCGCTGACCGTTGCATAAGGGAAACGGTTCCGAAATTCCTGAACGGAGAGATATGTGCCATCCGGCGCGATAAAAATCCATTTGATACTGCTGTAACCCGTTGCCCGGGTAACGAACCAGGCTTTGCCGCCTGCACTACGGACTTCATCCGTAGGATTCTTTGTGATATAGATACCGTTATTGCAATCGGCAAACGCAACTGTGCTGAGTGTGAGAACGACAGCTAAAACTAATAAGACAGAAACAAGTGTTTTCATTTTGTAGTCTCCCTTCATTTTCATGAATTCAATTTTTTAAATTATTTTTCTGTTTGCGGGCGATAGAGTATCACAGGAACTATCACAGAACTGTCACACTGTTGATAAAAAAGGCTAACAGATGGTTACAAACAGCAGAGACTGCATCACCGTTTATGGGCAACACAGTCTCTCCTGTTTATCCAATTAGTAGCTTGTGGGTAGTATGAAGGTAATTTTACGTGTTCATTTGAAAGGATGCAGCGCAGGAAAGTGTACAGGAACAGATCAGAGGCGTTTTACTGTGCAAGGGATCTGATCTGCTCCGTGAGGCGGCAGGATCGAATGTCATTCAGGGTGATCACGTCGATGTCCAGCGCGTCTGCACGGCGACGGGTAATGGCACGGCAGTTTTCGGTTGAGATGATAAAAGCCTTTGCCGCGTTGCCTCCAAAGCGATCCCGAAGGATGGCAAGTTCGTTGATAGCATCCGTATCAACCGTGCAGGTTTTGCAGGAGATAAACACCGGAATAGAGGTCGCTTTCACAGCCATTACATCAATCTCGTTGGTGACCTTCTCTCCGTTGTTCCCTTTTTCCCATTCCACAACCGTGCTACAGGTCACATCATAGAAAATCCCTGCATCCCGGCAGGCCTTCCAGACATAGATCTCCAGCACGCTGCCCTGATCACGCAGCCAGTAGCGCACCCAGGTATCTCTGAAGCGGAAGGAGACGGTTGTATCGTCCTCAAACACCAGATCGGTAAGGAAACCGATCCTCTCAAAGTCTTTCAGGGCTTCTTTGTTGGCCGGAATTCTGGAGCCGCGTTCCCCTTTGACATAAAAATCCGAGTGAACGGACAGGGAGATCTCCCCGTTTTTCTCGGGCTGGGAAGCCCTCTGGAACCAGGTAACAATATGATTCCATTTTTTCCGGTATTTCATAAATATCGTAAAAAAGCGGTCAACCATGTCTTCCCGGTTTACCAGAGCATCGTTTGTTACACGGCCGGTCTTTACGTCCCCATATGCCATAAGGAAGAAGTCCTGCACGGAATACTGCACGGAAAAAGGAAGATGATGGGCAAAGTCGGCATTGTTGATGGCAAAGAACTTCTGCTTTTTCCGGCTGTGTGTAAAGACCGGGACATCCGTCTCCCGACAGAAGTATCCGGCTGCAAAGAGCGCTGCATCGCTGCCTCCGGCAACATCAATGGCGCAGTCCGGATACGTTTCCACAACACGCTGGAGCTGACGGATCACCTTATCGGTATGAAAGAGGCTGGTGTCAAGAAAAACCGTCTCCATGTCCATGCCCCGGTGCCTGAAGTATTCCTGCAACCGCTTCTGTTTTTCCTTGTCCTGAGCGACTTCGGAAGGGCATAGATAAACCGTTCTTTCCGGGCGGAAGGTATCTGCCGCAAGGACGTTTTCAATCGGGCAATCGTCATACAGCTCCACAAGCGTTTTCATCGTTACTCACTACTCCTTTTCGCAACCAGACGGGCTCCACTGTATCAGTTTATTTTACTATAGCTTACCGGGCTTGGCAAGTGTTTTACTCCCTTGCTACCGATCGAAAGAAGATGTATAATAAGTTAAAGGGCTATAATATTGATTAGCATACCCCCGGAGAGAACTATGACCGACTTATCAGCGTATGACAGAATAAAGGCACCGGTACGACATGATTCCTGAAATTACGGAGCTTCAGAAGAAGCGGGCAGAAAACATTATCTGGAGCTGTGCCGGGAACTACTCTTTCAGCCCCGACTTCAAAGCATATGACCGCGACGGAATTGCCGATCTCTACTGGAACTGCATCATCGGCGCCGTACGAAAGCATTACGATTATCCCGTCCTGGAAGAGGTGCTGCGCGGCTTTCAGCAGTATGAGGAAAGCGACATCTATGAAGGCCTGATGTGGCTGGGTCTGGAGAACTGTGTTTTCCTAAAGGAAGCTGCGGAACGGCCTGTGCTCCGTCAGCTGCGACAGGAGTATGCCTCCGCCTATGTGGACCAGAACAAAGGGATCCTGACAGAAGACCATGATTTCCTTTCCACGCTCTCCCTCGCTCACTGGATGCGTGTACTCGGGCAGGAGGCAACCTTCTCTCAGTATGACAGAAAGATGCTGGACGAACTCGAATTCTCTCCCGACCTGGATGCGGCAGAGATAGCAGCCCGGGCAAAAGAATTATTCCTGCGGTGGTTTCAGATTGTGGCGGAAGAAAAAAAGCATAAAAACCATCCTTTTCTTCTACCGATCTTTAAGCTCCAGGGAAAACAAACCGGGAAAGGGCGTTACCGGAAATTCGGGATCGGCTTTGCCGACCATCCGGAGAACCTCTACGGCGGTGTGTCCGCCGATGGGCGGGAAGAGAAGCTTGAAATCAAAACAACACTTTCCGCCGCAGAGCTCCGGACCTTTATGGAGGCAAAATACGGCAGCTCCATGTTTTCTCCCCAGCGTACTGCAGAAATCGAGCGGGCACTCTGTTCTGACAGCCATGCCGGTTGCCATCTGCTTTTCACTTACGGTGATATTACCAAATATGCCAGTATTCAGAACGCTTTTGAAGCTCTTGCCCGCCAGCGTGAAGCCGCTCAGATGGAGAACAACCGCAAATACTACCAGGATCATCTGGTGCAAAACCGCATTGCGGTTTCCAAGCTCTCCGGCAATATCCGCAATTCCGTGCTCATGCATCTCGAGCCATCTCCCATCAAAGCAAATACCGGTTTTCTGGACGGAAGAATCGTCTGGCGAGCGGAGATGTTCGAGGATGAGGATGTCTTCCGGAAGGATGAACACAGCGATACCGGCAATCTCTGTGTGGACATTCTGCTTGATGCCTCCACCTCCCAGAAAAACCGGCAGGAGATTATTTCGTCTCAGGGTTATATCATTGCAGAAAGCCTGACACAATGCCGGATTCCCTGCAGGGTCATGTCTTTCTGTTCCATGACCGGCTATACCATCCTCCGTACATTCCGAGAATACGGGAAGCCTTGCGACAACAAAAAAATCTTTGATTATGTTTCAAACGGATGCAACCGGGACGGACTTGCCGTGCGTGCCGCCCACTTTCTGATTCAGAGTGCCCCATATGAGAACAAGCTGCTGATCGTGCTGTCGGACGTCAAACCAAACGACGTCATCAAAATCCATTCAGCCCATAGTGAGACCCCCCAGCCGTATGAAACGCTTGCCGGCCTCACAGACACGGCACTGGAAGTACGAAGGGCGAGGGCGGACGGGATTTCCGTGATCTGTATTTTCACCGGGAATGACGAGGATGTACCGTCGGCGAAGATGGTTTACGGAAAAGATTTCGTCAGGATCCAGAGCTTTGACCGGTTGGCAGACACCGTCGGCACACTGATCCAGAATCAGATCAAGAATATGTAGGAACGGCAAAGACTGCCGCATGCTTCCCCAATCCTGCTTCCGTTTCATCAAAAAATACTTGACAAACGGATGCAGGAATTTTATAATATTCTTACAAGTTATGAACACTTGTTCAATTGTTCAATGAAGGAAGGCGATTCCTGTGAATAAAAAGCAGAAAAGGATGCTGATTTGTATTCTCCTGTCCGCTGCGATGATGATCGCCCTGCACTTTCTCTATCATGCACTCAGCGATCGGGTTCAGGAGCCGGTGTGGTTCCTGCTGTATCTGATTCCCTACCTGACGGTCGGATATGATATCCTTCGAAAGGCCTGGAAGGGCATCTGCAACCGCCGGATGTTCGATGAGAACTTTCTGATGGCAATCGCAACCATCGGAGCAATCGCCATTGCCCTCATCAAAAAGAACGGTGACTATACGGAAGCCATTGCCGTTATGCTGTTTTATCAGATCGGCGAGCTGTTCCAGAGTTACGCTGTCGGCAGGAGCAGGCGAAACATCAGCGCCCTGATGGACATCCGGCCGGACTATGCAAACATTGAGCAAGACGGTGAGCTGGTGAAAACCGATCCGGACGAAGTGGCTATCGGAACCGTCATCGTCGTTCAGCCGGGAGAAAAAATACCGATCGACGGCATTATCACAGAAGGGCTCAGCACTCTGGACACCAGTGCACTGACCGGTGAGAGCATCCCGCGGGAAGTACAGGTCGGAGACGAGGTCATCAGCGGGTGCATCAATCTCAACGGTGTGCTGAAGATTCAGACCACAAAGGAATTCGGAGAATCCACAGTCTCCAAAATTCTCGATCTGGTGGAAAACGCAACCTCCAAAAAATCCCGCTCGGAAGATTTTATCTCACGCTTCGCAAGAATCTATACTCCCGCTGTCTGCTTCAGCGCGCTGGCGCTCGCTGTCCTTCCGCCCGTTGTGCTGCTTCTTATGGGAAGGCCTCCTCTGTGGTCGAGCTGGATCTACCGCGCACTGACGTTTCTCGTGATCAGCTGCCCGTGCGCACTGGTGGTCAGCATCCCGCTCAGCTTCTTTGCCGGGATCGGAGGGGCAAGCCGGGAAGGTGTGCTGGTGAAAGGATCTAATTATCTGGAAGCACTGTCTGGCACGAAAACGGTCGCCTTCGACAAAACCGGCACGATGACAATGGGTGTTTTCGAAGTAAGAGCGATTCATCACAGCCCGCTGGATGATGAAAAGCTTCTGGAACTTGCCGCACACGCAGAGCTTTTCTCCACCCATCCGATTGCAAAAAGCATCTGCACTGCCTATCTGGAAGGCGTGCGCGGGCAATCCGACAGCAGCCGGACTTTAGCGTCTGCTAAAAAGCTGGACCGGGAACGGGTAAGCGATGTGACAGAAATCGGCGGGAACGGAATCACGGCTGTTGTTGACGGCAAACAGGTCGCGGTCGGCAACAGCAGGCTCATGGCAAGCCTCGGGATCAAACATATTGACTGCCACCATATCGGAACCATTGTCCACGTGGCAATAGACGGAACCTATGCCGGACACATCGTGATTTCGGACGTCATTAAACCGACCGCCAAAGAGGCAATCGACGCTCTGCATCGCGCAGGCGTCAGAAAAACCGTTATGCTTACGGGAGATGCAGCTTCTGTTGCTTCCGCCGTAGCGCAGGAACTTGGAATCGATGAGGTTCACGCCGAGCTTCTTCCGGCGGACAAGGTGGAAGCCGTAGAGCGTCTGCTTCAGGAAAAGGAAGAGAAGAATGTGCTTGCCTTCGTCGGAGACGGCATCAACGATGCGCCGGTGCTCTCCCGCGCCGATATCGGTATTGCCATGGGGGCGATGGGCTCGGATGCAGCCATCGAGGCTTCGGATATCGTGCTGATGGATGACGACCCGAAAAAGATCGCTCTCGCTATCCGGATCGCGAAAAAGTGCATGCGAATTGTTTACGAGAACATCTGGTTTGCCATCGGCATCAAGGTGCTGTGCCTGGTGCTCGGAGCATTCGGTATTGCCAATATGTGGCTGGCGATTTTTGCGGACGTCGGCGTGATGGTTCTGGCTGTCCTAA
>JAEEGI010029521.1_pt1 | contig 10358 bp, 12 predicted proteins | sample 8958751 | NCBI WGS metagenome assembly JAEEGI01 (sample SAMN16246545, study PRJNA631951) | gut metagenome | biome: gut microbiome; feature: rumen; material: KS-attached | host: Bos | place: Iran: Karaj | collected 2018-10 | reverse complement strand
TCGTGGTAATAAGTGTAGTTTTTGATGTTCTTAATAGGTCAACTTTTGCGGAGGGGGATGATTTGTCTATGGCGCAAGAAGTTTTGAGCGCTAAATATGTTACTTTTTATGATGGTGGGGATAAGCTTACAGTAAAGACAGAGGCTCGTACGGTGGCAGATGCGATAGAGCGTGCAAATATAGTGATTAACGATGGAGACAAGGTAGAACCAGGACTAGACGCTGAAATAATGGCTGACAATTTTCATATCAATATATATAGAGCTCGGCCTGTAGTGGTACGGGATGGCTCTATCGAGAAGTATATAATGACAGCAAATTACGACTATAAGGATATAGCAGCAGATGCAGGGTTAACGCTATATGATGGCGACGAGATGGAAATAATACCAAATGCTAGTTTTCTTGAAAGCGGTATTAATACTACATACGAAGTGACAAGGAATGGTGGCAGGACGCTAACTGTTGAAGAGGAAATTAGTTTTGGCGAGCGAACTGAACGCGATGTAAATCTTCCTAGCGGCACTTCTGAGGTCCGCCAATTGGGCGAAGTGGGTGTGAAGAAGGTTAGCTACAATATTTTGTATATTAATAACGAAGAAGTATCTCGCGAGTTGATCGGCGAAGAAATAATACGCGAGCCAGTGGATAGGGTTGTTGCGATTGGTGTAAAGAAATCCATCCCTCCAGAATGGGGCTCATGTGCGGATTGGGCGCGAGCTGCTGGCGTGAGTGAGGTGGATCTATCTGCAGCGCTAGATTTGATCTATCATGAGAGTGGTTGCAGAGTGGACGCGGCAAATGCATCTGGCGCATATGGTATACCGCAAGCTTTGCCAGGTAGCAAAATGTCATCGATGGGCTCTGACTGGGCGACAAACCCAGTCACTCAGATAAGATGGATGATAGGCTATGTGAATGGTAGGTATGGTGGATGGCAGCAAGCATTAGACTATTGGTATAGCCATGGTTGGTACTAGACTGTTTTTACGATAAAAGTTCTTTACATTTGTGTCTTTTTGTGCTAAGATAGAAATGTAATTTATGGCTAGTCAAAAGGAAGTGATAAAGCTCACAGGTAGTGTTGTTGAAGCATTGCCAAATACCCAGTTTCGGGTTGAACTCGAGAATGGTCATATTATTGTTGCCCATATGAGTGGGAAGATGCGAAAAAACTATATTCGTCTCGTCCCGGGCGACAGAGTTGAGGTTGAGTTAACCCCTTACGATCTTACAAAGGGCAGAATCAGCTTCCGACTCAAGGATTAATATTAAACTGTTGTATTTTTTACATACAACGTAATAGGAAAGGATATTTTGACACTATGAAAGTACGTGCAAGTGTTAAAAAAATCTCCCCAGATGACATTATTGTGCGCCGCAAAGGTGTGCTTCGTGTTATCAACAAGAAAAAACCTAAGAATAAGCAAAGGCAGGGTTAAAATATATGGCTAGAATAGCTAGCGTTGTGATTCCTTCCGATAAGCAAGTGTGGATTGCACTGACTTATGTTTACGGTATTGGACGCACAACATCTAAAGCCATCCTTGCGGAGGCTAAAATCGAGCCTACCACTCGGGTGAAAGATCTCACCGAGGCTGACGAACAAAAAATCAACGACATTATTTCCGCGAAATATCATGTTGAAGGTGATTTGAGACGCCTCGTGAGCAATAATATTAAACGCTTAAAGGATATTAATTCCTACAAGGGTATCCGCCACAAGGCTAAATTACCAGTCAACGGCCAACGTACTCGTACGAATGCACGTACTCGTAAGGGTAAGGCGATCGCGGTCGGTGGTACACAACCAAAAGCTGCAAGTAAGACTTAAAAAGGAGCAATAAAATGGCAGAAGAAGAAATTAAAAATACTGCTGTGGAAGCAACTGAAGCTCAAGCTCCAAAAGCTAAAGCAGCTAAAAAAGGTAAAAGAATTGTTAACAGCGGTGCTGTTCACATTCAATCGACCTTTAACAATACAATCATTAGTGTCACCGACAAAACCGGTGCAGTGCTCACCTCTTCATCCGCTGGAGCCAATGGCTTCCGTGGTTCCAAGAAAGGTACCGCATTCGCCGCTGGTGTCGCCGCTGAAAAAGCATTGGACATTGCCAAGAAAAATCACGCCCTCAATTCTGTAGACGTTTACGTCTCAGGTATTGGTCTTGGTCGTGATGCTGCAATTCGCGCAATTTCCACTGTTGGCATTAAGATTGATTCTATTACTGATGTAACCCCAATTGCGCACGGTGGTGTGCGTCCTAAGGGAGAAAGGAAACCATAATGGCACGCGATAATTCTCCAATTGTAAAACAGAGCCGCCGCGAAGGTTACGCTCTGGCGCCAAAAGCCCACAAGGTGATGGCCAAAAAATCTGGGATTCCAGGTGAACATGGTGACACACGTGTACGTGGTGGTAGCCTATACCTTACTCAGTTACGTGAAAAGCAGAAAGTGCGCCGCACTTACGGACTTCTCGAAAAACAATTCGCCAAACTCATGAAAGAAGCTCAAAGAGCTGAAGGCTTGACTGGTGAAAAGTTGCTCGAGTTTCTTGAAAGACGCGCTGATAACGCAGTTTATCGGGCTGGTTTTGCGACTACTCGTCGCCAAGCTCGTCAACTCGTATCGCACGGGCATTTTCTACTGAATGGTCGTAAAATCGACATTCCATCAATCCGTTTGAACCCGGGTGATGTTCTAGAAGTAAAATCTGGTTCTCAAAAATCTGAATACTTCAAGAATCTCGCCAATGTGATGGGCGCAGCTTCAGCGACACCTCTGTCGTGGTTGAAAGCTGATGGCAAGAAAATGAAGATTGAAATCACTGGCCTTCCGAAGCGCGAAGAAGCGGAAGCTGGTATTAATGAACAATTAATCGTTGAGTACTACTCACGTTAAGGAGGACTAGATGACTACTAAAAATATTCACGAAGCAAATTTGGCAGAAGTGAGAGAGTTAAGTGAAACTAGCGCAGAATTTGTGATCAAGCCACTTTATCCAGGGTATGGTAATACTCTTGGTAATTCGCTTCGCCGAGTGCTCCTTTCTAGCGTGAAAGGTGCCGCCATTACTGCCTTTTCGATCGAAGGTACCACTCATGAATACACCGCTATTCCGGGGATTCGTGAAGACGTGGTGGATATCATGCTCAATCTCAAAAACATTCGTTTTAAGATGCATACAGATAATCCGGTAGAACTTTCGCTTGAAATCAAAGGCGATAAGCAATCAGAAAAAGATGGCGATAAGCGCGTAGTAGCTGGCGATATCAAACTTCCAGCCGAAGTTGAAATTGCCAATCCGAATCAAGTGATTTGTCACATTGATGACCCAAAGTATGTTCTAAAGATGCACTTTGTTGTGGAATCTGGTCGTGGTTATCTCACGATTGAACACGCTTCGGAAGAACGCTTGCATTCAGATATGATTGCAGTCGATGCTGTCTTTACTCCAGTCTTAAGAGTTCGTTACAAAGTTGAAAATACTCGTGTCGGTCAAGATACGAATTTGCAACAACTTACCCTTACTGTAGACACTGATGGTACGATTACGCCAAAAGATGCCTTTGAAGAGGCAGCAGCAATTCTCGTCAATCAATACACGGCTTTGGCTGGTTCAACTAGAGTAGAATCTACTCCAGCTCCAGGCACCAACGCTGAAGACGATGATTCGGGGCTCTTGCTCCCAATCGAAGAGCTTGATTTATCAGCTCGCACGGCTAATGCTTTGCTTAATAATGATATTAAGACCGTTCGTGACCTTGTCACTCTTTCAGAAACTGATTTGAAAGACCTCAAAGGTTTCGGTCAAAAAGCATTAGACGAAGTTAAAGAAAAGTTAACGGAGTTAAATTTCTAATATGCACAGGCACGGATATAAAGGCCGAAAATTCGGTCGCGAAACCGATCAGAGGTTGGCGCTCACCCGTGGGCTTATGTGCTCTCTGATCAAATACCAATCGATCACGACAACTCTTGCACGCGCAAAAGAAATTCGCCGGATGACCGAAAAGCTGGTAACTCTTGCTAAAAAGGGCGACCTCGCTTCTCGTCGTTTAGTGATTGCTCGTCTAGGTGACCTTGAAGCCGGCACTTTACTTTGTGATGTAATTGCACCACAAATGAAGCGCAATTCTGGTTATCTCAAAATTGAGCACGCAGGCTATCGCCGTGGTGATAATTCCGAGATGGGTACCATTTCCTTCGTTGATGAAGTAAAAATGGCAGAACCTGTCAAGGAAGAAAAAGCTGCGAAAAAAGAGCCAGCCAAAAAGGCTCCAGCCAAAAAAGCAGCTAAGAAGGAGGATAAATAATGAAAACTTATTCTCAAAAATCTTCTGAAATCAAACGCGAATGGTGGGTAATTGATGCTTCGACTTTGCCACTAGGCAAACTCGCAGTAGTGATTGCAGATAAATTAATGGGTAAGAGCAAAGTGACTTACACCCCACACATTGATAATGGTGACTACGTCGTCGTGACTAACGCCAAGAACATCAAGGTGACCGGTGAAAAGATGACTCAGAAAATGTATCATCGTCACAGCGGATTCCCAGGCGGTCTAACTTCTCTCAAATTAGAGGAAGTTATCGAAAAAGAGCCAGCGATGGCCATTCGTGAAGCCGTCAAAGGAATGCTCCCGAAGAATAAATTAGCGGCAGACAGACTTGCTCGTCTTCGTGTTTTCGATGGCGCCGAGCATACTCACGCTGCCCAAAATCCAAAGGAGATTAAATAATGGTTGCTACGAAAAAATACATTTACGGGTTGGGCCGCCGCAAATCTGCGACTGCTACCGCTCGTCTTTACAAAGGTAAGGGTGAAATCACCATCAACGGTAAACCTGCATTAGAATATCTTTCTAATAACAAGACTTACCTTGCTGAAGTGACTGATCCTTTAGCTCTTGCTGAGAAGCAAAAGGATTACGACATTACCATTGTGGTAAAAGGTGGTGGTCTTGCTGGCCAAGTAGATGCGATTAAGCTCGCTATCTCGAAAGCTCTCGTACTTGAGGCACCAGACCTACGTCCAGTACTCAAGAAGGCTGGCTTTACTTCCCGCGATCCACGCGAAAAGGAACGCAAAAAGTACGGTCTCCGCTCTGCGAGAAAGAAAGAACAGTTCAGCAAGCGTTAATCTGCTTCTAATGATAAAAATAAACCCCGAAAGGGGTTTATTTTTATAGAAGGGTGTTTTTAGGAGTTTAGAGTGCATCTCACAGAGTAACCATTGCGGCGATTGCTGCCATCGGTTGCATGTACAGAGGTAGAATCGACGTACATTGCTCGCATGTTATTGTTGGTCGCCCATGTTGACGTCCAGAAGACGCTCCAGACGCCTTGGTATTTAGCATTACCGGAATCAAATTGGCCAACGAGGGGAGTAGAAAGGGCAGTTTCAAATGCTTCTACCTGGCTTGGGCTGCTACTACTATAGGTTTCGTAAAGCGCCTGATATTCACCATCGGTATAGCCGGTAGGTAGTCTCCAGCCAGCTGGGCAAATATCTTCTGTGACATCTTGTAAAGTACTAGTGTTAGGGTCAGAGGATGGGCTACCGGTGTTGGATGTGCCATTACCATAACAATACGAGCCAGCCGAAGCCGCACAATAATTATAGTAAACGCCGAGTTTGCCTTGGATTAGGCTAGACATATTATTAATCGTGGCCGGCGTGACACTATTATACGACCATAGCCCGCTCGAAGGGTCGTCTACGCAAGCTGCATTGCTGCAACCACCGCTAGTGGTGCTATCTACTGCAATCATCGGGACGCTGAAATAATTTTCGGAGCTAGATGTCCAAGTCTTACTTACGGCAGCGGTAGGCCACTTATTACTAGATGTGCCAGTAGTAGTACCTTTAAGATAGCCGAGAGATTCGTTGCTAGCATTGGTCATTTTACCAGCATCACTATCTATGCCATATAGCTGAGCTTGTGTGAGCGTGGTAAGATCAATTGCTAAGTTCTCTCTCATCCAGACTTTGCCATCGGCGAGTTTGGCCACATTGTAAGACTTGCCGTCACGTTTATCAGTGAGTGAATAAGAGGTACCTGCGGTCATGGAGTTAATCACCGAAGTTTTTTCAACGGCACCGAGGTTAACAAAATCCTGGAAATAGGTTACGTCACTAATGGTGGGGAGAGATATGACGCAACGGACTGAGTGTCCGCGGTATCTACTATCATTGTAATATGTCCCTGGACGGACGTAGCTACTACTTAAGATCAAATCGAAAGCAGTATCATTACTAGCAGTCGCACGAGATGACCAATAGTCGCCGTACGTGCTACTAGCAGTTTTCTTGTTGCCACTCCAGTATCCGGAATATACAAAGTTGCTAGGGAATGTACGCCAATCTTTAGAACCTTGAGTATCCGTATTATTAGACATAAGGGTATTTAGATAATAGAAACCACCCGCAGTATTACCACTACCAGTGCTAGTAAGGCTACCACCATATGGTAGGTGCCAACCCGTTGGACAAAGATTACCAGTGACTGAACTATTAGTAAAGCTATAGGTACCATTACCAGCCGTAGCAGAATACCAGTTATAGTAGTTTCCATAGCCATACCATTTAGAAGTAGCATTATCGCCATTATAGCTTGCGGTAAGGCTAGAGTCTGAGAGTCTAGTGTTATTAGTATTTAGCATGGTTTGGTCAATGCAGGCAGCACTACTGCTAGTGCACCAAGAGTTATTTGAAGCAGCTAAATGAGTAGCGGTAGTACCATTGGCGTTAAGTATGACGTCATTATTAGCATCATGTATTGGGTTATTAGTATTGGCTATGGTGAGTGTCGCAGAATCATCCAGTCTCAAGTTTTCTATCATCCAACACAAACCATCGGTAAGTCTAGCTACTGCATAAACGTTACCATCTCTTGTATCGGTAAGGGCAGTGACACTGGAAAGGTCCGCCGTTATTGTATGATTAGAGGTATTATAGGTAGCTGCAGTAAGTGATGAGCAACCGTTCCAATTTTGGAGATTACCAGTTGAGGCTACCCAAACTGGGTAAAGAATTAAACCTGAACCAGAAAGATCTACGGTGATGGTCTGATTTGGACCGTATATTAGGCTGGTACTAGTAGACGTGTAGTTATACTCAGTTGACCAACCAGCGAAGCCATAGCCTGAGCGTTTATAGTTTGGAGCAATGAGGGTTGGTGTAGCAGAAACAGATTGTCCTACGTTTATCTTGCCAGCCTTATCAGAAGCAGCAATGGTTTCGTTACTAATCGATGCCATGGAGCCCTCAATATCAGAGGTGTTTGGGGCATAACAAACGTATCCAGCTGGGCAATCATTTTCTGTTAATGGATAAACTGGTTTATTAGAGTCGTCTACCATATTCGGATGCACTAGCGTGTATTTAACCTTGCCAATATAGGTTCCAGCAGCCTGAGTACCAGAGATTCTGACACCATAAGTAGCCAGAATTGATGAACCAGTACCATTAATGCCATCAGTAGAAGAAGGAAAACTAGCAATCTTAGTATAAGTAGATGGAATTAAATGTTGGCTACCAAAGCTATTTTCAATAGTTAAGCTACTAGGAAGATATGAAGTAGTATCCTTTGATATCTTCATAGACCAATGTGAAGTAGTATTACCAGCTGATGCATCAGTACCAGTAGGAATAGATAGTTCATTATCTCCAAGCATACTAGTAGCACCATATTCATCACCTGAATATCCTATAGCATATAATGCAAATCCTGAAGCATCATTACATTTAACTGTAAACTTAGTACTACCTAGACTATCCGTATAAGTACCATTGCCCATACTATCATTATGTGGAGACAGAATAGTAGAGGTTAGAGAACAGGCTTCTGAGACATGGACAGTGGCGGTGGCAGAAGATTCTACAGCTGAGGTAGAAGGTACTTGCGATAGTAATATAATAGAGAGAGTGGTGATGAAAATAAAGAATAATGATAGATGATTGGTTATCCTATCACAACCCGACAATTTAAGCATTAAATACCTCTCTTATGTTTAATTTACTATATATATTATAGCATAAGTGGTTAAAAATCAATAAAAAATAGGCATTCTGCCTAATTATTTATAGGTGGTGGAGTATGCGGGACTTAAACCCGCGACCTCTACAATGCGAATGTAGCGCTCTATCAGCTGAGCTAATACCCCAACACTATTATTATAGCATAATTTATAGGCTTGGTACAGGAAATTTAAGGGCCAAGTCGCGTACCGATTGGCGAATAGCACCAAGTTCATCGCTGTATTTATTAAGGTTATCTTCAGTTTCGGCCTTCACACAAATATCAGCAACTTGCTTCATGTATTTAGCGATTTCTTGCATTTCTTTGACGCCAAGACCACGTGTAGTAATGGCCGGTGTACCAAGACGCACGCCAGATGGACGGAAGGCTGCACCTTTGTCATGTGGCAAAGAATTGGCATTTAAAGTCAACCCTACCATATCCAGCGCCTTTTCGTAGATTTTGCCATCAAATCCAAAGCTGTCCTTAACGTTAACTAGAATCAAATGGTTTTCAGTGCCACCACCCTGCAAAATGAAACCATTCTCTTTCAAACTATCGGCCAGAGCCTTGGCATTCTTCACGATATTTTCAGCATAGGTTTTAAATTCTGGTTTAAGAGCCTCACCAAAAGCCACAGCCTTAGCTGCGATAACGTGTTCTAATGGACCACCTTGTGTACCTGGGAAAACCGCGCGATCAATCAAAATTGGGAGATTTGCGAGAGTTTTTTCTGGTTTTTTGAGTGGGGAAGCAACGTTCCCTTTAGTCAAGATCAGACCACCTCGCGGACCACGCAAAGTCTTATGTGTAGTAGTCGTCATCAAATCAAAACCAAAATCTAGAGGATTTGGGTGTACGCCAGCCGCAATCAAGCCTGCTACGTGAGCCATATCGGCCATCAACAACACTTCGTGCCCAGCTTTCTCAGCCACTTTTTCACGAATCTTTGCTACGCGCGCAAAATCCGGAATCTTCATAAAAGCCGAATAACCAACCAGAATCAATTTTGGCAAATGTTCAAGTGCTAGACGTTCCAATTCATCATAATCAATATCACCATCATCCGTGACGCCATAACCAATAAAATTATAAACGTGCGCGCTCATGGTCACTTTAGCACCGTGGGTCAAATGTCCACCAGCCGGCAGTGACATTCCGAGCACCGTGTCACCTGGTTCAAGCCAAGCAAAATACACTGCATTATTGGCCTGCGCACCAGAATGCGGTTGCACATTAGCGTGGTCGGCATGGAACAACCGGCAGGCCCGGTCAATCGCTAAACGTTCAATCCGGTCAACATTATCCTGCCCACCATAATAACGATAATTTGGCAGAATCTCTTCTGCAATCTTGTCTTCTTTCCAACCGGGAATTCCTTCAAAACTCGGATAACCCTCCGAATACTTATTAGTGAGAACCGATCCCATGGCTAAAAGTACATCTTTACTCACATAGTTTTCGCTAGGAATGAGCTCCAGACCCTCGCTCTGGCGCTTCTTCTCGCTCTCAATCAAGTCAAATACTAAATCTTTCATATTTCTCCTTATTTTAAAGTATATTTAGCGAAAACATAGTTTAGATCATTTTCGGAACCTTTCTTTATAATCTTTTTGGTGTACTTTTTCTTATCAAATTCAGGGAAATACACGTCAGCTTCGGCGCTAGCGTCGATCTCAGTCAAATATAAATGCTTGGCATAAGGCAAAGATTCACGATAAATCGTAGCACCGCCACAAATAAACAACTCTTCAGAATCATCTTGGTGTTCTTTTAAAAATGCATGCAAATCATTCACCGGAGTGACACCCTCAGGCAAGCCCTCGCCACTAAACGCAGCAACATAGTTTTTACGATTTGGCAATGGCCTACCGATGCTTTCGAGCGTCTTTTTGCCCATTAAAATTGGATGCCCAGTAGTAGTTTCCTTAAAGAACTTCATGTCTTCTTTAATGTGAAAAACTAATCCATTTTTCAGGCCAAGTTCACGATTTTTGCCAATAGCTGCAATAATACTAATCATTTTTACTCCGTAACCGGCATGGAAATCGTGCCAAGATTCTCATAACCTTCTAATTTAATATCTTTTAATGCACGTGAGCTATCAAATTGATAAAAATCCTTAATCTCCGGATTAATCCAAAGCTTAGGCGCCTTTGGCAAGGTGCCATTTTTTACTGCTTCATCGTAGCGGCGAATCTGTTCCTTAATCCCATCAACTTGATTTTCATAAATATGTGCATCATTAGTAATAAAAGTCAGCTGCCCCGGTTTGGCGCCAACACATTGAGCAATTAAACAGCAAAGCACCGCATATTGTGCAACATTAAATG
>JAEEGI010029520.1_pt1 | contig 10358 bp, 9 predicted proteins | sample 8958751 | NCBI WGS metagenome assembly JAEEGI01 (sample SAMN16246545, study PRJNA631951) | gut metagenome | biome: gut microbiome; feature: rumen; material: KS-attached | host: Bos | place: Iran: Karaj | collected 2018-10 | reverse complement strand
CTCATTGCGTCCGCGACATCCTTGACCGAGATCTTCTTGGAAGGCTTCACGAACAGGGGCAGCCTTCGGGAAAGATCCTTGCCGGTGATGTAATCGTAGTAGGCCGAAGCGTGCTCGGTCACCATCTTCCCGTCCTTCTCATAGGAGAACTCGCCGCCGGTCAGGATGTTGAAAGCGCTCCAAGCGCGGGCATCGCAACCTCTGGCTCCACCGAAATCGACCGGACCGAAAGCGGCTGTGAAATCAAAATCTTTGTCATCACCGCTGAACCAGCCTTTTTCCCTGGCGAACTGGATCATTCCGGGAGCGAAAACGCAATTCTCTGGATCATTCTGAGGGAAAGTCTGGATGCGGGCCTGATTAGCATGGGAGCAGATGTAACCGTCAGGAATCCTGATAGCCACATAGTTGATTCCCTTATTGTCAGGACCTTTACCGACTAGATCCATAACCCAAGCCTCGTCTTTGTCAGCGATCGAGAACGACTCACCGGAAGAGGCGTAACCGAACTCATTGGCCAGGTCGATTATCGTCTGGATCGCCTCGCGGGCGGTCTTTGCTCTCTGAAGGGTGATATAAATCAACGAGCCGTAGTCCATGATTCCGGCGGGGTCGCGAAGCTCCCTGCGGCCACCCCAGGTGGTCTCACCGATAATCAGCTGGTGTTCGTTCATGTTACCGACAGTCTTGTAGGTTCTGGGCACCTGCGGGATGCTGCCCAAAGGCCGATAAGAGTCCCAATCAATTACATTGAGCATGGAACCAGCTTTCCAGACAGCCGCGGGATGGAAATACAACTCACCGAACAGGACATGAGAGTCGGCGGCATAGGAGACGATACTCGAGTTGTCGACGCTTGCGCCACGCGTCACAATGATGTTGGTACAAGCTTTGCTCTCAAATCCTCCGGCAAATACGGCCACAGCGGCAAGAGCGGCTACGAAAATAGATTTCCTAGTCATTTTGTGATTATTTTATTATTGATTACTTTTGTCTCATCTTATTATGAATTGTAAAGATATGAAAAAAATATTGTTCTCGGCTATTTGCCTGCTCATTTCCTTAGGGGCGGCTTTCGCCCAGCAGCAACAGTCTCCCGAAGAGAAGGCCAAGAAACTGGACGAGTTTATCCAGCAGCAAGTTGAGAGGCTTGAGAAGACCCTCGCGTTTGAGGATTGGCAGACTTTCTATGCCGACTCAATCCTCAACCATGATTATAAGGCCTTGCAGGCCGAGCTGGACGGTCTCCAGGATGCGAAAGTGGCCAACAATGACCTCTACATCCAGGTCAGCGACAAGTGGGCGGAGCAGATCTACAACTCGCTCCATAAGATTATGAACGAGGATCAGTGGAGCAAATATCTGAAGCAGGGAGCGGCGAGGGATAAGAAAACGAGGGATAAGAGAAAGGCCAAAGTTGATGAGGCTAACGCTAAATTGCAGTAATATTTAAAGAAACATAATGAAAGAAGCGATTGAAAAGTTGCTCTCGCAGGTGGCTGAGTTGAAGGCCGCTAACGCGAAGGACGTGGAGGAAGCCAGGGTAAGGCTCCTGGGAAAGAAAGGTGAGATCACCAAGCTGTTCGAAGAGTTCAGGACCTGCAGTCCAGATCTCAAGAGAGAATTCGGAAGGAAACTCAACGAATTGAAGCAGGCCGCCACGGCCAAAATCGAGGAATTGAAGGAAGCGACAGCCGCCACGGCTGTCTCCGACGGGCCTAAAGAGGATCTTTCCATGCCCGGAACTCCTTTTTCCTTGGGGTCAAGACATCCCGTCTCAATAGTCAGGCAGGAGATTGTGGACATATTCCGCAAATTCGGTTACGATGTCGCCGAGGGTCCCGAAATCGAGGATGATTATCATGTTTTCGAAGCCCTCAACTTCCCTCCGAACCACCCTGCCAGGGACATGCAGGATACTTTCTTCGTCTCCGCAGGCCACCTCAACCCGCTTCTTCTCAGGACTCACACCTCTTCAGTGCAGGTACGCGCGATGGAGACCATGAAACTCCCTATCAGGGTTATCTGCCCAGGTAGAGTGTTCCGTAACGAGGCTATTTCGGCCCGTGCCCACTGCATTTTCCACCAGGTCGAGGGATTGTATATCGACGAGAACGTCACCTTCGCTGACCTCAAGCAGGCCATCTTGCTTTTCGCCAGGGAGATGTTCGGCCCCGACACCGCTATCCGTATGAGGCCGTCCTACTTCCCGTTCACCGAGCCGTCCAGCGAGGTCGATGTCAGTTGCAACATCTGTCACGGAAAGGGTTGCAATATTTGCAAGGGAACCGGCTGGCTTGAGATTCTGGGATGCGGCATGGTCGATCCGAACGTCCTGGAGGCTTCCGGAATAGACAGCAAGAAATATAGTGGTTTCGCCTTCGGAATGGGTCTGGAGCGTATCGCGATGCTCAAATGGCAGGTCAATGACCTACGCCATTATTTCGAGAACGACCTGAGATTCCTCTCTCAGTTCAAGACCGCTATCGAAGTCTGATATCAAAGAAACTAATAGCTGGCCTTGACCCAAGGGGCATTGGCCTTCATGTAGTTCATCACCTCAACAGGAATATCCGTGCACAGGAAGTCCGCCCCAAGGTAGACTCCCAGCATGGCGTCCGCCACACTCTGTCCAGGCCAAAGGCTTACAATGAGTCCCTGCTCATGCGCTTTCTTCACAGCCGAACGGGACGTCCCATCCATCGTGGCCCCCAAACGATTGATCCCCAAAGCCTTGCATAGGGCTATTGTCTCGTCATCGCAAGGTTTGCCGGTAATGAGCAGCATCTGCACGCCGGGATACTTCTGCTGAAGGTAACGCAGCCCGCGGTAATCCGATGAAGTGAATAAGTAAGTCGCCCCGGCGGGTTTGTTCCGCATAACCCTTTCGTATAACTTGTCGCAATATTCCTTTAATCGCTCTTCGGGATAAAGATCAAGCGGGGTGGTCTTGAGCTCGAATTCCACATAGGTCACGTCCCCTTTCGAATCAAGCCAATCCATCAGCTCGTCAAGAAACATGACTTTGTTGCCTTTCTTTGTGCGAGCCTTTCGGATCTGGGCCTCGGTCATCTCCTCCACAACGCCCTCGGTGTCGGTGGTACGTTTGAGATTCGAGTCATGGAGAATCACCAGTTTCCCGTCCTTGGTCATGCGGATATCGGTCTCGAAGCCTCGGTAACCAGCCTTGTAACTTGACTCAAAGGCCGGGATGGTGTTCTCGTCATATTCCATACGACCTCCCCTATGGGAGAAGAAACGGACCTGTTGATCCTGCGCCATCGCCGAGACGGCGACAAGGGCAGTAGTGAAAATTAACAGAATCTTCTTCATGGCTACTTACCTCTTGTCAATCACTTTGGCGTCCTTATAGGCTGACTGATCGAACTTAACCTCCTCGGGTGAAACACCGAGAGCGAAGTTGCTGAGAGTCACAGTCACCATTTTTACTTTAGCTACCAGACGGACCGGCAGGTAAGTCTTCTTGGACACGACCAGATCCATTGTCTTGGGATCATCTTTATCTTGATTGCTTTTCTGCTTGACACATTTTATCTGCCAAGCGTCAGCGGTCTCTCCCTTTATAGACACATCGTATCCGGAAGTGATTCCCTTTACCAACTCTCCCTCATCATTCTGGCTTCCTTTGCTGGGCTCGATCACCAGTTCGTTGTTATTAGCTGTATAAGTCCAAGTTGTCTTATTGTCGGACAAGAAAATGACTTTCTCTCCTTTGACAGTAGATTCAGCTTTGCTATAGTCTCCTCTGGCTTTGATGCGTGTGGAGAATTCCCCCACAATCGGTATCTTCATACTCATAGTCATGGCAAGACCCTGAGTATCACCTTTTTCCGTCTCTTTATCCATCCGGGCGACAATCTCCTCAGCAGTCTGTGCGGAAGCCCCGAACACCAATGCCATCGAGGCGAAAAGAACAAAAAACAAACGTTTCATATTCTTATTCATCAAAGATTCCAATTATCGGTGCGGAAAGGAGCGACAGGGATGCCGTAATTATTGAAAAGCGTACCTACACCCCAATTTCTGAAACAATAACGCACAGCTACAGGATTAGGAACATCAGGGCTGCTCACGATGACTTTGTCTCCCCAGTTCTGGACGTGGCCGACAGCCGGATGGAACACTTTATCAGCCCCGGCGATCTCAAACCCCTCAACGTCGACACCGGCAGGTGAAAGGCTGCGGTCGGCGACTTTGAACTTCACGATAGCTTTCCCGTCTTCAAACTCGACATCCTCATAGGCGGGGGCGTCCGGATCAATGCCCTTTATTCCATAATGTTTGACCAAAGCAAGGTAGGCCAAACGGTTACCGACCTCTTGCTTCTTGCAAGGATGGATCGTGCCAAACTCACCGATGTCAAGAGTGGCGGCCATTCCGCTATTGGGAATGACACTGACAGACTTGGCCTGGGCCTCAGTGAAATAGCCGGATGTCCAACCGTCCGGATCATCATAAGGATATGGGGCTATCTGTACGAAATAGAACGGGGCGTCAGGAACCTCGAAAATATTCCTCATCATCTCGACATAAGCTTTCTGCAACCTTATGTACTGCTCGGGACGGCCGCGGTTAGCTTCTCCCTGATACCATATCATTCCACCGAATGTGAACGGGACAAGCGGCGCCACCTGGCCGTTGAAGAGGGTACAAGGCGTCTGGAATTGAGGCGATTTGAGCTCGGTCCCGTCAAGGAAAGAAAGGTCAAACTCCCTCGCGAACTGTGAGGCCAAAGTCTCTCGGTTGATCCAGGTCTCAATCGTGGAGCCTCCCCAGCAGGAAACAATTATACCTACCGGAATATCAAGAACTTCCTGAAGCTTAGAGGCGAAGAAATATGCCGTGGCGCTGGTGGGACCCACCGCTTCGGGTGTGTTCTCCTGCCATGAGCCTTCGCACTCCTGGAGCGGAGTCAGGGAGGCCTTTCTTGTTATATTGCAGATCCGGATCGGGGTCTTGGCCTTGGCTTTCATGATGAAATCGGCGGCTCCCTCAGCAGGCTGGCCACCATATCCCTTCACTGGCATTTCCATGTTGGACTGCCCGGAACAGAACCAAACTTCGCCGATCATGACATTATTCAGCGTGACTCTTTCTCCTTTTGAACCTTCTGAAATGAACACTTTATAAGGTCCGCCGGCTGCCGGAGTCTTGACATGGGCCATCCATTTCCCGTCCCTGTCAGGGGTAACTGTTACCTTAACTCCTGTCCATGTGGTTGTGATAGAAATATTTCCAGACTGATCAGTCCAGCCCCAGATGGCCGCTTCCGTGTTCTGCTGGAGAACCATATTGTCGCTGAAGAAGGTGGGAAGGGTGATCTTCGCTCCCGCCCAAGTCGTCCCGAATATCGCCAGGACAAGCAATAAGAACGCTTTTTTCATATCTTTTATTAGTGTTATTTCTTATCGGAATTCAAAGATACGAATATTTTCATTCAAAAAAATTTGCTCATTTCTAAAAATGTTGTACCTTTGTCATCCCGAATCACCAATACGGGAGTAGGAAACTACAAAATACTGCGGAAATAGCTCAGTTGGTAGAGCACGACCTTGCCAAGGTCGGGGTCGCGAGTTCGAGTCTCGTTTTCCGCTCACAATGCGAAACGACAGCCATGAAGGCTGTCGTTTCGCATTGTAGGTGACGACAGCCAACGCACTCAATAGAGAAAACCGAACGCCCAAAGGGGAATCTTTCGGAAAACTGCGCTTTCAATGCCGTCGGCCGCCACATAACCTTCTTTCTCTCCTTTCACCTGACTGAACCCCTTGTCCGGTCCGCCCACCTCGATCACTCGGCAGCCGTCAATCCTGAAGTCGCCGGTCTTCATGCCTCCATACTCTACCCGATGACCGGCACCGGCAAGTTGATTGCATAAGAAACACTCCCGGACGGTCCCGATCTCCGGTTTTTCAGATGAAAGCGTATAAATAAGGTTGGGGTTGTCGAGCAAGATCTTGTCCGGCTTCTGCAGGTCACCCGTGGTTTCCAGATTCGTGAAAAGCCGCCGAATCAGCTTCGCCTCCTCCAGATTCTTCATATACTTCAGTGTCGTAGGCCGTTGGATGCCGATGTTCCGCGAAATTTTCGAGATGTCAACTTGATAGGGAACGATTTGCGAGAGCACCTGCAATAGCGCCTTCACCTTTCTGGTGTTCCCGACCTCGAGGTTCCGGTGAGCGGTAAGTTCTGATTCGATGATGTAGTTTACAACACCCTGCACCTTATTTTGGTAAACGCCCTTCTCCTCGAAATAAAACGGATAGTAGCCAGCTTTCAAATAGTTCCCGAAGTGTTCAAGGGGGCGAAGCTGCCGGACGATTCCAAGGCAAAACCCTGCAGGGTCATCCAGTAGCTGGCCGAGCGTGACCGGTTCTATTTTGATGCCGGTCTCGAACCAGAGATATTCCCGGAACGAAAGGCCGGGCATCTCATACTCCACGAGGCGGCGGGAAAGGTCCGCCTGACCGTCATTGAATCGAATCAGCGAAGAACCGCTCACGACAACTCGCAAGTTTCGAAACAGGTCATAGATTTCCTTCAGTTCCCTGCTCCAGTTGTCGTATTTATGAATCTCGTCGATAAACAAGTTTGTCCCTCCGGTCTGGACGAACCTTGTTGCCGTATCGACAAGAGTGTGCTCCGCAAAATAGCCCGCATCCGCGGAACAGTATAAGACATGGCGATCACCATCCTTGAAGTTCTTTTTGATGTATTGCTGCATCAGTGTGGATTTCCCGACGCCCTTCGGACCCTTGATTCCGATGAGGCGGGTATTCCAGTTGATTTGGTCCATAAGCCCCCTGGTGAATTCCATAGGAACTTGAGAGATGTACGCGTCGTGCAGTGCAAATAACTTTTCCATAATGGTGTATTTTACAGAGTACAAAAATAATAAATAATTGTATAACGCAAAATACAATTAAAGAAAAAACACGTATTATATGCTATTTTTGATTTGCCAACGCGAAAGGGCCATTTTTTCGACTAATTTGAAATAGAGCGCTTATTTGTGACCAACTTATTATTCAAAATACGGGGAACGGCTCCTGAAGTGCGCCAAATCAGGTTTTCGTGTCGCGAGTTCGAGTCTCGTTTTCCACTATCGCCGTGCGGCGTACCTCTCGACTAATTTGCTGTACTGATATATTCCGAAGCCTTTTTTACCGGATTCCAGGACAATCCCGCCATAGTGGTATCCCGGCCGCTTGGCCGCCTCTTTCGCCCGACGCAAGGCTTCCTCAAGTGATTTGCAATAATATGTGACCATGGCCACAAAGGAAACCCATAGGTGGGCCAAACCATGACACATGAAAAAGATTATCGCCCACCGAAGTGAGCGATAATCTTACAAGTCTTCTCCATGAGCTTGGTTATGAAGGTTGTCGTAATACAGCCCGATATTGTATCGGCCGTATTGCTCATGAATCATAAACCAGACATCGCCGTCGGCAAGTGACCTCATCCCATCCATGAATGCCGCCAAGAAATCCAGCGCTTTTTCTGGATCCATTTCGGCATCTTCAGTTTGGCCAAGCCCCATCTCTTGCATTTCGGCCATCATCTGAGCTTTGAGTCTCTCCTGGGCTTCTTTTGGGGTATCAACCAGCTTTTTAGTATACTCCTTAAGTTTAGCTTGCTGTTCTTCGGTCAAATAGTTAGAAAGCTTATCAAATATTGCATCCATTAATGAAACCGGGTCGCGGTCAGGACTGAAATAGCTGAAACTGGCTTGGTATCGCTTGTTTTTGACTGAAATCTCGTAGGAAATATCATCGTCGGCTGGAATCTCGGAATTCATCGAGAGATCAATATACTTCGCATTCTCTTGGAACTGCCCCAGTAGACGATTAAATTCTACCCTAATTCCTTCTTCTGTCGTATAAGGAAATGCAACATACACTCTATCAACCAAATTGTGGTTGGTGTGGATGTAAACATCAACGGGCTTACCATTGAACTGGCCCTTGTACCCCTCAGTATAGGAATTATAGGTAAAACCCTTACCCTTAAGCTTTGCTGCAAATTGAGATTCTGTGCCGTCAATGGGAATACCAAGGAATTTGAGGACTTCGATATTTTGTCCAAGACATGCAATTGGCAACAGAAATAGCAGAAATAATAGAGCCTTTTTCATAAGAATCTTTTTCATTGATGAGCAAAGATATCCATTTTGCATTGTAAATCAAAAGCAGACTGAAACGTGTAACAGAGACAGGGAAAAAGATTTATATAAATTAATAATCGCCCACTGAAGTGAGCGATTAATGATAGTTAGCGAGAATCGTTTATCCTCTTGAATATTGCGTTCTTGGTCGCTTCTTCAATATAGCTGTTGTATAAGTTGGCGATATACTTCCTACCTTCTGCTCCTATCGCCTTTTTCTGGATGTCGCTTAACATGCTGGAGGTGACAATGGTATAGTACAAAACCACCGCTAACGCATCCGAGTCTTCTTGTCCGATAGATGATTCGTCTCCTTCACACCAATGCCGGATAAAACAAACCCCGTCTCGTTGCTGAAATGAGATCCCTGCCAAATCTCCGTACTCCTCATAATTTTGCTTTATATCCTCGTTCATTTCCAACGGTATCGAATATTCATTCCGGGTGAAATACCGACAAAGCAACTCATGATAAGAGATATCCGCATTAGCCCAGACCCTCTCACGATAACGGGCGAAAAAGTGACTCTCGAAGTATGAGATACTTTTCATCTTCAACATTTCTCCCGACACATTCTTCTGGTATGGCCAATAACCCCACCGGATGACGACTCTTTCCTTATTATCATCAAGGAAAGCAATATACTGAATCAATGGACGGTCTACGTGATATTGGGTTGGAGCATAAAAAGAGATAAGATATTTGTTCCGACTATCCTGATGAGTGTATTCCAGCCAACTCCAGGCAGGATAAGTCCCCCTCTTTTTTATCTGTTTCGCTATTTTGGTAATGGAGGAATGGGCTTTGATCTTAAGCTTGGGCAGATCCGAGTTCAATGCATTATAGGTCTCAAGAGGAGACATCGAGGTGACAATCATAGCTTGCCGTTTTTCAATAACTAACAATAATCATCGGGAACGTCCCCACCTGTCCACTCAAGACCTAAAGCCTTGGTGAAATACTTATCGGCACCTATTTCCTCATAGAACGATCTCTCATTTTTATGGATAAAGCAACCATCTTCAAACGAAATCAGACAAAGTGCGAATCCATCAATACCTTTAACGCCTTCACTTGCTGTGATAACCGCAAGTGTATCACCTTTTAGGGAGATACCTGCTTTATGTACAGTATACTTATACACATCGTTTTGACAGAACACTTTACCTACTTCCAAATTAGACAGATAGTCTTGTAATGGTGATGAAGTCACTACTTGCGGACAAAGGGGAAATTCTGACGGTACCTTCCAATTAAGTTGAAGAGCGCCAGGAGTCAATGATGGCTTTAAGCCATACAATGCCTCATGAATGCGCCGGTTCTCTTCTTCAATCAACTCTTCCTGAATCTCGTAATTAGAGCGATGATTATACCACTCTTTATCCCATGGCTCTCCGAAGTCATCTGATGATTTTTTATATACCCAATCTCCGAGACCTTTCCCTTTCGGGGCATCGATAGCATCCTCTTGTGCCCATCTATCGAGGTTCTTGCGACACTTATCCGCTTCTTCTTTTGAGGGGGTCCTCATCCATTTGAAATTCGGATCCGACGTGTCATCTCGCAACAGGGACGGGTTATTTAAGTAATTCTCAACACTGCCACAACGCATTATGATTCGCTTTCGGGTTATCGGATTATTGAGAGCATTCTCGAGTCTTGTGACCCAATGAAGGTTTTCTGGACGGTTGTTACAACGGTTCGTGTCGATATGATCGACAACCATATTAGGTTCTGGAGCCGGACCATGAAACGCAGTACAAACCACTTGATGGACACGCACATTTCCTGTGAAAATCATATAGCCGTTAGACTCGTTCTTTGTTCCGAAGGTCCATTTGTTATCCCACTTGCTTCTGCGAATACCATCCTGTGGCAGACGGAGTATCGCCCCATTATCTCTTACCAAATAATGACGGCCTTTGTATTCGCACTGGATCACTCTGTCAAATATATTTATTAAGCTATTGGAGTCCATCCTTTCTAGATTATCGGTTCATTACAAATTTACTCATTCTTTGGAATGGGACATAGATTGATATAAAAAATCGCCCACCGAAGTGAGCGATAAATTGGAATTTATTCTTTGTTTTTCAAATCCTTTGCATGAATTGCCAGAATAACGAGAAGAACAACATTTAGAAGCAACAACAGGCACCAGACCCAGATC
>JAEEGI010029517.1_pt1 | contig 10359 bp, 11 predicted proteins | sample 8958751 | NCBI WGS metagenome assembly JAEEGI01 (sample SAMN16246545, study PRJNA631951) | gut metagenome | biome: gut microbiome; feature: rumen; material: KS-attached | host: Bos | place: Iran: Karaj | collected 2018-10 | reverse complement strand
GCGGTCTTCCCCGATGGCCACAAAATCGGCATCGGGATCCAGGTTTCCCTGGTTCACCAGGGCACGAACCGTCATGGCAACCGCAAGAAGGTGCTTGCAGAGGCCGGGATAGGGGCAGTCGCAGTACATCTCGCTCATCATCTCTCCTTGCAGGCGGAAGTTGACCTCATACCAGTCTGATCCTTCGATGTAAGCGGTTCCGATGCCGTTTCGGACAGAGATATAGGCAACTTTCCCGCTGCAGCAGTAGTCCACCGCACGTCCGAGGACAGCAGCACTGACATCCTCGTTCTTTTCCAAATCGGAAATGTCGAGTTCATAACCGTCCCCGATAATGATCTCGTCGCTTTCCTCTCCGCTTCCATCTCCGTCCCAGTGTGCGGGCGGGAGGATCCATGAGCGGAAATTCTCCGGGGACATGGCGGTCCTGTCGTAGCTGACCATCTTGTCCAGGACGGCTTCATAGGTACCATGGATCTCGGTATTGGCTTTCGAGATAACCCGCTGATAGTCCGCGAGATTGATCTTGAACCTTGTCGTGACCTTCTCAACAATCCCCGGCTGTCCGGCAAGTTTACCGCTGACAAAGACGCGGTCTCCGGCCGTGAGCGCAAAGCTGTCATTATAATAGGTCAGGGTTCTTCCGTCCTGAAGAAACCGGACCGAGACCAGGGACCGGACGGGGTGCAGTTCCTCTTTCGGCGTCACGGTGACATTCTCCGAGGCAGGCGTCTCCCCGATGCCGAAGCCAAGAATACTTTTCATCACCTTCTCCTTCCTTTTATTTCCTTATACCCTCTTATGTCTTTTTACAGCTATACTGTACACTTCCACATGTCCAAAAAATCGGACTTTATCATTTGCCGGCCACAGAAAAAGCAAGCAGTCTCCTTTGTTTTCAGAGACTGCTTGCTTTTTTCGTTCGAACATCGAAATAATTTCCGAACAGTATATCATGAATGAGGCTGTGTATAACTACCATCTGATGGATACCTGCTCTTTCTTCAGCAGCAGGATATAACACGCAACTGTAGGAAGCAGGTCGAATGCCATGCCAATCCCAAACATCAGGGCAATGCCATTCAGGGTTGGAACCCAGGTACCGGTTTTCCAGAGGACATACATAGTCGTATAATAGATCCCGTTGGTAAATATGCTTTCGATAAGCATGTAACCCGTTTTTCCTCTTCCGTAAATTGTGCCGTCGAATACGCAGTTGAAGATGTAGATGAGGTAGAATGGAGAAGAGATCAGCACCACATGATAGATTTTCTCATACGCATCGCTGTTAAGAACATATTGAATAAACGGCCGCCAGGAAGGAATAGAAAGCAGCCACGCCAGGCTGAATATAGCCGCAACGAAAAAATACCCTTTCGTTTTTGTGCCGATATTTTCCTTCGTTTCCGCAGTTTCTTTCTTGATCACATCATATAATGCCTCTGCCGGCAGCAGCAGCCATGTCCAAATGAAATTATTGGCGATCCAATATGTCCCCGCTTCAGAAATGACATTGACAAGCCGAGATACCATCAGCATAAAAGCGATGTTTCTCACAAAGGACTCCAGTGCGGAAAATGCCCCAATCGCGCCGTATTCTTTCATCCAGTGAAAATCAAGCTTTTCCCGTCGAAACACATGAATATTTTCTTTATACAGAAAAAGAAATGCGGCAGCGACACTGATTGCTGAAACTGCAATATTGGAAAACGCGATCCCATTAACCCCAAGGTGAACCGAAATCGGTAGTTTGGACAGAAGGAATGTATCCAAAAGCATTGTCATTCCCGTTCGAATGCCAAGCAGGCTGTACATATACTTTTCTTTGTTAATCGTAACAAGCAGTACCGTAATGAATTGCGAAAGAATACCGATCACGGAGGCAATGCTTTCCAGCCGGATGTATGTAACAGTCGCATCTATTGTTGACCTGTCACTCGCCATCCATATACACAGCGGTCTGGCAAATGCAGCAATAATCAAAGACAGACACAGATATGCTCCACCGCATACCAGCAGGCCTGTTTTCGTTTTGTTTTCCAGTTCTTTCTTTGATCCAAGCGATTTCCCCAGGAGGAAGAACAGCGGCAGTATCAACGCTTCTTCCAGAATTTCATATATCAGATTCACCCATGCCAGCTGTGAGGCAATATTCACGCCCCACTCTCCGGGCAAATCACCAAGGAAAAAGATCCTCAGCGTCTGATAAAGGGCCGGAACGAACAGCGTAACGGCAAGAACAAGCCATAAGCGCCAATTAAACTGCTTTATGGTTTTAACCATCGATTTCATGTTTCATTCTCCTTGGGAAAGCCACGCGTCCGCTTCCGCCCGGGAGCGGAAAATCGTTATGTTTCGACTGTCCTGATACCGATCAGCCAGATCGTATATTCCGGGTAACTGATCTTTTGGGAAATCAAGAATATACTGCCGGAAATCTTCGTCAAATTCCAGTTCTGCCCAGGGCATATCTTCACGGGTCTGGCCTACCCGCGAGGCTGCCCCTTCCAGGCATTGCTCCACGGGAATATCAAAAAAGAAAACATCCGTGCACGCTTCAAAACGAAGCGCAAGTGTCCTTTGGTAGTTGCCGTCAATAATCCACTCCGGCAGTTTTATAATCTCATAAAGTTTTGCATCGAATTCCTCCCGGCATACCGTTGTCCTGTCTGGCTTATGAAAAAGCATGTCCAGATAGTAGGCAGGAATGCCTGTTTTATCTCTCAGTTTCCGTGCGAACGTACTTTTTCCGGAGCCGGGACTTCCAATGATAATAATCTTTTTTCCTCTCATTTTAAACTCTCATTCCAATGCGCAGTAAAACGGTAAATAGAGCTTTGCACACTACTGCTGCGAAAGCCCGGGCATCGGTTTCCGCTCGCCGATTTCAAAATGAATGGCAGAAAAACTGTCGTGCAGGTTTTTGACTACGGCAAGTTTTTCCTTTCTTTCCAGTCCCAGTATGGTCACTGCCTGATAGAGCGAAACCGTGGTGATGATGTCAAACAGGTAGAAAAAGAGTTCATTCCACACGGTCTCCGAATTCCATACGCATCTTACCAGGAACATGAGCAGAAAGCTCAGCACCCCTGCGGCAATAAAGCTGTACGCCAGCTTATCTCTGCTTCTGCTTGCAGACATTCTGCTCTTCAGTTCAATTGCCATGTTCTTTTTCAATATATCGACGAGCTGCTCTTCCGTATAATCGCTGAAATCGTCAAAACGCAGCGTCAGATCCACCTTGTATTTCGGTGAAACCTTGCCAAAAATATTCCTGAAATACCCCAAAGTCTCCAATCTCAGGAGCGGTATCTCAGAAACACAGGTTCTGTCCAGAATATCTTCCGGTTTTTCATACTTCAGAACGATCTTTGCAATTTTTTTCTTTTCGTCGATCTCGAAAAAAGTATCATCGATTCTCTCCCATTCTTTCAGCTTCATCGTTAAAACCTCTCAAAGTCAGTCAGCATAGGGTATACACGTTTATATACTAATACTACGAACGAGAGAAAAAAGCAATTGTCGATTTTGGTTCGCTGCAGCCGCAGCCAGGTCGGCGGGTTATGCTTTTTTCAGATCCCCGCCTTTCTCCAGAGCCTCAGAAAAGGCGGAGAAACTGACTTTTACGCCTAGGCGGAGGAGAAGAGCCTCAGTCTCTGGAAGCGGTCAACAGCCTTGGAAAGACGAGATAAACCCCCATATGTTTCGGCAAACATGAATGTCTGTCGAAGCATACGGGGGTCGTCTGGTGGGAGAAGTTGGATTTGAACCAACGCAGGCTGAAGCCAACGAATTTACAGTCCGCCCCATTTGACCAGGCTCTGGCATTCTCCCATATGGTGCGCCTTGAGGGGTTCGAACCCACGGCCGTCGGATTAAGAATCCGCTGCTCTGCCTGCTAAGCTAAAGACGCATGTGGCGCGCTCTACAGGATTCGAACCTGTGACAAGCGGATTAACAGTCCGCCGCTCTGCCTGCTGAGCTAAGAACGCATATGGTACGCTCTGCGGGGTTCGAACCCGCGACCTGCGGTTTAAAAGACCGCTGCTCTGCCTGCTGAGCTAAGAACGTATACGATGTGGTGATCCCTGCGGGATTTGAACCCGGCATTTCCGCCTTGAAGGGGCGGCGACCTCGCCTGTTAGTCGAAGGGACCACGCCGGCCCGATCATTTGGGCCGGTTAATATTCATTTTAAGGTTTCTGTCCCTGTTTCTGTAAACACAGAATATCATTCCGGAACGGCTTTTTCATGGAAAAAAAGTTGCGAACTCTTTCTTTTGGAAAGTGTTCGCAATTCTTTCTATCATTTCAGTGCCTGCGCTGCATTCCGGCGCAGCGGATACAGAAGAAGAGGCGCCGGAGACAAGCAGCTGCAGGCAGCCGCAAGGTCGGCGTGCTTCCACTTACAGTCCTTCTATCCAGGAGAAAAACTTGTCCAGCCCTTTGTTCTCCTCTCTCTTTTCCAGAAACATGCCGGCGGTATACCAGGAATGTGTATTCTTCCTGTCCGTCACGCTGTAGAGTTCACACCTGTTTCCGACTTCTTTCGCCTTTTCGGCAAAATCTTCGGCACATGCATAATCTATGAGTCCGTCATGTCTGCTCTGGATCAAAAGCATAGGTATATGGTTTTTCGACATCAGATTGACCGGCTCTCCATTTCGCCTGTCATATCCTTTTTCGAACAGCTGTCCGAGAAGGATTTTCAGCGTGGCGGACGGATTTCTGAAACTGTAAGGCCCGCCGGAACCGATAAATCCTATGACATTGGAAACATCAACATGATACTCTGCCTGAACCTGAGTACAATAACAAAGGATCGCCGATAAATGCGCGCCTGCAGACGGCCCGGCTATGACAATCCCGGACGTATCAATATTCTTTTTGCACAGATAGTCGACAGCGGAATTGAAGCCCAGGCTTACATCTTCAATCTGGCATGGATACTTGTATTTGGGTGACAATCTGTATCCCAGGGAAACCATCCTGTATCCTTCCCGGGCCACACACTGTCCGACAAAATCGAAGAAACTCGGGCTGCCGGCATTCCAGCCTCCTCCATGTACCCAGAAGATGATCTTGCTGTCCCGAATTCTGTGCGGCTCGTAATACAGAAAATACTGTTCTTTGTCTGGGCCAAAGGAAACGCGTTCCGGCTTGATTTCCTTTTTCGCCCGAAACAGCTTTTTATACAGTCCAAAATAGCTCAGGCTCTCACGAAGATAGTCATTCATTTTCGTCACCCATCGTCTCAATCAGGAAGCTGACCGGGCGGAAACCGTCGTTGCAGGATGCAATGAAGGCATTCGGGTCGCGCATTTCACCGTCGTAGAAATTCCCGCCGCCATGTGCAAGGGTGAAAACATACTCCATCATAGATTTCCATGCATTGTCACACAGACCTTCCGGTTTTTGCCATCCGTTCTCGCAGATAAACTGCATGCCCTCCCTGTTGTAACGGCAGGGGCCGAGCCCGGGGTTCGCGTACTGATCCGCCAGGTCCTGATGCCAGGCGCACTTGACGACCGTAATCCTTACTTTTTTCATTTCACGCTCCTGTATGTTTCATAATCCCGCAGGAAATCTTCTGCAAGATCCCCGGGCTCCACGCTGGACAGCGCTTCATTGATCGGGATCCACTCCCAGCTGTCTACCTCCCAGTTGGGCGCGGCAGCGGATTCGGATACTGTGGCTGCGTAGTTCAGCATCAGAGTCTCAGACGGCGGGTAATAATGGCTGTCGAGATACTGAATATTCCGTGCTGTCATGCCCAGTTCTTCCCTGACCTCCCGGATTACCGCGCTTTCTGCGGTTTCTCCTTTGTCCACATAGCCGGATACCAGCACGCGCTTTGCTTCCCCGTATTGCCGAATCAGGATCATGTGCGTCTGTTCCTCATTGAGCAGCACGACGGCAACTGCCGTACTGAAGATCGGGAACCGGAATTCCTGACAGGTATCACAATACTGGGCGGGATCAGCGTGCTGCTGTTCCTTTATACGAAGGTATCTCCCACATTCGGGGCAATAGTTCAGTTTCATGGCTGCGTGCCTTTCGGTAATCTTCTGCGTTATTCCGGCTCCGGTTTCTTATGGGACGCGGAGCAGCTGCGGTTTCTGAGGCCTGGCTGGCTATATGTTTTGTCAATCGATCCCCGCGCCTTCGGGGATGCCAAATCTGACTGATATATTATAACATGCCGGCGGCAGTTTCTCCAGTCCTCAATATAAAAACCGAGACTGCTCACTCAGTTGCCTGCCGTTTCTCAGTCAGGAAAGCAGGCTTGTAAAAAGTATATGCCGTATAGTATCACTGCATCCGATATGATATAATGATTTCTATCTCAGGGACCGCCAGAGTGAAAGCGCGGATCTGAACAGAACGGAGGAGATCACCATGTTAATTACAGAGCCTTTCTTTTTGATGGACAAAGAATATGTACGGGAGCACATGGATACGGAGAACTGTATCCGGCTGATGGAAAAAACACTGCGGGAGGAATATGCCGGTGCCTTTACCCAGTATCTGCGCCATGTAACGCCGCTGCCCACAGGAGGCATTCTGGGCTTTATGCCGGCCTGTTCACAGGAGGGTTACTTCGGTGCAAAAGTGCTGAGCGTTTACCCGCAGAATTCCCGCCAGGGTTTCCCGTCGCACCAGGGTGTGATTCTCCTTTTTGAAAGTAAAAACGGGCAGCTTCTTGCTGCCGTCGACGCTACGGAAGTGACCAGAATCCGCACGGGAGCTGTCAGCGCTGTAGCCTCCCGAATACTCGCGCGACCGGATTCCTCTGTCCTTGCCCTGCTGGGGACAGGGGAGCAGGCTGTTTCCCACCTGGAAGCGATGAACTGTGCCTTTCCTCTCAGGGAGGTCTACGTCTGGAACCGCAGCTTCGCCAAGGCAGAACAGTTCTGCCGGAAAAATGCCGCTCTTGTCTCCTCTGTACGGCTGATACCGACGGACCGCGTGCGGGAAGCCTGTCAGAATGCCGACATTATCTGTACCCTGACCCAGTCGAAAGAGCCGTTATTCTCCAGAGACGATATCAAAGCCGGAACGCACATCTGCGCCGTGGGATCCTGCACGAAGGACGCCCGGGAACTTGACAGCCAGACGGTCCGGGACGCCCGCTTCTTCTGCGACAAGGAGGAATCCGTTTTTGCCGAGGCCGGAGATTTCGTAATCCCCCTGCAGGAAGGAACAATTGAAAAGTCCCATCTGCTCGGCTCCCTCGGGGCTTTGCTGGCAGGCGATGTCCGGGGCCGGCTCTCGGATGAGGACATAACCGTATTCGAGTCGCTCGGCCTGGCAGTTGAAGACCTGGCCTGCGCAGTCCATCTGTTCAAAGCGGCCCGGGAGCAGCTTTCCTGAACACACCTCCGCAGTTTACCTCCTATGGTACGGTTTCTTTCAAAATCCCTTTCACGCCTGTATGATCACGTCACAGCAACGATCAAAAAGCAGAAAAACACCGAACTGATTCAATGTCAGTTCGGTGTTTTTGATCACTCTTCTGCTGCCAGGAAAAGCTATTCGATTAGGTGGACACAGTTTTTCCCTCTTATATCAGTTTGCATTCATACAGAATTTGCAAAACTTGCAGGAATGTCAGAATGCATGCGCATGCAGCCAATCACAGGCAGCAAGGAGTTCGTCAGTCACCTTCAGCCCGTCTCGGCTGATACGAGTTCCTCAGCAGTTTTTCCCCATTCTGTACGCCAGATCCAGCGCCGGATGAGTCGGGTTTTCTCCGGCTGCCGTGACGCCGCCCATGAAGACGGTTCCGGCGAGCTTCGCGCGCTCAAAGCACTCCACCCATCCCTCAACGCCGCTGACCGCCCGCTGCGGTACGAACTCCTCATCCTCCGCAGCGGCTGTCAGCAGGTATACGTTGCGAAAGGCGTAGTCGCTGGGAAAGAGCGGGTTCAGCCGGTCGAGCAGGGTCTTTAGCTGTCCGGACATCTCATAGTAATAGATCGGCGTGGCAAAGACCAGCACGTCGGCGTTCAGTGCCTTTTGGCAGATCGCGTCCGCATCGTCGCGGATGACGCAGCGCAGCTTTTCCTGGCACACAAAGCAGCCGCGGCAGAAGTTTACGGTCTTGCCGCGCAGGGAGATCAGTTCCGTCTCATGTCCCGCCTCCTGCGTGCCACGGGCAAAAGCTTTCGCCAGCGCTTCGGAATTACTGTTCACACGTGGGCTTGCCGATATAATCAGTACTTTTTTCATATGTTCCTCCTGTTATTCCCAAGTCAGAGTGACGGTAACGTCGCTGCTCCCGAGCAGCTCAGCCAGTTCAGACGCGGTCTTGTCCGCGATCCTCCCGAGGCGGGTATAAGCCCAGGAGTTGGAGCCGTAGAAGACAACAATCTGATTGCCGGAATAGAGCACGATATCTCCGGCCTGCGTCGTCGTCTGGCTGTCGCTGCGCGGCAGGCCCGTTCCGAGGGAGCCGACCTGTTCGAAACCGCCGTACCTGGACATCTGCACGGTCAGCGGTTCGGAAGATGCAAACTCAGCCAGAGCTTCGACCGACTCATTTTCTTCCCAGTCAACACGGACTTCCGTGTCGTTGATTGTAAGGTGCAATGTCTTTTCCATGTCCATAATCTCCTCTTCTGCGCTTCCCTCTTCGAGTAACTCTTCGGGAATGTCTGACGGCTCCGGCGCAATCGTTGCCTCCGGGCTCACTGTCCGTACCTCGGAGCTCTGTTCCGTGTTCACTTCCGTCGCAGGGGCCGGCACATCCTGTGCGGGTGCACTTTTGCAACCCGCGCAAACAGCGCAGAGCGCCAGCACAAGGAGGAGTGAAATGATCCTTTTCATCCTCTGCACCTTATGCAAGCCATGTATTGAAAAAGCTCTCCAGCCTGTCAAACGGGATGGCGTTCTTGCCGCCGCCGTCATAGAGATCGGTGTGAACCGCGCCGGGAATGATCAGCAGTTCCTTGTTATCCGCGTATTTGCTGTCTTTTACCATGTTGGAATAGGCGTCCCGGCTGAAATAACAGGAATGAGCCGCATCGCCGTGGACCAGCAGCACCGCGGAGCGGATCTCGTTGGAGTACTGCAGGATCGGCTGATTGATAAAGCTCTCACATCCGATGACGTTCCAGCCGCCGTTGGAGTTGAGCGAGCGGGGATGGTAGCCGCGCGGAGTCTTATAATAGTCATAGTAGTCCTTCACAAAGAATGGCGCGTCATCCGGCAGCGGATCAACGACGCCGCCGCCCAGTTTGTATTCTCCCGCCTGCAGGTCGGCAAGGCGCTGCGCGCACATCGCCGCCTTTGCCTGATAGCGGGCTTCCTCGCTGTCGGCCGAGTCGAAATAGCCTTTGGCATTGACGCGGGTCATATCGTACATGGTTGCGGCGACTGTCGCCTTGACGCGCGTATCCAGCGCAGCGGCGTTGATTGCCATACCGCCCCATCCACAGATGCCGATAATACCGACACGCTCGGGGTCGACCATTTCGTGCAGGGAAAGGAAGTCCACCGCGGCCATGAAATCTTCCGTGTTTATGTCCGGAGAAGCCATGTAACGGACGTTTCCGCCGCTCTCACCGGTAAAGGATGGGTCGAAGGCCAGTGTCACAAATCCACGTTCAGCCATCGTCTGGGCGTACAGGCCGGAGCACTGCTCCTTCACCGCGCCGAAGGGGCCGGAAACGGCAATTGCCGGGAGCTTTCCCGCCGCATTTTTCGGAATATACAGATCCGCTGCCAGGGTAATGCCGTAGCGGTTCGGGAACGTGACTTTGCAGTGGTTGACCTTATCGCTTTTGGGAAACGTCTTATCCCAGTCCATGGTGAGTTTCAGTTCTTCGAGTTTCATCTGATGATCTCCTTCATCTGTTATTTGTTTCGCGGATCAGCTTATCCAGCCGATCCAGCTGTTTCTGTTTCTCGTGGATTTCTTCCAATGTCTCGCAGCGGCAGAAACGCAGGCAGCGGATCAAGTCCTCGGATCTCCCGTTCTGATAGAGTCGCTCTGCCCGCTGAATGGCTGTCTCGCTGCAGCCCGCGTCTGCCATGCACTCTTTCATACTCGACCACTCGACCATATCGGTTTTCCTCCCGCTTTCTTTTTACAAACAGAGAATACCATATTGCAAACGAAAGCGCTAATGGTTATAATGAATATCATGATATTCTTATTCAGAATATCAATTCAGAGGGAGGAAGCAAACATGGAGATCCGTACGCTGCGCTATTTTCTTGCCGTCGCCCGAGAGGAGAACATGTCCCGCGCGGCTGAGCAGTTGCACGTCACACAGCCCACACTGTCCAAAGCCCTGAAGGCACTGGAGGACGAGCTCGGTAAAAAGCTCTTCACACGGCACAGCTTCTCCATCTC
>JAEEGI010029501.1_pt1 | contig 10363 bp, 4 predicted proteins | sample 8958751 | NCBI WGS metagenome assembly JAEEGI01 (sample SAMN16246545, study PRJNA631951) | gut metagenome | biome: gut microbiome; feature: rumen; material: KS-attached | host: Bos | place: Iran: Karaj | collected 2018-10 | reverse complement strand
CGACGGATGTACCGTCAGAACCAGTATTATCCGTCAGGCCTATGCCGTTCATTACGCTGCCCACATGCTCACCGCCGGCCGCCAGCAGCGCCATGCCGGCTTCTACGGCCATCACGGCATGGTGGGTTTCATCGGATACATGGCCTGCGCCGGTCTTTGTTTTAAAGATCAGATCGTTGCCGGACATCTCTGCAGCGCCTTCGCCCTCGAACGCCGTGCCAACCTTATATCTGGTACCGGTAATCGTTCCTGGCCTGTCGCCGAAATCAGAAACCAAAGTCATCTGCTGATTGGCCTTCAGGCCTTGTTTATTGATGAAATTAATCTTCGACGTGTCCACGTCTGCACCATTAAAGGAAACATTGGCCAGGGTTGTCTTGTGGTCAATCAGCGCGCCGCTGTCAAGCCAGTTCACATTTTCAAAGGTAAGTTTCGTGGCCTGGTTCACGGCTGCCGTAAAAGCAACCCTGCTGCTGCCGGCAGTCAGGTTCCCGGTAAGAATGGCGTCAACAGTATACATTGCCAAATCGCCTGACTGCATGGTAACCTTATACTGTTTTTGCTTTTCAACCGCTGCCATATCATGCAGCGTTTCATTTGCCTTCAGCAGCGTCATGGAATCACCGGCTGCCACCGTTTCCGGCACGCCGTCTTCAAACGCCACGCCAAATCCGCCGTCGTCCAATGAAGCTACGGCGGAATAGTTATAGGCTTTGTCGCTTCCATCCAAAAGCACGGCATCCTTCTGCCAGGTTACGGCGCCAAGGCTGACGGCGGTCACGTCTTTTATACCCACTGCGTATACAAGGCTCTTTCCCGTATCGGCAGCTTTAACGCCCTTGTCCTGGGTACCTTTGATGACAACAGCGTTCTGCAGTGTATCGGTTTCCGTAAACAGTCTGTCCGGATTAGTACCATACTTGTTGCCGCCACTGATACTATTATCAAGGAAAAAGCTCCCGGCGGCTGCCGTAAGAATCGCCTTTGATCCGCCGGCCGGTATATCTGTCGGGAGGTGTTTCATGTTGTCAGTATAAACTGTGACCGCCGTCCCGTTCTTCGCCGTCCAGCCATCTGGAACCGTGGAAGAAGCAGTTCCGTCCCAGCCAGCCAGGTCTACGCTGTCCAGGGTCATACTGCCGGCGGTGTATTTTACCGCACCCACACCTGCTTCCGCCGTTGTGGCTGCCGTACCCGTTAAGGTGCCCGTCAGTGCTGCGCCGTTGGGCGCCTTGTATTCAATACTTTGCGCAACGCTTGTCTTGCCGGAACCGTAATTGACGGCCATTCCCGACGGTAAGCCCGTGGCGTTGGCAAACAGCGTCATGGTACTGCCGGAGGCAAGGGAAGCCTTCTGGCTTTCCTCTGCAAACGTAAAACGGAGTTTTTCCGCGCTGATGGACGTGTTATCGTTAAACCGGTCCGAAGCCGCCGCCTCATAATATGCGGACCCTGTATTCCAGGGAACGGTGCTGAACGCAATGTCCTTATACGTGTTATGGGCATCGTAGGTCAGGGTTTTCTGGTCTGCCGCCAATGAAAAGGAAAGGGTGGCATAGGATGCATCGATACCCGATGCCAGCTGTGTCGCCGTCTCATTCATGTAAATCGTTTTACCCGCCGTCAGCGCCTTGCCGTTCACGGTCATTTCCGAAACGGTCCCTCCCGCGCTGACCAGGGAGCCGACCGTATTCGGCTCCGGGTCGAACCCGCTCACGTTAAGGTTGGTGACATTGACATCGCCGCCTGCGGACACGGCCGCCCCGCTGGCAGGAACCGCCGACAGGGCCAGCGTCTCCGCCGTAACATTCCCGCCGGCCGAAACGCCCCCGGCTGAAATGCTGTCCGCACTGATGTTGCTGCCTGCGGTGATGTTGCCGCCGGCAGCAACATTAGTCGCTGAAATGCTCCCGGCTTCAATCGCGCCTCCGGCAGAAATGTTGGTTGCACTCACTGCCTTCCCGCCTGCGTTGATTTTTTCACCTGCGGAAAGATCAGTAACAGTAACATCGCCCGAGATGTTTATATCCCTGACGGCAGAAAGGCTCAGCGGTTTGCCGCTGCCGGGCTGCGTTGCACCGGCGGTCAGCGTGAGGGATCCTCCTGCGCTTACGCTGCCGTAAGCGTTTGTCAGCGCCTGGTCGATGGCAATATACCCAGCAGCCTGAAGGGTACCACCGCTAATGGAAACCTCCCCGCCGTTTACCGCGCTGATGTTAGCCGCGGAAAACGATCCGCCGCTGCTGACGGTAAGCGTGCCGCTGGTCTGGACCATCACGTCGCCCCCCGCGATTAGCGTACCGCCGGAATTCACCGTGATGCCGCCGCTGCTGCAGATCTGGAAACCGTTTTGCGTTTCCAGCGTGCCGCCGGAAACCGTAAATGATGAAAAGTTATTGGCCCCCCCAAGGGAGAACTGGCCACTGCCGCCGTCATAGACAACCGTACCGTGGCCCCCTAACGTGCCGGAGGCTTTGGCCTCGCGCGCCATGTCCAGCGTGCCCCCGCTTAGGGTGGCGCCGTTTGCCGTACCGCCGCCGAGGACAGACATCATGCCCCCGCTTTTTACCGTTGTGTTGCTGGTTGCGCCGGTGTTATCCACCTTCATGGAGCCGCCGCTGTCAATCACAAAGCCCTTTGACGTATATATACTGCCGCCGGATACAACCACCGAAGAAAAGTGATCCGTCCCTCCCACGGAAAGCACACTGATACCGTCAACCCTGCCCTGGCCCTGCAATGTGCCGGAGGCTTTGACCCCATCTGCCATGTTCAGCGTGCCACCGTCAAGGGTGACTCCGTTTATCGTGGCGCCGGCCTGACACACCTGAATGCCTCCGCTGTGGATAGTCAATTCATTCGTCGTGCCACCGCTGTAGACATACTGCACGCCGCTGCTTATGGTCGTACCGCTGGCCACGCCACCGGAATTGACTCCCTGGTTGCCGCCGCTTATGGTCGTGCTTACAACCGTACCTCCGTCGAAGACGTTCTGAGTGCCATTGCTTATGGTGGTGCTGGCAGCCGTACCTCCGCTGTTGACGTTCTGAGTGCCATTGCTTATGGTGGTGCTGACAGCCGTACCTCCGCTGTTGACGTATTGATAGCCTTTACTGTTTATGATCGTGCCGCTGGCCACGCCGCCGCTGCTGACGTATTGATAGCCTTTACTGTTTATGATCGTGCCGCTGGCCACGCCGCCGCTGCTGATGTTCTGTGTACCGCTGACAGTGATATCCGTCGCCATGCCCGCGACCTCCTGCTTGCCTGTCAATGTGCCGCCGGAGGCCACGCCGCCCGCCTCGATGGTCTGCGTACCTGCGAGGATACCGCCCGTCTCCGCGGTTTGCTTTCCGCCGCTCTTTATGGTCGTGTCCATCGACGTGCCGCCGTTCAGGACGTTCTGGGTGCCGCCGTGCATGGCAGAGACCGTGCCCGTTCCGCCGCGGCTGACGTCCTGCACGCCGCCGTTCATGGTGGTGACGGTGCCCGTGCCGAAGACACCTTGCGTGCCGTCGCTCATGGCCGTGACCGTACCCATGCCGCCGCTTCTGACATACTGCCAGCCGCCGCTCATGGTGTTGACCGTGCCCGTGCCGCCGTTGTGGATGTACTGCACGCCGCCGCTCATGGTCGTGACCGTACCTGTACCGCCGCTGCTGACATCCTGCCAGCCGTCGCTCATGGCCGTGACCGTGCCCGTGCCGCCGCTTCTGACGTACTGCCAGCCGTCGCTCATGGCCGTGACCGTGCCCGTGCCGCCGTCGTAAACGTCCTGCACGCCGCCGCTCATGGTGGCGACGGTGCCCGTGCCGCCGTTTTTGACGTTCATCGTATCGCCGCCGCTCATCTCCGATACCGACACGGAAGTCGTTGCTCCATCAGGTACGTTATATTCCGCCGCCTGGGCCGTGCGGTAAAGCACGGACTGGGCCGTGTCGGCAAATTGCACGATCTGCCCTCCGGCGGCCGGCACCTGGCCTGCCACGTTTACATAGGGCAGTACCAGGGGTGCGCTAATGTTCAGCAGGTTCACCACCGATACGGCTACCGCTATTTTTTTCTTCAGTTTCTTTTTCCGGCTCATGATTCTATTACTCCTCTGTACAAAACATTACGGACTGCCGCGCCGGGCGGGGCTGCCGCCGGACGGAACAGGTTCAAAATGTTTCTTACTTACATCAGAACGTGTATGCCACACTGATATTTCCGCCGAAGCCCCGGCGCCTGCCGCCGTAACCGTAGATGCTGATGTCCGCCTTCCACGGATTGTCTTTCGTGGCGTCCATACGCAGGCCCAGTTCGCCCCGGACGCGTCTTCCTTTCGCGCCGCCAACAACAGCGCCGCCGCCTTTCCCATTGCGTTTTGCGATCTCGCTCACCGCCACGTAGCAGTTCCGTACCTTACTCCAGATTACTTTGTAGATTTTGTTCATCATGCCCCTCCGTTTTGAACCGCATCCGGCCCAACCCTGATGCAACACCGTCTGTATGATCCTTCATATTAAAATCAGAATGTATAATTACCCAAGTATATTTTATCATATCTCCTGTTATGTGGCAAAGGAATGGCTGTATGATATTATTATACGCCGTGCACCGAACATAATAACCGGCCGGCGGCCAGTTTCATGTCCGGTTTTGGCGTGATGATCTTTTACCCGTGCTGCAGGTATGATTCCGGCAGCCACTTAATTTTTATATAAGTTTTATAAAACAAATTGGGATTTTTCTTACAGCCGTAGATTTTTCTGCGGCTGTTTTGTTATAATTAAGTAAATCAGTGTTAACCGTACAAATCGGTGTTTGTGAGGTCCAATGTATGAAAGAAATAATACTGAGCGCAGACGGAGATAGTGTCTTATATCTGGTTCCGGACGCTGTTGCTGAAAACTTGGAAGAATATTGTCTGAAGTTTTGTTCTGACTGGCTTTGGAATAGTCCCGAAGCTGAAAAGTACAGAGTTGGAAATGCAGTATGTTATACAGAAGCAGATTTCATTGAGTATTTAAATACCTGTGTTTTCCCAGACTGCGAATCAAAAATGATTAAAAATCTGGGGTGGACAGATTTGGGAGGAAACTTGCCTGAAGAATATAAGGATCGTCCTTACTATAATTTCTAAGCGACAAATTCCAGTTTTGCTCAGTAAAGATTTTATGATATAATTGATAAAATTGTTGTTTTTCTAACAGCCGTAGATTTTTCTGCGGCTGTTTTGTTATAATTAATAAAAATGATGTTTACGAATACAAATCGGCGTTGATGGAATTTATAAATTTTTTAATATGATATAATGTTAATGATACCGAATGGAAAAAGCAGTGCGATCAGAAACGCTCTGGTTGGAGTAAAGATACCCTGCCGGAAGAAAAGTTGCAGCACGTAATCGTATATCCTGCTGATGGCTCCCTTCCCTATCCAGATACCTGTCGTAAATGGGTTGGCAAGTACGTCAATCGCAATAACTTCGATCACATTACGCCACACGGGTTCCGCCATTTCTACACAACGTATTTATTAACCAAGGGCGTCGATATAAAGACCGTTGCTAAAATGGCAGGACACCAAGATGAAACTACTACACTGAAGATTTATACGGCGATTACAAAGGAAGGATACGACAAGGCGGTGGCGGTTTTAAACGCCGTGTAGTTGCATATAGATTCAACCAGTTTTAACCAGCAAAGGGCAAAAATAGGGGCAAATCGCAGGCGAAACTTAATTATCAAAGTTGTTGCTATAAATAAAAACATCGGGAACCCGCTTATTATGCGGATTCCCGATGTTTTTTAATTGGTCGGAGCGACTAGATTTGAACTAGCGACCTCTACCCCAAGGAATAGCCAAAGCCCCGGTGCTTGCCGCCGTATCCAAAGTTGCTCATCAATCTTATAACACCGCTTCGCCGATCAGTATTGCAAGCTTGCGGGCATGAATTTTAGGCAATTTGCTAAAACTTTATAATTTAGAACACCTTCCCTGCGATGAACCACATGCGCTGGCGGCTCCGTGCATCTTCGGACATTTTGTCATCCGAGCCGATGCGCCGCGCGTAGTCAAAGCGTGCAAACCAGTCGTTGGGTTTCGTATAGGACACCCCGATGCCCCAGCCTTTCAGCGTCATACTTCCATGATCATCCTTCTCAATCCGCACATGGCCCGCGTCAAAGTAGGTGCTCAGTACCAAACCCTTCACCGGCGTATGGTAACGCAGCTCCAGCGTGCCCAGCAAGCCTTCGTCACCGGAGGCCTCGCCCTGGGGATAGGCCCGCACGCCCCGGGCGCCGCCCAGATAGATGTGCTCCGAGCTGTCCAGATTGCTGGCTGCCTTCTGCCCGGAAAGCTTCAGCAGCATGTCAAAGTTTTTACCAAGTCCCTGCACCGCCGTCACATCCAGTGTGCCTTTTGTAAAATGCCCCTTCGTCTTTCCCAGCGTGGCTAACGTGTCCGCCATTTCCGAATCGGGCACCAGCTTACCGGTGTACAGCGTGGCATTGTACTGCACGCTGGTCTGCGGTCCCCGCTGCGTCCCGTCCAGCCCCAGGTGGAATACGTGGCTGTGCTTTTTCCACGAAATCTTAAACTGTTTCAGATCATCTTTGATGTCTCGGTAATCATACCCATACGTCAGATCCAGCGAACTGTCCGACGTATTCCACAACGGCGTACGGCCATAAATACTGTAGGTGTTCGCAATGCCTTCCGCCCCTAAGTCGGCAAAGTCATTGCCCAGCTCATAATCCGCCCGGCTGAAACCGATGCCCAGTTTGGTCGCGCTGTGCCCTACCGTCGTCTCATAGGAAATATTATAGTTGTGCTGATGATTGTTGGAGAACAACGCCCCCAGGTTCAGCCTGTCGCCCATGCCGGACAGGTTACGCACTTCGCCCTGCAAGCCGTAACGGTAACGGCCCGCATCCTTGCTCCCGTAGTTTTCGCTGTACAGGATGACAGACGTTTTCTTTTTGTTGGTCACGCGGACCGTCAGGTCACTGGTTCCCTGCTCCGCACCCGGGCTTAACACGCCCTGCACTTCCACGCCGCTTAAGTCACGCAGATTGTACAGCGCGTTTTCCAGTTTACGGGTCCGGATGATGTCCCCCGGTTTTAAACCGGCCAGCATCCCTTTCGCCGATTTATCCATCAACCCGCTCTCATTGCTCAGGTGGATAGAGCCTAACCGTCCCGGCTCCACCTTCACCAGCAGCTTTCCGTCCACTGCCGTCTGTTCCGGGATGTAGGCCGCTGCCGCCGGATACCCGTGGCTGCGGATGTAACGGGTTACATTTGCTATGGTGGCATTCAGTTCCGCCGCACCGATTTCCTTACCCACAATCTTACGGGTAATTGCAACAATCTTTTCATCCTTAACCTTGATCCCCTCATGCTCCACCCGGATTTCCGTCAGGGTGAAACGGACAGACTCCGTCCCTTGCTGCCCGGCGCCTTTGTCCACATTTTCCAGGGAAACATTCTGTTTCGGCGGCTTCGTCCCCTCCAGGCTTTCACCGGGTTTGGGAACCGCTGTTTCCGCCAAAGCAACTAACGGAAAGGAAAGGGCACAGAACAGCGCAAGGCTTCCGATGCGAAGAAGGTGTTTGGGAAAAAAACTGTGAGCGCTTTGCTTCTTCATGTTACGCCACCCCCTTCTTCCGTTTGCTTTCCTCGGTTCCGACGGCGTCATCCGTTTGCTGCACCACGTCCATGGCCGCGTTCACCGCGCCGGTGACGCCCGCGTTTGATGCTGCACCATTTTCATTTGTGCCGCCAGATGCTGCGCCCGCATTACCACCGGCCTGTGCTGCAACACCGTTGCCTTTTCCCTGCTGCGCATGCACCTGCTCCGCCACTTCCTGCGGTGTCATGGCCGGCGGCTGTTTCATACCTCGGTTTTCCAGAGAGAGATTTCTATCTGCATCTACCGAGAGTATCGTCTGCGCAACAGCGAACTCTATGCCTACTTCCGCCCGTTTATCTCTCGCCTGTTCCATTGCATTGTCCAGTGCCGTCACACTGATATCCGCTCCAGATTTTCCCTTAATACCCGGAATAATATCCGACAGTACCATGTCCTGAACCGAAGCAGGTCTGGCAGTAATCACAAAGGCATTCGCATTGGAAGCCGCATTGGTAAATGTATAATTCAAACCATAATTACCACTGGCTTTACCGTTAATCGTTCCGATTACGGCGTAGCTACCCACAGCTGCGGCTGAAGGATTGGACAAGGAAAACAGCAACGTATCGCCGTTTTCAATTCCGTCACCGGCTACAAAACCGGTTACTCTGCCGGTAAAGGTTGCCGGATTATAATCGCCTTCCTGAGTGCTGGCAGGATCCGCCACCAGTTCCAACGCCTTGCGGCCGATTGTACCGTTACCTGTTGCCGTTGTTTTGATACTGTAGTTGCCAGCCTCTGCCCCGCTCAACGTTACGCCCGTATAGTTGACGGTCCGGTTCCCCGCATTCTTTTCATCATAGGAAGCGTCAGTTGCACTTACATTAACTTTCCCTTCGTCAGCAGCAATAACGCCTGTCAGTGTTCCGGCGCCCGGGGCTGTGTTCGTTGTTCCGTCGTAAATCTTACTAATGTCCGCAAAGGTAGCGGTAACCAATTTCTTATCAATTGTGCCTGTACTGCTTGCCGTCGTATTAGTCAGGCTGTAGTTGTTTGCCTCATCTCCGGTCAATGCGATTGCTGTATAATCTACAGTTCTGTTTCCCGCATTCTTTTCATCATAGGTCGCTGTCGCAGTTACGTCCACTTTGTTTGCATCCGCTGCAATCACGTTCGTAAACGTTCTCGCGCCAATCGTATCGGAAGTTGTAAGGCCGTCATACGTCTTGTTGATGTCACCAAACGCTACGCTGATCTCACGCTTATTGATTGTGCCTGCACCCGTCCCAGTGTCTGCAATGCTGTAGTTCCCGGCTTCGTTTCCGGCTCCGGTTCCCGTCAACGTGATTCCTGTATAGCTGACTGTCCGGCTTCCGGCGTTCTTCTTATCATACGTTGCCGTCGCGGTCACATCCACCTTCTCCGCATCTGCATCTACTACATTTGTAAACGTGCGCTTACCAATTGTATCGGAAGTGGTCAGACCGTCATACGTCTTGCTGATGTTACCAAACGCTACGCTGATCTCACGTTGCGTAATCGTGCCGGCACCCGTTGCCGTCTTGGCGATGCTGTAGTTGCCTGCTTCGTCGCCGCTTAACGCTACACCAGTATAATTGACTTTCCTGTTGCCAACATTCTTTTCATCATATGCTGCATTGGCGGATACTGTTACTTTTCCTTTGTCTGCTGCAATCACACCTTCCAGCGTGCATGCGCCTGCCGTGGCGTTTGTGGTTCCGTCATAGGTCTTGCTGATGGCCGCAAAGGTCGCAGTGATGCCTTTTGGTGTAATGGTGCTGGTCGTATTGTCTTCATACGTAATGTTGTAGTTGCCGCTGGTGTCGGCGCCGGTGGCCTTATCGGTAATCGTTGCGCTGCCAGAAGATACCTTAACGGTCTTGTTCGTTCCCGCGTTCTTATCTTCAAACTCAAACTTACCGCCACTGAGACTGTCGCTATCAAATATGGTGCCGCTATACTCTACCAGCGTGCCGCCGGTTACATCCGTTGTCCCGTCGTAGGTCTTTGTCACATCTTTCGCCGTCAGCGTGACGTTCGCTTTATCAATTCTGCCATTGTTCTGCACCGTCATTGTCGTTTTCGCAAGCTCATAGTTGGCCGATTCGTCTCCATCAGTTCCTGCGCCTAACGCAAGCCCGCTGTAATTCACCGTCTTATCAGGAGTATCATAAGAATTGCTGACGTTCTTGTCTGCATATGTTGCCGTGCCGGTTACGCTAACTTTGCTCTCTTCACCGGCAACTACTCCTGCCAGCTTCCCGGTCCGGCTCGTGACGGTATAGCCCATTTCATCCACATCGTCCGTCGTTCCGTCGTAGGTCTTGCTGATAGAATTAAAGGTCGCGGTCAGTTGTTTCTTATTAATCGTACCCTCTCCGGTTGCAGCCGTGTTAATGCTGTAGTTGCCCGCTTTTTCACCGCTTAACGCAACACCGGTGTAGTTGACAGTACGGTTTCCTGCATCCTTCTTGTCAAAGGAAGCAGCTCTTGCGCTTACGCTTACCTTTCCATCGTCAACCGCTGCCACGCCGTTCAGCGCGCCCGCGCCCACCGTAGCATTTACGGTTCCGTCGTAGGTCTTGCTGATGTCCGCAAAGGTCGCTGTCAGCGCCTTCGGCTGGACGATAAGCTTCATATCCGCGATATCATAACCATTCTGGAGAGAATACAAAAATACCTGATTCTGTTTTAAAATATTGACAACGCCTGTATCTGTAA
>JAEEGI010029499.1_pt1 | contig 10364 bp, 8 predicted proteins | sample 8958751 | NCBI WGS metagenome assembly JAEEGI01 (sample SAMN16246545, study PRJNA631951) | gut metagenome | biome: gut microbiome; feature: rumen; material: KS-attached | host: Bos | place: Iran: Karaj | collected 2018-10 | reverse complement strand
TCGTTTCCAGACGTTTGATCAGCTTCTTACGTTTGTCATCACCGGTAGTTGACTGCAACTCTTTGGTGATGTTTTCTTTTTCTTTCACGACATCGACCTGTTCCAGCAGGGTCCGGATCGCTTCTGCGCCGGTCTGTGCCTTGAACGCGTCTTTGCCGTAAAGAGCTTCATAGTTTCTGACTTCGAGTTCAGACAGAGGCTGCTTGTATTCCAGCTCGGTCTTGCCCGGATCGGTAACGATCCAGGTCACGAAGTAGACGACTTCCTCCAGGATCTTTGGCGATACATTCAGTACCAGGCCCATCCTTGAAGGAATGCCTTTGAGATACCAGATATGGGCGACAGGGGCAGCCAGCGCGATATGACCCATGCGTTCTCTACGAACAGAGGACTTCGTGATCTCGACACCGCAACGGTCGCAGACGACACCCTTGTATCTGACTTTCTTGTATTTTCCGCAGTAACACTCCCAGTCTTTGGTCGGACCGAAGATCCTTTCACAGAAAAGACCATCGCGTTCCGGTTTCTGGCTGCGGTAGTTGATCGTCTCAGGCTTTGTGACTTCGCCATGAGACCACTCCAGGATACGCTCAGGAGATGCTAAACTGACTCTGATTTTATCGAATTGATTCGTTGCCATGCTTATTCCTCCCCTGTATAATCGAAGCCTGCCATCGCTTCCGGCGTCATGTCGTCATCCAGCGAATCTCTCACTGTCAGATCGGCACTATCCTCGACCGCAACGGCATCGCGCGCTTTCTCGACATCCCGTTCATCTTCATCGGTACGCGAGATACTGACCTCGTTGCCATCCTCATCCAGCATCCTGACATCCAGTGCCAGCGCCTGAAGTTCGTTCTTCAGGACATTGAAGGATTCCGGAATGCCCGGATCAGGGATCCTCTTGCCCTTGATGATCGCATCATAGGTCTTTGTACGTCCGTTGATATCATCGGATTTGACCGTCAGGATCTCTTCCAGAGTATGCGCTGCGCCATAAGCTTCCAGCGCCCAGACTTCCATCTCGCCGAAACGCTGGCCGCCATTCTGCGCTTTACCGCCTAACGGCTGCTGCGTAACCAGAGAATACGGACCTGTGGCACGGGCATGCAGCTTATCATCGACCATGTGCGCCAGTTTGATCATATACATGACGCCGACCGAGATCCTTTCATCGTAAGGTTCTCCCGTCTTGCCGTCACGCAGTACGATCTTGCCATCCATGGATGTCTGCGCTTCTTCCATGATCTGCGTCAGTTCTTCGTTGGTGATGCCGTCGAAGACCGGCGTCGCGAATTTGACCGGTTTGCCTGTCTTTTCGCTTAATGCCTTGGCAGCCATGCCCAGGTGGATCTCCAGGACCTGTCCGATATTCATACGTGAAGGCACACCGAACGGATTCAACATGATGTCGATCGGCGTTCCATCAGGCATGAACGGCATATCCTCGACCGGCAGGATCTTGGAAATGACACCCTTGTTGCCATGTCTACCTGCCATCTTATCGCCTTCAGAAATCTTACGTTTCTGAACGACGTAGACCTTGATGACTTCCGTCACACCCGGACCCAGTTCGTAGCCTTCCGAACGTTTGAACACGCGGATCGACTGTACGATACCGGCACCGCCGTGAGGAACTCTTAAGGAATTGTCTCTGACTTCGTGTGATTTCTCACCGAAGATCGCCAGTAACAGCTTTTCTTCCGGGGAAGCATCGGACTGACCCTTCGGCGTTACCTTGCCGACCAGGATATCACCTTCTTTGACCTCGGCACCGACCATGACGATACCGCGGCTGTCCAGATTGCGGCATGCGCCTTCCTGGACATTCGGAATATCACGGGTAATCTCTTCTTCACCCAGTTTCGTTTTACGTTTTTCGATGGAGTATTCATCGATATGGATCGATGTATAGACATCGTCTTTGACCATGCGCTCGGACATGATGATGGCATCTTCATAGTTGTAGCCATGCCACGTCATGAAAGCGATCGTCACATTCTGTCCCAGAGACAGCTCGCCGTCATCCATGCTCGGTCCGTCGGCGATGATATCGCCTACTTTGACTTCATCGCCATCGACCACGATCGGACGATGGTTGATGCAGGTCCCGGCATTGGAACGGGCAAATTTCTCCAGGTCATATTCATGTTTCTCGCCATCCTTGGAAGTGATGGTGATCGTATTGGCATCCACATAGGTTACCGTACCTTCATGCGCTGAAAGCAGTCCTGTTCCGGAGTCTCTGGCGATCTTGGATTCGATGCCGGTTCCGACATACGGAGCATGCGGATTCAGCAATGGCACGGCCTGCCTCTGCATGTTTGCGCCCATCAGGGCACGTGAAGCGTCATCGTTCTCGAGGAACGGGATACAGGCGGCAGCGACCGATACGACCTGCTTCGGAGATACGTCAGCGAGTTCGACATCTTCTCTGTTCGCCAGGATCGTTTCACCGGCTTTACGGGCAACGACCTGTTCGTTCACCAGCTTGCCATCGATGACTTCGTTCGCCTGGGCGATGATGTAATCATTCTCATCATCTGCCGACAGGTAGATATAGTCTTCCGAAACGTTGCCCTTCTTGTCGACCTTGCGGTAAGGAGTCTGGATGAAACCGTACTCGTTGATTTTCGCATAGGTCGTCAGGTAGGAGATCAGACCGATGTTCTGACCTTCCGGGGTCTCGATCGGACAGATCCTGCCGTAGTGAGAGTTGTGGACATCTCGGACTTCGAAGCCTGCACGCTCTCTGGTCAGACCGCCAGGGCCCAACGCGGAGATACGGCGCTTGTTCGTTAGTTCAGCCAGAGGATTCTGCTGGTCCATGAACTGAGACAGCTGCGATGAGGAGAAGAACTCTCTGATCGCGCCGGACAGCGGACGGTTGTTCGTCAGCGTCTTCGGTGTCGCATTCTCGACTTCCGTGATCGACATCTTCTCTTTGACAGCCTTTTCCATTCTGGACAGACCGATACGGAACTGATTCTGGATCAGTTCGCCTACCGTACGGATCCTACGGTTGCCCAGCATATCGATATCGTCGGTATAGCCGACGCCATCCAGCAGGGTAAACATGTAGTTGTAGAATGCCAGCATATCGGACATCGTGATGCATCTCTTGTCATTCAGAGGATCGATGCCGATCAGACGGATCTTGGATGTTCCGTCTTTCGGATTATAGATATTGACGACCTGGCAAGCCGTACCGACCAGCCATGCGGTGATCTGCTCGCCTTTGTCGACTCTGGCTTTCAAAGCTTCTTCCTTATCTGTCGTCAGAAGATAGGTATCATGATCCGGCAGATAGTAAGGCATCGCCTGTTCCTCATCGACTTTGACGTCTTCGGAATGTTTGTCGGTCAGTCTGCCCAGCACGAAGAAGCGCTGGCCATAATCCATGACTGCACGGTAATTCTTGGAATTCAACGGTACTTCTCTGGCCGCGATACCGCTGTAGATCCTGACGGTACTGACTTCTTTGGCGATGCGTTTCACATCGTCTTCGGTGAGTACGGTACCCATCATATAGGTTCTGTCGCTCAGATCGATATCGTTTGCCAGGATACGGCCTTTCAAAGCGGCTTTATGATCCGTCGGGACTTCAACGATCGTCGGATGAGAGAACATATGTCTGAACGGGAACGCCTCGATATGGCTTCCCTTCGCCAGTTCTTCTCTCAGGACATTTCGCTGCGCCTTTTCGATCAGTGTGCCTTCCTTGTAGATGACCTTGCCATCGGCACCGCAGACATCCTGCGCCAGGACATGATGCTCCATGCGGTCGACAACGCTCAGTTTTCTTCTGAGCTTGTATCTGCCTGCCGAGGTGAGGTCGTATTTCTTCTCATCGAAGAACTTCGCATTCATCAGGTTGGCAGCACCTTCGACCGTCGGGACTTCATCCTGTTTCTGGTTCTTGTGCATTTCCAGCAAAGCGGCATCCATCGTCTTGGTCTTGTCCGCCTGAAGAGTATAGGAAATCTCTTCATATGCGCCTAAGAAAGACGTATAGATGGCTTCGTAGATGTTTAAAAATTCACGATCGTCATTCTGGTTGATCAGGTCTTCATGGATTTCCAGACCCAGAGCTTCCAGGAATGTCTTGGCTCTGGTCACATCGAAATTGTTTTCGTTGTCTTCCAGATTCAAAGCGAAACCGATGCATTTCAAAAGGATCGTAGACAGGATCTTACGCTTGCGGTCGACCGACATGTTCATGATGCGGCCTAAAGCGTTCTTCTTGTCATCCGTCAGGAATTCCAGCCAGGTTCCTCTGGAAGGAATCAGCTCGCCGGAGAACGTTTCCTTGTTGGTCTTGTCATCGGTCTGGCTGTCGAAATAGGCGCCAGGCGATCTGACGATCTGTGAAACAATGACTCTTTCTGCGCCATTGATGATGAATGTGCCTGTCGGCGTCATCATCGGGAAATCACCAAGGAAAACTTCTTCGCGTTTGACAGAAACCTGTCCTGTCGCTTCGTCGATGATTTCCAGTTCCATATTGGCTTTTAAAGGAGCGCGATAATCTTCTTCACGATATTTTGTTTCGGCAACGCTGAATTTCGGTTCGCCGAACTCATAATTTAATAGTTTTAAGCGTATATTACCGCTATAGTTCTGAATCGGGTAAATGTCATCAAATACTTCTTTGATCCCTTTTGTAATAAACCATTTAAAAGAATCGGTTTGTACCTCTACCAGGTTCGGTAATTCAAGATTACCGCTGACCTTAGAGTAGTCACGGCGAGTAGAATGCTTACCCGAATTCAGTGTCTTGTAAGTTTGTTTCATTTGCGCCGTCCTTTCAAATAATCATTGTATAGAATCAGTTGTGACAATCGATCACCTTATAACCGGCTTTCGACTGGATGATCACAACATTTCTGAATAGTGTTTCCAGCTCCTTGATGGAAGAAGCGGCTCCCTGCGCCTTGCGGATCACGATATACAGATGGCCATCTTCATTCAAAATCTTTTTCGACTTTTCATACAAATCGAAAATGACCTTCTTTCCTGCCCGGATGGGAGGATTCAGAACGATGGTATCGAAACTGCGATCCAGCGTAAGGATATCTTCGCATAAAGAAACTGTAATATCTGTCTTGTTATGGAAAGCATTCTCGGCAGCCAGCTCGACAGCCCGGGAGTTGACATCGACCATTTCGACCTCAAGCGAAGGATGAAACCGCTTCAGAATGATGCCGATCGGGCCATAGCCGCAGCCCAGATCAAGAAGAGATCTGCCAAGATCCTTTTCATAAACCGTTTTGATCAAGATATAACTACCAAAATCAACATTATTTTTAGAAAATACGCCGTTATCAGTAGTGAAACGAAAAACCTCATTATCGAAATAATAAGCGAACTCCTGTCTGTTTGAACTAAGATCCTTATTATCCGTATAATAATGGCTCATTCAATGATTTATTTGATTTCGACGGAAGCTCCTGCGTCAACTAACTTCTTCTTGATTTCTTCAGCTTCATCAACGCTGATGTTTTCCTTGATCGGGCTCGGGCACTTGTCTACGACGCCTTTGGCTTCAACCAGACCTAAGCCGGTGATTTCCTTGACGACCTTGATGACAGCAGTCTTAGCTTCGCCATAAGATGACAGGATAACGGAAACAACGGACGGACCTGCAGCAGCAGCTTCTTCCACCGGAGCAGCAGCGACAGCGACCGGAGCAGCAGCGCTGACACCGAATTTCTCTTCGATTGCTTTTACTAATTCGTTCAGATCTAAGATGCTGGCTTCTTCGAGATAAGCCAAGATATCTTCATGTGATAATTTTGCCATTTGATTTTCTCCTTCTTTCTTTTACTCTGCACTTTCTGCAGGCTTTTCTTCGGCTTTCGCTTCTTCTGCAGGAGCTTCAGCCTTTGTTTCCTCTACTGTTGCTTCAACAGCAGGTTCTGCTTTTTCTTCTTGAGTAGCAGGTGCTCCTTCCCCTCTGGCATCAGCCACAGCCTTGACTGCTCTGGCGAATGAACTGACAGGGGCCTGTAAACAGCTCAGTAACATCGACAGCATACCGTCATGGTTCGGAAGCAGCGACAACTCTTTGATCATGTTCTCATCAACGACCTTGCCTTCGACGATGCCTTTCTTAAGTACCAGAGCTTTGTGTTTTTTCGCGAACTTTGCAAGTACTCTAGCCGGAGCAGTCGCATCCTTAGAGAAAGCAAACGCATTCGGGCCGCTTAACGCATCTTTCAGATCTGCAAAACCTGTTTCGTCGCATGCTCTTTCGACCATGGTGTTCTTGTAGACCTTGAATTCGACGTCTTCAGCTCTTAAGCTTCTTCTAAGTTCGGTAACTTCAGCTACGCTAAGTCCACGATACTCGCAAACAACGGTCGAGTCAGAGTTCTTCATACGATCGACGATCTCTGATACCACTGCCTGCTTGTTACTTAATACAGCTTGATTCATGTTCCCTCTTTCTAACACCCATATACTCATAAATAAAACCTGTGCCCACAGACACAGGTAAAAATCATTCCAGATTTACCTCGGTAACATTATTAAGCATGACGCCGTTACTGTCTATGGTATATCGATGCTATAATATATTACCCTAAAATGATTTGTTTTTCAATATAAATAGAATATTTTTTTACTGTTTGTTATCCTGTTCGATCAGGGTCTTGATCGCTTCGCAGGCGACTTCGACGGATTTTTCCATTTCCGTGAAAGCCATGATGGCTCCTGCTCTGCATCGGCGGATGGAGCTGATCACGAACAGCGCAGCGCATTCCATTTCCGAGGATACCACATGGCCTCTGCGCCATGCTTCCCAGCGGTATTTCAGACGGGCTTCCGCCGGCATCGTTTCCGGCTCGTGCTGGCCATAGAAAGAGTCCTTGGACTGCGTGATGCCTTCCAGGAAATTGTAGCCCAGCTTCTTGGCTGCATCCGCCAGAGCGGCAACCACATGACGGTCTGCCACGGCAGGATATTCGATCGGAATGTAATGAATCGTCGTGCCCTCGTCACGGACGGCGGCGTTATTGATGACGCCATCCAGCGTTTCATCGTAAGATTCATCGCAGACTCTTCCTGCCGTGCCGACACGGATGAACGTGTCCGCACCGCATTTGATGAGTTCTTCCAGAGCGATCGCTGTCGATGGACAGCCCATGCCTGTCGAAGTGACCGACACTTTCACGCCATTGAGATAGCCCGTCCAGGTCTTGTGCTCGCGGTTGTGGGCAACCAGTACGGGGTTGTCGAAATAAGACGCGATCAGATCCGTACGGAACGGATCGCCCGGCAGCAGCACATATCTGCCGACGTCTCCCGGCTTGATGCGTACATGATACATCAGTCCTTCTTCATTCGTTAATGCCATATCATTCTCCTTTGCTATGTAATATCCTGATCGCTTCCATGATCACAGCGATCGATTTTTCTGTTTCTTTGAAAGACATGATGGAAGCGGCTTTGACTCTGCGGATCTGGCTGACGATAAACAGCGTCGCCGACTCCATATCCGTGACCGCCACATTGCCTCGCTCCCAGCACTGCATCCGGTAATCCAGATTCGCTTCCGTCGGCATATTTTCCGGTTCCACCTGGCCATAATAGGAATCCTTGGTCTGGATCATGCCCTCCATGTAATTGTAGCCAAGCTTTTCTGCTGCTTCCGCCAGAGCTTCTACGACCTTGCGGTCTGCCACTGCGGGATATTCCACCGGAATGTAATGCAGGGTCGTGCCCTCATCGCGGACAGCCGCGGTAACGATGCAGCCATCCAGAGATTCATCCTTGGCTTCCTCCGTGATTCGGCCGCAGGTACCGATACGGATCAGATACTTCGCTCCGCATTTGATGAGTTCTTCAACGCAGATCGCCGTACTGCCTCCGCCCATGCCTGTCGAAGTGACAGAGACCTTGATTCCATCAAGATGGCCTGTATAGGTCTTGTGCTCGCGGTTGTGGGCGATCAGTTCATAGTCATCCAGGAAAGCGGCGATCTTCTCTGTACGAAAAGGGTCACCGGGAAGTATGACATACTCCCCGATGTCCCCTTTTTTACAGTGGATATGGTACATCAGTTCATTATTCTTATCGAAAAATGCCATGATTATCTCTTAGACTTGTCGTATGGCTCGCCACAGACGGCCGGAGCATTGTGCTTGTCAGGCGTCAGCGCAACGACGATCAGGGTGATCGCATAAGGCAGGATCGAATAGAAGACCGGCGGAATCGGCAGATTCTGCAGGATCGGCAGGACGGAATAGGTCGAAGAAATGACCGAGATCGCGCCAAACAGCAGAGCCCCCAGCATGATTCCGCTTGGTTTCCACTGGCCCAAAGAAACGATCGACAGCGCCAGGAAGCCGTAGCCATAGACGGAACCCATGAACACATAAGTCGTATTCAGAATGTAAGTGAAACCGGCCAGACCGCCCATCGCACCGGCGATCGTCATTGCGGCATATCTCATCGCATAGACGGAGATACCGACAGAGTCGGAAGCCTGCGGATTTTCGCCGGTCGATCTCAGCTGCAGACCGAATTTGGTCTTATATAAGATGAACCACAGGATCAGAACGAAGGTGATGCCGATATAGGTCGTCGCATATGTTCCCTGGAAGAAGATCGGTCCGATGATCGGAATATCGCCAAGGATCGGAACTTTCGAAATCAGGAACTTGCTGGCAGAATATGTAAAGTTGTCTGTACCGAAAATCGATTTCGAAATCAGCATCGTCAAAGCAGGAACGAAAGTGTTGATCGCAGTCGAAGAAATGTTCTGTTCCGCTTTCAGATGGATCGCGGCAAAACCGTGCATCAAGCCTGTGATCGTTCCGGCGATCATCGCCACGACGATCGACAGGAACAGCAGCGGCCAGACGGGCATCGTTTCCGCAAACAGACGGATCATCAGGACGCCGAAGAATGCGCCGGAGATCATGATACCTTCAACGCACATGCACAAGACGCCGGAACGTTCTGCAAACAGGTCGGCAATTCCGCCAATCAGCAGAGGCATGAAGACCAGCAGAATACCGCCGCCAATCAAATGTATCCAAGCATTCATTATCTGAGATCTCCTTTCTGTTCACGCCCGATGTAATCGAGTTTCTTCTTTCTTAAGTATTCATGTACCAGCATCGACAATGCGGAACAGTAAACAACGACAGAGGAAATGACTTTAACGATTTCCGGAGCGAAACCGACAGCCTGCATGTATGAACCCGACTGGGTCAGATACGCCAGGAAGAAGCCCGAGAACAGGCAAGCGATCGGATTGTTGTTCGCCAGCATCGTAACCGCGATTCCGGTGAAACCTTCCGACAGCTGGGTATTGGAACCGATCAAATATTTGCCGGCCCAGCCCAGGTACATGAAGCCGCCGCCGAGGCCGATCAAAGCACCGGAAATCAGGACGGAAAGGACGATGGTCCTCCTTGCGTTGATTCCTGCATAGTCGGCAGCATCTCTGTTCTTGCCGACAGCCTTGATCTCATATCCGAATGTCGTCTTTTCCAGAACGAACCAGAGAATGATCGCAATGACGATCGCTACGATGATGCCGCAGTCGATGGCGCTGCCCGCAAACAGTTTATTTAAGCCGGCGCGCGGAACGCGCAGTTCCTTCGGAATCGTGACAGACTGGTTCTTCGTATTGTCATAGACATTGGACTTTCTTAACAGATCGACTGCCAGATACATGCCGATATAGTTCATCATGATCGTCGTGATGATGATATTGACACGACGATAGGCATTCAGCATAGCCGGAATCAGAGCCCACAAAGCGCCGCAGATCGCACCGGCAATCAGACCGCAAACGGTCGAAATGACCGGGCCCAGACCGATATTATAAGTGACCCAGACAGCTGCCAAAGCGCCGACATGCATCTGACCGGGGCCGCCGATATTGAAGATGCTTGCCTTGAAGGCGAACGCATCGCCCATGCCGCACAGGATGATCGGCGTCGCATAGAAGAAGACGGAACCGAAGGTCGTCAGGCCGTTAAAGAAACCGCCTGTTACCAGCATCTTCAAGCCCGCCATAGCCGATCCGGGCTTGACCACGACCATGGCCAGGAACCCGACCAGCAAGCCGATAATGATTGCCAGTAAAGATGAAAGGACTCCGGAATAATCTCTCTTGGAAAGTAATATTTTCTTTAACATCAGTTCTCTCCTCCCTACTGTCTCTTGCTGCCGGCCCTGTACAGGCCCAGTTCATTGACAGTGATATCTTCCGGCCGGACATTCGCAACGACCTCGCCTTCATAGAAGACGATGATCCTGTCGGAAACGCCCATGACTTCTTCCAGGTCGAACGACACCAGCAGGACGGCCTTACCCTCATCTCTTTGCGAAACCAGGTTCGCATGGAT
>JAEEGI010029494.1_pt1 | contig 10365 bp, 7 predicted proteins | sample 8958751 | NCBI WGS metagenome assembly JAEEGI01 (sample SAMN16246545, study PRJNA631951) | gut metagenome | biome: gut microbiome; feature: rumen; material: KS-attached | host: Bos | place: Iran: Karaj | collected 2018-10 | reverse complement strand
TGGGCAACGGCGAGCCCAATCAGACCTGGATAACGGTTCAGGTACATATGAATGTAATAGCGGTGGCGGTCCTGAGGGAGTTCTCCTGCGTTATCATAGCCGATAACGCCAATGTTCCCGAGGAGGTCATCGCCAAGGCGGAGGAGGAGGGACTTCCCATCCTCGAAAGCGGCATACCGGTCTATGCCAGCGCCAAAAAGCTTGTAGAACTCGGAATCTGATGTTTTACGACTTTCACATGCACAGCTGTCTGTCTCCCTGTGCGGAGAACGAGATGACGCCCAATAATATCTGCAACATGGCCCTGATAAAGGGACTGGATATCATTGCGGTAACGGATCACAATTCCACGCGTCAGCTCAGATCCATAAGCAAGGCGGCAGCTGAGACCGGAATAAAAATGCTTTACGGAGCGGAGCTGGAAAGCAGCGAGGAGGTCCACGTTCTGGGGCTTTTCCCCAGTCTGGAGAAGGCTGAGGCTCTTCAGCCCTGGATAGACGAGCGCATGCCCGGTATCCCCAACCGGCCGGACTTTTTCGGAGACCAGCTTCTGCTGGACGAAAACGACGAGCCTGTGGGAAAGGAGGACAGGCTGCTCCTGGTATCCTTAAGCGCAAGCCTTTCGGAGTGCGTGGATGCCATCCACAGCTTCGGCGGCAGGGCCATCCTGGCCCACGTGCTGGACAGAGCCAATTCCGTAACGCAGCAGCTCGGATTCATACCCATGGATCTTCCCTACGACGGACTGGAGATCAAATCTCCCGACCAGATGCAGAGGATAATCAAAACACATCCGTGGATAAGACCGGACTCCACCCACTGGTTCATCGATTCAGATGCTCACAGGCTGGTGGACATATCCGAGCCGGAAAATATCATCACTCATGACGAGATCAAAGAATTGTGGGGTGATGTACTATGATGCAGGATCTTGCCATGCAGACTCTTGAGATCCTTATGAACAGTGTAGGCGCCAAGGCCGATACAGTCATTCTCAGGATAAGAGAGAGCGAGCATGACAACAGGATCGATATAGAGGTGGAAGACAACGGGTGCGGTATGAGCCCCGAAATGGTCCAGAAAGTAACGGATCCCTTCACCACCAGCAGGAAGACCCGCAAGGTCGGGCTGGGGGTAGCCTTCATGAAGGGACTCACCGAGCAGTGCAATGGAAGCTTCGATATACAGAGCACTGTCGGGGTCGGGACCACAGTCAGAGCCTCGATACAAAAGGATCACATCGACGCTCCGCCGATGGGAGACCTCGGGGAAATGATAATGTATGTCATTCAGGCAGACGAAAATATCGATTTCCGCTTTTATTACACAACAGATAATGGCAATTTTGAGTTTTTATCCGAGGCGGTAAAGCAGGAGCTGGAGGGCGTGAGCCTTCTGGAGCCGGAGATACTCCTCTGGATAAAAGAGTACATAAATGAAGGCATCATACATGCGAAGGAGGGCATGGAATGAAGAGTTTGGAAGATCTGAAGAAAATGCGCGAGCTGGCCCTTAAAAAGGTCGAGATGCGCGAAGGCGGCAAGGACTACCGCGTGGTAGTAGGCATGGCTACCTGCGGCATCGCAGCCGGCGCAAGACCCGTTCTGAACAAGCTTGTTGAGGAAACAGCAGAAAAGGACTACAACTGCGTAGTCACCCAGACCGGCTGCATCGGTATGTGCGTTTACGAGCCCATCGTAGAGGTCTACGGCAAAGACGGTTCCCACACCACATACGTACATGTGGACGCTGACAAGGCTGTAAAGATCCTTGAGGAGCACGTGGGAAAGGGCAAGGTAGTTGAAGAATACACAGTTGATTCTGTAAGAGCACGGGAGGTCTAGTTCCATGATAAGAGCTAATGTACTTTGCTGTGCAGGTACCGGCTGTACCTCCAGCAGATCAGCGGAAGTATACGACAGTTTTGTAAAATATATCGAACAGTATGGTCTCAAGGACGAGATCAACGTGGTAAAGACCGGCTGCTTCGGCCTCTGCCAGAAGGGCCCCATCGTTGCAGTATATCCCGACAAGGTGTTCTACTGCCACGTACAGCCCGAAAACGTTGAGAGGATAGTTTCCGAGCACCTGCTCAAGGGCCGCAAGGTGGAGGAGCTGGAGCTCAGCGACGAGGACCTCCAGACAGGCGAAAAGATCCTGGACATCGACAAGATCAAGTTCTATGAGAAGCAGCAGAGGATCGCTCTGAGAAACTGCGGCAAGATCAATCCCGAGGACATCAACGAATACATCGCCATGAGAGGCTATGAGGCTCTGGGCACCGCTCTGACCTCCATGACCCCTCAGGAAGTAATCGATGTGATCAAGGCCTCCGGACTTCGCGGCCGCGGCGGCGCAGGCTTCCCCACAGGCGTTAAGTGGCAGTTCCAGAAGGATCAGCCCGGCGACGAAAAGTACGTCATCTGCAACGCAGACGAGGGCGACCCCGGCGCGTTCATGGACCGTTCCATCCTGGAGGGCGACCCCAACGCCATCATCGAGGGTATCGCAATCATGGCCTATGCAGTAGGCGCTCATCAGGGCTACATCTACTGCAGAGCAGAGTATCCTATCGCTGTAAAGCGTCTGAATATCGCCATCGGACAGGCTAAGGAGCTGGGCCTCCTGGGCAAGAACATCTTCGACTCCGGCTTCGACTTCGACCTTGAAGTAAGACTGGGCGCAGGCGCCTTCGTATGCGGCGAGGAGACTGCTCTTATCGCCTCCATCGAAGGCAAGCGCGGCATGCCCATGCCCAAGCCGCCTTTCCCCGCAGTATCCGGCGTATGGGGCAAGCCCACCAGCATCAACAACGTGGAGACTCTGGCCAACGTTGCCCAGATCGTTCTCAACGGCGCTGAGTGGTATTCCTCCATCGGTACTGAAACCTCCAAGGGCACCAAGGTATTCGCTCTTGGCGGCAAGATCAAGAACACCGGTCTTGTTGAGATCCCCATGGGCACCACCCTCCGCGAGATCATCTATGAGATCGGCGGCGGCTGCCCCAACAACAAGGCATTTAAGGCCGTTCAGACCGGCGGTCCTTCCGGCGGCTGCCTCACCGAGGCTCAGCTGGATACCCCCATCGACTACGAGAACCTGGTGGCTGCAGGCTCCATGATGGGTTCCGGCGGTATGATCGTTCTGGACGAGGACAACTGCATGGTGGACGTGGCCCGTTTCTATCTGGAGTTCATCGTAGACGAGTCCTGCGGCAAGTGCACACCCTGCCGTGTGGGTACCAAGAGACTGCTTGAGATGCTCACAAAGATTACCAAGGGCGAAGGCACCCTGGAGATGCTGGACGAGATGGAGCAGCTCTGCTACGAGATCAAGGACACCGCTCTGTGCGGACTTGGTCAGACCGCTCCCAACCCCGTACTTTCCACTCTGAAGTATTTCCGCGATGAATACATCGCACACATCGTAGACAAGAAGTGCCCCGCAGGCGTCTGCAAGGATCTGCTTTCCTACAGCATCGATCCGGAGAAGTGCAAAAAGTGCTCCATGTGCGCAAAGGCCTGCCCCGTTGGCGCCATCAGCGGCGTTCCCGGCAAGGAGCCCTTCGTCATCGATCCGGAGAAGTGCATCAAGTGCGGAAGCTGCCTGGCAACATGCCGCTTCGGCGCAGTCATCAGAAAGTAACAGGGAGGATAAGTCATGGCAATTGTCAATTTAAAGATCAATAACATTGATGTACAGGCTGAATCCGGAATGACGATTCTTGAGGCCGCCACAAATGCCGGAATCAATATCCCGACACTGTGCTACCTGAAGGACATCAACAAGTCCGGCTCCTGCCGCGTATGTCTTGTAGAAGTTAAAAAAGCAAGAACACTGCTTTCTGCCTGCACCACACCGGTGACCGAGGGCATGGAAGTGTTCACCCACTCCGAGAGAGCTCTGAAGGGAAGAAGAAATTCCGTTGAGCTGCTGCTCTCCAACCACTCCAAGGATTGCCTGTCCTGCATCAGGAACCAGAACTGCGAGCTGCAGACCCTGTCTGAGGAGCTGGGCATCCGCGAGAACAAGTTCCAGGGCGAGAAGACTCCGGCCACCTATGACGACTTCAGCTGGGGCATCGTCCGCGACACCACCAAGTGCATACTGTGCGAGCGCTGCATCCAGACCTGCCGCAAGGTACAGGGACTGGGCGTTCTGGGCCTGGAGAACCGTGGCTTCAACACCATCATGGCTCCTGTCTACAACACCAGCTTCGCAAACGTAAACTGCATGCAGTGCGGTCAGTGCGTCATCAACTGCCCGACCGGCGCTCTTCACGAGAAGGAAGACATCGATAAGGTCATCGCTGCGCTGAACGATCCCTCCAAGACCGTCATCGTACAGACCGCTCCTGCTGTAAGAGCTGCCCTTGGCGAGGAATTCGGCCTGCCCATCGGCACCGCCGTCACAGGCAAGATGGCTGCTGCTCTGCGCCGCTGCGGCTTCGACAGAGTATATGACACCAACTTCGGCGCTGACCTGACCATCATGGAGGAGGGCAACGAACTGCTGGAGAGAGTCACCCACGGCGGCGTTCTCCCCATGTTCACCTCCTGCTCTCCCGGATGGATCAAGTACATCGAGTACGAGTACCCCGAGCTGCTGCCCCATCTGTCCACCTCCAAGTCCCCGCACATGATGCTGGGCGCCATGATCAAGACCCACTGGGCTAAGAGAAACAACGTGGATCCCAAGGATATCTTCGTGGTTTCCATCATGCCCTGCATCGCAAAGAAGACCGAGATCCAGCGCCCCGAGTGCAAGACCGGCGAATATGTGGATGTTGACGCGGTCCTGACCACCAGAGAGTGCGCAAGACTGATCAAGATGTTCGGCATCGAGTTCAACGAGCTGCCCGATGAGGGCTTCGACCCCGATCTCTTCGGCGACTACACCGGCGCAGCCGTAATCTTCGGCGCCACCGGCGGCGTTATGGAGGCTGCTCTGAGAACCGTAAAGCAGCAGCTGGACGGCGTCAAGCTTGAGAAGGTAGACTTCGAGGCCTGCAGAGGACTTGAGGGCGTAAAGGAAGCTGAGGTCGACCTGAACGGCACCAAGATCTGGATCGCCATCACCTCCTCCATGAGCTGCGCTAAGCCGCTTCTGGAGCAGGTAAAGGCCGGCACCTCAAAATACACCTTCATAGAGGTCATGGGATGCCCCGGCGGCTGCATCAACGGCGGCGGCCAGCCCATCGTTCCCTCCAAGATCAAGAACGGCAAGCTTGGCGACGGCTACAGAAAGCTCCGTATGAAGGCTCTGTACGACGAGGACGTTAAGCAGGAGCTGCGCGTTTCCTCCGACAACGTTCAGATCCAGCAGCTGTACAAGGAATTCCTGGGCAAGCCCGGCAGCGAGATCGCTGAAGAGCTGCTCCACACCTCCTACAGCCCCAAGGAAAGATTCAAGATCTTTGACGACAACAAGTAATAAAGCTGTCAGTTGAAAAAGAGCTCGCCGCTTATACGGGGAGCTCTTTTATTGTCTTTGACATTACAGTAAATGGGCTTTAGAATATATGCAGTGAGGTGAATATGAGAGATCTTATCGGCGATAAAGCCTTTTACAGGAAGATAATACGCATACTGATACCCATGCTGGTGCAGTACGTAATAACCAATTTCGTAAACCTGCTTGACAATCTGATGGTAGGGCAGGTGGGTACGGAGCCCATGAGCGGTGTGGCCATAGTAAACCACCTGCTTTTTGTGGTGAACATCTGCATCTTCGGAGCCCACGAGGGCGCCGGCATCCTTACAGCCCAGTACTACGGAAACAGGGACATGGAGGGTGTAAGGGGAACCCACAGGATAAAGCTTTTAGCGGTGCTGATAGTACTGAGCGCTGGCTTCATCATCTACGCGGGCTTCAGGGATCCTCTTCTTAGGCTTTATCTTCACGAAAGCGAGGCAGGACTGGACATGGAGGCCACCTTCTCCTACGCCCAGCAGTATGTGGCTATCATGATGATAGGCCTGCTTCCCTTCGGTATAAAGGATGTCTACGCGGGCACTCTGCGGCAATGCTCTGAGCCCCTCATACCCATGGTGGCAGGGATCACAGCGGTATTCGTGAACCTGGTGGGCAACTACGTCCTGATCTTCGGAAAGTTCGGCGCACCGGCCCTTGGGGTCAACGGCGCAGCCTATGCCACGGTACTCTCCCGCATAGTGGAGATGCTTATCGTGGTCATCTACGCCCACACCCACACGGATCGCTGCCCCTACATAAAGGGCATATACAGCAATTTCCGCATAGAAAAGTCCGTGCTTAAGGCGTCTCTTAAGCTGGGCCTTCCCATGCTCATAAACGAGATGCTCTGGTCCTTCGGCCAGGCCTTCCTTACCCAGAGCTATTCCATGAGGGGACTGGACGTGGTCTCCGCCATGAACATATGCTCCAGCATCACCCAGCTCTTCTTCTGCGTGGCCTTCGCCCTGATGGACGTGGTGGCCATAAACGTGGGACAGGTGCTGGGCTCAGGAGACCTGGACAGGGCGGTGAAGGAGGACAAGCAGTGCATCGCCTTTGCGGTGGCTCTCTGTACGGTGATAGCGGTGGTGATGGCCCTGGTGACGCCGGCCATACCGAACCTCTACAACACCACGCCGGAGATCAAGGATCTGGCCAGGCGGCTTCTTCTTGTAGCTTCCTGCGCGCTTCCCCTTATCTGCTACGGCACCTGCTGCTACGCCACCTTAAGGTCCGGCGGCCGCACCTGGATAATGTTCGTCTTCGACAGCGGCTTTATCTGGGCAGTCTATGTGCCTGTGGCATGGTTCATAAGCCGTCATACAAATCTTGGCATAGTGCCGTTTTACGCGATCATAGAGGGCCTGGAGATCCTTAAGAGCAGTCTGGGCACCATAATGATAAGAAAGCGCATCTGGGTACGGAACCTGGTGCAGCAGCCTCAATAGACAGAATACAGGCCTTGGCGGGAGGGTAAACATGAAGTACTTTGAAGCAAAGGGAACAGATTACGAGCTGGGCTTTCAGGTAGGAGCCTTTTTCAAGGCTGAGCTTGAAAAAATGGCAGGCAGGGCTGAGACCCTGCTCAGGGAAAACGAAAAAACTGCAAAATATGTAAGTATGGCAAAGGAAAAGCTCTCGGCTGAATATCCCGCCATCCTGGACGAGGTATATGGAAGGGCTGACGGAGCCGGTGTCGACAGAGACGTTATGCTGCTCCTTCTTTCTCCTGACATAATGGAGCTGGAGGGGGGCTGCACCACCGTCATACTGAAAAAGCCTGACGGTAATTTCCTGTTTTCTCACAACGAGGATGACAAGGGCTACAGCGTGGAAAACACCGCGATCATAAAGTACACCAGGCCTGACGGCAGCTGGTTCGCAGGCTACACCTATGCCGGGAAGCTCCTCGGCAGCACCACGGGCTTCAACAGCTTCGGACTGGTGATGTCCAGCAATTCCATCTATCCCCAGAGCACGAACACCGGATTCCTGTCCAGATATCTGATGCAGAGGGATCTGATGAATGCAAAGGATGCAGGGGACATGCTGGCCAGGCTGGCACGCATGAAGGTGGTAAGGCCCTTCAGCATGAACGTTATCGACACGAAAAGCGGCTTCGCCTTCAACGCGGAAAAGGATCTGGAGAAGATTTATGTGACCCCCATCGGAGAGCGCTACGCCAGGGCAAATCACTTCAAGACCGGTCCCTATGCGCCTCTGCCCCACGGATTTCTCGGCAATTCCATCTTTAGAGACTGGAAGGCTTCCCAGGGACTCTTCCGTCTGGATGCGGAGAGCGCAGGCCTGAAGGATCTGCAGGATATTCTGGACTACGAGGGTCCGGATTATCATGAGACCATAAGGTACTCCACATATAAGTATGATCCCGCCACGACCAACGTCACCGTCTGCAATTTCAGCTTCGACCAGGCTGCAGGCACCGTAAACTACAGGGACTACCTGGGCCGCAGCGAAAGGACCTGGAAGCTCTCGGAGTTTTAGGACGTAAAGCTGCGGAGATGAGGGCTTTTCTGCAGGCAGTTATTATAAGAAACAGTCATAAAATCCACTTGAAAACACAAGAAAGCGCATGTTATAATACCATGTTCCTGTTGGGGAGTAACATGCGCTTTTGCGTAGCAAGTCAACAATCGCGGTCCTTCAGAGGGTCTGGCTTGTTTTAAATTGTGAGACTCAGGCACGGCGTTTGCTTGCCGAGGGTCTTTTTTTACGCCCCGGCCTATAGGAAGGCGGCAGCCCGGACCGGGCGGGCCGCAGTATCAAGGAGAAGAATATATGAGTGAAGAAATCAAAGCAGGCCGCTTTTATGACAAGGAGTGGGATCAGGTAATAAAGGACCTGAATACCACCGAGATAGGTCTGAAGGCTGTCGAAGCAGATGCAAGACTTGCAAGGAACGGCAAGAACAAGCTGAAGGAGCCTGAAAAGACTCCCTTGTGGAAGAAGTTCATCGACTCCCTGGCGGATCCCATGATAATCATGCTTATCGTGGCCGCTGCCATCCAGGCTGTGGTCACGGTGCTGGAAGCCCACGGAACCTTTAAGTTCAGCGATTTCGCTGACGTGCTGGTCATCCTGGTGGTGGTCATCATCAACACCGTCATGAGTCTGGTGCAGGAGAGCAAGGCGGAATCCGCCATGGACGCTCTGATGGAGATGACCGCAGCCACCTCAAAGGTAATGAGGGACGGCGTTCAGGTGGTCGTCAAGAGCGAGGACCTGGTGGTGGGTGACGTTGTCATCCTGGAGGCAGGAGACGCTGTTCCCGCAGACTGCAGAATAATAGAGGGCCACAGCCTGAAGGCTGAGGAATCCGCCCTGACAGGCGAATCCGTGCCCGTAAGCAAGATAATCGACGTGCTCATGTGCCACGAGTCGGCGGAGATCCCCCTTGGAGACCGCAAGAACATGCTCTACAGCGGCTCCACAGTGGTCTACGGCCGCGGCAGAGCGGTCATCACCGCCACCGGCATGGATACCGAGATGGGCAAGATAGCCGATGCCCTGTCCGAGGCTGAAAAGGAGCAGACTCCTCTCCAGAAGAAGATGGCAGAGCTCTCCAAGTTCCTCACAAAGCTTGTACTTGGCATCTGCGTACTGGTATTCGCAGTGGGCCTCATAGAGTCCCTGGTATTCTCCGGAGAACCCTTCTCCTGGGGCCTTCTGGGCAATTCCGCTCTTAATACCTTCATCGCAGCCATCGCGCTGGCAGTTGCTGCCATCCCCGAGGGCCTGCCCGCAGTAGTCACCATAATCCTGTCCATAGGCGTCACCGCCATGAGCAAGCGTCAGGCTCTGATCCGCAAGCTCACTGCCGTTGAGACCCTGGGCTGCACCCAGATCATCTGCACCGATAAGACCGGTACTCTGACTCAGAACAAGATGACCGTGGTGGATTTCTATGGCACCGACGAGAAGCTGCTGGCAACAGCCATGGCTCTCTGCTCCGACGCAGTGATACGCCCGGGCGAGACCGAATCCGTAGGAGAGCCCACCGAGGCAGCTCTTGTAAATTACGCCAACAAGCTTGGCATGCCCAAGTACGATCTGGAGACCGAGCGCCCGAGAATGGGTGAGGCTCCCTTCGACTCCCAGAGAAAGATGATGTCCACCATCCACAAGGACGGGGACCACTTCATACAGTTCACCAAGGGCGCGCCGGATGTGCTGCTGTCCCGCTGCACCGGTTATCTGAAGGATGGCGAGGCCGTTCCCATGACCTCCCAGCTTAAGGATGCCGCTCTTGACGCAAACAAGGCCTTCGCAGACAGGGCTCTTCGCGTGCTCTGCGCAGCATACAGGATCTGGGACACCATGCCCGAAAGCCTTGAGGCAGACGATCTTGAGCACGATATGGTATTCATCGGCCTCACCGGCATGATCGATCCCTGCAGACCCGAGGTCTACGCAGCCATCGAGGAGTGCCGTCTGGCAGGCATCAGGCCCATAATGATCACCGGAGACCACAAGGATACCGCAGTGGCCATCGGAAAAGATCTTGGCATAATCAACGAAGCATCAGAGGCAGTTGTAGGCGCTGAGCTGGATAAGTACAGCGACGAGGAGCTGCTGGAGTTCGTTCCCAAGTACTCCGTATATGCAAGAGTTCAGCCTGAACACAAGACCCGCATTGTAAAGGCCTGGAGGACTCTGGGCTATGTTACCGCCATGACAGGCGACGGCGTCAACGACGCTCCGTCCATCAAGGCTGCAGACATCGGCGTTGGCATGGGTATCACCGGTACCGACGTTACCAAGGGCGCTGCAGACATGGTTCTGGCGGACGACAACTTCGCCACCATCGTCAATGCGGTGGAAGAGGGCAGAAAGATCTATGACAACGTGCTGAAGGTGCTGCAGTTCCAG
>JAEEGI010029493.1_pt1 | contig 10365 bp, 5 predicted proteins | sample 8958751 | NCBI WGS metagenome assembly JAEEGI01 (sample SAMN16246545, study PRJNA631951) | gut metagenome | biome: gut microbiome; feature: rumen; material: KS-attached | host: Bos | place: Iran: Karaj | collected 2018-10 | reverse complement strand
CCCAATCCCCAATCCCCAATCCCCAATCCCCAATCCCCAAAATAAATTAAAATCTATTTTTATTCATTTATTATTTTACATTTGCTAATTTCAATTTATTAAACAATAAATTTAATTATTTAATTTATTTAAATGATAATGAAATAGATCAATAATTTTTAAATAATAAAATATAAATAATAATTTAAATGTATTCTAAAGAAGAAGAAAAGAAATTTACGTCAGAATATGTTAAATTATTTAGTCTTGGACGAGATCAAATTAAAAAGAAAAAAAATTTCCAAAAAGGTTTAGAAATATTCACTCAATGTCTTGATTTAGCAACAAAAATAAATAATCCTAATGTATTATGTGAAAGTAATTTTTATAAAGGTTTATGTAGTTTTAAACTTTGTGATTTAAAATCATGTTATTATAATTTTAATTGTTCCTATAATTTAATTAATTCAGTTGATATTTCAAATTTTCCTTATTATAAAATAAGAGGAAAAGTTTTTGCTTATTTAGTTCATACAAATTTCTTAGTTAAAAATATTGATGAAAATATTCAATTTATTGAAAACAATTTTGAAAATATAAATAAATGTAAATTAGAAGAAAAATTAGTTATTTTTTTCAATTTTATAAAAGAATTACTGCATCCAATCAAAAAAGGAAGTAAGTTTCTTCAATTTAAAAATGAATATAATTCATCAAAGAATAACGTTTTATTTAATAACGAAGACAGTATTAGTATAAGATTAAAATCAATTTTTTCAAGTTTAATGAATTATCAAACAATGAAATTAATTTTTGAAAAAGATTCAATTTTATATTATACAGATACTTATAATATTCCTTCTAATCATTTAATTTTTGAATGTTTTGAAAAAAATGATGAATTAATAAATGAAAAAGCAAAAATGAAAATGTTAATTGAATCATTTGCAAGATCAAACAAAATAAAATTAGATAAAGAATTTAATACAACATCAATGAAATTATATCAAGAAAGGAAAGATTTATATGATAAGTTTGTGAAAATATGGGAAATATTATTAAATTCTTTTCAAACAATATTTAAAAATAATTTTAATATGTCATTTAGTAATTCAACAAAGTTAAGTCCTAGAAAAAGAGTAGCAACACCAAGTTTAAATGTTAAATTTGATAAAAATTCAACTAAAACTTCTAATAGTACTAGAAATAATAGAAGAATTTCTGCTTTTTCTCTTCCTTCAAATACAAATTTAAATGAAAAGAAAAATAATACTGAGAAAAAAGTAAATAATATTGAAAAAAAAATATCAGATAAAAAATATCATAATGAAAATATATTTTATTTAGAATCATTTAAAAATGATAAAAATGAAATAAATGAAATTGATTTATCTCGTTTAGTAAATTCAAATAAAAATATTAAAAACCCTGATTTTTTAAGAAATATAAATCCTTTCTTAATAAAAAAAATATTATCAGAATTTGAAAAAGAAAAAGAAATTCGTCCATGTGATATAGTAAATTTAAAAATACCAAATTATATAACATCACATTATGAAATATCCAGAAAAGGAAATCATAGTTCATCAATGATGGAAGATGTGAATCAAGACACATTATTTTTTTATAAAGATTTCCTCTTAATAAAAGACTTATATTATTTTGGAGTATGCGATGGTCACGGTCCTTCAGGACATAAAGTTTCTGAAATAGCTCCAATATTAATAAGTTCTTTTTTATTATATAATGAAATGGATAATAATGTATCAAAAAGAAATAAAAGTATTGATTATTATTTATCATCATTATTCTCAGTAATAGATGAGAATAAAAATGTGAAAGAAATGGATATGATAAAATATTTTTATAATAAATTCCAAATAAATTTATCAGATTTTTCCTTAATAAAAAACAACTTTACAGAATTATCTCAAAATATAAAGGAATCAATAACAAATTCTCAATTAGAATTAGGAAAATATCGTAAAAAATTTGATATTGACAACAGTGGAAGTACAATATGTAATTTAATATTAAAATCATCAACATTAACATGTATAAACATAGGAGATTCTCGAGCAATAATGATATCTAAATCAAAAGAAGGAAAATGGACATATTCTCAATTGACTAAAGATCATAAACCAACAGAACCAGATGAAAAAAATCGAATAATAAAAAGTGGAGGTTCAATTCATAAAATGAGAAATTATGAAGAAGATAATAAAGAAATTGGTCCTTATAGAGTTTGGTTACCTGATGATACTAAAGGACCTGGTTTAGCAATGAGTAGAAGTTTCGGAGACTTTGTTTCTAAAGAAATTGGAGTCTCTTGTCATCCTGATATTTTCAGATTTGAATTAACAGAATATGATAAATTCTTAATTGTTGCTAGTGATGGAGTTTGGGAATATATGAGTAATGATGATGTTTTAAATTTAGCTATTGATAAAAAAAATTCTCAAGAACTTTGTGAAGATATTGTCAAGGAAAGTCTCAATAAATGGAAAGAAAGATTTAAAAATAATGTTGATGATATTAGTGTTGTTGTTGTTGCTGTTAATGTTAGAAAAGGATAAATTCATTTTTTAGGATATATCATTTTTTTTGCGATTTTATATAATTATTGTTATTATTTTTTATTATCAAGTTTTTTTAATTTTTTTTTTATTTCTGAATGTTTGTTTTATTTTGTTTTTTGATTGGTTAAATAATTTGTTTTTATTAAATAATATAATTTATTTTTAATATTTATTGGTAATTATTATATATTTCTGAAGTTTTGTAAAAATCAGTTTTTGTTATTAATTCATTGTTACATTCACAAAAAAGAATATTTTTATTTTCATTATAATCATATGAAAAAATAAATTGAGTAACATTTAAATTATTCAATCTTGAAAAATAACAAAGAGGTTTAATTAAAAACTGTTGAATTGATGAAAAATAATTAAGTTGATATATTGCAAGTTGATTAAAACCATTTTTATTATTATATAATATTCCTAATCTATCTCCTGTTTCATTTAATTGAATATTTAAAATATGATTTGATTGATTTCTTAACAAAGAAAAAATATTATAATACATTTTAAATTTTAAATGATAATAACTTGATCTAGAATTATTATAAGATTGAAAGGAATCATTATTATAATTATCATCATTTATATTATATAAAATATAAAGTAATAATTCATTACTTTTTGATTCAATGAAAATAAAAATGTAATTATCATTTGGACAAAATAAAACTTTTGAAATTTGTCCTGAAAATTTTGAATAAGAAGTAAATTGAAGATTTTGAATATTAAATAAAAAAATTTCACTTTTTGAATAAACCAAAAATAAATTCGATGAATGATTAAAAACACAATCAATAAAATTTTTTGTTAAAAAAGTTTTACTATAAATTTTTTCAAAAAATAAATTATAAATTTCTATTGAATTTGAATAAAGTAAAATTATAAATTTACCATCATAAGAATATGAAATTTTAATTAAATCGGGAAAAATTTCATAAGAATTATTTATTCTAATATCTAAATTATCATTATTTTGATAAATAGTACAATTAAAAATTTTTTTAGTAGTTGCAACTAAAAATTGAAAAGGAATTAAAGGATTCCATTCAATATAAATGATAAATTCATCTTGATTAAGAGAAAAATTTATAAAAAATTTCTTTTTATCTTGAATATTAATTAAAAGAATTTTTTTTGCTGAAGATGAAAAAGCAAGATAATTTCCTAAACAATTAACTGAAATATTATTTAAATTTAAAGAAGATAAATTACTGAAATTTAAAGTTTTTTTATTTGAATTCTGGAAAATAAATTTAAAAGGAAATGTAAAATAATATAAATAATTAGATAAATAATTTGATAATAAAAAAGAATTTTTTTTATGCATAAATTCCTCCATTGCATTAATTTTTGAAATTAATTCATAATCAAGTAAAGGAATAATATTTGGATGATTGTTTATTAAATTTTGTTGAATTTTATCATATTGACATTTACCGTTTTCTTCCTTTACTAAAAGATTATTTGGATTTAAATCGTATTGTTCAGAAGATAATGGAGAGTTTATATCAAATATTTTAATCAGCTCTTCTCTTATTTCATTTCTAGTAAATAACATTTATTTAAATTTAATTTATTAATATTTTGATTATAAATAAAATGAAAATAGAAATTAATTAATTTATATGATAAAAAATGATAAAATAGAGGATATAATAGAAAATAAAAAAATAAATAAAATAAAATAATATTGAATAAATATTAAATTCTTTAAATGAATTTCAGCAAGAAAATGAAGGATTAAAACTTCAATTATTTGAATGAAGTAAATTAAGACTAATAAGAAATTATAAATTTCAATTTAGTTTTATTTTAATCCTTTTCGAAAAAATATTCGAAAAAAACTAATTAAAAATATGAATCTTTAATTAAAATAATGAAACAAGTTTGGGCAAAAAAATTTCTTAATTAGAATGTTATTAAAATAAATGAAATATAATTTCAACAATAGGCTTAGGAAAAACTTCATACTATATAATTATTGAATATGAAAAATAATAATATTTAAAGTCTATATGATTGTATTTTACCTTCTAACAGTTAATATATTGGTTTTTTCAAATTTAAACTTGAAAAAATATTCTTCCTTTTAAATTTGTAAATTGTTTTATGGAAAAACTATTAAATAGATTAAAAATCCTTATATTTCTATTTATTAATTGTAATGAATTCACATTCAAATTTAAATTTTTTATTTTTTTTTAATTTTTCAATAAACATTACTATTATTTATTTCTTATAGATTTCAATTTCCATTATTTCTTCATTTGCATTAATTATTATCATTATCATTATCATTATTATTCTTATTGTTATTAATACTATTATTATATTATATCATTTTATTATTCGAATATTATTTTTTATACATTAAATAAATGATTAATTGCATTAAGAACAAATAATACTTCATAATCTAAACATGATAAATGAACAAAATTTATACCTTTTATAAGTATTTTAATATAATTAATTTAAGATAATGATTCAATAAAATTATTTTCCATTTGTTATGGATTTTCTTTAACTGGAATTACCGAAATATTATTTAATAATTCATCTTTTCTTAGAAATCAAATGAAAGGACATAGAAATTATCTACAATTTTCCTATTTCAACTAAAAGAAAATATTTCAATTATTTTTTCCTTTCATCAAAAAAATTATGAAAACATAAATTTGAAATTTATTATCTAATTTTTCTTTATAAATCGAATTCATTCTATTTTTCAAAATATAATAAAGATTCATTTTAACTTATTTAGGATTTATAATTTGCGCTTTATATTAACTAATATTTCATAGAAAATTATCTCTCTTTTGATGAAATATATATAAACATGATAAACATATATTTTTGAATTTAACTCCCTTTCATTATAAAATATAATTAAAAATAATTATTTTTTACTCAGCTAATCTTTAACTCTTTTTGAATTTTTTGTGGTAAATTATAAATTAAATCAAAAGAAGATTGAATGGGAGTCATTTGTCCAAATGGAATTAAAAATGAATTTGGAATTTCATGTTTGAAAGACAAATTTCAATATTTTATTACTATTAACAATTATAATCAAATCTCTTTTATCAATAATAATTACCAATTAATTATTTTTAGATTTTTCAATGAGCAGAAAAATAAAAAAAATGAATTTTATATAAATGAAACAGAAAATGATTTATTGGAAAAAGAAAATTGTTTCAACACACAAAATTTTAAAAAATATAAAGTTTTCAACTTTCCAAGTGAGGAAGATATAAATGAAGAAAATGGGGGTTTGGAATTTTTTCTAAAAAACTTAAAAAATCATATAAAAATTGTTCAACAAAAAGAAAGTAAAAACCATAATAAAAACTTTGTTGATTTATTAAAAAGGCAATTAATTTTTATTATTGAAGAATCTTTCAAATACAAAAATTTGAAAACACAAGAAGAAAAATTGGAACAACTTAATTTTATTTATGATGGAGATACATATAAATATTATTTTGAATTATTCAAATTTATAAAGGTTTCAAATAACTCAAAATTCCGCTTAAGAAAAAGAAAAAAATTTCTTTTTTCATCAAATTAATTCTTTTAATTAAATAGTTTCTCTTTTCTAAATTATTATTCTTAAATTATAAACTTATACTTATAATATAAAATATATCTTTTAAAAATAATATTAATATTAATATCTATTAATATAAACTTTATTTTCCACAACTATTATTTTAAAAATATATTCTATAAATAATTGACTTTATTTATAACATCGACTCAATCTTCTAAAAGAAAATCATTAATATCCAAATTCTTTTGTTTTTTAAGTTATTATTATTTATTGTTATATGATGAATCCAAATTAATATTTAAAAACTAAAGAAAAAATCATTTGATAGATTTTTAAGTTGAGAATATTATTTTTTGATTATATTGGGAGATTAAATTATAATATCAATAGTAATAGGTTTTATTTTTAATTTAAGATACATTTCTTTAAAAAAATTAAAATCAAAATATCATATTATTTATCAACGTATATAAGATAACAAATGTGACTTCAATTTTATATATATTTTCTTATTTTTCTCTGAAACATTTCAATACTTTAAGATTGACCAATTGAAATATTAATTAATAACATAAATAAAGAAAACATTTAATTATTTTCAAAACAAAATAAACTAAAAGATAAATGAATGACAAAAAATGTTCAAATTCATCATGTCAAAAATCATTAGAAAATAATAAAGCAATTTATCAATGTCAAAAATGTGATGAATATTGTTGTTCAAATACTTGTTTAAAAGCTCATAAATTATCTGAACATCCAATTAAATTACCAAAAAGAAGCCAAGCTCCAAGATATGAAGAAGATAGTTCAGATACTTCAAATAGTAAAAGAAGTTCATCAACATCATATCTTTTATCAAAAAGTCCATTTATTAAAAAAGGAGAAATTATAAAAAATATTTTAGAAGACCCTTATTATACAATTAATAACTTTAAATTTATTAGAAATCCAAAAAATGATAAAATGGTATGTCTTGGAATTGGAAAATATAGTGAAATATTATTGGCAAATCATTTAAAAAGTGATAAACTGTATGCTATAAAGCATATATTTAAAAGTAAATATAATTCAAAAAAAGAAATTAATGAAATGATAAATCAAGAAATTAAAATTCAAAGAAGTTTAATTCACCCAAATATAATTAGATTATATTCATATTTTGAAGACAATAATAATTATTTAATAGTGTTAGAACCAGCAAGAAAAAGTATAGCAAAAATATTAAAACAAAAAGGTAAATATAATGAAGAAGATGCATTTAATATTTTTATACAAATAGTATCAGCATTATATTTCCTTCATACAAATAATCTAATTCATAGAAATATAATGCCAGAAAATATTGTAATAAATGATAATAATGAAATAAAATTATGTGATTTTAGTTATTGTACAGAAATAAATAAGCCAATAACAACAATTATTAACTTTAATAAAGTAGAATATACTCCTCCTGAAATAATAAGGGAACAACCTTATGATCAATCAATTGATATTTGGACACTTGGAGTTTTATTATATGAATTATTACATGGTTATTCTCCTTTTGGAAATAGTGAAAATATTAATAGTGATGAAATTATTCGAAATATTATTATAAATAAATTCATCATTGATGATAAATTAAATTTATCTAATGAGTGTATTGATTTAATTAATAAATTATTAGAATTTGATGGTGAGAAAAGAATTAAGATACAACAAATTTTAGTTCATCCTTGGATTTTGAAAAATTCAAAAAAATATGAAAGTAATTCTAATGTTGATTTAATGGATAAAATTAGTAATTCTAATTCTTTATTTAAAAAAAGTGACATTTTTTCAAAAATTGAAAATGATAATAAAATCTTATTTGAAGTAAAGCATGAAGATAATGTTTTAAATGAATATTTGAACACTAATAATTCTGATGAAGGAAATATATTTGAAAAAGCTATTAAAAAATCTCATAAGAAAAAAAAAAGAAATAATAGATATGATAGTAATATATTAAAAAATAAAGATAAAAATGAAAAAAATGAATTAACAGATAGTTCAAATAATTTTCAATTATTAAACAACAAAGATAATAATATTAAAACAGATAAAATGAAATACAAAAAAGAAAAAGATAAAAATTCTAATGATAATAATAATATAAATATTAATAATATAAATATATATAATTCACTTCAAATTGATAGAGCAAGAATTCAAAATAATCCAAATTTATATTTACAAAGCGGGAATTTATATTTAGGATTTGATACTCCAAATCCTGAAAATGATTTTATTCAAAATAGAAAAAACGAAAAAAAAAAGTTAAATGATGCTATTGGAATTTTAGAAAATGCAGAACGTAAAAATGAAGTTCAAAAAAAAAGTAATAAAAAAATTGTGTTAAGAGAGCCTCCAAGTTTTTGGGAAAAATTATTTGAACAATTTAAGTGTAGTAATAATAAATAAAATTCTTTTATATATTTGTTAGATTATATATTATATATATAGAAAAAATATGATAACTTGTGAAAAAATGTAAATTAAACTATAAGCATATAAAATAATATTTTGCCAATTAATTTAAATAAATAAATAACCAAAAAATATTCACATCCTAAATTTCAATATTCAAATACATGAATTTTATTATCAAGAGTACATCCAACAATTCTTTTTTTCCCATTTTTATCATCAATTTGAGCCATAGAAATAATCCAATTAATTTTAAAATTATTTCTTTCTCCAATTTGAATATAAGTATCTAAATCCCATTGTTTTAAAATAACATCATCACCACTAGTTAAAATAGTATTATCATCCATAACAATAATACTATTAGTAAAACCAACATGAACTTTAACTCTACATTCAATTTGATAATATTTAACATTAACAATAATAATAGTACCATCTGAATTTCCACTAATAATAACTCTATTATTTTTAATTTTAAGTAAACCATTATGATCTTGAAAATTACCAATTTTTTTCATAATCATAAAATTGTCATAATCATAATCATCATTTAAATTAATATTCCAAAATCTAACAGTATCATCTGTACCTACAGAAATTAATTTATTATTTTCATATTCTAAAAAAGCTGTAATATAACCTTCATGACCTTTTAAAGTTTTTAAACATTTTGTATTTTCTAAATTCCAAATTTTAAAAGTTTTATCTGCTGAACAAGAACAAATATCCTTATTATTATTTAATAAAATTGCTTTATAAACAGTAAAATTATGTCCTATAAAAGTTTTTTCAAATGTTTTAGTTTCTAAATTCCATAATCTAATAGTATTATCTGCTGAAGCACTTAATAATTTAGTGTTTGGAAGTTGAAATAAATTAAATATTCCTCCATAATGTCCTTTTAAGGTTATATCTAAATTAAAATTGTCTTTGTTAAATATTTTTATTGTTTCATCACTTGATGATGATGCTATTCTTCCATCTTTTAATTTTAATATACAATGAATATAATTTATATGTGGATCAAATGTATATGATAAATTCATTGTTTGAATTGTTGGATTCGAACGATATTTTTCAGGAAATGAATTTATATCTATTATATTTGGATTTGATATTTGGATTATTATATTATGTTTTATCTTTTTTATTTCTTTTATTTTTTTTTCTTCTTCTAATTTTAATTTTTCTTCTTCTAATTTTTCTTTTTTTTCTTCTAATTGTTCTTTTTTTTCTTCTAATTTTATTTTTTTTGATTCTTCTGTTTTGTTAACTTCAAATTTTTCATTTGTTGTTTTATGAATTTCTTTTTCTTTTTTTGATTGGAATTTTGGTAATGGGAGAGATTTTATTCTTGTAATTTTTTTTAATGGCTTTTTTTGTGTTATTTTTGTTATTGATGATTTTTTTTTCTGTGTTTGTTTTTTTTCTTCTTGATTTGATGTCTTAATACTCTTCTCATTTACTATTTCTTCTTCTTTATTTTCTTCTTTTTTTTCATTTTTTTCTCCTTCCTTTTCTTCTTCTTTTTTTTCTAATTTAAATTCAATAAAAACATTGTCATAATAATAAAAAGCAAAATTTTGAATAATATGGTCTTTCTTTTCCATATAAAAAATAATTTAAGAAATAATTTAAATAAAGATTAAATTTTTTTTAATTATATAATTCAAATTTTTTAGATTTGTAAATATGAATAAAACAAATTGGCTTTTAAATTTTAAAAGAATAATTAAAGATTTTTTTCAAATTGAAAAAATTATAAAACTAAGTTTAGAAGTAAGAAAA
>JAEEGI010029492.1_pt1 | contig 10365 bp, 12 predicted proteins | sample 8958751 | NCBI WGS metagenome assembly JAEEGI01 (sample SAMN16246545, study PRJNA631951) | gut metagenome | biome: gut microbiome; feature: rumen; material: KS-attached | host: Bos | place: Iran: Karaj | collected 2018-10 | reverse complement strand
GGTCGCAAGCCAACTGATAAGTCAACGTATCACGGTCGCCAATAGTAGGTTCAAACCCGTGATTGTTCAACTCCCAGTACTTTGCGATAATGTCCGTAAATGGTATGCCGTGATAGTGCGTAGGGAACGACGCAGGCGTAACAGATTCACGAATTTCAGTTTTTTCGGGATTCTTAGTTATTTCAAACAGTTCGTCCTTCACACTCGCGGTCACACTCTCCTCAAACAGTCGTTTGTCGGGGCCATAAAGCACGTAGCTTCTCGGTACCGCGAACGAGCCGCGAGCCAAATCCTTTGTCTTCGAATCATCGGTTACACCTAGCTTTTCAGCCAACCACTGTTTCGACTGGTCAATACGCTCCGTTGGCTTCAGAATGTCGAACTGACTGGGGATGATATACACGATGCGTAACCCCTTGCCCGAACAACTCACGTGTGCCAATACTATCAGATGCTCCAGCTCCAGCATGATGAGCAACTGCACCAGTCGTTTCCATACCTCGCGAGGGTCTTCGCCGTTAAGCTCGTCCAGATCCAAATAGGCCATACCTGTAGGTACAGCACTCTTAGCGTGTCGGTGCCCGTCGGTATAATTAGCCATAAACATCAGCAGCGGCAAACCCTGTTTCAGCACCTTTGCCTCGTCGCTATCGTGGTCAACCCCGGTTAGCTTTTGGCATACCTCAGCCACCTCGGGCGAATCGAATATTTCGTTAAGCGTTTCCAGAGGGCAAGCCAGCACTTGTGCCGACTTGCCATTCTTGCAGTACGATATCATAAGCTGTATCCTCCTCCTTTCATCAATTCACGAATCACCTTTCGCGCAATGGCGCTGGCCTGCTCCATTAGCTTTTGGGGCAACAGCCTTACCTCATCTTCATCCAGCGAGAACACAAAATAGTAGCGGCCGTTACGTCCGTGCGACAACGAGCAGTTATCCTCACGAAACAGCGGTTTGTTCTTGTGGCGCTTAGGTATCTCGCTCATATATACGTTACCATCGCGCATGCCCTGCACCTTGAAGCGTCCGTTAAAAGCCTCGGCCGCCACATCCTCGCAGCACTCAAAATCCAGAGTGCGCTGTCCTGTTTCCAACTTGCCGAAGGTCATCAAACCTTCAACCATTACCTGTTCTCCTAAGATATTACTTTTTCTAGTTTTCATATTATTTCTAAGTTATTAAGCGAGAAGAAGTTTCGGATTCCTTGGCCATTTACTCGAGAAAATCCTCCTCGGCTTCAACTCAGAAATTACTGTTGGTTGTTAACTCTCTTAATGGAAAAGCGATTTGATAAATTCCTTACCCTGCTTGGTCCACACCAGATAGGGGCGCTGCTTGCGGTCGCCGTTCAAACCGTGGTAGTGGAATTTTCGCTCCTCGGCATAGCCGCAATCGGCATACTTAGCAGTAAGCTTGTATCTGCCGTAACTCCAGTACATCACACCCTTATCTACCAGGAAGTGGTTCAGCACCTTTACATCCACCTCTAAGCTCTCTGCCACCTGGGTAGCCGTAAAGCAGTCGTCGGCAGGCAGATTGCTGCGAGCAATCGTTCGTGCCACAATGCGGTTGGCAGCCTCAACCATCTCGCTCTCGGTCATCACCTCGCCCGTACGTGGGTTTCGGGTTGGTATGTAACCGCCCGTCTGGCGAATCTGCGGCAGCACCTCGGCTGTTACCCAGCGCTTAAACTCCTTAGCCTGTGGCAGCTTAGAGCTGAGCACCAAAGCGTAAAGACCGCTCTCGTTGATGATAATCACGCTTCGAGTTTGACCTGACAGAACGAATCGTTCGGTCAGCTTGTCATCGTCGTCAACGTGGTCACGAATAGCTTTCGGGGTATTTGTATATCCCAGCGCATCTGCCACATCTTTACCTACAAAGAAAGTCTCACCTTTCTCGTTTGTGAGTGTTCGAACCTCGCCGAACATCTCATGCTTAAAAATCTGAATGTCTTTTGCCATTCCTTACTTATTATTTAGTTTAACAATATCTGTAACCAGTATCTCTTGGAACACCTGTCCCTGATACTCGTGTGTAGAGAAACGAAGTGTGGCTGCCACCACATCACCTTCGTAGAACCTGCACGCCGCCTGATTGCCAAGCATAGCGCACACATACTCATTTTCGAACTTCTTGCCTTGCAAGCGTCCTTCGGCCGAGCGACCACCACCCATCTCGCGCAGCACAATGTTGCACTTCTGGATGGTACCGTTGTCACTCTTAGCCGACTGTACGCTAAAGGCCTCGCCCTGGCGTACCACTTTTAAAATCTTTGTTTCCATAATGTGTATCAATATGTCAATGAACGTTTTGTCTTATCGACGCTGCAAAAGTATGGCAAATAATTCGATGAAAAAATGAAAGAAAGTTGGACGCAACTTTCATTCACACGTAACATGTTGACACAAAACAAGTTGAGCCCTCATTTACGAGAGCCCAACTTTCATGATTCTTTCAGAAAACTATCCAAAAATATGTTGTTTTAGGTATTTGTCAACCGATTTTCTTATTTCATTTTCGGGCGATTCGCCCAGTTTCTGTCTCACAGGGTGATCGCCACCCTTACTTGGTTCCAGATATTGCGCCATATTCACCGTGTTGGCAGTGGGCACAAAAACGGTTGCGGCCATTTGGTGTATGATTTGTGCCACAAGATTGCGATTAAACGTTGTGTCTTGTTGCTTACCGCTATTGTACACATGCGTTTTAACCTCTTCCAGTTCCAGAATCCCCATCCACAACTGGTCGTAACAATCAATATAGCTGTCGCGCACCATGGGCTTCAGTCTACCCACATAGTCCATTATTGCGTCTTTTGTATGATGGCTATTGCTGGTTGTCTTGTTGTCATTTGGCTGATTACAGGAATAGCTTATGGTTGCTCCCTCCTCAAGTATCAGGTTTATCTGTGCGTGTTCCAGATTAGCTCCTTGTAGCAGACCCGTCATCAGCTCCTTCTTCTCTTGGTTTGTCATAGTCGTCAGTGTTTGTAAAACAGATGTTGGTATCCTTCTCCAGAATAAAATTAAACTGATTATTCTGAACAACAAATAATAGATTAACCTCTCGGTTCGCCAGCAAGCATATTGGATTTTGGTCCAAAGTTTCAGTCTTAGTTGCCTGCTGGCATCGCGCTAACTTTAGCGCCCCAACTGCGCGTAGCAGTAATGATAATAGTTTCTTCATCTTTTATGGTTTTAAGTATAAATTAATGCGTTCTTTTTATAGAATCGCGGTCACAAAGATAAAACAAAAAAAACAGAACGAAGCATCTTTTTTAATCTTTTTATTGCACGATTTTTGCCCCAAAACTTGGTGTTTCAGATTATTTGGTTATTTTATAAACAGCGATTGCTGCCAATGCAGCAACCGCCATTATTTAGTAGTATATTTTCAAAACAAACTTTTTTTGCCCTAATTCGGAATTACTATCTTCAAAATAGTGAAATCGCATAAAAAGAGATTATAAAACACCTACTAATTCGCCTACTACTTGGAACTCTTCACCATCTTCGGGAGTAATGATAATAGTATTATAATCAGGGTTAAGCGGTTTAAGCTCAATCTTTTCATGTTGCCAAGAACCAAAATCGTCGAAACTCTTCACACTTGAATACTCTTTGATAGAATAAGCTCCCGCATTATCGTCATCATAATAATTACGATGCTGCACTAAAACTATTTTTCCTTGTCGACTACCAGCAGGATTGGCACGGAACACACAGAAATTCCCATCGTTGATGCGAGGTTCCATAGAGTGTCCACAGGCTTGTACAACAAACATGTTGCGATTTAGCTTACCCATACCTTCAACTCTTATCCATCCTAACTCGCTGAAATCTTCACCTTCGCCAAAATAACCACATGCTGCTTTTATAGAATAAACTGGTAAGAATTCAACATATTTAGCCTTTTCATCTACCTCCATTTCGATTCGACTCTCATAAGTAGGCTCTGGTTTCTCAACCAACATTTGACAAATGTATTCAGACAAAGCCTTGTCCTCACAATACACATAACACCCTTTCTGCCCTCTGGTCAAAAGCGTCTTGTATGTATTAAGAATCAAGCGATGTGCCTCTTTCTCATCCTTTAGACCTCGAATTCCAGAGGATTTATCATCAATAGAAATAGCTGTCTTATCAGTCTCTACACGGTGAGTAGAAACATTATACTTCAGGTCGCGGCCAATAAATACACCCACATAATCAAATTCTAATCCTTGAGCAGTATGGATACAGCCAACCTCCTCGAACGAGTTCGGATTAATAGCCCATATCTTGTCATTTTCGAGATTCCACTTTGCCTTAAAGCCGTTAGGAAGAATTATATCATAATCTCCGCGTCCCTTTTTCACATTCCAATCATAGCAATAGCCTGCGACCATACGCGACTTATTGTTAATCTCATTTTTCTTTCGAAGTTCGTCGCGCATTTTATTAGGATCGTCAAACACCCTAAAATCATAATTAAGTTCTGAGAAATCGATATCAACAGTCTCCTCATTTCGTTGTAGAAGTTTGTCTAAGAACTGAATATAAGCCCCCGAGCCATTGCATCTAAACTGGGATGTCAAACGAGTATCTTCATTCATTATTGGCCTACTGTTTAATTGACTACACCAGTATTTTATCTCATCAACAGAACCAATATCTTTAGTTGTCACAGCTTGATCCTCATCGAGCATAAAAACTGTGAATAAAGAAGCGTTAATGCTCTCTTTTACCTGATTTTCTCCATTCCAATCTCCATACATCTTCTTTACAAGTCGATGTGCCTCATCTACTATCAAGCAATCGTAGACATTGGATGGACATGAAGAAAGATTAAATGGAGAACGAAAGAGCTGTTTGATATCCACTGCCTTCTTAACATCTGAATGGGATAATATATTTAGGAAAGCTTCACGAGGCGCACTGTTCTTGGTAACATAGCTAACATTCAGTTCTCTGAGTATGTATTCCATGAGCAAATTGACTGCCAATACCGACTTACCCGTGCCAGGACCGCCTTGTATTACCATAGTTCGTTTTTTGCCATCAGACAAACACTTTGACATAGTTTTCAGGCACATGTCATATAACACAATCTGCTCGTCAAGCAATACAAACTCTTTATTACCCTTTACCATCGATACTAGCGTATCTTGAAGCGCCTTGGTCGGTCTAATTCGCCCATTGTCAATCAGATAAAGGATATCTCCCCTTGAAGAACGCTTAGTTACAAACGACTTAACATATGCATTAAAATCTTTTACCTGATTCTTTATGAAAAACGGAGCCTCATCTGTCCATTCCTTATAAATAGGCGAATCGAGAACATACCTTTTTTCGGGATTATAATTATGCAAATAGGCACAAGGATAAATACCAATATCCTTATCAGCTATCGTCTGGCAATAATTACTTAAAATTCGAGCATATGAATAAGCCTGATATGAAGGATGGGGTACAATATTACCACGTTTCCCAACATCCGTTCTCACGCAATAATGCATGTCGTCATCCACAATTTCAGCATCCGTCCATTGTTTTAACTCCACAATTACAACATGATCATTTCCTTTTGCATCAGAACCACCTATGATAAAATCGACACGTTTTGAAGTTAAGGGGATGTTGTACTCAATGGCAACCCTAACGTCGTCATCAATTTCCTGATCATCAACGATATTACGCATAAACTGCATGGAATTATGCCATGATTTATACTCTTTATCACGACCAGCATTCAACCCTTTTCGACGTATACAGGCAAGTATTTTGTCTTCGATGTCCCCTTCTTTTACATCAGAAACGAACTGACTTTTCGTATCGTTATATACTATCATAGGTTCACTATAGCTCGTTATATTTCTTAGCACTCCCGTAGGCTTTGTCTACAGGGTATTTCTCAGCATTCCGTTTTAGTTTGTCTAATACTATTTGCTTAATGTCGAGATCATATTTATCAGCGATGAGGATAGCATAATTCACGATGTCAGCTAATTCCTCTTTTACCTTCTCTACTTTTACATCCTTTGCATCTTTCCAAAGGAAAGCCTCATTGAGTTCAGAAGCCTCGATTGACAGGGCTAAAGCAAGGTCTTTTCCATTATGAAATTGATCCCAATCGCGTTCTTGAGTGAACTCGACTATAGCCTTACGTAGTTCCTCCAAATCGCTCATATCATTTCTTGTACTTTGCGTTATACATCTGTAATGCAGCCTCGTATGCCTTTGAGAATGGCAATCCAAGTTTATCGAGCATATGTGGAATGGCTCGAGCCCAGCTTACATAATAATAGGCTAAGAGTTCGTAACCACCAAACTCCTTTTCGGGAATCGACTTTATACTATATTTCTTCTTGGGATCGATACCTGTAACGCCTACCATCGCAATCTCTAATGCTATACGATGCACATCCTGACCAGTCAGTTTGTCGAAATACTCCATTGCTGCCAGCATATACATCGACATCATCATCGTTTCTGTAGCATCGGCACCATCCTGATGATTCAGTGCAAACTGAGCATTTGCCACATCAGCATCTTCTTCTGACAAAGCTCCTTCAGCCAAATCCTGCAAATCTCCCTTCATCGATAGGTCGGCCTTCATACCAGCTGTAACCTCGCTTTCGTTGATAATCTCAACTAAATCCTCCATATTAAACGACTCAACAAAATACTCCAGCATCTCATATTCGTCACCGGGATTATAGGTATTAAGGTAAGCCTTGAATTCCTCATAAAGGTCTTTTGCATGTTCGTACTCCTGCTTGGTTGGCTGATACTGCCCTATCAGGTTAATGCCATACATATCCATAAAGTGCATACTTGTGGCAATATTCATCACCTTATTGGCTGAAACTATCTCCTTGGGGAAGAAGCCATTTGTAGCAGCTTGCTTAACGGCATTAATATTATCTTGCTCCATATGGAAAAGAGAGAGCATCTGAATAGGACGCACAATCTCGTAATCCTTATAAATCATATGCTCAACAAACAAATCGAGCGGGCAGTTCATCAACTGCAAACCCAAACCATCAGCAAGACCAGCTATAACCTTGTTCATTTCAGAAGCAGGTATATGGCTATGCTTTTTCTTCATAAATGCAAGATAGCGCTTATTAAATGCCTTTCTTGTATTCTCCGAACTAATCACAGCCTTTGCCTTCTTAGCCTTTGTTGCCTGCTGGTTCATCTTCAGGTGCATCATCTCGTGTATGAACAGATGCTCTACAAAGTTCTTTTCGGGATTATAACGTATCACATGTTCTTTGGCTGCATGCAACGGAGCATATTCCATTTTGGCATGTACATTCAGACTCTTGTCTTCTGTGATTCGAATGTTCACATGGTCAACGGCTTCGAGTTCATCCTTGATTCCCTTCCAAACATTAATATAGTTGGTCTGATCAGATAGTTCCTTAGCTACAGTTACATAGAGTTTTATCAGCTCTTCGCGAACAGTAGGATTCTCAGGACGCTCTGATGATTTCAAAGCACCTTTATGACAGATATCGAATGCATCTGCCAGGTGTCCAAGTTTATAATAACACAAAGCCAAGCCATAGTAAGAGTTAGCATAAGTATCATCGATATCCAAGGCTTTCTGCAAATATGGCAAAGCAGCCTCGAAATCCTTTACCTCCATATAGGTGGCACCGATATTATTGATTGCGATGGCATTATCGGGGTGAAACTCCAGAACCTTATCGTAATACTGCTTAGCATGCTCTACATCATTCTTCTCCTTTGTGAGCAGATTGCCCATCAATACTAGTGCCCAAATGTTACTTGGTTCGCATCTCAGTGCCTCAATCAGTTCATTATAAGCTTTCTCAGGGTCATGCTGATGGAACCAATGAAGCTGGGCCAAAGCTCGCCAAGCCTCAGAGTTTTTGGGGTCAACTTTAGTAATCTCCTCTAAAATAGGGAGAGCTTCGTCGAATTTATTCTTATTGCAAAGGTCAAGAGCATGCTGCAATTTTTCCTGCATCAGTCATTCATTTTTTAACTCCGACTGATACCCTTACGCCAGACAATCACATATTTATTTGCTACCATATACGAAAAAGCGGGGTATCCTCACCTGCTTGTTCCCATTTAGGCCCTAGGAAAGCCCTCTCAAAAACAAACAGAGTATGAATACCCACGCCGAAGTATATGTACACCCGAAAAGTGTGCGTGAGGGCATAATACGCCCTCTGCACACTCCGGGTAGTATATACTACACCCGTAGCATTATCTCTGCATTTGTCTTGATTCGAGACTTGAATTTCCTAGGTTCAAATGGGTCAAAACAAAGCATCAATGACGCTTCTCATATAATCGCGTCCCACCTTTTCATGCACCCCACTGGTAGCATACACGCCATCAAGGCGCAGGTATGGACGTTGCAAAAGTACAAATAAAAAGTGAAATCGGTAAGGTTTTTCGGCATTTTATTTAAAAAATGTACAAAATAGTTTGGATTATCAGAAAAAGTTCTTATCTTTGCGGCGTGAAAGGAACCTATTTAGGATGAGAGCCCCGTTTGGATCGGCAAGCGACTCATGAAAATAGAAGCACTTTTAAACTCCGCTTAAGATGGATAGCCCCGGTTGGTCCGGCAAGCAAGGCCATTAAAGCGGAGTTCCTTTTTTTAATACACCAACATTATTCTCAAAGGTATACTGGTCAATAATCGCGTATGGTTTGTATGGACCGCCATTTTTCATCTTGCGCATAGCAAGAATTGTTTTAATTCCTATCTCGCGATCAAAATAAGTAAAGTAAGCACTCTCTTCATGTTTACCTTCAACCACCCTACGCCAACCAAGATATTTTCCTTTCTTCAAATATGACGGTATATCCTTAGCCAATGCGTTCTTGATGGCATTAAACTTATTGTCACGTGAGGCCTTACTAACAATAGTTTTGAGATCAGATTTTGTAATCTCAACATCCATCGTTATGCCATTGGTGATAGTAAAACGCAAGGGTTCTGTTTTTAAGGCTTCGGCCATAGTCAATACCTCGTTTCGTATCCTCTTGCTTTCTATATAATAATCGTCTTTAGTTCTTACCATAATTGCTTGCAAAGATACAAAAACTTTCGCAAAAAAAGTAACATCAAGGCTAAAAAATCAATTTGCTGCAAAAAAAATTCTCAGCCACTACAGTTTCTAGCGAATAAGCCTTGATGTGTATCGCAGGGATATCGTCAAGCAATAGCGGAAAGTCAACCAATGCTGGCTTTGGCGTAACCACATCGCCAAAACCTATATCAACCGACATCTGATAAATAATTGTGCCCATTTTACAGACTCAGCGTGATTCTTAATCTCTTTATTCATTCTATGGCTATTTCAATATAGTTTTTCAATACTTTTTCTACTCGCAATTTCTTGGCATATTCCATCAGCCTTCCAAGGCTACGACCATCCTTGCGCAGATAGGTACGCAGAACTTCTGCAAAGATATCCAGACCTATCTTATTACGATATTTAGCTGCATCACAAACACTACGTTCCAAGTCGGTGATACGTACCGAATGTCCCGAAATCTCGCGCTGTTCAATGCCGAAATCCAGATTCTCCTTCTTCCAATAATACAACGTAATAGGTAGTTCGGCAGATATCTTCAGTTTTCTTTTCTCATCAATGGCTATACAGAAAGCAGGTGGCACTGTAGTACATAGCTGATGGTACGCCCACGCATTATACAGACAAACTACACCACCTGGCACCATACGCTCTACATCAATCATGGTGTTGAAAAGTGCTGTAGGTTCAGCATAAACACCACGACGCAACTTTACTACTTCGCCACGCTTTACGGCTCGCTGCAGGCGCTTATACTCTGCGCTATCCAGTTCAGAGGCCATAACCATGCCACCCTGCTGTTTTATTTTCTCGTTAATATCCATAATGATGATATATGAAATACCGCTGCAAAGATAAAAATAATTTTTGAATAGCGGGCAAAACTTACGGGATTTTTAATTTTTCCCCGTAGTTTTTTACCCGATTTAACAAAAATCGAATTGTGCACAGTGATACAGTGTGACAGTTAGAAATACGAGGGTGTGATGGTGCAAAAGTATATCTATATTATTATATATATAAATATATATAATAATATAGCAGTATATACAGCAAGGGAAGGGCGAGAATTTTAACTGTCACACTGTATTTTTGTGCGGATGATTCGTGAACCGCAATCAAAATATCGTACCTTTGCAGTGTTGAAATGAATGAGACAGATGGCGGCCGCGCACGGCAAAAATATTTCCCACGTGCACTAAGAAATTCTCCCACACGAGGGCGCAAATCTACATTAAACATTGAGACATTAAACATTAAACATTAACTATTAAAATTATTTTTACAAACTTAA
>JAEEGI010029491.1_pt1 | contig 10366 bp, 11 predicted proteins | sample 8958751 | NCBI WGS metagenome assembly JAEEGI01 (sample SAMN16246545, study PRJNA631951) | gut metagenome | biome: gut microbiome; feature: rumen; material: KS-attached | host: Bos | place: Iran: Karaj | collected 2018-10 | reverse complement strand
GGATCGCTATGTGTACCGAATACGAAAACCTCCCCACCCAGGAAACACGAGAATAAGTCCTATATTTTAGCGAATTAGTCAAAAAAAGCGGCGACAGCTCCGAATCCAAAGATTATAACATTCATCATTTTGACAAAGGGTTTAGGGAAGCATTTAAAACAAACACAGAATCTTTAGAAGCTAAAAAAGAAGTTTCCTCTCAATAGTAAAAATGGAGACGCACGAGTCGCATATATCCATACACCTATTGTTATTAAATAATTTACCTGTGTTTATATGTGTTCATCTGTGGTTCTTTTAAATCATCTGTTGGCCGAAAAATGAGTCTTTTAAGATCAAATCTTCTTCAAAACCGTTCGCGCGGCGCGGATGGTCATTTCGATATCGGCTTCCGTATGCGCGGTGGAAAGGAACCCCGCTTCAAACTGGGAAGGAGCCAGGAATATACCCTGCTCCAGCATTCCCCGGAAGTATCTGGCAAAACGCTCCCGGTCACTTTTCATGGCATCCGCCAGATTGTGTACCGGCTGATCTGTGAAGTATGCGCAGAACATCGCGCCCACCCGGTTGAAACGAATCGGGATCCCTGCTGATTTCGCGGCATCCTGCATCCCGGATTCTAACTGCTGCCCCAGCTGTTCCAGCCGTGTGTAGCAGTCATTCTCCAGCAGCAGCTCCAAGGACGCGATGCCGGCTGCCATTGCCAGAGGATTGCCGCTCAAGGTCCCGGCCTGATAAACCGGTCCCAGCGGAGCTAAATAGTCCATGATCTCCGCGCGTCCTCCAAAAGCGCCCACAGGAAGCCCGCCGCCGATGATCTTCCCAAAACAGGAAAGATCCGGCTTGATGCCAAAACGCTCCTGCGCGCCGCCTTTGGCCACCCGGAAACCGGTCATGACTTCATCAAAAATCAGCAGCGCACCATTCGCCTCCGTCACTTCCCGCAGTCCCTCTAAAAATCCCGGCAGCGGAGCAAACACACCGCTGTTGCCCGGAACCGGTTCCACGATGATACCCGCGATCGCTCCGGGGTTCGCGGCAAAAAGCGCCTTGACCGCGTCCAGGTCGTTATAAGGCGCCAGCAAGGTATGCTGAGTAAACGCGGCAGGCACTCCGGCGCTGTCCGGATAACCAAAAGTCAGCGCCCCGCTTCCGGCCTTGACCAGAAGCGAATCCGCGTGGCCGTGATAACAGCCCTCAAACTTGATGATCTTTTCCCTGCCGGTAAAACCTCTGGCCAGTCGGATGGCGGACATCGTGGCCTCTGTGCCGGAATTGCACATGCGCACCTTTTCCACGCTCGGCACCAGACTGCGGATCATTTCCGCCATTTTGACCTCTAAGGGATTCGGTATCCCGAAACTGGTCCCATACACCGCGATCTCCTGCACAGCCCGGACGATCCGGGGATGAGCATGGCCATGGATCGCAGGGCCCCAAGTCCCGACATAGTCCACATATTCATTGCCGTCCACATCCCAGATGCAGCAGCCTTTAGCCTTATTGACAAAAAAAGGATTTCCGCCCACCGCGCGAAACGCGCGCACCGGCGAATTGACACCGCCCGGAAGATATTGAAGGGCTTTCTTGAAAAGTTCCTCAGATAATTGATGATTCATGATCTTGCTGAATAAAATTATTGATCTAACAGATTTCTCAACGGCAGTCCCGGCGGCAGCTGCTTCCGCTTATACGCGCTCTTGCGCACCAGCTCCAGCACCCGTTTGACCGTGGCGGAGTCATATCCCATGCTCACGATCTGTGATTCTGTTTTATGCTCCTCGTTGTAAAGCTTCAGAACAGCGTCCAGCACCTCATAAGGCGGCAGAGAATCCTGATCTTTCTGCCCCGGCCGCAGCTCCGCGGAAGGCGCTTTGGTCAGAGTGCTGGTCGGGATCACGGCGCGGCCGAAATGCTCATTGATCCAATAAGAAAGCTGATAGACCTCTGTTTTATAGAGATCACTGATGGGAGCCAGTCCGCCACAGGTATCCCCGTACAATGTGCAGTATCCCACACTGACCTCGGACTTGTTTCCTGTTGCCAGGACCATTCCCCCCAGTTTATTGGAAATAGACATCAGTATGATCCCGCGCAAACGCGCCTGCATATTTTCCTCGGCCAGACCTTCCGGCAGCCCCTCGAAAATCGGAGCCAGTTCGGCCTTTAACGTCTCAAAACATCTTCCGATGGGCACGACATCATAACGGATCCCCAAATTCCCGGCCAGATCCCGCGCGTCATCTTTGCTGTGCTGGGAAGAATACTGGCTCGGCATGGAAATGCCCCGCAGATTCTCCCTGCCCAAAGCTTCCGCGGCCAGCGTCGCCACCAAAGCGGAATCTATGCCGCCGCTCAGTCCCAATAAAGCTTTCTGAAAACCGCATCCGTGAAAATGTTCACGAATACCCGTCACCAAAGCATCATAAATCTTTTTCATTTCGTTCTGCGCATTAACGATTTAAAGGAAACAGATCCGGAAGATCCCCCTTCTCGCTGGTGATCAGTGTTCCCGGCTCGATCCCGTGTTTGGCAAACCATCCCTGATTGACTTCCAAAATATAGCGGATATTGTCCGATTTCGATGGAACAGATTCTTCATTAAGCGGTTCCATGTCATAGATCTCCTGGATCACACCTTCCGGGTCGATATACGCCACAGACAGCGGGATGTATGTATTCTTCATGTAGAAAGCCACATCCGACACATAAGGATAAACAAAAAGCATCCCCCTGTTTTCGTCCATTTCCTTACGATACATAAGCCCGGTCGAAATCTCTTTGATGCTCAGAGCCAGCTCCGCGTCCAGCGTTTCCGCTCCCAGGTAAAGTTTCAGCACATAAAGATTTGTCAAAGGCTGATCTTGATAATACTGAACTTCCTGCGTTTCGGTTTTGACTGTATTGGTTTTGACCACGGAAGCCGTCTGTTCCTGTTTTAAAGATGAAGATGTATTTGCCGGTGAAGAAGTTGTCTCTGAACTGCGATGACAACTGACACCCAAACAAACAAAGGAAACCACCACTAACAAACTGATAAAACTCAGCCTCATACCGGGGCTATTCTCGAATAAAAAACAAGGGCTTGCAAGCTCGGTTATTGCTTATCGCAGACAACTCCCTTATTATCAACAGCGGATGAACATCGTACTGATCAATCCGGAGATCCCGCCCAACACGGGAAACATCGCCCGTCTGTGCGCGGTGACCCAAAGCACACTGCACCTGATCGAACCCTTTGGCTTTGAATTGAACGACAAGGATTTAAAACGTGCCGGGATGGATTACTGGCAGCACCTGGAATGGCATCGCTGGCCGGATTGGATGCACTTTGAGGAATACGCGAAACAGCATTCATCTTCCCCTTCGGGACCCCGCTTCTGGATGGTCGAATGCAACGGAGAAAAACGGTACGATGAAGTACACTGGAAATCAAATGATTACATCGTTCTGGGAAGAGAAACCAAAGGGATACCCAAGCTGCTGCTGGAACGCTATAAAGATTTCTGGATACGGATCCCGATGTTTAATCCCACTTCCCGGTCTCTGAATCTTTCCAACTGCGCGGCGCTGGTTTTATATGAAGCGCTTCGCCAGACAGGATTTGAGGGTGAGATCCGCTAACAGGTGCCGCAGTGCTGATTATTCTCAAAGATATCCGTTATTTCTTTGAGAGAAGGAGGCACACCCCGTTCGATCGTTTTGCTGATGAAATGACCGATAAACTTGCGCGTATTCAAAAGCTGTTCCTGAGAATCTACATAAGCCGCGGCCACCGGATTGCTTAAAAACTCCACTCGAAGATTTTCAAACTCCTCAACTTCTTTGGGCAAAAGTTCTTCCTTTTTCGCCTGCTTGGCCCGAATCACATTCCCCATTTCAGTCAGTGTCTTCAACTGTTCGGCGGCGACGGTATCTTTTTTGAATTCGCCCAGGTTGCGGCGCATTTCCTGAAACTCATCATCCGCGGACAGAGCCTCACACAGTCCTTTCAAATGCAGATACGCGGGACTGTTTTCTGTAAAAAATTTCATCTACTCAAAAGTGGTTGCGCCCCTATCCTACTTTTCGTCATCTTCGGCGCGCAAGTCTTTCGTTTTACGATAATAACTCAGCACACCGTACTTCTTCAATCCATCCACCAGGATATTCAAATTGCTGACAGTCGTCTGGAAGTTCTGTTTGATTTCCGGATCATTCAAAAGAGACCCAACCAGACCTTCTGTCTTGTTCAGGCTTTCTATGGCTGTATTCAGTTTTTCCGATGCCTGAGTCAGATTCGCCAGTAACTGATCTAAATTAGTGCGGTTAGACAGGACGACACCCTTGATTTCCTGAACCGCATCACCTATACCAACAATGGTGTCATCAAGGTCAGTCATAACCTTTTTTATACCACCTTCACTTAAAGCGTTTTCAGAAAAAGTATGCACGAACCCATTCACTTCATTTATCGTATCCTTTGCCGTGCTGATCATATCTGACATATTTCCAAGGGTTTCCTCTGTCAGCAAATTTGTTTGAAGTTGAAGTATAATTTTAGTTAATTCCGAAGCAGCATCATCCATTGTCCCCATCAGTTTTGTCGCGGAACTGGCCACTTCACTGATGCTGAACGGGGCTTTACACTCTACAACATCCCCATTCTTCAAAAAATCCGCGGTGGTTCCAACAGCTTTCACCGCAATATGCTGTTCCCCCAAAAAACCGGCCTGCTGAAGAGAAAAAATCGCGTCCTTGCGGATCTTGTAATCTTCCAGGATATTGACCTTGATGATCGCCTTCAGTCCTTCCTCTCCCAGAGCGATATTCTTCACCTCGCCAATGCGGATGCCGGCCATCAGCACATCCGCGCCGGGACGAATACCGCCGATGTTTTCCGACTGCAATTCCAAAGCATAAGACGGCTTGAACCAACTGCCGGTCTTCGCGAACTGAAAGCATAAAGCCAGAAGCAGCAAAACACCAACTGCCAAAAACAGAAATACTTTTATACCTTTTTTCTTTTGCATTATCTTATCTTTGTTTAAATTAAATCAATCCTAGCTGAGAACATCCTCGCTGTCCGAAATTCCATTCACAAACTTGTAAACCACAGGATCCTGCGAAGCAAACAATTCATCCGGTGTCGCGGTCAAATAAATCTTTCCGTTCACCAGCATATAGACTCTTTCCCCCACCGTTCGCACAGTCCGCATATCATGGGTGATCACGACCGTCGTCACCTGACGAATATCACAGATCCTGCGGATCAGGTGATCGATACTGTCCGAAACGACCGGATCCAAACCGGCCGTCGGTTCATCATAAAACACAATCGAAGGATTGTGGATGATCGCACGAGCCAGCCCCACACGCTTTTTCATACCGCCGGATAGATCGGAAGGCCACTTGTGCTGCATCCCGTTCAGATCCACCAGCTCCAGCGTCTCTGCCACTTTCTTTTCGATCTCTCCGGAAGTCATTTTCCCTTCGCGCTGAAGGTAAAATCCCACATTTTCCCCCACACTCATGGAATCAAACAATGCCGCACCCTGAAACATCACCGCCATATCACGGCGGATCTTCAAAAGCTCACGCTCTTCCAGATGAGAAATATCGACTCCGTTGATAAAAACTTGTCCCTGATCCGGCTGGATCAATCCGGTTATATGCTTGAGCAGAACACTTTTGCCGCCGCCGCTCCGTCCAACGATGATCGCGGCCTCACCGGTCTGGATCTCCATATCCACACCCTGAAGCACATGCTGTGTGCCAAAACTCTTATGCAATCCACTTACTTTGATCATACACCCCACAGCATTACAAAATCTTAGATAAAATCAGCGTCAGACAGAAGTTCAGCATCAGGATACCGATCGAGGAGATCACCACGGTATCCGTTGTCGCCTCACCAACGCCCTCAGCCCCATTCTTACAGAAAAGCCCTTTATAACATCCTGTAAACGAAATCAGTCCTCCAAAGAAAAAGCCCTTGATGATGCCTGTCATCAAATCCTTTACATGAGTCATATTGACCATATTGGCCCAGGAATAAATGGGATCGATCCCTAACCCATACACGCCCAGCGTGTAACCGCCAAAAATACCGACAGCCACCGCCTCGCAGACCAAAACAGGCATCGCGATCGTGGTCGCCGCCACACGGGGCAAAACCAGATAATCCACAGGATGCGTATTCAATGTGCGCAAAGCATCTATCTGCTCAGAGACCCGCATGGTACCCAATTCCGCGGCCATTGCCGCCCCTACACGTCCGGCAACCATCAAAGCCGCCAGTACCGGACCCAGCTCACTGCACATCGCCACGCTGTTGACCGCCAGCGTCAGGGTATCCATGCCAAATTTATGGAACTGGAAATAAGTCTGAGCCGTCAAAACCAAACCGGTAAAAGCACCTGTCACCATGACCACAGACTGCGACCGCACCCCGATCTGGTATATCTGCGCTATGATATCGCTCACCTTCCAGCTGCCATGCACCAACGCATAAGCAACCTCCAGCAGCAATCCCCACACTTGTTTTAAACCCAGTAACATGAATCAATTACCAAAAATTCCATGCTCCACGCCAAACGACCCAGATCCCTAGCAGAAGATTGGTGATCCCGTGAGCCGTGACAGCATCTCCCAGACGCCCTTTATAACACACTAGCCCCTGATAAACAAGCCCGCATAAAATCCCTGCCAGCCACTCCTGATGCACCAGACCAAAAATAATACTGACCACCACAAACGGCATCCAGCTCACCTGTTTGAAGGGGACCTCCTCAAACTTCTCCCGAATGATAAAGCGATATAATAGACTGCGGTAAAACACTTCTTCCACAAAAGGAACCAGACACGCCGCCCCTATGATGCGGACCGCAACACTTCCCCAGGCCAAAACCGAGTCCTTTCCAAAACAGACAAAAGGATTCCAAACCGCGGCCGCTTCCTGAGGATGTCCCGAAATACGAGCCCATAACTCGCCCGTCTTGGGATAAAACGGATCCAATCCCACCCAAAGAACAAAGACACCGATCCCCGCTGCCACAGCCTCCCAGCTGAAGGCCGGACGCATTTCCGGTATCGAGTGCCATAACCAGACCACCAGACCGGCGACAACACCTGTTTTCAACGCGTAAACCCAATAGCGGGAACTTTCTCCAAACTCCCCTTGCAGAGCAGTCAGAAGAACGAACACCGCAAACGGCAGCGCACGATAAATGACTGACTTTTGAACCATACCTTATGCTGTTCAAAACTATACAAACGCCCATACAACCGGGCGTAAGACCTCCCCATTATGCAAAAAACCATACTAATTATGAATGAGAAAATGAAGAATAGCAGAAAATTTCGCCAAACTAGTTAAAATCTCTTGACCCGTCCGAATCTTCATGTAAGACTGCATCCGCTTTTGTTCAAAAGCAGTGCCAGTGTAGCTCAGCGGTAGAGCAGCGGTTTCGTAAACCGCAGGTCACCGGTTCAAGCCCGGTCACTGGCTCCATTTTTTTGCACTTTTTTTAAGCCATTTCCCCTATGAAAACCAAATACTTACAAAGGAAAAGCCGAATTTTCTAAAAAACGAACCAACACTGTGTGCATCCTTGTGCAAGGGTGTTTTTGTTTGTTTTTTGGGCAAGAATTGGTCACAAAATTGGGTACAGCATTTTCGTTAGAGATTTCGGGCAAGAATTCTCTAACAAAAATCATATCTCATTGTGCAAGTTATGTTTTTTACAAAATAGAGCTGTATAGAGTGACTTCGTTTTAATCTAGCTTTGTATCAGCTATTTCTCAGCTCGATAGAATCTCTTACCTTGTTTGAGGCTCACAGTGTAGGTGTCTTTGGCACTCTCTACCAAGGTCCAGGTAATGCCGTCTTCACTTTCGTAAAGATCACACGTGAATTTCACTGTCAGTGTACCGGCTTTGCGATCCACTTTGTAGCTGATGATCCTCGGTTCTTCGTCGATGCCCGCCAGATGTTTATCGGTGCTTGCGTCCGGAGTGGATACATCGTTCTGTTCCACTTCGTTGATCGTCTTATCGGACGTTTGTTCCACATCGTTCACCACCAGCTCTACTTCCAGATACTGTGTGCCATATCTCTTGTTTGCCGGTTTAAAGATGACCGACAGCTTCTGCACACCACTTTTCAGCACTGTTCCGAATGTCGGATTGTAGTAGAAGGATCCTTCCACATTCGCCGTCGCGTTCAACTGGTCTTTGCTCAGTGGTGTCCCGTAATCGATCGGAGCCGGAGTTTCCCAAATCACTTCCAGTTCTATGAGCGGTTCCACTGTCAGAGTACCGTTGCAGGTCACGACCGTGTATTTTCTCGCATCTGCCGTAACTGTTGCCGTAATTGGATAGGTCCCGACATCATCCCCTTGAGCATAAGCACAATTTAGCTTGACTTGCACATCTGCGGTCTTCGGTTCCACCGTATAGGTATATTCGGGTGGTTCATCGCCGTAGATAATGCTTTCGTCCTTGACGGTAACGGTGATGATTTCCTTCTTGATAACAGTCACCGTCCGGCTTACCGGCTCGGCCGCGTTGTAGTTCTCATTGCCAGGCTGTGTGGCGGTAATGGTCACTGTGCCACCGCTCAGGGCTTCACCGTTCTCACTCAGGATATTTTTATTACTGATAGTTACTTTCACATCCAGCCCACTGGTGGATGTCGCGCTGATTTGAGTGTATTCTCCCTCATACAGCATCGTCGGATCCACAGTCAATGTGATGACCTGATCCGCTTTCGTCACCATCAGCGTACCATCTACCGTAGTGACTTCATAGTTCTCGGCTCCCGTCACTTCACCTATACTGGTCGTGTAGTTACCTACCTGTGCTCCCTGAGTATAGGTCGTGATCACTGTTGCTGTTACTTCATCACCTTCAACCATTTCACCAATGATGGCTTCCATCTCCGGTACGGGCGAACCATACACCAACGCTTCCGCCGGTGTCGGTGCAGTGATCGTCAGAGGTCTGGGCATCACTATCACAATACCTCCGCCAATAACATCACACTCATAATACCGCGTATCGCTGCCGGAAACAGACGCCTTGACAGGGTATGTACTTCCAGCCGGGGAAGCCGGGCCGGGGTTGTAACCTTCTGCGATCATTTTAATGGTGACATCATCCCCAGGCAGCAAACCTTCGACCTTGGGTGCCGGCAGCTTCACTTTATCCCCGTATGTGACGGCTGCAGGTACTGTGGGCAGTATCACTGTCAGTTTTGTTTTTATCAGTTCCGCTCGTCTGTCCTGCCAGTCATCATTGACAACCGCATTTTGCCAGTTATCTTCGTTTTTACGCTCATAATAGCTGGTCAATTCAGCCGGAGTATCGCTGTATATGCCTTCACCAACAGACGGTGTACCCCCTTGATAGTAAACACTGTTTAAGCCGCTGCATCCGCCAAACGCACCTTCTCCAACAGAATTCACGGTCGCCGAAACTGTCAGATTTTCCAAATTTAAACAATTCTGAAAAGATGATGCCGCTAACGCTGTTACGCCATTAGGAACAACATAATCCCTTTCCGGATAGTTGGCAGGACACTGCAGCAATGTTGTCCGGGTCTTATCAAATAAAACTCCATTCTCACTGCTGTAAACCGTATTCATGTTATCCACATAAATGCACTTCAGCGCACTGCATCCCATGAAAGCAGAATCGCCTATATCATTTACACTGGACGGGATCGTTATGGCTTTCAAACCTTCGCACCCGGCGAATGCATAAGCCTCGATCGTTCTCACATCATAGGTATAGCCGTTCAATGTGATCTCAGGCGGTATTTCCACCGTACCGCTCAATTCTCCATTCTGGTCAATAATAGAAACAATTCCCGTCTTCGTAGTTTGATCCAATGACTGGATACGGTAGATCAGTTCACCGATCATTATTTCATCTCCTGCGAGAGGATGCTCTTCCAATTCCTCTTCTGATGCAGGCGATCCACTTTCCTCGGACGCAGCCGAATTTCCCACCAATACACCGTATTCATCTGCGCCAGCAGCCTGGACACTGATAACGGGGGCAGCGTCTGCCAAGACAGCAAAGACAGATATCATCACCGCAACACTGACACACAAGATTGCTTTCTTATTTAGCATCATATTATTTCCATATCTTCCAGAGAAATCCGAGATAGCGTCTCGGCCGTCACTCCCTATGACCTTTTCACCCTACCATAACTGCACTCACAAGAAAAGGTTATTCTATAGAAATCGTTCATGAAGAAAAAATCCCCGGGGGATGACCCTGGGGAAATAAAAAAGGGGGTGCGAAGCCCCCGTATGGAAGTCACGTCTGATTCTTGCAAGTGAATTTCTTCAATTTCCTTGTGCTCTTCCTAACACTC
>JAEEGI010029489.1_pt1 | contig 10366 bp, 7 predicted proteins | sample 8958751 | NCBI WGS metagenome assembly JAEEGI01 (sample SAMN16246545, study PRJNA631951) | gut metagenome | biome: gut microbiome; feature: rumen; material: KS-attached | host: Bos | place: Iran: Karaj | collected 2018-10 | reverse complement strand
GACCGTGAAGGACAGCCCGTCGAGGATCTTTTTGCCGACCTCGAAGGACTTTTCGAGGCCGCTGACCGTAATGTCTATCATAATCTGTCAACCTTGTCCGTTTCCGTCGCTTGCGATCGCCGCCTGCAGCATCCGGTTTGCGACCGGGGCCGCGGCCTGCAGCCCGCCGCCGCCGCGCTCGATGACGACCACGAAGGCGTAGGGATGCCGCGGATCGTCGAGAAAGCCCGTGAACCAGGCGTGCGAGCTGCCGTCGCCGGTCTCGGCCGTGCCGGTCTTGGCGCAGAGATGCGAGATGCCGGGGAAGCTGTGCGCGGGATCATAGTGCGTCACGACGTTGTAGCTCATCATTTCCTTCAGCTTCGACGCCGTCGAGGCCTCCAGAAGCCGCGTCTCCGCGGGGGGCTCGTCCGTGAGGATCAGCCGCGGCTCGGCCAGCACGCCGCCATTGGCGATCGCCGCGACGTAGCGCAGCATCGCAAAAGGACAGACGAGGTCGGTGGACTGGCCGATGCCCGACCAGGCCAGCTCGGGATCGCCCGCGTACTGCGTGCGGTAGCTGCCCGCAACGGAGGGGATGCCGTCAAGCTCGTGGCCGTCGAGAAAGCCGTAGGCCTTCACATGCTCATAGAGGCTGTTGTAGCCGGCCGCCACCGCGATCTGCGCAAAGGCGCAGTTGCAGGAGTTGGCCATCGCCTCCTCGACGCTCTGCTCGCCGTGCACGCCGCTGCAGCGGATGTCCACGCTGCCGATCGTGTATTCGCCCTCGCAGAGGAAGCGGCGGCTGTACAGATCCGGCACGTCCTCAATCGCGGCGGCCGCGGTCACCAGCTTGAACACCGAGCCGGGGGCGAAGCTCGCCGAGAGACAGCGGTTGATGAAGGCGCTCTCGGCCACGGGGACCTCGCCGTTGATCGGGTCGACCGAGGGCGCGCTGACCATGGCCAGCACCTCGCCCGTGCGGTAGTTCATCAGCATGGCCGCGCCGCGGCGGTTGTAGCCCACGGCGAAATAGGCCGTGCGGCAGAGAGAGGAGTCCACCGTCAGCGTGAACTGTTTGGGCTCCTTCTTCGTCGTTCCGGAGAGCAGATCGTATTCCTGCATGCGGTCCCAGTAGGCGCTCAGCGCGCCGGTGCCGCTGCGGTCCCAGTAGTCGCCGGTGATGTGATAGCAGGCCACGCGGATCTCGGGATCGGCGGAAAAGGCGTTCTTCGTCGCGTCGAAGGAGGCCAGCAGCACGCCGTTGCGGTCGCGCAGCTCGCCGCCCGCGCCGGAGTTGGCGTTCGCAAAGTACAGCGCCCAGCTCCGTCCCTCGTCGACGTAGCGCAGCACGAAAACCGTCATGCCGAAAATGATCGCGAGCGCGAGCAGCAGCACGGAGAAGGCGCGCCGTGTGATCTTGGTCATGCGCCGCCTCCTTTCCGCTCCCCGTCCTTCTTCCCGCCGCGGAACAGCGCCGCGGCCGGGGGTACGGCGAAGCTGCCGCCGCGCCGGGTGTCGGAGCCCTTGATGAAGGCCATCATCATCCAGCAGGCCAGCAGCGAGCTGCCGCCGCGCGAGACGAAGGGGAAGGTCACGCCCGTGAAGGGGAGCAGGTCGAGCGTCCCGAAGACGTTGAGCGCCATCTGCGCCATGAGCATGCTCACGGCCGCGCAGGCCGCGATCGAAAAGTAGGCCGAGCGTCCGCGCCGCGCGGTGCGCACGGCAAAGAAGCTCAGCGTCAGCACGGCCAGCACCATGCACAGCGCGACGATGAGACCCTGCTCCTCGCAGATCACGGCAAAGACCATGTCGGTGTCCGCCGCGACGACGTCTGTCAGCCAGCCGCCGCCCGCGCCCTTGCCGAAGAGACCGCCGGCCGCCGCCGCGCCGAGCGCGCGCGTCTGCTGGTAGCCCGCGCCGTAGACGTCGTCCCAGACGTGGCCCCAGGTCGCGAAGCGCCGCGCGATATAGGGCTTGATGCTCACGGCGAGGAAGCCCGCCATGCCCGCGCCGGAGAGCGCGAGGAACACGGTCGCGATCGAGCCGGAGCGCAGGAAGGAGATCACAAGAAAGCAGATGAAGAACACCAGCGCCGTGCCGAAATCGCCGATCAGGGCCAGCGCGCCGACACAGACGGCGGAGAAAACGATGAAGCCCAGCAGGTTGCGCCTGCGGTACAGTTTTTCGAGCGTCGCCGCGCCGACGTAGATGTAGGCGACCTTCACCAGCTCCGAGGGCTGGAAGGAGAATCCGCCGATCTGCAGCCAGCTCTTCGCACCGTTGAGCGAATCGCTCGTAAAGACGTTCAGCGCCAGCAGCCCCAGCGCCAGCGCCGCGGCGGGGATGCGCGTCCGCTCGGCGCGCCGCACGCTGCGCAGCCAGAGACCGAGCAGAACGAAGAGCACGAAGGCCGCAAGGATCAGTACGGTCTGCTTGAACATATCCTGCGGCGCGGAGGAGGCGGTCACGGACAGACCGAGGGCCGTGAGATAAAAGGCGATGGTCTCCACCTCGAAGCCGCTGCGCCCGATGAGCCGCATCGCGTAATAGCCGAGCCATTCGAGCAGGATCAGCACCGCAAAGCCCAGCGTGATCTGCAGCGGGGCGCGGCCCGGGACGGTCGTGAGCTGCTGGAGCAGGAGCAGAAGCTCAAGGGCCGTCAGCTCGAAGAGCGTCAGCGCGGGGGAGACGCTCCTGCCCGCTGCGGTGCGTTTCGCATCGAGCTTGTCGCGCTTCTCCTCGCTCATGTCATAAAGATGCACGGGCGTTTTGCCCAGCCGGATCGCGTCGCCGGCCGCGAGAGGCGCGCCGTCGGCCGGCACCGCCTCGCCGTTGACCCAAACGCCGCCGCGGCCGAACACGTCGTAGAGCGTCCAGCTGCCGTCGACGCCGCGCTTGAGGACCGCTTGCACGCGCTCGACGTCCTCGCGGTCGACGCGGATATCCGCCGAGCGGGCGCGGCCGATCAGGTTCTCCCAGTGCGTGACGCTTATGCCCTCGCGCCCGAAGCGCAGCGTCGCCCAGGTCTCGGACTCATAGCCGGAGGAGAGCATCGAACGGAGACAGCGCAGAAGGATCGCGAGCGAGAGCGGGATCGTCAGCAGACGCGCGGCAAAAAGCAGCGTCGGAAAAAGCGCGTCCGTATTCAAAAGCCGTTCCGTAGGACCTCACCTCCTTTTGACCGTGATAATACATTATTATACCACGAAAAACGCGTCTTGACAACGCGTGCGAAAAGGGCGGCGGATCCGTACGGATCCGCCGCCCTTGCGCTATCGTTTCAGTATTTCGAGGATCCGCCGCAGCGCGTCCTCCGGCGCGCCGTCGTTGGAGACGGCGAAATCGGCAAAGCGCTCGTAGAGCGGACGACGCTGTTCATAGAGCTGCGCGAGGTCGCTCCCGAGCGAGATCGGACGGCCCTCCTTCGGCAGACTGTCGAGCCGTCTCTGCAGCCAGACGATCACGCCGTTCCGGTGCAGCGGAGGATAGTTCTCCGCGCGCGTGACGCAGCCGCCGCCGGTGGCGATCACCGCGCCGGAGCGCTTTCCCAGCGCCGCGAGCACCCGCGTTTCGAGCGCGCGGAAGGCCTCCTCGCCGTCCTCCGCGAAGATCGCAGGGATCCTCTTTCCCGCGGCGCGCTCGACCTCCGCGTCCGACTCGAGACAGTCGCGGCCGAGCGCTTCGGCGAGCATGTGCGCGAGCGTGCTCTTGCCGCAGCCAGGCATGCCGACGAGCACGACGTTTTGCATCTCGAAGGACAGAGCGCGCTCGATATCGTCGATCACGCCGTCGTCGATCGCGCGTCCGGTGAACAGTTCGGCGGAGCGCTTCGCCTGCGCGACGAGCATCGAAAGCCCGTTCGCATGCGGGACGCCGCGCGCTTCGGCCTCCATCAGCAGCGCCGTACGGGCGGGGTTGTAGATGAGGTCGGCCACCGCCTCGCAGCGCGGGAAGTCCGCGAGCGAGCAGAGCGCCTCGCCGCTGCGCGGGTACATGCCCACGGGCGTGGCGTTGACGATCAGCTGCGCGTCGGCGTGACGGGTTAAATTGCCGTAGTTGTCCTCGCCGCTGCGCGAGACGACCGTGACGCTCTCCGCGCCGAGCTCTTCAAGCACGGCGCAGACCGCGGCCGAGGCGCCGCCGCTGCCGAAAACAAGAGCCTTCCTTCCGCCGGGATCGATCCCGATGCGGCGCAGCAGCAGCCGGAAGCCGTAAGCGTCGGTGTTGTCGCCGTATATGCCGCCGCCGGGCAGACGCAGCAGCGTGTTGACGCTGCCGATGCGCCGCGCCGTGTCGGACAGAGCGGTGCAGAAGGACGGCACGGTTTTTTTGTAGGGGATCGTGACGTTCAGGCCGTCCCAGGGGCCGGAGCGCAGAAAAGCATCCAGCTCCTCCGGCGTTTTTTCATACAGCCTGTACGCATAGTCGCCCAGACGGGCGTGAATGGCGGGGGAGTAGCTGTGGCCCAGCTTTTCGCCCAGGAGACCGCAGTTCATGGCTCGTCCTCCTGCCCCAAAAAGCGCTCCTCTGTCTCAAGCAGCTCTTCCTGATACATGCGGGAAAGAGCCATGAGCCGGGAAAAGAGCGCGCGGTCGTATTCCCGCAGGGACGGGAGGCTGCGCTTTTCGACAGCGGACAGCTTTTCCCGCTCCCGCTTCTCGTCGAGGATCGGAAGAGCGAGGTCCTTTTTGCATGCTGCGATCCGCTCGCAAAGAAGCATGCGCCGCTCGAAGAGCGCCTGAAGGTCTGCGTCGACGCGGTCGATGCGCGCGCGGAGCGCCGGGAGATCGTCTCCGGCAGCTTCGGCGGAGAGCAGCGCGTCAAAGAGCGCGAGCGCGGCGGCCGCTTCCACGCAGGGCACGGCGCGCGGCACCACGCAGGGGTCGTGGCGGCCGGCGACGGAGAGCGTCGTCTCCGTCATCGTGTCGAGATCGACGCTCTTCTGCTCCTTCGCGATCGAGGGCGTTGGCTTGAAGGCGGCGCGCAGAACGAGCGGCATGCCGTCGCTGATCCCGCCGAGGATGCCGCCGCAGCGGTTCGTCTCGGTGACGACGCGGCCGTTCACGATCCGAAAAGCGTCGTTGTTCTCGCTGCCGCGCAGACGCGCGGAGCCGAAGCCCAGTCCGAACTCCACGCCCTTGACGGCGGGGACGGCGAAGAGCAGCGCGGCGATGCGGCCTTCCAGCCCGTCAAAAAGAGGACCGCCCAGACCGCCCGGGAGACCGAAGACCGCGCACTCCACAACGCCGCCGAGCGAGTCGCCGTCGGCTTTCGCCGCGGCGATCGCGGCCTTCATCGCCTCGCCGCGCGCTTCGCTGAGCGTCGGGAAGCCGCCGCTCTGCGCTTTTTCTGTCAGCTCGCCCTCGTCGCAAACACCGCCGAGCTCGGCGATGCGGGAGACGATGCGCACGCCGCGGCGCGCAAGCGCCTGCAGGCAGAGACCGCCCGCAAGACACAGCGGCGCGGTCATGCGCCCGGAAAAGGCGCCGCCTCCCGGAGGGATCGCGCCGTATTTCAGCCGGGCGGCGTAGTCCGCGTGGCCGGGACGCGGGACGGAAGCGGTTTTTTCATAGTCTTCCGGCCGGGCGTCGGCGTTGGCGATCACGGCGGTGATGGGCGAGCCGTCGCTCATCCCGTCCGTCAGCCCGGAGCGGAAAAGAGGCTCGTCTGTTTCGGATCTGGCGCTGCTCCACGCGTTGCGCCCCGGGGCGCGGCGCGCAAGAAAGGACGCAAGCGCCTCCGCGTCGACCGCCTCGCCCGCGGGGAAGCCGCGCAGCGTCATGCCGAGCTCCGGCTCGTGCGAGCCGCCGAAGATCTCCAGGCGCAGGTTTTCACCGATATAGTTCATCAGATACCTCCGAGGGAGCGACAGTCGTCCCAGAACCGAGGATAGGATTTGCCGACGCATTCCGCGCCGCGCAGCGTCAGACCGTTTTCACAGCCGCAGGCCGCGACGGCGGCGGCCATCGCGACGCGGTGATCGGAAAAGCTCCGGGTCTCGCCGCCGGGGAGAGAGCTCTTCCCGCGGAGGATCAGAGCGTCGGGCAGCTCGGTCACGTCCGCGCCGAGCAAGGCGAGCATGGCCGCGGTCGTATGCAGGCGGTCGCTCTCCTTGAAGCGCAGGCGCGCGGCGTTCACGATGTGCGTTTCGCCCTCGGCGAGCGCGCCGAGCGCGGCGGCGACGGGCGCAAGATCGGGCGTCTGCGAGGCGTCGAAGCGGAGGCCGCGCAGGTCTTTTCTGCAGACGCGGACGCAGTCGCTCCCGACGGAGACGTCCGCGCCGAAGGCGCGCAGGAGCTCGCAGACCGCGCGGTCGCCCTGTGCGGAGGCGGGGTCAAGGCCGGAGACGGCGACGCCTTTTTCGGACAGCGCGCCCATCGCGAGGAATACCGCGGCGGCAGACCAGTCGCCCTCGACGGCGAGCGTCGGGGGAAGCGCGGGACGCTGCGCGCCGGGGATCGAATAGCGCGCGCCGTCTTTTTCAATACGGACCGAAGCCGCGGCAAGGACCTGCTCGGTCAGCGAAACATAGGGGGCGGATTCAAGCCTGCCCCTTATCGTGAGCGCGCTGTCCCCGTCCAGGAGCGGCAGCGCGAGCAGCAGCGCGGAAACGAATTGGGAGGAGACGCCGCCCGGCAGCGTCCAGTCCCCGCCGTGCAGATGGCCGGAGCAGCGCAGGGCGGAGCCGGCTTCTTCGATCGTCATGCCGTGGCGCCGAAGCTCCTCGGCAAGGGGCTCGATCGGACGCTCGGGAAGGCGGCCGCGGCGCTCGAAAAGGGCCTGCGCGCCGAGCGCCCCGACGAGGGGCGGCAGGAAGCGCAGCGCCGCGCCGCTCTCGCCGCAGGGGAGGGCGAGCTCGCGGGCGGGGACAAGGCGGATCGGCTCGATGCGTACGCGCCCGTCGGAAACGTCGACCGACGCGCCGAGCGCGGCAAGACACGCGAGCATGGCCTCGAGATCCTCCGAAAGAGGACCGCAGGCGATCTCGCAGGGCTCCGCGCCGAGCGCGGCGCAGTAAAACAGGCGCTGCGCCGCGGATTTGGAGGCGGGAGCGCGCACCGCGCCGCGCCGTTCTCCGCCCGGGAGAAAGACCGTCATGGCGCGCCTCCGTCCCGCAGCCAGGCTTCCAGCTCCGCGAGGGGGATCTCCCGGAGCTCGCAGCGGCCGATCTCGCGCGGCACGACGAGGCAGAGCGCGTCCGCACGGCGCTTTTTGTCATGTAAAACGGCCTCGAGCAGTTCGTCCGCAGGATAAGGACAGTCCGTCGGAAGGCCGAGCGTTCGCAGCAGGGAAAGGAGCTCCTCCGCCGTTTCGCCGGAGCAGAGGCCGCGGTCGGCGGCGGCGCGCGCGATCATGGCCATGCCGATTGCGACGGCCTCGCCGTGGCTGAGGCTGTAATTCGAAACTCGCTCGACCGCGTGGCCGAAGCTGTGGCCGAGGTTGAGGAGCCGCCGCTCGCCGCGGTCGAATTCGTCGCGCTCGACGACGCGACTTTTGAGGGAGACGCAGCGCGCGACGAGTTCCTCGGCGCGGGAGGGATCGAAGCCGCCGCGCAGCGAATCGAAAAGCGCGCGGTCGAAGAGCACGCCCATTTTGACGAGCTCCGCCAGACCGCAGCGCATCTCGCGCGCGGGCAGCGTTTCGAACAGCTCCGGATCGCAGAGCACGGCGATGGGCTGGTAAAAGAAGCCGACCTGGTTTTTCCCGCCGGGCAGGTCGAGAGCGGTCTTGCCGCCGACGGAGGCGTCCACCGCCGCGAGCAGCGTCGTCGGGATCTGCGCGAGATCGCAGCCGCGCTGATAGCTCGCCGCCGCGAAGCCCGCGAGATCCCCGGTCACGCCGCCGCCGAGGGAGACGATCAGGTCCTCGCGGCCGAAGCCGTTTTCAAACAAAAACGAGAAGATCCCGGCGCAGGTCTCAAGCGTCTTGTGCGCCTCGCCGTGGGGGATCGTCTTGACGAAAACGCGAAAACCCGCCCCCTCGAGCGCGCGCACGGCGCGCTCGGCGTAGAGCGGGTGTACGATATCGCCGCAGATCAGCGCGGCGCTGCTCGCCTTCGTCAGGGGACGCAGCAGTTCCCCGGCCCGATCGAGCAGGCCGGGAGCGATCGTCACGTCATAGGAGCGGGAGGCGCGGACAGGGATCCTTGTCATGCCAGGGCCGCCTTTCTGACCGCGCGGAGCCTGTCCGCGAGCGCGGCGAACTGCGCGCAGTCGAGGGCCTGGGCGGCGTCGGACAGCGCGCGGGGAGGATCGTCGTGCACCTCGATCATCACGCCGTCCGCCCCGCAGGCCGCGGCGGCGAGCGCCATCGGCCCGACGAGCGAGCTGCGCCCGGTGGCGTGGCTGGGATCGACGATCACGGGCAGCTGCGTGAGCTCGTGCAGCTCGGGCACGGCGGAGAGATCGAGCGTGTTGCGCGTGTAGTCGCTGAAGGTGCGGATGCCCCGCTCGCAGAGGATCACGCGCTCGTTGCCGCCGGCCATGATATGCTCGGCGCTCATCAGCAGCTCGCGCAGCGTGGCGGAGAAGGCGCGCTTCAAAAGGATCGGCTTGTCGATCCGACCGAGCTCGCGCAGCAGCTCGAAGTTCTGCATGCTGCGCGCGCCGACCTGCAGCAGGTCCACGTCCTCGAAAAGGGGAAGCTGCCCGACGCTCATGATCTCGGAGACGACGGGCAGACCGGTCTCGGCGCGGGCGATCCCGAGTAGGCGCAGGCCTTCCTCACCCAGGCCGGAAAAGTCGTAGGGAGAGGTGCGGGGCTTGAAGGCGCCGCCGCGCAGCATGTCCGCGCCCGCGGCCTTGACGGCGCGCGCCACGGCGAGGATCTGCTCCTCGCTCTCGACCGCGCAGGGCCCCGCGATCAGCGCGAAATGCCCGCCGCCGAAGCGGACCGGGCCGACCTGCACGACCACGCTTTCGGGATGCTCGCGGCGGCTGCAGAGAAGGAAGGGCTCGCTCACGCGGCGGACGGACTCCACCCCCGGGAGCGAGGCGAGCGCCGCCTCGTCCAGCTCGGAGCTGTCGCCGACGAGGCCGAGCACGGTCTGCCGCGTGCCCTCGGAGACGTCGACGCGCAGACCGCGGCCCTCGAGGGCGGCAATCAGTTCCTGTTTTCTTTCCGCGGAGATACCGGGCCTGAGCACAACGATCATGGCGTTTCTCCCACCTTAAAAAACTGCACAGGAAAGGCCCGTGCAGCAGGTTTTTTCATAAGTTAAGCGGGTTCGGATTATCCCGCATAACTCAAAAACAACTATAAGCGGAATTGCCTGTGCTGTCAAGGTGAAACAAAACGCCCCGCGCTCTTTTGAGGGCACGGGACGCTTCGTTTGCTTTGGTCGGTTTTGGGAGAAAGAGAGGATAAAGGAGTGGAAAAGCAGCAAGGTGATACGATCAGCTCTTCGCTTCGTCGAAGGTGATCGTGAGCGTGACCTCCTCGCCGCCGCGGTAGACCGTCATCGAGGTCGTGTCGCCGGCGGAGAAGCCGTGCAGGGCGGAGGTCAGGTCGGTGTAGCCGGTGATGTCCTGATCGCCGAGCCTGGTGATGATGTCCTTGGCCAGGAGGCCGGCCTTTTCGGCGCAGCTGCCGTCCTCGACGGAGTAGACGTAGGCGCCGAGGGGCATGTTGTAGTACTGGCTGTAAAGGGAGTTGTAGCGCTGGTCGATCTGCACGCCCATGTAGGCCTTGCCGGTGACGTAGCCCTTGGTGATGAGATCGCTGGCGATCTTCACCGCGTCGTTGATCGGGATCGCGAAGCCCAGACCCTCGACGCCGGTGCTGGCGTACTTGGCCGTGACGATGCCGACGACCTCGCCCGCGGCGTTGTAGACCGGGCCGCCGGAGTTGCCGGAGTTGACGGCCGCGTCGATCTGGAACATGTTGATCGCCACGCCGCTCTCATCGGAGGTGATGGCGCGGTCGAGCGCGCTGACGTGGCCGGTGGACATCGAGAAGTCCAGCTCGCCGAGCGGGTTGCCGACGGCGTAGACCAGGTCGCCCACGGCGAGGGAATCGCTGTTGCCGAAGCTGACGGGCTTGAGCCCCGTCGCGTCGATCTTGAGCACGGCGACGTCGTTGTATTTCTCATAGCCGACGATCGAGGCGGTATAGCGCGTGCCGTCGTAGAGGATCACGTTGACGTCCTTGTCGTTCTGCGCGGCCAGCTCGATCACGTGGAAGTTGGTGAGGATATAGCCGTCCTCCGAGACGATGAAGCCCGTGCCGGACACGGCGGAGGAGCTGTTCATGCCGAAGAAGTTGGTGTAGGTCACCTCGGTGGTGACGCCGACGACCTGAGAGCAGGCCTGGGCATAGATCGCGGAGGCCGTCAGAGCGGCGGAATCGTTCTTTACCGCCGTCGCGGTCTGCGCGCTGTCGGCGC
>JAEEGI010029483.1_pt1 | contig 10367 bp, 8 predicted proteins | sample 8958751 | NCBI WGS metagenome assembly JAEEGI01 (sample SAMN16246545, study PRJNA631951) | gut metagenome | biome: gut microbiome; feature: rumen; material: KS-attached | host: Bos | place: Iran: Karaj | collected 2018-10 | reverse complement strand
TACCATTCTGCACTTGGATATAGCCTTCCAAGGTAAAATCGCCAGTGCGTCCGGCTATGGTCTCGTAGAGTCCGTTAGGAAGATTCATCTCCTTGCCTCCGATGAATATCTGGGGGGCTTGTGTGGTATCCACAGCAGCCATCACGATGCGAGCCGAGAACTTGTCGCCACGCACTACGGTCTGTGCATTTGGAATGACAAAGGCATTCAGGGCATTGACGCGGATATCCTTCACGTCGATATTGGAAACCAGCGTATGGAGCACGGCTCCCTCAGCATAGCGCACGTCGTTCTGCAACTTGCTCAGCAGGGTGACGGCAGCTGCCACAGGCATATCCTCGAACAGGTATTCCTGCCAGTTCTTGCCCATCGCCTTGGCTGTTGACGAAGGTGTCGTGGAAAGACTCGACGCAATGGATTTGCGCTGTGTCTCATCAGTCACCATCGTCAGGATGCGCTCACGGAAATTGCTGACAGCACGATAGAGCTCGTCGCCTCTGCCACGTCCTGGAGCCAGCATCACCTGTGTGGCAGCCTCCAAGTCTTCCTTATTACGGATATTGTTGATATCCCCGTCGCTACCGTCTGCCTCCTGTACAATAGCCAGTTTCAGGTCGGCAGCCAACTGATAGAGCGAGTCGCTCATCTGGCGCACCTGCATGGCTTTGTCGAACCACTGCTTCACCTTCTGAGGATTCTTCTTGACCTGCTCTTCGAAGTCATCATAGATAGCCTGATTCTCCTGCGAGGCATTGGACGTCGTGCGTCGGAGACTTTCCTCCACCACCGAGAAGCCATTGAGCACCTCGGTAGAGACATTCAATGCCAGCAATGCCATCAAGACGACATACATCAGATTAATCATCTTCTGGCGCGGAGATATTGGGCGTTTCTTAATTGCCATAATTTTATTTCTTACATCTTACATCACACATCATCCATCAGACATCAGCCATCAGACATCTTACATCTGACTTCTCACCTGCATCGCCTCAATCATGCGCGCATAAATCGCATTCAGCTCTGCTATCTGTTGAGCCATATGGCGTGTCTGTTCGTTAATCTCGTCAATAGTACCCATCTGCGAACTGGCACTCTTGAGCTGCATTTCATAGACGCGGCTGATACCTGTCAGCGTACGGTTCAGGTTCTCCATCTCCTCTGAATCAGCCGTCAGTCGCTTGCTCTGCTCGCTCACCTTCTTGAGCACCTCCGTCAGTTCGTTCAGTTCGTCGATATAGTTGCCTGTAGCCTCAGCCACACCAAGAGGAGCAGCCGAACCACCTGCGATAATCGTGCCTCCCTGCACAGCAGCAGGACTGGAAACACCAGCTGGACTGGAAACACCAGCCGGGCTCGAAGTACTTGCCTGACCAGGCTCACCAGCTCCGCCACCATTGATAATAACGGTACCACCGCCGCCACCAATGACACCGCCGCCACCAATGACACCGCCTGCCACAGCTCCGCCTTTGTTACCGATAGCGGCAGCTGCTGCAGCCGTTCCTTCGGGCAGGGGCTCGCCATTGACAACAGTAGCCGAACCCACAGACATTCCCGGATGCAGGTCGAGTTCCATACCGTCTGCCGTCTTGTCGAAAGGACGGTCGAAGGCCGACAGGAAGAACACAATGACCTCGGTGCCCATTCCCAGATAGAGGAAGAAATTCGCTCCGGGCAGGTGGGTCAACTTAAACAGGGTACCTAAGATAACGATAGATGCACCCCAGCTATAAGCATAGTTCAGGAAGGTCTGGCCAGGCACGCTGTCCATCCACTTCTGCAACTTATAAATGAAATTCAGTTTACTATACCTTGTCATTTCTTGCTACGTTTTGAATTCTTACTCTTTATCTTGTCACTGGCTGTATTCGCCAAACTGCGCACACAGCGGAATCCGATATAGCTGCGTGGCTGGTTTTGATACTCAAAGGTACGCCAGGCAGAACGGATATACGACTCGGGGTCTTTCCACGAACCGCCTCGCACACTCTTTTTCTTCAGTCGATAGGGATCTTCCAGGGCGGCATTATACTTCAACTGGGGATTGATGTCGTTCATCGACTCCACACCAGCCTCGGTATAGATGGTACTCGTCCATTCCGCTACGTTACCTGCCATATCGTAAAGGCCGTTGGTGTTGGAAGCATAGATACCCACCCTACTCGTTATCAGATTGCCGTCTTTGGTATAGTTACCCTTGTCCGGCTTGAAGTTCGCATAGAAACAGCCATTGCCCGATGCTACGTCCTTGTTCTCCCAAGGAAACTCATTCTGGTCTTTACCACGGGCTGCATACTCCCACTCTGCCTCTGTCGGCAGACGATAGCGCTGCACATAACGGGCTGCAGCACCCAGTCCCTTCAGCAGATATTCCGTGCGCCAGGCGCAGAAGGCATTGGCCTGTTCCCATGTCACACCCACCACAGGATAGTCGTTGTAGGCGGCATTCGAGAAATAGTAGCGCATATAGGCTTCATTCTCGGCATTGGGGAAGTCGTTCACCCAACAGGTGGTGTCGGGATAGACGTTGACGATATAGGTGTTCAGGAAGTCCCACGGACCTGTATATTGTCTGTTGATGGTCTGACGCACAATGCGACCCTCGTCGTCAATATAGGCGGTGTCCTTGGATATCCACACCTGATCGTTGGCACGGGCACGCAAATCGGTATTGAGAATACGCTCGTTGGGGTCAATGCGATACTTGCGCTTGGCAGCCTCGGTATAGTCGTATATCTCATAGCGATAGTTCAGCTGGCGCCAGTCAATCATCTTCTCGCCTGTAACGGGGTTGAAGGTATAAAGACTCTCGAAGGCGCGCTGCTCGTCCTCATTGGGTTTGCGGGGCAACGCCTTCTTCCAGTTCAGATGGGGCGTAACGGGTTCACCGTTCTTGTCCTCCTCTATCTTGTAGGTCTCGTCGCCACCATAGTTAGGATCGGCAAGACGCTCGCGCAGGATAGAGTCGCGCACATATCTCACAAACTGGCGATACATGGAGTTGGTCACTTCATGTTCGTCCATCCAGAAACTCTCCACAGAGATGTCACGGACGGGCATCGGCTTGCCCCACAGACTGTCTTGCTGCTCAATACCCATCTTCACATGTCCACGCTTAATCATGGTCATACCGTAAGGGGTGGGTTCGTTGAAAGCACGCCCACTGACACCCGTCACCTCACCGCCTTTCGAAGAAGCCAGTTTCGAACCGAAACAGCCCGAAAGCATGATGGTAACACCTATGCAACCTATGATACTGATGATTTTCTTCATATATACATATTTCTTTAGAGAATTCTCACACTTTGATGCCTGTTACGACCTTTTTTAAAGAGTTTCAGGTCAACCTGATAGCCTACGAACAGTTCGTGGCTCCCATTGCCAAGTCCTGTGCCCGAGGTGAACATCTCGTAACTGTAGCCAAGACAGATTCCGTGAAAGTTGCCACCTACCATTGCAGTGACGGAATTCGAGGGACTGTAACCCACTCCTGCATAGAGCATTTTCTTGTCGTGGGTGTATTTCACCCTCGCCGTCATATCCACCCGATAGGCTGTGCCGTCGGTACGCGCCAACACAGTGGGGTGTATTGTAAAGAACGGATTTCTTAAGCGAATATTGTATCCACCAGTCAAATAAAACATCCGACTGACCTCAAAAATTGATCGGTCGCCTAATTCTATGGCTGGTGCAGTGAGGTGTAAAGCCGATACTCCCACATACCAATTCTTGCGCTGGTAATAGAGTCCGGCACTCAGGTCGAAGGCCGTTCCATTCACGTCTGTGGTCACGAAAGCAGGGTCGGATTCCTCGTCAGGGAAATCGGCTTCAGAGCCCTTGAAGCCCTCGCTCAGCATACCACCCTGCAGTCCGATGCTCAGTGTTCCGCCAAACAGCCGGCGCTTGAAGGCATACTGCAGCAGTATGCGCTTATGGGTGAACAGTCCTATCTGGTCGTTCATCAGTTGCAGCCCCACGCCGTGCAGTGCTCCCAAGAACTGCAGAGGCATATCCGCAGCAATATACATCGTACGGGGGTTATGCTCATAACCAGCCAACGACATATTGTAGGCACCCACCACGTTAATCTTCGGTTCTTTGCCGGCAGCACCAGGATTAAACGAGGTCTCCATTGCCCAATAATGGGCAAAGGATGCCTCCTGTTGGCTCATCATACACAACGCATGCAGCCACAATAGTACTATCAGCAATAGCTTTTTCACATCTATATAACGTCAGCATCCACCTTTTTATTTTATCAAGTTGTTTCTTTTCCGCAGTCTGCACAAGAGTGGTCAGTCTACGACACCTGCAAAGCGGAACATATCGCGATAGAAAGCCACCTTCTTCTCGAAGGCCAGCGGATAGGCCCTCGACGACGAAGGAAGCCGATAGAGATAAATCTGCTCCGCCTGCTGATTCCTTATCCCTGATAAGGGAGAAAACATTCCCACTTTGGGACTGTTCTCTACCCCGTAATACTGGCAGAGCGTGTCGGTAGCCTTTTCTCCCGTCGTCACAACGACTCTGCACTGGGGCAGCGCTTGCAGCAGGGCATTGATGTCGGTCGGTTCCACCACCTCCAGAAACTTGTCCGAAGCATTCTCCTTCAAACGGCGCACAGCACAAGCCGTGTCAAAGAAGGCTATCCCCTTTGCGTTGCAGAAATCAACGATTTCATCGAGATTAAACACCTTTTTATCCGAAACCACGAAGTGCTGTCGGTCGCCAAAGAACACCTCGCCCTCTATCCGCCAGTGGTCGTTGATGAAGTTGGGGTAAAAGAAATCCATGCACCATCGCTTGCGCTGTGGCGGAAAACTGCCAAGAAACAACACCTTGGCATTGCTGGGCAGGAAGGGCAAGAGGGGGTGATACTCCACCCCATCGCCGCTTCGGGCAATATTTTCTACATTCAGATAATTCACCTTTCCAATCAATTGTTTGGATGCAAAATTACAAAAAAAAAACGAATCTTAAAGTTGCAAAATTGGCAAAAAAGTTGCAGAATTTACAAAATCTTCCTGTCGCAGCCCCTACGACTTGCTCATTTCGAGGATTTTGAGTAATTTTGCAAAGTTTCCAACATAAAATTTATGTACGGCGATCAAGGACAGTTCAATTCTCTATTTGCGATGCTATATGGCAGTGTGGCAATCATGGCCTTTTTGTCGTGCATATACCTCATCTTTTCTCGCTCCAATATTATTCAGCCAAGTATCAAACCACCACGCAGACTCAGATTATGGGCTGCAGCATTCCTGGCTGCCATGTTCGCAAGCCATGTCTGGTGGCTTGTAATCGGCAGCGTATGGCTGACCGACGACCGTTTCGTACGCATCATAACACTGATTGCACTCGACAACTTGACGCTGCCACCGCTCTTTATGGCCATGATGCTACGATTGTTGCAGGATCGCAGACGCCCCCTATGGCCTGTATTTGTAGCTGCTGCCCCTACGGCTGTCTTCGCTGTCATTGGAATCACCACGCGCCAGCCAATCTATGAATGGGTGATGGAGGGCTACACACTCACAACGGGCATTATCTTCTGCATTTACATGATAGTAGTCGTCAAGCACTATGGAAGATGGTTGAGAGACAATTTTGCTGACTTGGAGCACAAAGAGATATGGCAGAGCCTGTTGGCACCGCTGCTCATGGTGCTGACATTCTGTGCATACGCCTATCATGAAGGCCAGCTCTACAGGGAATACCTGACGCAAATTGCTTCCTGCTTCATTATTTTCTTCATCATCTGGCGCGTTGAGACACTCCAGACATTGGAGGTGACGGAAGCAGGGGAGACAGACAACGACACGACTAAACCAGAAGCTGAAACCAACATGACTAACAACAAAAACGCTTATCAAGAAATCAGTGATTTGCTGCGTGAACACTGCGAGCAGAAACAGCTCTACTTGCAGCACAACTTAACACTACAGCAACTTGCTACTGCCATTGGTACCAACCGGACCTATCTCAGTGCCTACCTTAACGAGCGAAATGAAAGTTATAACAACTACATCAACCGACTTCGAGTCGAACACTTTGCAAAACTCTATCATAAAGCTAACGCTAACGGCCATTCCGCAACAGCTAAGGAACTGGCCATTGCAAGCGGTTTCCACAGTTATAGAACCTTTAGCGTGGCTTTCAAGTTTTTCATGGGTATGCCAGTGAGACAATGGATTAGAAAAATCAATGAAGAAAAATATAAATGAGTCAAGGTAAAAAGATTATCCAGCCACCGTATCTGAAAGAGGGAGACAAGGTAGCACTCATTGCTCCTGCATACTGGGTGGCACAGGAAGCACTTTCTATGGCAGGCGAAGTCCTCAAGAGTTGGGGACTTTGTCCTGTTGTGGGAGTGCACACAAATAGTCTGAACGTAGATGCTTACTCAGGAACAGCCGACGAGAGAGCAGCCGACCTGATATGGGCATTTGAGGATGACGACATCAAGGCTATCTTCTGTTCACGTGGAGGATACGGATCTATCCACCTACTGAAGCGCGTTGAAAAGGATATCATCCGTAATCACCCCAAATGGTTGGTTGGACACGGCGACATCACTGTACTGCTGAATGCCACTGTAGCAGCAGGAATGATGTGCATTCATGGACCTATGGCATTCCAGATAGCAGCCTGTCAGGAGCCGTCCATCACCATCACACGGAATATGTTGTTCGGCAACTTGCCACAATATAAGATTCCAGGCAATCCCTACAACCGATGCGGACACGCTGAAGGCGTTCTGGTGGGTGGTAACCTGTCAAGCTACTCGCCCATCGTCAGCACAGAGTTCCACATCTCACAAAAAAAGGACATCATCCTGTTTGTAGAAGAGGTCGAAGAGTCTTTGCACGCCGTTGACAGATTGTTCTATATGTTACGCCTGCAGGTCAACCTCGAGCGAGTGAAAGGTGTCATCCTGGGAACGTTCAATTCCATCAGGTTCGACCTCCAGTTTGGTTGCGTAGAACAGATGCTGACAGCCCACCTCAACGATCTGAACATTCCTGTCTGTTGCGGATTCCCTGTCGGCAGCAATAGCTGTCTGCCACTCATCGAAGGGGCAACATGCTCGCTCGACGTATCGAAGGACAATGCTACCTTAAGCTTCAACATCGACGGTTCACACCAACCATACCAAATCGAAAAAGCAGGGGAACAACTGATGCGATAAACAAAATAACTATACTATAATGGGAAATAAGATACTGAAACTCGTCAACGATGCACGATGGACTGATGCTCTGGTGGTCAATAACAGGCTCAACGAAATTACCTTCGACCCTATGAGAAGTCAGGAAGAATTCGTCATACGACTGATTCGCGAGAATGCCAAGACAGCCTACGGCATGGAAAAGGGTTTCAGTAGCATTACAAGTCTGCAAGCGTTCAGAGAGCGTATTCCCCTGACCTCCTACGAAGACTATGCTCCCTATATCAAACGTATTGCTGAGGGCGAGCAAAATGTGCTTACCGCCTATATGACTGAGCACTTCTCACTGCTTTCCGGTTATAAGAAACTACCCATCTCCAAATGGGATGCTCAGGTGGCTTACGACTACCTGTTTTGTTCCAGCTTCTATGTAGCTGGCTGTCGTGGACTGTTAACCAACGGGATGACGCTTAATCTGGTTGACAACAGTGTTGACCGTCTTCCTACTGATGTCACTATAGGCAACCTGCTTGGCCGTCTGCTGGTGAAACGCAAATTTGACAACGAACAGGTTTATGTGATACCTGTAGAAGTTGCCAATCCTCCGCAGAGAGAAGACATCAACTACTTGCATGCTCTTTTTTCATTGAAGCAAAAAGATATTTCACTGGCCATGTGCGAATCCTATTCCAACATGCTGTTCCTCCTACGCTATATTGAAATGCACTGGCCCCGCCTTGCCGACGATATCGAGCAAGGCAGTCGCTTCATCGCTCCTGATGCTAAAAGAGCCCAAGACATTCGTGACATTATGGATGCGCATCACATCGGCACACAGCTCATACCATTACTATGGCCCGAGTTGCATTGCATCATGGTCTTCGATGCTGATAAACTGAATGCAAACTTTGAATTGTTACGCACCTATTGTGGCAACGATGTCCATTTCCTGTTTACAGGCATCAGCTCGCCAGAGGGAACTTTTTCTACCGCCATCAATCTGGATGATCCACAAACGGTACTAATACCCGATGGTGCCTTCTATGAATTCAAGCGGAAAGAAGATAAAAACTATTACCACCTTCTGACTCTCGACCAACTGGAGGTTGGCAAGAGCTACGAGATGGTTATCACCAATCTCTCCGGCTTATACCGTTACAAGACTAACAAAATCATCACTGTCGTTGGCAGATACCACGACACCCCCACTGTCATCATAGAAAAATGACACTTTTTCTGATTCTATCCTAATCAAAAGAAAAGAGAACCGTAGTTAGGGAAATAATGGGGGCAAGGGGTTGCACGTCTGACAATTAGGCTGAAGATAGCAAACTATTTCCTTCACCCCATATCCCCAGACCAGCCGTGTCTTTCATCTTTTCTTGCATTCTGTCCGAAGGTCTTCGAGGGCTTTATATTCTGCCGGATCGTACTTCACGATAGGGGCTATGGTCATTCGGGCAGCGTTGCCAAGTCGTTTCTCAAGTATTTTATACTCTACGTATTGGGAAATAATCTGCTCCTTCATCTCGTCTGACAGTGGAAGATTGTCTTCCAAACCCGTCTCCCGAAGCATCACACGACTCCTGGAGGCTACTGACAGTTCTACATGCAGTTGTACATAACAGATGATGTCGAAATAGTCTTTCTGCGGGAAAGCATCTTTGACCGACTCAAGGAATTTGCCGGTGGGGGTGTCGTCTAAACGACCTGTCTTGATGGAGGCAAGCAGGTCGAGCTGTTTGTCGAGCCCTGTGTCTATCCAGCTGTGAATCATTTCTACGTCGTAGAAATAGGTCCATACCAACAGTCCGCCCAGTGTGCCAATGACGAAAACGAACTGCACCAGCGGCACGAAATGGAAGGTGTTGTGGAACAAATGCAGCACGGGGGCTTCCGACAACAGGAATACTGACATGGCTATATCGCTCTTTTTGACGACTGACCGGGAACGGGAATATTCTATCATACGGACTATCAGCATGAGTCCGGCAGCGACAAGGGCACTGCAGCCCATATGGACAAGCGCCACCTCGAGACCTCGGAAAAGTACGGTGCCGATGCCCATTTCGTCGCCCAACAGCAGGTAGAAGATGTTTTCGAGAATGGAAAATCCGCCACCGACGGCTGCTCCGCAGATGACGCTGTCGATGAAGAACACGATTTTCTTGCGGGCGGCCAACCAAAGGAGCGGAATGCCCTTGACCATCTCTTCGATGATGGGGTTGACGGAATCCGACTGACTCTCGGGAATGATTTTTCCCGTCAGTTGGAACAGAGCGAAACAGGCCAACGCGGTCAGCATGCCACATAGTATCAGCAGGAGCAGGCGCTTCACGCTGATGAGCGAGAAGTTGTCGATTTGATAGACGACAATGATGTAGATGACTACGGGGAGGAGTGCTGCGACAAATAACATCATAAAAGCTTGAGTGAAATCATGAATTCATTATTGCCACGCCTTCCACCAACGAAGCCCGATGGTGCAAACAGATGGCCGTAGCCGATAGACAACGTCGTCTTGAGATAATTGAGGAACACCAGTTCGGTGGTGAGCTGGATGCCGGTGCTGTAATACATCTTGTGAGACGAGTTGGGATTCCAGACGGAGAGCCCTGTCCCGAAGAACGAGCACTGAATCCATGTAGGATAGCAGAACAGGGTGCCGAAGTTATTGAGGCGGAGGGGGCGCAGATTGAGCTCTGCCGTAGCCTTGGCAAAGGAGTGTGCCGGGATGGCATCGATGGCTGCACCGGGCATTGCCAGGGTTGTGCGATATTGGAAGGCATCCCTATTGTCGACATAGTTATTACGGAAACCACCGAAATAGGTGGTGCCAAACACCGATTCTGCGTCGCCGAAGTTGTGGCCTGCTGCCGTACGGAGCCAGAATGAGGTGTTACGGTCGAAGGGCACCAGTGTGCCGAAGTCACCTGAAGCCTCAACGGAGGGATAGAACCGTCCGCCAGCCAGATAGCCGTAGCCCTCAATGCCTAACTCGTAGCCTTGCTCTTTCATCACACCACCCAACGAGGTGCGCATCTTCGACCACTTTCCGTAAATCGACGCGGTCTGCATCGACCTGACATCCTGCACCTCGACCTCCTGATACAAGGGCAGTGCGTCCATGTCACCATAGGCTGCCACCGAGAATCCCCATGATTTGCTATAAGGCGTAATTAAGGAATTGATGTTG
>JAEEGI010029480.1_pt1 | contig 10367 bp, 10 predicted proteins | sample 8958751 | NCBI WGS metagenome assembly JAEEGI01 (sample SAMN16246545, study PRJNA631951) | gut metagenome | biome: gut microbiome; feature: rumen; material: KS-attached | host: Bos | place: Iran: Karaj | collected 2018-10 | reverse complement strand
ATATTGTATCTTAATTTAAAGCGGATTGCAAATCCTTATAATCTGTTGTGGCGGATTGCAAATCCGCCACAACGGGGGATTGCATATCTGCCACAACGGGGACAAGGGTAAGGTTCTACTCCGCACTACGCACAGCGCGGACAGTGTACCCGTAGTAGCGGCTACTTCCGTCCACTCTCTGGTTACTCGGATCGAAGAAGAAAAGCCTTGCGCTCCACGTAATCGTGATGCTGAGCGAACTCGACCAATAGCCGCCGTGGCTCCCGCCATGGTAGAACGTACTGCCCCAGCGGTAGCTGGCGGCGGGGAGGAAGAGGCTGTTGCCGTTAGTGCCTGTGAAAAGTTCTCCGTTTACCCCGTTCTGTGTGGTCCAAGTGGCTGTGGTGTTATCCAACAACTCTTGCCACTCCTCTTTTGTCGGGGTACGTCCGCCATAGTTGGCGGTGGCGGCATCGTCGCCGGGCTGGAGGATGGTCAGGTTGTCGGTGAAGCCGTTGTAGCCAAAATCTGAATTGTTGCAGTATTTGGTGAGTTGGTCAACGGCCCCGTTGCTGTAGATGTAGGTGCTCCAGTCATAGACCTCTTTAGGTTGGGTCTCGCCCCAGGCAAAGTAGTCGCCATAGTCCTCCGGCGAGGTGGCGCCCACGTTTCTGGTTGCCCACAGCAGCCCGCTGGGCAGGCCAAGGTCAACCCAGTCCGGGTCGGCAAACACCAGGTCGTTCTCGCCCAGGTTGATGGTGGTGTACTGGCTGCGGGTGATGTAGATGGCCACGTTGGCCTTGCTGTGCTTGGTGCACACCGAGCCGTCCGAGGCGGTGATGGTGAACGCCATCTCGGTGTAGTTGCCGTGGGGCAGGTAGATGTAGAAGTCCTTGCCGTTGGCTATCGGCTGCGGGTTCTCGCACTCCAGCACGGTGCTGTTGGTGCCGTTGCTCTCGTAGTCAATCACCGGCACACCCGTGTAGCGCAGGGTGTACTGGCCGTTGATGGGCGTGTTGGTGCTCACCTCGATGCTGCTCACGCTCACCCCAGCCTTGGTCAGGTGCAGCTTCAGCGCACCGCACAGGTTGCGGAAGGCCAGCGTGTTGTCGTCGCTCTGGGCGTACATCGGGAACTCCGTCAGCGAACCGTCGGCAGTGGTCTGCACGGCGGGCAGCGTCACATGGATGCCGTCGGTGGTCAGCGTGGTGGGATAGTAGGCGCGGAAGGGGGCATTGCCCGTCTCGCCGCTCACATTGTCGAACAGGGCCACCGTGGCGGGTGTCTGCGGCGTGGCGGTGTAGATGCCGCGGCCTGCGGTGCCGTACACGGCTATCTCGTCACCTGCCACCCAGTTGAGGGCAGTGCCGTTGAGGGCGGTCTTGCCGTCCTTCGAGGTGCATCCCTCCATCGTGGCGCGGAACTGCGTGCCGTTGCCCACGGTCTCCTTCTGGCAGGAGGAGAGCATGAATAGACTTGATAGAGCCAACAGACTCAATAGAGATGTTAATGTTTTCTTCATATTGTTGTGTTTTTTTTGTTTATTACTAATTTGTTAATCCGTTTTTTCTCCACGTATCTCGCGTATCTCAAGTATCATTTATCCTTGTGATACGTGTGATTCGTGGAGCCTTTCCACTAATCGAAGTCGCTGCCGCCGTGGACCTCGCCGCTGCTGATGAGGTCTTCGTTGCTGCCTGTGGGGGCAAGGCTGCCCTCGAAGCCGCGTTCGACGCGGGCATCCAACACCTCTACCAAGGGAGTTGTGTACATCTTTTTGCTGTTTTCTGTCATGTTGTTTGTTTTTTGACTTTAAACCCTGGCGGATACCTACGCCAACCCAAATAAAATTGACACAAGGAAGCATATAAAAAAGAAGCGCGGGTATCAAACTCATCGCTTATCCCGCCCTTTAGGCTCTCGCATTGCCTTCCTGCCGAGAATAAGCAATGCCGAGCCCACGCTGTGCCAATATACAAGATATGTATATCTCACACCAATAGGCGTTGACTTTGCTTTACCGTGCAGCAGGAATGTGAATTTGCGAGATTCAAAAGGGCCGCAGATAAAACGTTTCGCTCAACGTCTTTTTCGTTATATCCTGTCTCCCACCCGCTTACCCATCAATAGGCCGGATGGTTGACACTGCAAAGATACGACTTTTTTTGAAATTTAACAGTTTTTCTGTCCTTTGCCCGCCATACCCCCAAAAAAAGACATGCGCCTTTCGGTGAGGAAAGACGCATGTCGTAGTGTTACAGGAATAGCCTGGGATTACGCCTCGGCGTTCTTCTCGATGGCTAATTTTCCTCTGTAATACCCGCACTCGGGGCAAACATGGTGGTACATAACAGGAGCGCCGCAATTGCTGCACGTGGTGAGCTGGGCTTTCTCCAAACTGTCGTGTGTTCTGCGCTTCGCTGTGCGAGTCTGCGAGAATCTGTGTTTTGGATGTGGCATATTATTACTATTTTTATTTGTTTATTTTTCTAACAATGTTTTGAGGGCATTCCACCGTGGGTCGTTATCGGCCTGGTCGGCAGTTTCCTCTTGCTCAACACGTTCGTCGGAGATATACTTTAGCATCTCTTTGTCGCACTCGCCCTCGGGATGGACCCGCTGCATGGGCATACTCACCACCACATACTCGTACATCCATTGGGCCAGGTCGATTTTGTAGGCGCTTTCGGGGAGGAAAACCACGTCGTCATCGTCGGTGGTTTCGGTGTCGCTGAATTTGACGCAGAGTTTCTCTTCGCCCTCCACCGGCACGGCTATCTCGCCCAAGCAGCGGTCGCATATCGTCTTCACAGTGCCATTGAATGAAAAAGTGAAGAGCAGCATGCGCTCGTATTTCTGCAAAACGACCTTGAAATCGACGTTTCCTTCCCGAATTTCATCGTTCTGAAACGTGTCGAAGAAGGTGCTGTCCAGTGTAAAATCATACTCGTATCTCCCTGGTTTCAAACCACTAAACTGAACAACAGTATCGACTTCAGGCTTCATTTTCTCGTTCGTATTGAGTTTGCAAAGTTACGACTTTTTTTTGACATAGCATAATAAAAAGAGAAAAAAGAAAAAAATACCTTTATTTTACGCTCGCGAGAGGACAAAAAAAACCGCGTCTCACGACGCGGAAAAAAATAATTATGAAAAATGATGTTGTGTTTTTCGAACCAGGTCAGCGGCGGGCGGCAAGAAGGAGTTCCATCATCTTGACAGCCGAGGTGCTGACGGGTGTTCCGGGGCCGAATATGGCGGCGACACCGGCGTCGAAGAGGAATTGGTAGTCCTGCGGCGGGATGACACCACCGGCGATTACCATGATGTCTTCGCGGCCCAGCTTCTTGAGCTCTTCAATGACTTGGGGAAGGAGGGTCTTGTGACCAGCAGCGAGCGAGCTGGCACCGAGGATATGCACATCGTTCTCCACGGCCTGCTTGGCGGCCTCGGCGGGAGTCTGGAAGAGGGGACCCATATCGACATCGAAGCCCATGTCGGCGTAGCCTGTGGCCACCACCTTGGCACCACGGTCGTGACCATCCTGACCCATCTTTGCCACCATGATACGGGGACGACGGCCTTCGAGCTTGGCAAATTCATCGGTGAGAGCCTGAGCCTTCTTGAACTCTTCGCTCTCCTTGGTTTGACTGCTATACACGTTGCTGATAAGATTAATTTTGGCTTTGTAACGACCGAAGACTTTCTCGAGAGCGTAGCTGATTTCGCCCAGGGATGCGCGCTTGCGAGCGGCGTCGATGCTGAGCTCGAGCAGGTTGCCCTCGCCAGTCTCGGCGCAGCGGGTGAGGGCGTTCAGTGCTGCCTCGACGGCTGCACTGTCGCGCTCGGCGCGCAGCTTGTGGAGACGTTCGATCTGTGCGTTGCGGACGGCGGTGTTGTCGATTTCGAGGGTCTCGATGGGGTCTTCGTGGTCGAGACGGTACTTGTTGATACCCACAATGGTGTCGACATTGCTGTCGATACGGCTCTGCTTGCGGGCGCTGGCCTCCTCGATACGCATCTTGGGGACACCGCTCTCGATGGCCTTGGCCATTCCGCCGAGTTTCTCGACCTCCTGGATATGTGCCCAAGCACGGTGAGCAAGCTCGTGGGTGAGGGTCTCGACATAGTAGCTGCCGGCCCATGGGTCGACGACACGGCAGATATTGGTCTCTTCCTGGAGATAGATCTGGGTGTTGCGGGCGATACGGGCGCTGAAGTCGGTAGGCAGAGCGATGGCCTCGTCGAGGGCGTTGGTATGGAGGCTCTGGGTATGGCCAAGAGCGGCACCCATGGCCTCGATGCATGTACGTGCGACGTTGTTGAAAGGATCCTGCTCGGTGAGGGACCAGCCAGAGGTCTGGCAGTGGGTACGCAGGGCAAGGGATTTGGGATTCTTGGGGTTAAACTGACTGACAATCTTGGCCCAGAGCATACGGGCGGCACGCATCTTGGCGATCTCCATGAAGTGGTTCATGCCCACGCCCCAGAAGAAGCTGAGACGGGGAGCGAAGTCGTCGACACTCATACCGGCATTGATACCGGCACGCAGATACTCCAAGCCGTCGGCCAGCGTGTAGGCCAGCTCGATGTCGGCGGTGGCGCCGGCTTCCTGCATGTGGTAACCGGAGATGGAAATGCTATTGAACTTGGGCATGTGCTTCGAGGTGTACTCGAAGATGTCGGCGATAATCTTCATGGACGGCAGCGGGGGGTAGATGTAGGTGTTGCGCACCATGAACTCCTTCAGGATGTCGTTCTGGATGGTACCCTGCAGCTGTTCCTGGGGAACGCCCTGCTCCTCGGCGGCAATGATATAAAAAGCCAGAATGGGCAACACGGCGCCGTTCATGGTCATGGAGACGGACATCTTGCCCAGGTCGATCTGGTCGAACAGAATCTTCATGTCGAGGATGCTGTCGACTGCCACACCGGCCTTGCCGACGTCACCCACCACACGCTCGTGGTCGCTGTCGTAGCCACGGTGAGTGGCCAGGTCGAAAGCGCAGCTCAAGCCCTTCTGACCGGCGGCGATATTGCGGCGATAGAAGGCGTTCGACTCCTCGGCGGTGGAGAAACCGGCATACTGACGGATGGTCCAGGGACGCATCACATACATGGTGCTGTAGGGGCCACGGAGGAAAGGAGCGATGCCTGCTGCATAGTTGAGGTGCTCCATCCCGGCCAGGTCATCCTTGCCATAAACGGGCTTCACATCAATCTGCTCGGGAGTCTTCCAACTCTTTTGGATATTATTCTCTTCCTCCCATTTGACAAAGGATTCTTTGTTTTCCTTTGTCCCACGAAAGTCTACATTTGAAAAGTCTGGTCTCATTATCAACGTATTAAATTAATGTTAGTGCCGTAGCACAGAATGCAAATATAAGCATTTTTTCTGATATGTCAAGAAAAGAGTTTCTCTCAGTCAAAAAAAAGTATACGACAGGCGTCTTATTCCTTACGGCTGAGCAGGGCCAGCAGACGGATGAAGATGTTGATGATGTCGAGGTATATGTCGAGGGCGCAATCGACGGCGTTGTCGACAGTCTTGGGATAGATTTGCGACTTGGCGACATCATACCCTATGTAGCCCGAGAAGAGCACGACAAAAAGCCAGTCGAAGGCTGTGCCGGTGTAGTGGAACAGGAATGTGGCCACCAGCTCGGCAAGGATGCCTACAATCAAAGCGATGAAAAGGGTGCGGCCCATGCCCAGGAAGACGTTGGGGACCACCAGCCCGAGGAGGGTCATGGTGGCAGTGACGATGCCGGTAAGCAGCAGGGCCTTGGTGACAATGGCGACAGGGATGCCGGGCAAAATCAGACAGAGGAGCACGCCAATGGGCAGCACCAGCAGATTGTAGCCGAGGAAACTAATCCACGGATTGGTGGAGCGGGCACTGATGGCGATACCGGCAATGGCCAGCACAAAGTATCCGATGAAAATCCATAACGGGCCAACACCCGACAAGAGACGCATGATGGGGATGGCAAAATAGTAGACCATCACCGTGTTGACCAGGAATCCCCACAGGAGGGTCAGCAGCATGACGGCATTGTAGCGGCGGACACTGATTTGGTCGCCCACACCCGAGTTGAGGCGTTCCTCCTTACGGGTACTGAATACTGAAAGTGAATTGGTTTGTTCCATTTATCATTATTGTATTAAAGATACATCAGTTGAATGGTTGTCCAGCGGTGAGACACCGTCGGACAGCAGTTATTCGTCTGTGTTTGCGGCATTCAATTCGATTCGTCTGTGTTTGCGGCGTTCAATTCGTCGGCTATCTTCTGGTATTTCTCGGCCAGGTCTTCCTTTCCCATGTCGTGGTAAACCTGACTGAGATAGAAAGCGGCCGTGAAGTCCTCATCGTCCTCTTCCAACGCCTTCAAATAGCATTCCTCGGCATGAGGCAGGTCGCGGAGATTGGCATACACCAGTCCCCGTTGGCACTCCACACCGTAGTAGTCGGGACAGAGCTCCCGCACGCGGTCGAAGGCTTCCAACGCCTCCTTGTAGAACCCCAGGCACGGGGTGACATCCACCTGGATGGGGGCTTCCTCCCCACCCTCGGCCTCTTCCTGCCCAAGGCCCATCTCGGCCAGACGCACTGCCAGGCTCTCGTACTGAAGGCCCGCCTGGTTCAACGACAAGCCAAGGTCAAACCACACTTCGGCATCTTGGGGCGTTTTCTCAAGCTCTTTTCTGAGACGCACCACCTCGTCGGTGCCGGTCGACAGCATCTGTTCCATCTGTCTTTTGATGGCTTCGGCCATCGCCTCGGGGATCATATTGAATATATCCATAGTATTCTTTTTGGTTTCACTATCAATTTGCAAATTTACACATTTTTTCCGAACCAGCGGCAAAAAAACTCCAGCGAGCCTGCAAGGAGCAGGCCATGTGGCTGTCCCACATCCACCTGCAGCGGTCCATCGTTGTGTCACGATTTGCCGACCCAACTCTTTATGTCGCCATAATCCATGTCGTCCACCAGCACGCGGCCTTTGGTCACATGGCCGAGGAAACAGCAGTTGATGCGGGCCTCGTCCATCTTGAGCAGGAAGAAGTCGTCGTTACGCTCGGGGAGGGAGACAATGAAGCGGCCCTCCTCTTCGCCAAAGAGGAATGCGTCGAGGCGTATCTCGCGACAGGTGAGGATGTCGAAGCCCACCCGTCCGCCACTGCCTGCCACCAGTGTGGCAAAGAGGCCGCCCTGCCCTACCGGACGGAGGGAGGTGATGACCTCGGCATCCAGCAGGCTGCCGAGGATAAGTTGGAGATACTCGATGTCCTCCTCGACGGTGGTCATCTTGACGGGGTCGGCCACGATGTGGAGGCATCGGCGGGCATACTCCGAGTCGAGGAACTGGGTGCTGACGTTGCCCACCATATAAAGGAGCTCGCTGCGGGAGAAGAAGGCCGGCGCGGGAGCCTGGTCTGCAGATTGGGCTAATTGGGTTGATTGGGCTAATTGGGCTGGGCCGAGGTTCTGGAGCACTTCGTGGGCCAGGGAGATACAGTCCTTCACGCGGGGTTCGCGGATGTCCTTGTGGGTGGTGTCGGTGCCGGTGTAGAGGTATTCGTGTTTCTCCACCACATGGTGCTGCCCTTTGAGCCAACCATAGAGGCTTTGCTGCCGTCCGTTGGCCTCCCACATGGCGAGGAGGGTGCTCAGCTCCTGCACCGTAGGCATACGGCCAATGATGCCCATCACCTCTTCGTAGGCGGGCTGGCTGATGCCCATGGCCTCCATGATTTCGGGGGAGACCAGTTCTTCGTCATGTATAGCGTCGGCGCTCATATCGGCTACTATTTCATTTCTTCTCTTCATAACGTTTGGCTCACCTTTTTATTGCCTTTGGCAACAGAAGTCTGTTATATCAAAAAAAAGGTGTATATTTGCAGCGTCAACCTCCCGAGCCCTTGATGGGTAAGCGGGTGGGTTACAGGACATAATAAGAAAGACGTTGAGCGAAACGTTTTATCTGCGGCGTACAGAACTTCGCAACTTCATACCTACCGCACGGTAAAACAATGACCATCGTCCATTGGAACGTTATACATTGTCCTAATGTATACTCGTCAGCGTGGGCTTCGGCATTGTTTATCCTCGGTAGGTGGGCATGCGAAGGCCTTGTACGCGGGATAAACGATGAGTTTGAGATACCCGCGCTTCTTTTTTTATGTTTCCTTGGTTTGGTTAATTTAGTTCGGTGTAGGTATCCGCCAAAGTTTAAAGTCAAAACAACACAAAAAAACATGACAAAAAACAACAGGAAGGAGTACAACGCTCCTATGGTAGAAGTGCTGGCAGCCCGCGTGGAACGCGGATTTGAGGGCAGTCTTGCCCCCACAGGCAGCAACGAGGATCTCATCAGCAGTGGCGAAGTCCACGGCGGCAGCGACTTCGATTAACGGCAAGGCTCCACTTATCACGCGTATCACACGTTTAGGTGGATATGCATGATATGAGGAGAGAAGTAACAAACATTAATACCAATCAAATCAAAAGAATGAAAATGAAAAGAACATTAGTAAGCTTATTGAGCCTATTGGCTCTATCAAGTCTATTCACCATCACCTCCTGCCAGAAAGAGCAACAGGGCAACGGCACCCAGTTCCGTGCCACGATGGAGGGCTGCACCTCCAAGGACGGCAAGACCGCCCTCAACGGCACTGCTCTCAACTGGGTGGAAGGCGACCAAATTGCTGTCTATGGCACGGCTGGCTGCGGCATTTACACTGCCACCCCTCAGACTCCCGCCACTGTGGCAGTGTTCGACAACGTAAGCGGCGAAACGGGTGACGGAACCTTTGAAGCCTTCTACCCTGCCACGCTAACCACCGACGGCATTAACATCACCTTGCCCACCACGCAGAGTTACGTGGAGGGTTCTATCCACGAGTTTCCCATGTATGCCGTGAGCGATAATCAAGTGCTGTCGTTCAAGAATCTCTGTGGTGTACTGAAACTGCACCTGGCTAAGGCGGGCGTGAACATCAGTAGCATCACTGTCACCGCTGGCAGCGAGATTAACGGCACATGGCTCGTAAACTACATGGTATATGCAGGCAACGACCCGGAAATAAGCGTCGACTACAGCAGCGGCTCTCCCATGTTGCAATATGTGTCGGGGGGCACAAACAGCATTACTCTCGACTGCGCCACAGCACAGGCCATCGACAACGGTGCCGACTTCTACATCTACCTACCTGCCGACAGCTACACGGGATTGCAAATTGAAATGAACACCGATGACGGCCGCTACTGCGTCAAGACTGCCAACACCACCATCAACGTGGTCCGCAGCCAGTATACCACCATCAACTTGGGTGAAAACGACCTGAATTTCGTAGCTCCTGTGCCCGAAGGCGCTTTGTCCGGCTTGTTCTCGGTGAGTGCTACACAACAGGTACGTTTCTCGCAGGGCAATCTGCAGTACCAAGCCAGCACCAATACATGGCGCTTCGCCGAGAACCAATTTGATTGTGTGGATTATGACAACAGCAACATCAGTGCAACCTACACTGGTTGGATAGACCTCTTTGGTTGGGGAACTGGAAACAATCCTACACTTCACATAGATGACTGCAGCTATTACAACACTTTTGTTGACTGGGGTGTGAATATAATCTGCAATGGAGGGAGCCAACCCAATTTGTGGCGTACCCTTTCCAGTGCAGAATGGAACTATTTATTCAATACCCGTCCAAACGCTTCCTCTAAATATGGCACTGGTAACGTTGATGGTGTTGGCGGTATGATAGTTCTGCCAGACAATTGGACACTTCCTTCAGGGTGTTCATTCACTGCCGGGTTTGCCGGTAATATATATGAGTGGTCATACCCCAATAGTTACACCCTTGAGGAGTGGACTCTAATGGAGGCGGCTGGTGCCGTATTCCTGACTGCGGAAGGTTGGCGCCAAGAGGCCACGAATGTCGTCCATAATAATGGCGCCGGCGCTTATTGGTCGTCCACAAACAGCGATGAAGATTGTGAGGCGTTGTTCATGTATTTCACCAGCAGCGAATTCGAACCCATAGCAAGTCAATGGAGCGATATTGGACTCTCTGTACGTCTTGTTTTCAATAACAATTAAAAACCAACAGGGCTGATTTTCGTTGCAACTTATTGTAGCGCAACAGTATTCTTTCCTCAATAGAGTATAAGGTTTTTCAGTCCATATTCCTTTGAAGCCCTTGCCGTATGTAGCAAGGGCTTTGTGTTTTGTAGCATAACGTTACAGCAGATATTACTGGGAACGGGAAGAGGAAACCATCATAAAGTGTTTTTTCCATAGCCTTGTGCAATAAATAACGGGAAAGCACGTTTTAGTGTAGCATTTAATAACAAGTAGGCACAAATGAAGAAACATCTTACT